>Ga0315289_10000222_pt1 | contig 89774 bp, 96 predicted proteins | sample YL17G11_40_MG_FD_203452 | JGI IMG/M metagenome (GOLD analysis project Ga0315289, IMG submission 203452) | Sediment microbial communities from Yellowstone Lake, YNP, Wyoming, USA - YL17G11_40 | ecosystem: Environmental > Aquatic > Freshwater > Lake > Sediment | place: USA: Wyoming | collected...
TACCTCTCTGCAGAGTAGAATAAACCGATACTGAAGAGTATTATCTTCTACCCAACCGGAAATTGGCTGCGGGACAGCCAATTCAAATACTTGTCACATCAAAAAGTTCGATTTCTCAGACAAGCTCTACAAAAGAACCAAAATGAATTCTTCGATACCCAGCAAGAACGTTTCTCAGAGGTTTATAATGATCTGGGTTTTGGACAAGATCAATGAGTTTTTTCTGGATTTGATCAAACAGCACTTTGTCTTTTTTCTTCAGCTTTTTCATGGATTTTTCAAAGCTTGCACTAAATTCGATCCTGTATTCCATGCTACAAACTCTTCAGATACTTCACGGCATCTTTTTGACTGAACTTTTTGACATTTTTCCCGCGTTTCATATCGTGCTCTATTTTTTGATACCGCTCTATTTTCTCAAAAAGCACTCTGTTTCGAACAAGCTCCAGGATGAACTCTTGCACGTTTCTATACCCGAATTCTTTCGAATAATCCTTTGTTGCATTCAATAAATTCTCAGGTAGGGTAAGACTTATTTGTTTCAGAGCCATACAATCACCAAATACGTATAAATACTAATATGTACGTTAAAGTAAATAAATATTTCTATAGAATCGAGAAATTATCGAGAACGCGAATGAAAATAAACCATTATAAAAATAAGAATAATTTAACACGTATTAACACTACTGGTAGTACAAATCCCACCAGGGTTATCTGGTTTCTCAGTCCCGCAGATTTTACAAATTACGTACATTATCTTCCGCTCCCGATTTTACATTCCCCTTTGGTTCTAAGATTTATCCTTATTTCTTGATACGTTTTGAATACCTGTTTTTCAGGTCTTCCTCTGAAACTTTAATAATATAGCTTCCATCATCCTGTTTTTTAAGGACTTTATCCCAGGTTTCAAAATCTGCGTTTATCCAATCCTTAATGGTTTTCAAATTTGGTATTTCTTTTATTAATTCATCTTTATGTCTCGTTCTTACCAGGTCTTGTAAATCTTTTGTAGTCCCACTTATTCTCTTACTACGCTGATGATCGCTGCAAAGAGCTTTTTTGTATCTATTCATTGAATAGTGAAACTCTTCGCTTGAAATGGTCTTTTTACATTCATTGCAATAATATTGCATTTGCTCCCCGCAACTACGATAGCACAGGGTACATATTAAGGGTTACCCGCTAAATCCCAAAGTCGTCACCTAAAAACCATCGCAACGACCAGTAAAACCATCATCATAGTAAACAGGAAAACCCAGGAGAAAACCGGTTCCCATATTCGTCGCTTCCCTGTTTCCCAAATTCGTCGCCTAAAACACTGATCGTTGATCCTCAGTCCTCCAGAAGTAATTTCCCAAAGTCGTCACCTCCCCTTTCCCGAGCTCGTCACCTAGCATTTCCCGAATTCGTCACCTACCAGATTCTCACGAAAGAACCAAAACCTTAAATAAGTAAAAATACATATTATACTTAACGTGATGGATTATGACAAATATGACCCTAGCAATACCAGAAGATCTCTACAAAATCATGAAAAAACACTCGGAGATCAAATGGAGTGAAGTCGCACGACAAGCCATATGGACTCAGGCACGAAAAATCGAACTCATGGACAACCTTCTCTCTAAAAGTGAATTCACAGAAAAAGACGCTCTCACCCTAGGAAGAAAAATAAAACAGGGAATCGCCAAAAAACATGGCCTGGTGAAATGAAACTCGTCATCGACACCAATAAGATCATGGCAGCCATGATCAAAGATAGTCTCTCACGACGAATCATTAGTACCCCGATGTTTCATTTCGTCACCCCAGACTATACCCTCCAAGAACTATCCAAATATGAAAATACCATTCGGAAAAAAGCAAAACTCACCCATCAAGGATATCAACGATGCCCCCTTCATCGCCCTTTGTCTCGTAATAAAAGCCGATGGTATTTGGAGTGATGATACACATTTTCAAACACAGAAACAATTTACCGTATTCCGAACAAAAAATCTTGCCCTTGTGTTCAAAAAACCTTAATTTCTTATTTTTGAATTTTGCTCACATACAACCGTTTTCTTCCGTTCTAACAACACAAACCTCCCTCGATTACAACATGCTTAAGATTATCCCTTACGTCACGTGAAAACATTTTTCACCTGGGAAAGTTATCCCCTTTAAACGATGTTCAAACAAACGAAAAAATGGTTAGAGAAAAAAGAATTCAAATACGAAGAAATAAACGGTATAAAATATCCAACGAAAGACACTATCATGTACATCCATGATTTTTTAATAGAATCATTCATCAAGGAAGGAGAACTGGTTCACAGAGGAATACTTACCGATGCTCAGTTATCGTTTGAAGGCATACAATCATATCAAGAAAAAAAAGAAAACAAGAAAGAAGACATCATCTGTAAAGGAGCGCATATTTTTAATCAATTCCTCCAAGCAGGGCATCCATTTGTCGACGGCAATAAACGAACCGGATTTGTCACGCTTTGGTTCTTTCTTTTACTCAACGGCTTCACCTTAAACGTATCTTCATGGCGTTACAAAAACCATTTGAAAAAATTCAACAGATGGGCAGTCGCAACAGAATCAGATAATATCGACGAGATGGTACAGTGGATAAAAGAAAACGCAATGTGAAAAGAAGAAGAAAGAATAAAAAATTAATCAGATAACTTTTCTAAAAGCTTTTTATTTTTCTTAATAAATTTATTGAATTCTTTTGAAACGTCAATACTCCCTTGAGAAACCTTATATTTTTTTGTTTTTTCTGCCATGATATATTCCTACTATTATCAATATGTGGTGTTTTCGTATATTTATAGATTCCTGATACGGTCAAAACACATACCAGTCATATCCTCCTGAACTATAAAATCCTTACGTCATAATGAACAAAGGCGAAAATATACAGAAAATAACCTTCTTTTATGTACCTCCCCTACATAAATTGGGCCTACGCTTACCCTTTCGGGTAAGGGTAGGTGAAACTGTCGTAGTTCTACGAGAACTACAAGAAAATATATGATACTTCTTATTTATATACGTTTTGCATATGTTTTAGGGGGAAAAAATAAATCATAGAATCGCCAAAAAACATGGCACATGAAAATCTCAATCTACCGATCATTTCTACAGCAGAGGGATGCCCTGCAACCTCCAAGTCAGCTGAATTTACTTCACAGCTTTTTTTCTCCGTTCATAAAAGAAAAAGACGAACTCGGAGATAACCGCACACATCAAAACAATAAAAAGAAGCTCGTTACGGTATTTGAGCACCTGATTTCCCAGTGGTGCTTGACTCCCGTAGTAACTCCATGTCTCAGGTGGTAATCCAGCTGGTTCTTGAGGCGCCGGCGGAAGCAACAGAATGATGCACGCAATACACCCCCAAAAAAGCAATGGCGTCAGTAACCGAAAAAGATGCTCATTTCTCGTTCCCATCCTCTCAGCAGCCTATATCTCTTATGAACCTCTTAACATTTTTGCATCCTACGATCTGAGGTGAGGTATCTTTTAAAACCAGCACATGATGTAGGTATGAAGAGTATAACAGCAGGTGGTGTCACTCATAAAAAAGAAATGTCCACAATGTAGCTCCAAAGCAGTGCGGTTGTACCAGAATAAAACCGTCGATGGGAAACGAAAATGGATACCGACCGCCTGGTACTGCACTGACTGTCACTACGTTTACACGGTTGCTTCTGACACCTTGATGTACCCGATTGGTGGCAAAGAATACCAAGACTCGTATAGCGGTAAATGCCCGAACTGTAATCTGAAACTCACGAGGGTGTTTCGCCATAAAAACCCGGTGTATGGGAAACAAGAATGGATCTCAACAGCCTGGTACTGTACTCGATGTAAGTACGTCTGGCTTGACAAACACGAACAACAATAGGTTATTCATTCCTAAACAGTTAAATATAGCTATCTATTTTAGGGGCACGGTAGACGAATCAGAGGAAAATTCAATGAAACGCAGTTCACGAGTATGGAAAAAACGACGGAAAATGCGCTGGAAATGGCGCAAGAAACGAATGCGACGAGAAAAACGGATGCGAAGACAAAAACAGTAATCATATTCTTCAATGGGAGCATAGTGTAACCCGGCATCATTACGGGCTCCAGTTAGGTATGATTACAAGAGGGTCATCTGACGGATGATGAATAACTGGAGCGATGACCTAAGAAGAGACCCGTCGATCTGGGTTCAAATCCCAGTGCTCCCATACCCTGTTACTCCTGTTGTTTCCACTCGAAACAGGGGTAAAACAGGGTTATCTTGGTTTAACGTGTTATCCTCTTTCATTTTTTTATGAAATTTAAGGACACGTTTCATCCAATTGTAGGGTGCACGGTCGTAGTATTGTTTCGCATCTTTGATGTATATCATGGTGGTCTTGACGTCATCATGTCCGAGCCAGTCACAGACTTCGAATTCATCGAATTTTCCATGTTCTATTTTGGTTTCTATGAGTCTTGCAATGGCACACCATCGTCTCATGTCGTAGGGTTGAAAATCAGGCCAGACGAGTTTTCCTTGTTCGCTGAGTCGTTGTCCTAGTTTTCTTGGTGTGACTGGTTTACCATTTTTCCAGAGGAACAATGCATTACCTGAGTATTGGTTTGCGACTTTTGGTCGCCAGTGGGCGATCCAGTTCTTGAAGCTTTTATGTGTTTTTGAGGTAAGGATCTGTTTTCTTGGTGTGATTCTTCGTGTCTTTTTTGATTTCTTGGTTTCGGTGATGATGATAAACCCTGTTTGGTTGTTGTCGATGAAGACGTCGTCGAGTTTCATTTCGCAGATTTCACTTGGTACCCTCCATCCGATAGTGAAGCCAAAGGTGAAGAGGTATTGGTACAGTGCATTTTCATAGTCGTCGTCAGAGTAGGTATGATGCATCATGTGATAGACTGTGTCTGGGAGTGGTAGGTTTCTTGGTTTTGGTGTTTTTTTACTGGGTGGTTTGTAATGCCATTCTGGGATGCCGTAGGCTCTGAGAAACATCTTCATAGCGTCCCATTCGTGTCTTAGGGCTGCGTAGCCTGCTCCTGTTTGTTCGCGGTAGTCCATGTGTCTGATGAAGTTTTCATAGGTTGGGTTTCTGAAGTTGACTGGAACTTCATGGAGTTCCATGAATCGTGCGTATCTGAGGTGTTTGTCTATGGTTGATCTGGAGAGTCGTTGTCGTAAGAGTGCGTGGAGTATTACGTCTCTGAATGATGCTTTTCCTGGTTGTAAGGTGATGGGGAAATCAGTTCTCTTAAGTTGTTGTGGATCATGTTCGGTCACATCCTCCATATCTATTCCATCCAATGGGGATAGTTGTTCTACATGTTTCCTGCATATTTTTTCTATGAGTTGTTTCCATTCTTGGTTGTTACCTCCTACCAATTCCTGGTATGAATTGGTTAGATCCGAATTTGATGAAATGTTCAGTAGGTTCCGTTGGGTTCGGCTATTAATGCTTTGCATTTACTTTACATGTAATACACTATACCTTTATATACTTTGCTTTTGATGTACACCTGGTGGTATTATGCCTATAAAAAGGACGGATACAGTTCCAATCAATATGCGACTCCCTAAAAACATGCTAGAAGCAATTGACGTTGCGATAGAGATCGGACAAGGAAGCAGCAGAAGTGATATCATTAAAACAGCTATTGCTAATTATCTCAAGGAATTGACTGTAACTTCTGAAATGAAGAAAAGAAAATTATAGAAATTACGGGCAAATAATGTTTTTCATCTTGGGATTGATTTATCATGGATTCATATACTGTTTTACCAAATCCGAAAATCGATAAACAAGGAATCATCTCGGAAAAGTTCACCAGTCTAAAAATCAATTGTTTTTGGAATGCCTGTGTCTATGTACATAATTTACCATATGGATACAATTCTACAACAGAAGATATTTTAATACTCTTCAAAGAAGGATATGGTTCCTGTACGACAAAACACGCTGTTATTGCGACTCTTGCTGAAGAACTGAAAATCCCTGTCTATAAAATGATTGGGATCTATGCCATGACTGAAGACATCGTCACTGGTACAAATCTGATTCTAGAAAAATATCATCTCCCATATCTGCCGATGATCCATTGCTTCCTCATGTATGGTTCATTTCGTGTGGATTTAACTGAAGGTAATAACAATGGGAAAAACCGTTCGATCGAAGAATTCCTATACACCGAGAAGGTCATACCTAACTTTTCTGAAAAAGATGAATATCTTCTCTACAGAAAAGCCTTGAAAAATCACATAATCATAAGAAAAGAGATGGAAGGAATCATGATGATTGACGTGTTGCATGCTCGGACAGAAGGTATCTCGCTGTTGCGATCCAAAGTGCCTTATCAATAATATCGAAAAATGTAGTTGGTTTTTGTACGATTTCTATGGAAAAAGCATTTATGACTAGTACCAAACATGAGGATTTTTTACGGAATGTATAAATAAATGAATCAGAATTACCGACACATCGGTGATGAAGTCCACCGTGGCTAAAACCAAAACCGCTGTCAACAGCTGATGATTTCTATCATAAAGACCTCAGTGATATTGATATGAAAATCCTGCTGTTGAATGACGTAAGAGACTTCATCGGAAACATTTTACAACATTGGAATAATTGTACTGTAACACATCTCTTTTACTCTCAACAATATGTAGTGGAAAAATATATATTTTTTAACAGTCCATGGAGGTTTTTATGTTAGCCATAGACCAGTTTACTATCGCCGCGGTGTGGCTTTCACTTGCACTCATTTCGACCATTCTTGCATACAAACTGAAAATATCGATGGCTCTTGTGGAAATCTGCGTAGGTGCTTTAGCAGGATTCATCGCCACACAATATATCGGGCCAGATGCCATGCATGCGAATGAAGACTGGTTAATATTCATCGCAAGCTCGGGAGCAATCCTTTTAACTTTTTTAGCTGGCGCTGAACTCGACCCTGCGTCTCTCAAAACAAAAACCAAGGAAATCATGATCATTGGTTTTATTGGTTTTTTAGCCCCGTTTCTTGGTTGTACTGCCATAACACGATTCATCTTACAGTGGGATGTTACTGCAAGTTTACTTGCAGGTGTAGCATTATCAACGACATCAATGGCGGTTGTCTACGCAGTGATGCTGGAATACGGTTTTAACAAAACAGAATACGGGAAAGGAATACTTGGTGCCTGCTTCATCAATGATCTGTGCACTGTCATCGCTTTGGGTCTTATTTTCGCCCCGTTCACCTATAAAACCGTGATTTTCATCGTCGTTGCCATTGTCACTTTTATCGCTATGCCTACGATAACAACCAGACTGATTAAACGGTACGCATATAAAACAGCCGCGATACGAACAAAATGGATTCTCTTCTTACTCTTTGCACTGGGTGCGCTCGCGATCTGGTCGGGTAGCGAAGCTGTCCTACCGGCTTATATTCTCGGCATGGTGCTTGCGGGCACCATCAGCAAAGATGACTTCTTCATCAGGAGACTCAGGACATTAACCATCGGGTTTCTCACCCCGTTTTATTTCCTTCGCGCCGGTTCGTTAGTTTCTCTTCCAATGGTTCTTGCAGCACCTCTCATTTTCCTTGTGCTTCTCGGAGGAAAGGTCATCACCAAAATCTTTGGATTATATCCGGTGATAGGAAAATTCAGAACTGAGAAACGCGAGCGATGGTATTACACACTTTTGATGTCAACTGGTTTGACTTTTGGAACTATTTCAGCAATCTACGGATTAACACATGGTATCATATCTCAAGAACAATATTCATACCTCGTTGCGGTTGTCATCGCCAGTGCGGTCATACCGACATTGATTGCAAATCTCAGATTTCTCCCGAAACACCTATTGCATATTCCATTGACGGATGAGGAAATCCCGCAGGAGGATTCGTATAATGGAAATAATAGGAATGAAAAAGAGTAAAATGAGGTGGTTAAAAAATGGCAATTAAAGAAATTAAGGCAAGAGAGGTTTTTGATTCAAGAGGTAATCCAACAGTTGAATGCGATCTGGTAACAGAGAAAGGTTTGTTCCGGGCGATGGTTCCAAGCGGAGCAAGCACAGGGATATACGAAGCCCTTGAACTCCGAGATAAAGACCCTTCTCGGTTCATGGGGAAAGGTGTCTTAAACGCAGTTTCAAACGTGAATAAACAAATTGCTCCTGCGCTACGAGGTATGGATGAAACAGAACAAGAACACGTTGATAAAACAATGATTGAACTCGATGGAACAGAAAATAAATCAATATTGGGAGCAAATGCGATCCTCTCGGTGAGTATGGCAGCATGTAAAGCAGGTGCCAACGCGCAAAACCTGCCTTTATATCGACACATCGCAGAACTTGCGAATGTGAAAGAGTTTGTATTGCCCGTGCCTTCATTCAATGTGATAAACGGAGGGAAACACGCGGGGAATAAACTTGCTATGCAGGAGTTTATGATAATGCCGGTAGGTGCATCGAGTTTTAGGGATGCGATGAGGATGGCTTCTGAGACGTATCATCATCTTAAAAAAGTAATACACGTGAAATATGGTCAGGATGCAACAAATGTCGGTGATGAGGGTGGTTTTGCCCCAAACATTAAAGATGCACGGGAGGGGTTGGACCTCTTAAAGGAAGCGATCAAAAAAGCAGGATATGCCGGAAAAATAAGGATAGGCATCGATGCAGCGGCCTCAGAATTTTTGAAAGACGATAGCTACGATCTTGATTTTAAGAACCCAGCGAATCAGGGTACCATGCGAAAGACCGGGGATGCAATGATTGCATTGTACAAGGAATTTATTCATGATTACGATATCGCTTTTCTAGAGGATCCTTTTGCTCAAGATGATTGGAAAAACTTTACAAAAATAACCGAAGTAATGGGTCGAGATGTAGAGATCATAGGTGATGATTTACTGGTAACGAACCCGAAACGAATCGCGATAGGTATTCAGAAGAAGGCAGTGAATGGATTATTACTGAAAGTCAATCAGATAGGAACAATAACCGAGAGCATCACAGCATGTAAAATGGCGCAAGGTGCTGGTTGGGGTGTGTTTGTCAGTCATCGAAGCGGTGAAACCGAGGATAGTTTCATTGCTGATTTAGTGGTTGGACTAAAAACCGGACATATTAAGACAGGGGCTCCTTGCCGGAGTGAACGGTTATCGAAGTACAACCAATTACTACGAATTGAAGAAGAATTGGGTGGTAATTGCAGATACGCTGGAGCAAAATTTAGGAACCCTTGATGAAACCGTTCTAATCATATGGATTGGAAATAGTTCCAGGAAAGGATATGATTACTGAAAAAGAAAAAAAGGAACTCAAAAAATTTATCCATTCACGAGAGCAACCAGAAGGCGGGTTTAGTTTTTCACCAACAACACCTCCCACTCTTGAGGACACCTATTTTGCCCTCCGACTCCTCGAAGAACTCCAGGAATATTCCATAAGCACACAAACAGAATCGTATATTACCCGGCTCAACCAAAAAGAGTTCCATCAACCAAAGCATCTTTACCAATTAGCCACCATCTATAGAATCATTCATCTCACAGATACTGAGAATTCCTTACCCGATACAATTATTCACAACCATGAATTCGTAATCAATACTCTTTCTGATCTCTATTATATGGTACTGACCAAAGAACTCCTTCACATGCAAGTTACTCTCACACGAAACGAACAATCTGTTCTTTCATCAGCACAACTGAAACCGGTAAAATCCATGGAGGAATGCAAACAACTCGTCATCCTGATGATAAAGCTACATAGCCCATTTCAACAACAAGAATACATTCATCTAATTCAAACTACTCAAAATTTTGATGGAGGTTTTGGAATTGTTCAACATTCAACGTCTTTTTTGGAGCCTACCTATCAGGCATTACGAGGCCTGAAAGAATTACATGCTCGTCCAATCGATATTCATGAATGTGAACGTTTTGTTCATTCCTGTATGACAAATATCGGTGGTTTCGGCCGGCAAATAACTACAGTACCAACTCTTGAATATTCTTACTATGCCTTTCTCAGTTTGAAAATTATCGATGAAATGAAAAAAAAACATATCAAAGAGCATAAGTATTGAAAATTAAAAGGATGCGGTAATGCGAAAGATAAATTTCGGTCGTCATGACACAAGAAGAACAAAAGCTCTAAAATTAATCATTTTATTGGGGATAGTTAGTTTATTCGGCGATATGATTTATGAGGGTGCACGGAGCGTTAATGGTCCATATTTAGAGATCCTTGGCGCAAATGCCGCTATCGTTGGGTTAATCGTAGGTATCGGGGAATTTCTGGGGTATGGAATTCGCTTGATTTCCGGGTATTTTTCAGACAAGACGAAAGCATACTGGTTTTTTACAATCACTGGATATGGATTGCTCTTCACGGTTCCATTGCTTTCCTTAGCTGGGGTGTGGCAGCTTGCTGCACTGTTCATTGTTTCGGAACGAATAGGAAAAGCTCTCCGCAATCCAGCAAGAGACACCATTCTTTCCCAGGCAACAAAACAAATCGGTACAGGATTCGGGTTCGGGATTCATGAATTCTTAGATCAGATCGGTGCGATCATAGGACCACTTATTTTCGTAGTATTTTTCTTTCTTTTGGGAACATCAGGAAAAACAATCTCTGATTATCAGACAGGATACAGTTTCTTATGGATTCCCTTTGTATTGGTAATGGTGTTCGTTGTCATCGCTTATTTCTTAGTAAAAAAACCTGAAGAACTAGAACTGGCTTCAGCAACCATTGAGAAAGAGCCGGATAGATTATCAAAAACCTTTTGGCTGTATATGGTGTTTAGTTTTGTTACCACTATCGGTTTTGTGAACTTTGCTTTAATAGGGTATCATTTAAAGGCGCATAATCTTCTTTCTGATGCACAAATTCCTTTATTTTATATGATTGCAATGGCTGTCGACGCGGTCATTGCATTGATTATTGGAAAAATGTATGACCGACTAAAAACCAGGGGGAAAAACAATAAAGCAGGTCTCCTGATCCTGATAATCATTCCTCTCTTGTCGCTTTTCATTCCTTTTTTTGCATTCTCGATGAATTACGTTTTCATACTCATGAGCGTCATAGTTTGGGGTGTGGTTATGGGGGGCCATGAAACAATTATGCGAGCGGCAATTGCAGATATCACTCCCTTGAAAAAAAGAGGGACAGGGTACGGTATTTTTACTACCTCGTACGGTCTTGCCCTGTTCATAGGAAGCGTCCTGGTAGGTGTGCTCTATGACTATTCTCTACCTCTGTTGATCACCATTATAATGGTTATTGAGATTATTGCAATCCCGTTCTTTTTTATGATGTGGAAAACCTGCGGTAAAGGAACTGATAGCTGTGCCTGAGGTAGATAACGTAAATGTTTTGAAAAACGTGGTTAACGTTTTGATTTCGATTCGCGGGAGGGAGATTTGGACTCGTATTTGTTAACACATTTGTTGATTTTATATCTGTTGCAGGAGTTTTTTCGATTTTAAAGATTCCCGTCGGGAATACGTGCCAATGCTAAAGTGTTCCAACTGGAGGAGTTTTCAGCCATTAATAATAGTGCTCGCCAAGGGAGTTGGTTACCAAATCTTTAAAGCCCCCGTTACCGAAAGCCGCTGGAGGGATTACGGAGTATGACTATAAAGCCCGCAGGAGAAAATAACATTCTTCTCCGAAAAGAGATGGAAGGAATTAAGATAATCGACGTATTGCATGCTCGGATAGAAGGTATCGCACTGGTACGATCCAAGGTATCTGCACAGTTTCAATGAATGAGTTTGCAGATATCTGTTGCGTTATTTATGGAGAGTTGTTATCTGATGAGATTTTAACACGGTATTTATTATTAAAAAGTCTCACCAAAAGATTTATGTATATAACAATGTTACATAGTCAGTATGTGCCAGGATCATATATGTGGATATCCTGAAAGAAGATGGATGCAGTTTCTCATCTTAAGAATTGTTTATGAAAAACCCTCATATGGCTATGAGATCATAAGAAGAATCGAAGAACTCAGCGAAGGAAGACACAAGATCGAATCTGGGACCATGTACACCCTTTTAAGAAGGATGGAACAAAACAAGCTAGTGACTTCAGTTTGGAAAAAAAGCAAAGACGGCCCCAATAAACGAACATATAAAGTGACGAAGAAAGGTGAACAATATTTAAAGACGTGGTTGGAGATGATTATCGAAAGGAAAACCATGATAGATAAAATGGCTGCATTCTACGATGAGCACTTTGGGAGGTAACCACGATGGATATAACCACGATTATCATCAACGTGATAGCGGTATCGGGCTTAATTGTAGCAATCATTAAAAATAGGAAAAAAGCGAGTCAATCGTTGAAAATTGCTGGAATATCATTTGTAAAAATACTTCCAATGATGCTGATTATCGTTCTTGTAGTTGGTCTATTCCTCGGGTTTGTTCCTCCTGACAAAATAGCCCTATTTATTGGAAATCAATCTGGGATTGGTGGTATATTACTAATCGGAGCTGTAGGCGCTATCCTATTCATCCCTGCTCTTCTTTCCTTTCCTCTAGCTGCATCGCTCTTGGAAAGCGGAGCGTCGATTGCAGCTGTTGCTGCTTTTATCACCACCTTAACGATGATTGGTATTATCACACTGCCGTTGGAAATAAAAGAACTTGGAAAGAAGATGGCTTTGTTGAGAAATGGAATAAGCTTTGTGATTGCTATTATCATTGCTTTAATCATTGGGTGGATCCTGTGAACGAAGAAGCAATTGAGAAAAAGAGCAAGGCAAAGAGAAAAATGATGCAAGACTGGATAACCTTTGTTATAGTTTTAATAATTGCTGCAGTTCTCCTCTTAATCTTTCCAGAAAAAACGAATATAGTGACTACAACATCGTGGCAATATTTTATTGAGATGGTATGGATATTGCCAGCAGTAATGATAATCATTGGTCTTTTTGCTGTGTTTATCCCCAATGAATTTATTGTAAAATATATGGGTAAATCATCTGGGATAAAAGGTATATTATTATCTTTCATTCTTGGTGCGTTGCCCACTGGACCTTTGTATATTGCTTTCCCCATGGCTGCTGCATTGATTCAAAAAGGTGCTCGTATCTCTAATATTATCGTGTTTCTCTCGGCGTGGGCATGCATAAAATTACCACAGGAGCTCGTAGAACTCCAATTTTTAGGATTCAATTTTATGATAACACGACTTGTTCTCACTATTATCTTTGTTACCTTCATGGGATTTCTCATTGAGAAGATGATTGATTGGGGTGAAACCAAGAAGACAAAGAAAGAGGTGAAAAAACGCGAGTCAATCGAGTCTTAGCTTTTACTCAGATAACTACGTTTTTCATTACTGCGATCACATCTATACCTCTGTTTATATTCTACATAAAGGACATGCCGTATAACAGCTCAATATGGTTGCATCTGCATGTGTGGATTGGTCTTGTATTCATTGTTGTTGCTGTGATCAAATCGATAGCAAGAAGAAAATTGATACAAAGTCAATTAGGACTGAATACATCGAAAGGAGGTTAAAGGTATGAAAATATTTGATCTTAAAAAGATGGAGTTTGATGAAAACAGAGATAAAAACGTCTTTTACCACGTCGAGGAGTTCAAGACAAGAATCATTGTGTTGCCGTCTGGTGGTGAAATACCCCCTTGTGAAATGGCGTCTTATGTTATTTTTTATGTCATCGAAGGGACTGCAGAAGCGACAATTAACAAAGAAAAAATACTAATTAGTGAAGGGCATTGTCTTATAACCGAACCAACAACGCTTTCGATGAGGACAAAGAGTGGTGTGAAACTTCTTGGTGTACAAATTACCAAACGATAAGTAAAAAAGCATCGAGTATCTTGTTTGAGGATGAGCGAAATGCGTAAAGAGAACATGGTTGACGTATCGAATTTGACAAAACGCTACGAGGATATTCTCGTCGTAGATCATATCAGTTTTAAGGTCAAAGATGGGGAGATTTTTGGTTTTCTTGGCCCAAATGGTGCTGGGAAGACAACGACGATAAAAATGTTGACCGGGTTGGTAAAACCGAGCGATGGGACTGCGACAATACATGGAAAGGACATACGAAAACATATTGTTGAGATCAAAAAAACAATTGGTGTCGTCACCGAGGATTCTAATCTGTATGATGAACTCAGCGTAGTTGATAATCTCCGATTTATAGGTCAGCTGTACGGTGTTCCTCGATTAGAACGTGAGAAAAAGATACTAGAACTATTGGAAAGGCTTGGGCTTGAACCAAAGAAAGACGTCAAGTTTGCAAAACTTTCCAAAGGCATGAAACGAAAGGTCACCATTGCTGCGGCATTGGTGCATACTCCACAAGTAGTATTTTTAGATGAGCCAACAACAGGTCTTGATGTGCTCTCTGCACGAACCTTACGTGCAATGGTAAAGGAACTGAATGCGATGGGTGTAACGGTTTTTCTCACCACGCATTATATTGAAGAAGCAGAACAACTCTGTGACCATGTCGCAATACTGGTGAACGGGACAATAAAAACCGTGGATACACCAACAAACCTCATTGCTGCAACGAAATCAAAAAACCTGGAGGAGGCTTTTATCGAACTTACCGGACTGAAAGAAGAAATCATGCTGGTTGAAAAAGAAGGAAAGATAAATCATGCTTAAAGAAGAAGTCAAAGGATCGCTGTATATTGCATTAAAAGATCTGAAAACGTATTATTGTAAACCACCGAACATCAGTTGGGGGATCATGTTTCCCGTGGTTATGGCGCTGGCGTTCATTCTACGGAATCCAACAGGGATGAAAGACTTAGTCTCTGGTTTAATTGCAATGTCCATTCTGTTTGCTTCAACCTCAGCAGAAGCGATCGTCATTGTGTTTGAACGAAGGACGAAAACGTTTGAACGATTACTGCTTGCCCCGTTATCTCTTCATTCAATTCTTTTTGGAAAAATTATCGGTGGTGTCCTCTTCGGTTTTCTCATCTCCAGCATATTTCTCATAGGCTCAGTTGTATTTTTAGAAATCCCGGTGTCAAACGTTATATTTCTGCTTATGTCTCTAGTGCTATCGGCTTTCGTATTTTCCGTGTTTGGAACATTGGTCTCAGTATATGTGAAAGAGATCTTTGATGCGATGACCTTAGCGAACTTTTTCCGTTTTCCGATGATTTTCCTCTGTGGCGTCTTCATACCTGTGAGTTCTCTACCGTCGTTTCTTCAGCCTTTAGCGTATGTCTTTCCGTTGACGTATTCGGTTGATTTGATACGGTTCTTTGTCACAGGAACCTATGATGTCGTACATCCATTAATTGGTATCTGTATTCTTGTCATCTATTCAGTAATCCTGTTTTATCTTTCCGTCTTCATTTTGAAAAAGAGGATAGAACAATAGAGGCAGAATAATAAAAAATAACCGTAGTCCCATTGAAATAATTCGATGTTAGGAATATCCTATTCATCTTTTTTACCTTGTTTTATACGATACCTTTCTCGCCTTTAGGGTTTTCGTTGGAAAAATGGGCATTTCATTCCTAAACACATTTTATTTTGAGATGACCAACGGCATGTTATAGTACCGCAAGATATTTTCTCATATCCATTATCATTGAGGTGTTTCACTGCCATTTGAATAGATGTGTAACTGCTTCTCTTGCAACATCGACGAGGATACTGTGCAATTTCATGTAATGTGCCAGCGACTGCTTGCATTATATCAGATCGTTCATTTTCATGTAACGGTGTTGTTTTTTTCACTATACTCAGAATAATTCCAACACTGTATGCTCCCCCGCAGGTGCCTGCAAAACCACATGAACCCCCCATGAACTTTTCGCCTCTCATCATTGCCTCCTCGATGTCCTTGTCATTTATTGAATAACCGCAGTTCCTCAAACTGGCCATTATCACACCTGGGACCATGAAATGATGCCAATCAGCATGAACTGGAAACGTTGGTTTCTTCCACTCCAAGGATATTTCATGCAATATGTTTTCAAACATTTCAAGAGGATTGGTTTCTTTTGAATTGATGATTTTTGTTTTGATAATGGGGGTAATCTTCTCAAAATCCTCATCCGTAAAACCCTGCATACCTCGCATATGCGCTCTGAACGCATCCAGATGATAGATTTTCTTTGCTTCTTCTATTTTTTCTTTTGAACTCTTTTCAGTCATCTTCTTCAACTCGCTTATCGTTTATTTTTTTCTTTCAACAACTTGTGTCGTCGTCTTATCAATATTAATCCTGTTGAAAAGAAAAGTAACACGAGTTCAAAACCAGGGGTTGAGTTATCACCAGGATTATTTCCAGGGGGATTGTTATTTTCATCAGTTCTTAGGTTGACATATGTCGTTTCAGAATTGAACCATGTTTCATTTGCTTTAATGGCAATATTATATTTAAACTGCGTTGCCTGTTCATGGATTAGCGTAATAGTTGTCTGATAGACACCGTTGATTCTATCCATTGATTCATTCAACTTATCAATAAAACATAGATCCTCTCGGCATTCCTGAAGAATGAGTCTCACATCTTCATTACTCGTTGTATTATTGATTGCTACTGTGAAGGTGATTGTTGAGAGTGGAGCAGGTTCTACAGGTTCGATGTTGATATCGATAATGGTTGGATCGGCGGTAACACTTACTGAAGATAATAACACCCACAAAAAAATGACGGTGAGGAAATATTTAGTAAAATATCTCATCTCACAAAACCTCATTATTCACCAGAAATCACCAGAAGTTTATACCCCAGAATCTGATTGCCATGATTATACCAATAGCAATGATAATGATTCCAAATACCCTCTGCATCCATTTCCCAGCAGTGACATATTTGTTTCCCAGTTTACCTCGTACAGTATTAGTGACCGCGCAGAGAGGAATAATTGGCACACCGTGACCAAGCCCAAAAACAAACAATAACAAACCACCCATAAGAAGAGAAATATCTTGGGTTAATGTGAGAATGAACACCGGCATCATCAAACTCATTGCACAGGGCGCCCAACCAATAGAAAAAAGAATACCAAGGAAAAATGCACCAAGATAAATGGATTTTTTATTGAGTTTGAAAAACACATTTTGTCCTTTCTCCATTATATGGGAACCTGATCCTTGTTTGGATTTCGTCTTAATAAGTTCCCGTAGTGGTTTGAAAATATTCAACCCCAAAATGACAAGAATAATTCCTGCTATAAAATAAAACAAAGCAGATGCCTCAATGAAGATGCCAACGGAGGAGATAATCAATCCAAAAATGAAAAACACCAGCGCCATCCCTAGCGTAAAAACAACCCCAATCCAGATCCCTTGAACAGAAATCTTCTTAGAATTCTCCGTTGATCCATGTTGTAACGAGCCTACGTATGAAATCATTGCCACCAACAACGCTATAGAACACGGTGATAATGCCGTAAGAATACCCAGAGCAAAAATTCCGATAAATGTAATACTTTCATCATAAACCTGTCCTTTAAACCCCTCCCATCTTCCTTCGATTATTTTCTGTACATCCTGGGTAAGAGATTCAGCAGTCTGTATCCCGTCGATAGGTCCTTTCCCCATGCAATACACATGATACACTCCAACGATGCTTTGGTTCATATCAACAAGCACAAGACCTGGGTTAGAAAAAGCACCATCAACCGTCCAATATTTCTGATACAGATTAGAAATTGGAAACGGGTTAAAGTCCTCAACCCAATGCCAACTCACGTTCACACCAAAATCTCTTTCTGCCATCTCCTTACCAGTTACAGAGTAGGGATTTTTCCTGATGTTAATGGTGATAACAGTTGCATTCTGATTAGATTCAGTAAGTTTTTCGAGTTCAACGATCTGACCTTTCATCTCCTCAAGACATTCAATGCACAACGGTGATTCCAGTCCCGTGAAATGGAGAATGATAACCTTACCTTGGTAATCACTCAGGGAGAATTCAACTCCGTTTTCGTCAATAGCGGTGAAATCAGGTGCAGGTCTGACTTCGTATTGGTCAGCTGCGACTGCTGGCAAAAAAAATGAGAAAACAGCAGCAATAAATAGAAACAAAAAAAGATTATTATATCTATATTTCATTATACCCTCCCCTTGTTTATATGATGGTAATAAATTGCATCTTTGATCCAAGTTTCTAAATCAGAATTACTGACCGTCATATCATTTGGTGCTTCCCAAGTATGCCACCCGATTTTTACCCCCCCATTATCTTCTATATATGTGTAAATACCTGTAAGAGCAATATAACCTGGTGAACCAGTGGGGTCATACATATACACCTCATTTGCCTTTTGTATTATATCTGCTGGAGCATCGTCAACGGCGTCAAGATCATAGAACTTTACATATTCTTCATATTCTTCCCCAAATTCTATAACACGTTCAGCTTGAGCAGCACAACCAACACAACCAGTTATGTGAACAACAAACAAGACAGGTTTACTTTTTAAATCATTAATGATCCAATTAAAATGATCGACTTCTGCTCCACTTGTAGGATTACTCGATGGATAGGTTATCCAGAAATCATCCGAACCTGTGCCAAGAGAATGAACCGGCGTATACGCATCTAACCATGACGGCCCATTAGAATGATTCCCATTATTATCTGAGTTATTGGAGGAACCTGAAAAAAGAAAAAACATTCCTACTACAACAACCGCTAATACTACGACGATACCGGCAATTACTCCTTTCGACATCCTAGGTTTCTGTTGTCGTTCTTTTTTCGGTAAAATCTTGATCAAAGACTCAAAAACATCTTCAATCTTCTTATCATGCACATGCTTCAAATGAGCTGAAATGTTATCCTTTTTTAGTTTTGTTTTACATTCAGGGCAAATCACCCAAGTTTCTTCCTGTTCTGTCATAATTTTTAACCTCCCTTATCCAATCCTGCTGCTTTTAAAACAGCTCTCCGAATGATTGTTTCTGGAATTTCTTCATATTGTTTCCCATTGTATTCGATCGTTCGACAGTACGTGTCATTTCCCGTCAAACAGGAACATGAAGAGCAATAATTCTGAGAAATGTTCACTCCAGAAAGAATCTGTTCGAGAGGCGTATCATTGACAAGAATCATATTTGATTGCTCAATCTGTGTCTTTGTAAGTTTTGTTTCTTTTAATATTATCTTTACATTTTTCGTTTTTAATTCTTTTTTTAACTCCGCGATGACTTGATGAAGTGTTTTTCCTGTTTCAGAGCAACGGAGGCAGGTGTCTCCTTTTTCATCAAGATGTCTCCATTCTATTGTAAGAAGTTTCATCTCGTCAATTTCTCCTTAACAGTATTTATGACCTTATTAATATCTTGCTCATCAAGATTAAAATCTGATGACTTCTTAATACCTAACTCAGTAACAACAATATGTACGGTAACAGGGCACTCAGCATGCTCCAAGGTTTTTCTCGCACAGTGCACCGGGCAGCCATCGATAGCGACAACCTTTTTTACTTCCCGTGTTGCTTCAGCAAAACCGCTGATATGTCCGCCGATACCTGCAAGACAATACATACCACCAACACCCTGACTCGTTAGTCTCTTCGCTGTCTCGTTTGCTAGTTGTCCAACATTTGACCCACCAGAGCAGGGGAAGATCAAAACCTCGTCAGCCTCACAGAGACATTTTTCTTTAGCCATTTTTTACCTCTTTTACTTTGGACAACATTGAACATTATTCTTCATCAACTCTTTATAATCAGCAAGAACATCATGCACCCAGCAGTCATCATTTCCTGCGCTCTCTCGAAATACAAGAGCCATAATATAGGCCAATTCTTTCAACGTGGCACCAGCTTCAAGAGCCCCTTTGAAATGCTTCCGAACACAAGGAGCAGAGCGGCCTTTTATTGCCATTGCAAAACAGATGAACTGATAGGTTTTCTCATCAATCGAACGTTTCTTCTTGTAGAGTCCGTCGATGCTATCAAGTTCTTTGGCGAACTCAGGAAACCATTCTTCTAAAATTCTCATGCTTTATCATCTCCGTATTTCAACAATTTTTTAATCTCTTCTGCACTGGGAACATGACCCACGATTTTTACTTCACCGTCAACAACTACTGCTGGTGTCATCATAACACCACGATTCACGATCTCTTGCAAATCTTCAACCTTTACAACTTCAACATCTCCCCCAAGTTCCTCAACAATCTTTTTAATTATTTTTTCTGTTGCTTTACATTTCGGGCAACCTGTCCCTAAAATTTCTATTTTCATTTTTTTAGCCTCCTTTTTTCTTTAATTGCTTTGATGAAAATTCATACATGCCTTTATCACCTGACGCACTAATACGATTAGCAAACTCTATTACTTCAATAATATCATCCATTGGTAATCCTAATTTTTCTGCTTGTTTAAAATGATAAAGAAAACACGGCCGACAATGCCCAGAAATCGAGGCAGCTATCCCTACTAATTCTCTCGTCTTTTCATCCATTTTTACCCCTCTTTAATTAGTTTCATAGTCTTATCATCCAGCAATCATCCCATACATAAATCCAACGAGTGCAGCGATAATAATCACTAACGCAAAGTACGTCAATGCTTTTTTCACACCCAATACTTTCGTAATAACAACCATGTTCGGAAGGCTCAACGAAGGACCAGCCAGTAGCAAAGCAAGAGCAGGACCACCACCCATAATACCAGCACTATAACCAAACAAGTTTCCAACAATTGCAACCTCCAAAAGAGTTGGCATATACAAAATAGCACCAATCACCGATGCAAGGAAACAAGAAAAAATATCATTCCCACCAATATAAGGGGCAACAGCAACACCAAGAGCATTCCCTGGATCAGCACCAGGGATAAAATACGCAGCAACACCACCGATGATTCCTACAATAAAAACACCAACAAGAAGAATGGGAAAAATCTTCTTCGTAAGACCCCATGTCTCCCTACCCCAGTTTTTCACCTCATCACGAGTATAATAAAAGATGAGAATACCGGAAACAACCAATGTCAACAAATATACTATGGCAAGCTTTGGAACCCAAGGGATAAAGTCACTACTTGCAGCTCCGATAACAAGAATCAAAACAAGCAAAACTAAAAACAACAGCGAGATCCAAATAGGACGACTGCTTTTCTCTTCACCTGGTTGACCTGCAAACATATCATTATTTTGTTTCTTTTTTTCAGATTCTTCTTTTCTGAAAATAAACGCCATTAGCAAACCGATAACCACTGACATTACAATCGCAGCAATTGCTCGTGCAAGACCGATATCATACCCAAGCACTTGCGCGGTCAGAACAATGGCTAGAATATTAATAGCAGGTCCTGAGAAAAGAAACGCAGACGCAGGGCCGATACCAGCACCACGTTTATGAATACTCGTAAATAAAGGGAGAACAGTGCAGCTACACACAGCAAGAATGGTACCAGAAAGCGCTGCAACAGGATACGAAATATATTTTTTAGTATGAGCACCAAAATATTTCATTACTGATTGTTTTGAAACAAAAACTGCAATAGCACCAGCGATAAAAAATGCAGGAATTAAACAGGTCAGAACATGTGCGGAAAGATATTCCATTAGCATTTCAAATCCTGCAATAATAATGTCAATCGGGCTCATTCATTCAACCTCCTAACCATTCCTATAATTTCAAAAATATGTTTGTTCGATGCTTCAATGAAAATATTTGTCCCTTTTCTTTGCTCAGAGATTAAACCAGCGTTTTTCAGAATTTTTATATGGTGAGAAACATCCGGTTGAGACTTACCAGCAATAGGAATAATATCACAAATACATTGTTTCTTGTTTTTCACTGAATCAAGAATTCTTAGTCGTGTTGAGTTACCCAATGCTTTAAAGATCTCAACTTCATCCATCAATAAGTATAAGTATATTCAAATATTTAAATATTACCATTTTACTATTTTTCAAAAACATTCTTTACTTTATCAATAATAGTGTATATTTCATTATTCGAGACTTTTATGATAATTCTTGTTCCATCCTTACGTTCATCAACGATACCGGCATTTTTTAACACTTTCAAATGTTGAGAAACATTCGGCTGAGACTTACCCGTATATGGAATAACTTCACAGATACATTTTTCACCTTTTTTAATACATTCAAGAATTTTAAGACGAGTTGGATCTGCTAATGCTTTGAATATATCCACTTCATTCATTCATGATTTAAATTAAATTCGAATATTTAAATATTCCTATGTTATTAGAAAAAATTAACAAGCTGTTGTATATGATAAAGCGATTCGAACAAAGCTGTATTAACACGTTTTATAACTTGATTCTCCAATAATTTCAACTAATTTTTGATTTCTAGTACATGTAAATAATCGAAGATAACTCAAGAGATGACTTTTCCATTGATCTATATCTTTATACAAATGTAAAAAAATAACTCGATAACCGTTTTTATCCAAAATTTTTCTTCGATATTCGTAATCAAATCTCTCTGAACCACAAACCTCTACATAGATCCCAAAGGGAAGGAGGTAGAAATCAGGTTCCCACACTCGTGGTCGTTTATTTTCATCCCAAACGAAAACAGGCTGTTCATATAACCATGGAATACCAAGCTGTTTTAACTCACGGGCTACTTCTCGTTCAGCCCTAGTCATCTGCTCATAAATCGACTTCGAACTCATAATAAAACCTCAGAAAAAGAGAAAGAAAAGATTAAAGAGAGAGAACTGATTACCCAAAATACCGCGTAAAGGGAGTATCTTAACTGGTTTCCCTCCTGTTGGGAGGTACAAGTTCCAGTGCTCCCATCCAACTTACCAAAAAAAAACAAAAGAGGAATGAAAAAAATGGAGCTAAGTATAAAAAACATAAATACGTACACTATCGTCTCACTTATCGTGCTTATTGCAGGGCTCTTGCTCTATATCAGCTGGGGTCTGCGATACGGGGTTTGGTATGATATCGGCATCTACTCCATCACCATTGTTCTTGTCATCGGCGGGCTGCTTGGTACGATTCTCTCACTTTCTCAAGAGAAAACAGAAGAGTAAAAACACGGGTTTTTTCGTCAAAAACGGCAGAAAGTTTAAATACTGCCACCTGGTAAGTGATATCTGATGGAACAGGAAGAGATCCTCAAGAAATACTCAGGCGAATGGATTTTGCTGTTCAACGACAAGATCGTAGACCATAGCCTGGACCTTGAAGACGTGCTGCGGGCAGCGGAGGAGAAATACCCGGCAGAAAAATACCCTGAAGATAACATCAAGATATCAAAAGTATTATCTGGCAGTATCCATTTACGTTAACACAACCATGCCAGAACCACCATTTATCTTCGAATACAAGGACTATCCACTGATCCCGATCAAGTTTCTTTTCAAAGAACGAGAAACACCGATGATTGATGCACTGCTTGATTCAGGCGGAGATTTTATTGTTATCCCGTATGCGATTGCGAAGTACTTGAAACTCAAACTCGAAAAAGCAGGATGCGTGGATACTGCTGGGGGAGAAACCATCCTGTACAAAGCCATGGTGACGATGATGATTTATAACAATGATCGAAAAGTCACCTATGAAAATTTGGAGATTCATGTCTCAGATCGCAACGACCTCCCGGTGCTCCTGGGGAGAAAACCGATTTTTGAGGACTATGAAATCATTTTCAAAAAACATGATGATCAACTAATCCTTCAACCCATAACAAAACAGTAAACACCCTTTTTATGGAGGTAGCCAGGAGAACATTTAAATCAGGCTTCTCTGATTCTGTTCTGAGGAAAAAATTATGCCATATCTACATGAAGGATGGACGTTATATAAGAGGGATGTCACCCTCAAAGGCGGACGAAAACAAACCATTTACTTCTTCAGCAAAAGATCACCAAAAAGCGGGAACCCCTGTGACTTACCACCTGGCTATGACGTTGGTGTCAACAAACGAACCGGCCTTCCCTATCTGAAAAAGAAGTAAAACACTTTTTTTTTCTCTTTTTTTTAAGAGATAGACTACTAAAAGAAGTTGCTATGGTATTAAAAAAAGTTGGGTATCCAATGGTCTTATTAACAACCAGTTTTCGTAAAGGATGAAAATAAAAAACCACGTGTCTAGATATTCGATTTCTATCTGACTTCCTTTGGGGTTTACATAGAGGTTTGCGGATCAGAACATTTTGATTATGAGTATAGACGAAGGATCTTTGATAGCAATGGATATAGGGTGATATTCTTACATCTGTATAAAGAAACTAATAAGTGGAAGAACCATCTCTTGAATTATCTTCAACTATTCACTTATTGTAGGAATCGCAAATTATATGAAATTCTCGAAAAAGAAAATTAAATCCTTCTAAAAAACCTTCCATTAAAGTACTCCTGTTGGACCGGGGGGGAAAGAAGCCATTTTTCTCCTGTTCGAAGATTTTCACATAAAGTATTTAACACAGGACACCCAATAAATAATAATTGGGAGGCCGCAATACGGGTTTCTAGCGGGTTTCTTTATTGTTTTCATCCCTGCCTCTTTTTCCGATTGCGCTTCTTACCTCCCTTCTGAAACCGATAATAACGAAGAAAAAAACCGATGTTTTTAATGGATTTTCCCTCCTGTCCACTCCTGTTCGAAGATTTTCAAATAAACTATATATATTAAAACCTCCTTTTAAATAATGGAAAATATGTTTGGGAGGACCTTAGGATCCTAAGCAATCAGAATGTCTGGGAGACGTTCTATCCTCCAAAAAAAGAAAGAGGTATATGAAATGAAAGAAATAAAGCGAACGTATATGAAGGCTGGTGCTTTCGCAGTAGCAATACTGTTTTTAGCCATGACTGCTGCAACGACTATAAAAGCCGACCCACCGTTAGTACGTATAGGTGTCGGGGGTCATTGGGAACAACAAGTACATCCTGTTCCACCAACTCCACCGAGCTATCAGGTGATATGGGCCGCAGAATATCCAGATGGTTTATGTCCTGCAGATATAGTAGCAGATCGAAATAATGATGTAATCGTTGGCGGAATGAGTCAAATGGGTAGCGGATTGATCGTAAAATATAGTGGTGCAACAGGTGATGTAATATGGTCAGGTGATGTTACAAGCGCATTATGTAGTCCACACCACGAAGATCAAAACCCATACCATGCAGATCTCCATACTATTCGGAATCTCATGATCGACATGAATAATCAACGATTTGGATTTGATACCAGCGACCTTCAAATCTTCGTTGGAGGTGTTGATGTTGATTCAAATAATGATGTTGTTGTTGTTGCAACCTCAACCGATTTCAGTCAGGATGATACTCCTCAAGATGTCATTGTCGCTAAATATAATTCTGAGGACGGAGCATTGATGTGGAGTCAATACATCACATTTTATACATACGATAATAGCATGGGAATTGCTGTTGATAAGAACGACAATGTTATTGTCGCAGGAGTAAGCGGTGGTGTCGAATTAAGAGATGGACACCTTATTCCTCTGATGGACGGCTGGATGTACAAACTCGCTGGAAGTGACGGTCACATGCTTCACATGGATCATATCTTCGGAATAGCTCAAGCATTACCGTATTACTGGGATGTAGATTCTGATTCGCAAAACAATTACTTTGCTACAGGTCCAGCACTGATTATTGACTGGAGCGATTTTCCACATAATCTTAATGCAACACAAACAACGATCCTGAACAAATATAACGCAGCTCTTCATTTAGTAAATACCCAACTATGGCCAGTTGATCCCTATACATTTATCCTAACGGTCTGCGTCGATTCGAGTGATTACGTCTACGTTGGCGGATGGATAAATACGAATGGATCAAGTAGAGAGTACATTGTAAAATTCAATAATAATATCGATACTGTTCTCTGGACGATCCCGAACACGTACTATTTCGAACCAGGATTTATAATGAAGTTGGCTAATACTAGCAATGGAAGAATCGTTGCAGCAGCACAATTAATGAACTATGATGGTTATATGACGACAGAGATATTTAGGGCAAACACCGGAGGACATTATTTTAGAATAAACGAAGCTAAAGATGTCATCCACGACGCTTATGCGATGGCGGTAGCAGTCGATCATGCCAACGACATTATCACAACAGGAATGAGATATCCCCCTGGTGATTGGTATACAATGAAATACCATGTACGAGATGGAACAACACAACCGGAGATGCAGATCGATATAATATAGAATGAAATACCCACCTCAAACATGATGAAAAAGACTAAAACGCAAAAGGGGATTACAACATGAAAAAGTTTATACTCGTTTCAGTAATCCTCTTTCTTTTTCTTTTTCCATCTGTAAGCGCTAGCACCATCCTTTACGTTCCTCAGACAGAGGCAGTATGTCAGGATGATACTGCGACGATTGCCTCATGTGGAAAGACGATTTATATTAACATTAAGAACACTGAAGGACCTTGGAATGGCACTCTTGATCATCCCTATCAATATATTCAAGATGGGATTGATGCTGCAAGTAATGGTGACACCGTATTTGTTTTCTCTGGAATTTACCTTATTCTTCCTTTCCATGATTTACATTTGAGAACATTAATCTATATTAACAAATCGATTAATCTTATTGGTGAAGGAAATGCAACAACATTCATTCAAAATTTTAATTGCAATTTGGAATGGATTGTAAAAGTCGTTGCAGATCATGTTAACATTAGTGGTTTTTGTTTTCAAGATATTAATTGGAATACGGTTACTCCTTTTTTCACTGATGTAAAAATGCTTCTTGTAAATGTATCATATTGTGTAATCAAAGAAAATATCTTTTTGGATGGAATGCAAGGAGTTTTTACAAAAACGAGTCTGATGATTATCAATGGGCAATACAATACAATATCAAATAATAATATTGGATCACATTATAATGACCTCATTAATACTAAAGGTATTTACCTTGAACGAGCACATCACAATATCATTGAGAGAATTGATATTAAAGGACGTATGTATGGGATTCTTCTCAATTCCTCTGATGATAATTCTATTATCAATAATGACGTTCAAATGGAATGCAATTTACCAATTATTCTTTATAACTCATCAAGAAATACTATCTTGGATAATGCTGTTGGGTATTGTTATAGCGGGATTACTCTTGCAGCATCGTCAAACAATAATATGATTAGACAAAATCAATTGTTATCATGCCAATATGGGATATTCCTAGAAACTTCTTTTTTGAACAATATAACATTTAACAGTTTTAAAATAAACAAACATCATGCATGGTTTAGCAATTGCAGTAGTAATTGGGATCAAAACTACTGGGGGAGACCTCGGCTTTTGCCGAAGATTATCATTGGTGAAAAAACAGCGAATGGAAAAAAGATCATTGCGTTTCAGGTTGACTGGCATCCGGCAAAAGAATTCTATGAGATTTAACTGAGAAAATTTCTTTTATTCTTAAAATAGATTGGTTAATTGATCTCCTAGATAGGAGATGGAGGTGTTTTTTCCATTTTGACATTTTGTCAAGTAAAGTATATAAATAATGATAGATAAAGTATATCATGATAAGAAATAACAAAGGTGGTGAGAGAAAAATGATTGAATATGTGATTGGGGCGGGTATTATCGCTCTTGCTGTTGAATTAGCTCATCAACCCTTGCTTCGCTAAAAATTATTATTAAAAGAAAAAATTCCTTTGGTCTATAGTGAGCAAAGAGAGTGAAAATGAGCGATTCCTAAACGAGATTGGTTAGCAAGATCATATTTTTTATTTTACATTTGCGGTAAAAATCTTAATTTATAAAATTTTTCTGTTATAAAAAATGATTGTTTTTTAATCCCTCCAATAAATTTTGAATTAATTTCATCTAATATTTTAAGGAACTCATCCATATCTTTTACAACAAATTCGGGCTCTAAATCGGACCAGCCTATAGCCAAATTTATATATTCTACATATGGTTTATCCTTCAAATAATTAAAAACAGATTTTTTCAATTTATGATCCTTTAGATAAATGTCGACCTTATATCTGTGAAGATTTAACTTTGAAAGATCAACATTCACACGAAATGCCTTAATCACTCCAGATTTGACTAAATTATTTAATCTATAATTTACCGTTTGGGAGGATAACCCTAATTTTTCAGCAAGCTCAATTAGAGGAGCACGAGCATTTATAGCAAGTTCATTTAACAGTTTATAGTCAATCTCATCGATTTCAACGGGTTTTCCCCCACAAAAAACTTCATACATTTCTCTATCAGATTTATCATGTTCGTCTGGTAATAAAAAAGATTTTTTATAACATGCAGCATAGATATAAATTGAAATAACATATTTTTCGAAATAATCTTGATATTTATCTAGAGTTTTTTCCCAAAACTGATAAAACTCAAAAATATCTTTAACCCATATAACTACATCCAGATCAATTTCACTTTTCTCTGTTACAACTACCCATGAATTCTTATAGTTCACAAAATAATTAATGATTTCTTCCTTTAATGATGAGGTTATATATTGAAAGTTAATATAGATTCTAAAGACATTATATCCAAATTTAAATGTATCAATTGCTGTCCAATAATTCTGAATAACTCCTTCATCTTGAAGTCGCTTAATATGATACGAAACAACGTCTTTTTTTAGCCCTACTTTTTTTCCAATTTGAGTATTAGACTCTCTACAATTTAAATCAAGTTCGTAAAGAATTTTTCTATCTTTCAAATCAATTTTGACCATACTTCCTGCATAGATAGAAGGCATCTATTGTTTTATAATTTTGTGGTCAACATTTCAGATAAAGTATATCATGATAATAAATAACAAAGGTGGTGAGAGAAAAATGAAAGAATATGTAATTGGAGCAGCCATTATTGCCATAGCCCCGGTATTGGCTCAAATGCCTTCGCTTCTTTAAAAATTAGTTGAGGCGGGGGCTTTAATATTTCATTTAAAATCTCCTCAGAATATAAGGATTTTTTGTGGCATATCATTCAAATCGTATAGATCTATCCAAAATATATTAATCAAAACATTTCTGGTAGCCAACGAAATTTATGTATTTTGTGAGTTAACCAATAACTATAATTTTTTATTACGTTTGGAAATTTAGAATTAATGCTTTCCATTTCCTCGTTTAATTCATCAACATTTTTTAAAACGAATTCAGGCTCAATATCACTCCAACCTATTGCCACATTTAATACTATACAATATGGTTTTGTTTTTAGATATTCTATTATTGTTTTACGTTGTTTATGATCTTTAAGATATATGTCTACTTTATAAAGTTGAAGTCCTAATTTTGAATAATCTAGGTGGATACGGAATCCGTCTATAACATGTGACTTTATTAGATTATTTAACCTATAGTGGATAGTTTGAGATGAACAATTTAATTTTTTTGCAAGATCAATTAATGGAGTTCTTGCATTCATTACAATTTCATTCAATAATTTATAATCTAATTCATCAATCTTGACACATTTTCCTGTACAAGAAGTTCTGTATAATTCACGATTGCTAAGATCTTTATTTTCAGGGAGCAGGTAATCCTTTTTATAATCAAAAGACTCGATATAGATGGAAAATGCATATTTAGAAAAAAATTCTTCAAATTTATCTAAAGTGCTATTCCAAAAACTGTAGAACTCATAAATATCATTTACCCATATTACTGCATCAAAATCAATAGTTCCTCTCATTGAAACTACAACCCACGCATTTTTATAATTTACAAAATGATCAATTATTTCATTTTTTATATCTGAGCTAACATATTGGAAATTAATGTAAATCCTGAAAACATTATATCCTAGCTTAAAAGTGTTAATTGCTGTCCAAAAACAGGTGATTACTCCTTCATCTTGCAATCTTTTAATTCTATATGCAATTACATCCTTTTTTAAACCTACCTTTTTTCCTATTTGTGTATTTGTCTGTCTACAGTTCAAATCTAATTCGTAGAGTATTTTTCTGTCTTTAAGATCGATTTTTTCCATATGTACGTAGAGAAGTTAAGGGAATAGACTTTTTTATTGTTTCGCTAAGATTGTTAGCAAAGACATTGGGTAATGTACCCTATTGAGAAATAAATCTAATGCCTCAAGGTTAAGTATATAAGCAATTTTTTTATTGAAGTACTCAGGGTACAAAGATGCACGATGGAAAGAGCAGCGTCCTACTCATTGCTATGCCTTTTGCTGGAATAGCGATACCCTCTATTCAGTTACCAATCCTGGAAGGATATTTGAAAGAACGAGAAATAAATATCACAACAAAGCATCTCTACCTTAAAGCTGCAGAGTTCTATGGTGTAAATAATTATCATCACCTTATCACAAGACCAAACGAATCGTATACTGCACAGATGGTGTTCCCACAATACGTTTTCCCAGAGCATTGGAACAAAAATCAATATTCGTTCAAGGATTATTTTAAAAAAATTGTTGCAGGTCATGCTGAATTACAAAAAAATTTCACTTTCGAAGAGTATATTGAAAGAACCGACAGATTTTATACCTGGATCATAGAAAATGTCAACTGGAAAGATTATGATATTATCGGATTTACATTGAATTACGGACAATTTTTACCATCGTTGGCAATAGCCAAGAAAATCAAAGAAATAGCTCCTGAGAAAAAAATTGTATTTGGTGGAAGTAGAACAGTTGGAGAACTCGGAATACGAGTACTTCGCACGTTCGATTATGTTGACTTCATCGTTTCAGGAGAGGGAGAAGAAGCACTTTATTTACTTGCTTTTAATATATCTGATTTACCATCAATACCTAATCTTATTTACAGGAACAATGGGGAAATTATCTGGAATAAATCAGATAAGGTCATAGATCTTAACACTCTTCCATTTCTGAATTTTGATGATTTTTATAATGATTTATGGTCAACAAACGACGACGTAACGCAATATTACCTCTATCATGGCAGACTCCCTGTTGAAATCTGTCGTGGCTGTTGGTGGAATAAGTGTACATTCTGCAATTATAATGTTCAACATCCTTGCTATAGGGAAAAAAATGTAAAAAGGATAATTGACGAAATAAAATATCTCTCGGATAAATATACGATGCTTAATTTTCAAATCATAGGAAATACCCTTCCTAAACGAGATTATAGACTTTTCTTAGAAGAAATTATCAAATTAGGCAGAGATTTCAATTTTTTTACAGAAACCCGTGCAGGTCAGCTTAAAAGCGAAGATTATAGACTTATGAAAGAAGCAGGGTTTACAAATATTCAGACCGGTATTGAAAGCTTCAGTCAAAGCTATCTTAAAAAGATAAATAAAGGCGTCAGGGTCATTGATAACATCGCTGCCTTGAAATTTTGTAAGGAATGCGGCATTAAAAATGAATACAATATCATAGTTGATTATCCAAATGAGGAAAAAATCGATTTTGAAGAAACAAAAAGAAATATACAATTTATCAAACACTATCTTGACCCACCACAGATAAATAAATTATTGGTAGGTTTTGGTAGTTTTATTTACCAACATCCTGAACTGTTCAACATCGATAAATTAGAATATACCGATATTGATAAAATCATATATCCTATGGATATATTAGAAAAAGGTATCAGTTTTTATTATAGTTTCAAGAAAAAGGAAGATCTTGGTGAAAATAATTGGGCTGAGTTGGTTGAAGAATGGAAAACGAACCAGGGGCAAATTCAAGAGATGATCAACTAATTCTTTATTATGTTGATGGAAAAGATTTTCTAAAAATCTTTGATAGAAGGGATGCTTTTCATCTCCATGTAATTGAATTAAATGAGCTTGAACGAGAAGTGTTACTCGCTTGCGTTGATGTGATATCTTTTCAGGAGTTACAGGAACTACTTACGCATGTTCCTAGTGACCAACTGTCCTCCATCATACTTTCTTTTAAAAATAAAGGTATTATTTTCGAAGAGGATAACAATTTTTTCTCTCTACCTTCACACTATGCCAATGCTAGAATATATGTTCGTTGTCAATAAAAAAACCTAGTTGGGTATTTCTTTGATTCGACTTTTTCTTTTAATAGTTCCAATTCCCATCCAATTACTCTTTTAACCTCATTCTCTCCCGAAGAACACAGTGGGCCCGTTGAGATTTGAACTCAAGTCACTAGCACCCCAAGCTAGAAGGATACCAAGCTACCCCACGGGCCCAGGTAATGTTCCACATCTGGTTTTTATTTGAAAAACTAATTCGTGCATCCTAGAAAGGCTTAATATACTTTGTTAGATGAACTCCTGTTCATGTCCTTTGACATCTTCACTTGGCTTGGGTTTGCTGCAGGCGCGATTACTTCCATAGGGTTTTTACCGCAACTGGTAAAAGGATTCAAAACCAAGAGCCTTCATGACGTCTCCTACTGGATGCCTCTGGTCCTTGTAGCTGGCATGTCGCTGTGGCTTTTCTATGGAGTCCTTCGTAACGATATCGCCATTATTGCAGCAAACGCCTTCGGCATTGGATGCAACATCCTTTTAATTCTCCTGAAAAAATGGTATTCATAAAGACAAGAAAATCTTTGTTATAAACAATATATTAAATACTATAATGACGCATACATCTCAAGAGGCAGGAAACGGCCAAGATGAATGTTTAAGTGAACAGGTATGAATCCACGCAACACCAAAAAAACCTTCATGGACACCATTGCTGTTTTTTGTATCAAAAAGATATCAAATTGGTTCTGGGAGATAGCAGACAATTGGTCGTATAAAAACGAAAAAATCGCAGAACTCTACAACAAAGGTATCGGTAAAGAATATCAGAAAGAATACGCGACCTGCTGCATCTCAGCAAACGCGAACGTATTGCACATAGGTTGCGGCGCCTATCCCTTAACCGAAATGGTGCTTGCACAATGCACCACTGGCCATGTCGTTGGCATTGATAAAAACCAACAGACCGTGAAACGAGCACAACAATTGATTCAAAAAAAACACTTGGAGAATCACATCACGATAAATCATGGCGACGGACTTACCTACCCTGCTGATTCCTTTGATGCAATTATAGTTTCAAGTTGTTCCCTGCCGAAAGTAGAAATACTTCAGTATCTCTTTTTGAAAGCTAAACCTGAGAGTAAGATCATCGTACGAGAGGTAGATATCGCAACAGATGATATACAGCAATGCATCGCAGACCACCCTGATATTGAACTCCACCAAAAGGTTCGCCATAATCCGTTCCCGTTCTTTGAACCGTTCGGCTGGACAACGTTCTGCCTACGGAAAAAATGAGGAAAATCTTTTACTCTCCCAGTCTGTACTCGTTCGTGGTGTCAATGGAACAACCAATACCGAAGAAAGAAAACATTCTGAAACGACCACTGAAGTTTCTATCCGGATGGCGACCATTCTACCTCTATGAACTTATCTGTTATGTACTGATGTATGCAGGCGCCATCATGTTTGCCGTCGGCATACAACCCTACAACACCAACATCCTGCGGATCGTTTTCTTTGGCATCGCGACTCTCTACAGCGGGTTTTTTGCTGCGTTGATCTGGAATGACATCACCGATAAAGACATCGACATCATGGTACACCCCACCCGCCCTATCCCTGATGGCCGCATCAGTCAAAAGAAATTCTTCGCAATCGCACTGGTGTTTTCCGCACTCACGTTTCTTTTTGCATTTCTCACCAGCCCCTGGTGTCTCATCCTCGTCGGTGTCACCGCATTGTTCGTCACCTTCCATAATAAATACCTTAAAAAGAAAATTAAGTTCCCTTCATACTCAGAGATATTTACCCCTGTCCAATGGTTAACCGTCCCGCTTTTCGGATTTTTCGCGATCTGGTCTGCATTACCAGCAAACGGAGACATCACCATTACCGTACCCCTATTAGGATATCTCTCGATTCATAGCGCTCAACTCCTCCCCCTGCTCCTGCTTGTCCTGTTTACGTATTTTGCTGATGATGCCCATGATCTGGCCGAAGGCATCCACGACGTCGAAGGTGACCGCAGGCTTGGAGTAAAAACCTACGCAACCACCTTTGGAGAAAAAACAGCGGCACGAATATCCTTTTTCATGCTCCTTTTTTCAGGAATTATTGGTATCCTTTTATATGTCGTAAGACTGCTCTCACCTCTCTTCGTTATTCCCTTCCTCATCCTTTGGTTATATACCGTTGAGCAGTCATATCCGATGGTGAAAACCACAGATGACCAGCAGAGAAAACACCTAGCAAAACTTGTGGGAAAAAAAGGATATAATTACCTGCTCTTCACGTACGCATTAATCTTCCTTGATGTGTTTATACGGCTTATAATCAAGTATATTCTGCACTGGACTATCGCAATAGTGTGACTAGGAGAGCCATTTGTGCCCACATCCGATTCTCAGCTTCATCGATGATGACTGATTGCGGGCCATGAGCGACCTCTCTAGTGACTTCTTCATTATAATAAATAGGCATGCAGTGCATGAAGATAGCATCAGGTTTTGCTTTACGCATGATCTCTGGAGTGATGGTGTACGCTTTGAGATCCGACTGTCGCTGCTGTCGTTCATGCTCATACCAGAATGAAACCCAGGTGTCTGTTGCGACCACATCCGCGTTCATTACCGCATTCAGATCATCCGTAATGGTGACTGTCAGATTCTTTTTTGCTGCAATCTTTCTTGCTTTCTGCACAAACTCTTCTTTTGGCCAATACTTCCTAGCAGAGATAACAGTGACATTCATGCCAACAAGAGAACACCCGAGCAGATACGAATGCGTAAGATTATCGTCTCCATCACCGATAAACACAAAATTCAGGTTCTGCAGCCGCCCTTTTTTCTCACGTATCGTCATCAGATCCGCTAAAATCTGGCATGGATGCTCAAAACGATCTAAACCGTTGATGACCGGTACTGTCGCGTAAGCAGCAAGCTCCCGCAGCGCTTTTTCATCAATAGCTCTGTACATAATCGCATCAACGTACCGTGATAGCACAAGAGCAACATCTTGTGGTGTTTCCCGTTTCCCAATTCCTATTTCATCACCGGTAATAAAAATCGCATGCCCACCCAGCAGCGTCATGCCAACCTCAAACGAGACCCTGGTCCTTGTCGACTGTCGCTCAAAAATCAAGGCAAGGGTTTTCCCCTGCAAAGAGGTAAGATGTTTACCTGCTTTTACAGTAGCTTTTAATTGAATGCCAAGGTCAATGATTCCTTCAATCTCCCCTGCTACATCAAGGATAGAAAGCACGTTTTTTTTCATAAGACGGATGCTAGGAAACCACCCTGACTATATTAAAATTTTCTACTCAGCCGATTCTTCCACGTATCGCTGAAGGATCGATACGCTGCATCTTCCATCCTCTGCTCAGACGAGGTACGAACTGTAGGTGGGCATGGATTTTCTTTTTGAAAAAATGTGACTCCAGATTGAACGAGAGACCAAAACCTCGAGGTGGCAGCATACAATCAATTTTTAAGACATTATGTCCCATTGTTGACAGCTCCCGCTGAGGCTCTATCTTACACACACCAGAAATAGGAATCCTTTGCACGCCATCAGTATACCATCCTGAAATAATACCCGGTGCTTCACAAATAGCAAGACCCAACCAAAACGAATGCGCCCGAGGTACACGCAGATATTCTCTGCTCTCAGACGTCATCGAACAGAGCAGATGAAGTGTTTCTTTTCCTTTTCTGGTGATAATCTCCAGCTCAGAGGGGTAATAAAAATCATGGTCTTTTGCAGAGATGATTGTACGATAATGAAATGTGATATCAGAAAATTCCGTAAACGTTTTACCATCTTTTGAAAGCACCAGTACCCCTGCCGCTGGCCCGTCCATAACCCAAAACAGGGCGTTACCATAGAAAATCGACCAACCATTATCTAAAACAGCCCATACCCAATCGTAACCCAGGGGATTATTTTCTGTGGCAAGCGTAATTGATTCAGGAATTCTTAACGTATGGTTCTGCAGCCACCAGAACCCGAGTTTCTTGTACAACCAGATGGTTTTAAACAACCCTGAGACCGTGGAGAGGGGATGCTCATAATCAAAGTTCCCCCAGACATGCTCGAAATACCCTTTTCCCTCTATAGTGAACTGTTTCCCCTGAATAGTCATAGTCCCCGATACCCTGGTTTTAGGGATGAACCCGTACCGGTAGAACCCAATCCCCATGGGAATCCAACCATGGGTTACATCCTGCGCCACCCAATGAGGGAATGACTCTGCTTGGGACAAGAAATCAATCTCAATGTTGTGGTCAGGGTCATGAACATGGATATGATACGTCGGGTGAGAGCCTTTCATGAATGACTCGCCGAGACGCACGTGAAACTCATCGTGGCTTACCTGCAACCTGGCGCCTGGGCTTCGCACATAATAGACATAGTGTTTGTTTTCATCCTGATCAAACAAGGTGATGTTGCAGAGGCTGACGATACCGCGAAGTTGCGGATCATCATAGCCTTCACTTATCGCAAATTTCAGGCTCCAATGTTTCTGATCCTCCTTAGAGATAAAGAAGGCTTCCTCTGCCCACCATTCAAGGATACTTCCTGCATGACCTCGTTCATCAGTAGAAGTTAAGGGATTATGAGCAGTGTTTTTCTTTTGCATTGTCAGAACAGCTATTCGATTTCGCTTTTAAATAGTTTGTAGATGTGTTCATTCGCAATTCGTTTGTTATAAGTTTAAATGCCATGATTCTCATTCCCAATCCCATGAGAGGTTGTTGCAGGTGACCGTGTCCTCATCGTTGAAAACTAGAGGATTTGCGCATCTCGAAACCATGAGGCCGTATACGCTCCTGTGGTGCGGCCTTGTCAGCCTTGTAGGCGCAACGCTCACCTACGGAGACCTTCCTCCTCTTCGATTGTCATTGCTGGTCTTTTTCATCCCGATACTTGGCTGGATCGCAGGGTTGTACCTTGCGGATTACTGCGACCGTGATCTAGACAAAATTCAGAAACCACATCGCCCTCTTCCATCCGGCCGAATAACCCCAAATCAGGCGTTGATAGTTGGTGCACTGTTTGCTCTATCTGGCCTGCTTCTCACATTGCTTCTCACCACGATGAATATCGTTTTCGTATTCATCGCAAGCGCACTGGTCTACAGTTACGCGAAACTGACGAAAGCTCGTGGGCTCCTTGGAAATCTGAACCGTGGGGCACTCACTCTCACAACCTTTCTTTTCGGCGTGGTTTCTATAGGAACCTCCTTATCATCGCTCCCTCTCTCTCTTTGGATTCTCGCGCTCGTCTTCTTTTTCCATGACACCAACAGCAACATCATTGGAGCAATCCGGGATGTACATGGCGACACAAAGGGTGGATACAAGACCACTCCGGTGCTTTACGGGATTAACAATGCGCTCATCATTTCACTTTTTCTCAGCGTACTTTACCTTGTATTAACCGCGGTAGTCACCACAATCTACCCCGTGTTCCTCTATCCGTGGTTTTTCTTTGCACTGTTTACCCTGGGCGTCCTCGTCCTTTGTGCGATGTATGAACTCCTTTTTGAAAAAAAAGAAACACTCACCAGAAAACACGCACTCCTAGCCCATGAATTGTTTGTCGCTGAACGCATTATCTTTGCCTCCGCGTTCATTGCTGGAACCGCATCGTCGCCTACTAGTGCTCTTGTGATATTTATCGTGTGTCTTGTTCTGACACTTCTATTCCAACACCGTCTGAGAGAACGTTATGAGTTAACGTAGAGACCATGAGATGTTTAGTCACCGGAGCCGCAGGCTTCATAGGAAACGCACTGGTACAACGCCTTATTGATGAGGGTCATAGTGTACGAGCACTCATTCATCAAAAAACACCAGAGTCTCTTGACTGCCAGGTTCGCTACATCGCTGCTGATCTTACCGACCCATCCTCGTTACCAGCCGCGACGCAGGATGTCGATGTAGTTTTCCATTGTGCTGCAATAGTAAAAGAGTACGGCTCCAAACGAGATTTCCTCAAGGTGAATGTGGACGGGACCAAAAATCTTGCCGAAGCATGCAGCCCAGACCTTAAACGATTTGTTTTCCTCAGCCACTTCCATAGCGACTCAGGGAGGAAATACGGCTGGTACAGCTACTCCAAAGGCCTCGCAGAGCAATACCTTTCCCAACACCATCACACCACCGGTTTTCCTGTCGTCGTGATCCGCCCAGGCAACGTCATCGGACCAGGTGAGGCAGCATGGGTGATCAGACCCTTACGTGCCATTCAACACAATCGTATCGCGTTCATTGACAAAGGCTCTGGGATTTTCCTCCATACCTACATCGATAACCTCCTTGATGCGCTAATCGCAACCATGCACACACCCTCTTGTGTTGGTGAGACCATTGAGATCACGGATGGAGACAATACCACAACCTGGGGCGAATATCTCAACGCGGTTGCACACATCGCTGGGAAACAAAAAATAACAAAAAAGATGTCGAAATCGACAGCGCTTACCCTCAGCTACTTGATGAAGGTTTCTTCTCTTTTTGGCCGAGAACCACTTTTGACTCCCTCTGTAGTTCATTTCTTCACCAATAAACGAACCGTGTCCCTTCAAAAAGCTGAGCACATCCTAGGATACAAACCAAAGATAGAGTACACCGAGGCTCTGAAACAAATCCAAACCTGGTTGAAAACACAACGCTATGTTTAAACAAGAGACACAGTATGTCGTAGGAGACGAGTGATGATGACACATTCCATGATAGAACAGTTATTTTCGTTTGCACAAACCGTGGTGTTCAAACGTGCTGGAAAAAAATTTCCTACTAACTCACTCAAAGGAATCATGGACATCGGTTTTGTTGTCTTTGAAAAAGTTGGATGTAAATTCGATATCATCTCTTCTTTGTATCTGAAGTTCTACCAAGGAATTGTGGCTAAAGAGCTTGCGATGGCGCATGTGCATCCTTCGGACCATGTGCTTGTCATCGGAAGCGGGTCGCTGCCTGCAACACCAGCGTTACTTTCCATGAACACCAAAGCTGCCATAGTCTCCATTGACCGTGACCGCATCGCAGTTAAACAAGCAACCAAGTATGTAAAAGCACATCATCTCGGACGCACCCTCTCCATTGATCACGCTGACGGCCTTCATTACCCTGTCGAGCGATTCGACGTCATCTTTGTTCTCTATGGAGTCAAACAACCAGAGCTGATCCTGCAGTATCTCGGAGAACACTGTCATGACGCCACCCGCATTATCCTACGAACAATCACTGATTCCCAAGGAATGATCACCGATAAAAAAATCAACCTCACCCATCATTTCCTTATACGTGATAAAATCCAGACAGACACACTTGGATCAATGACGTCCTTTTTATTACAAAAAAAACCAACACCACCACATCATACCCTGATTATCTAAAACTTAAAATCCCTCTTATAGTAACGTTGAAATGTGTAGTTCGTCCCTGCAGGCAGAATCGCTGCAGCTCTTTTTACAATCGCAAACGTTCTCACCGCTCGTAAGAGGATATTGGGCATTGTGTAAAACTCTTTTGCAACCTTCCTGGCCCCCTCAAAAAGCTCTTTCTCCGTCATATGATTAGGTTTGAAAACAACATCAACTTGGTTATACCGCGACCAGTCTTTCGTAAGAATTCTTCCCTCGCGTTCCAATCGGTCGTATAACGGCGTACCAGGGTAGGGAGTCAGAATGTTTACTTCAACTGCATCCAGCTCCCATTCATACATCTTTTCCAGCGTCGCATCAAAGATATCGGGCGTATCCTGATCAAACCCAAAGATAATGCCACCTTGCACCGCCATGCCGTGCTGATGGACTCGTTTGATCATTCGTTTGAAATCTTCAACCTTATTGACTGTTTTTTTAATCCCGTTTAACGCGTCTTGACTCACCGACTCAAACCCAACAAACCATTCAACACACCCGGATTTCTTGGCGAGAGACAGAAACTCGTCATCGATTTTCCCAAGCACGTTTGCGTTCCCATTTGCAACCCATCCCTTATGAACTTTCTGTCGAATCAGCTCCTGAAATAATTCTCGTGAATACGGAGGGTTGACCGTAAGACTAGGGTCATGAATCACGAAAATTCGATTCGGCATTTGCTGGATTTCTTCTACCACATTTTTTATGGGTCGTTGTTTCACCCCATGATTGCAGAAACTTGCTATAGCACAAAACTCACATTGATTCGGACATCCCCTTGTCGATTGCACCGCACCTATCAGCGGATTCTGACGGATCAAATCCCGTCGAATCGGCGGGATTGCCGCCATATCAAAATCAGGGTTCGGCCCGTAGAACGGTTTCAAAACACCTTTCTCAAGGTCACTGATGAGCTGTGGCCAGATCCCTTCTGCTTCCCCAAGCACGATACTGTCTGCGTGCTGTTTTGCCTCATCAGGCATCGCAGTGGGATGATATCCTCCAAGCACGACCTTTCTTCCTCGACTGCGAAACTCATCAGCAAGATGGTACACATGCGGTGCGGTCATCGTGTAGCTTGTAATCCCAATCAGGTCAGCGGGTTCATCAAAATTCAGGTCTTCGTAGTTCTCATTAATGATTTTGATAGAATGATTCCGGGGTGTAATTCCCGCGAGATGCGGGAGCGTAATAATAGGGTATCCAAACAGAATAGATGCCCATGAGCCCTTATCGCTATGCGTAGATGCACCATGTTCAATGCGCGGAAAGACCAGTAAAATGTTCATGAACTCTCTCGGGTATGTTGACAGTGGGATTTAACATTTGTTATATGATACGAGAAAAAATTACGGAATTTTTCTTACTTCCTTTCCTTTGTATATCGCCTCAGCAAAATTGATCTGCCGCATTCTCGGCTGCGAAGCAACCTCTTCAAAGTAATGAGCGGAAAGACCGGCGAGCCTCCCATAGATAAAGATGACTTTTGCAATCGTTGGGTCGAGGTCCATATCAGCGATGATCGATCCGATAACACCATCAACATTGATGGGGAGGCTCATCCCTCGAACCTGTTCGAATATCGTGCTGATCATCTGAGAAAGTTGCACATGTTTCCCAGCAACCCCGGTTTGAGACGCCATAGTCCAAAGAACATCACGTCGAGGGTCCTTGGTATGAATTCTGTGCCCTATGCCCTCCACCCGTTTTCCTGCCTCAATGTATTCTCTCATGAGCGTGCGCGCAGATTCATCTACATCCCTGTTTTCTTTCTTTGCTTTCGTAATACATTCATGGAAAAACTGCGCTGCTTTCGCCCCAGCGCCACCATGGACATCAGTGATAGCACCAATACCATGAGCAACCGCGACCTCGTATGGTGTCCTGGTTGATGCAGCGATCAGTGTTGCTTGGGCAGACGGCGGGGTCACTCCATGATCCACACAGGCAACAATCATCGCCTCGATCATGCGAGAATGATCCTCATTGACCGAAAGATCCCCGGTAATTGCGCGAGAGATGACATGGGAAAACGGTTCGTTGTCGTTGAGTTTCTCCAGCGCTTTTTCATTGCCATATATTCCGCTGAGAAACCGAGCGGTTCTGCCAAGACAGAACATGGTTTTTTTCACTGCCCCGTCTGTTCCTTCTTGCGGATATTCTGCTAACGATTCATCGAACATAAGGTATTTTGCTAACGTCTTTGAAACGTCCTCATGAGGGATGCGTTTCACTTTGGGTGCCGGTATCTTTGCAGCTTTCACCGCAATCGTTCTCATCTCTTCCAATGTTTTTTTATCGGGAAATTCTCCTTTGATGAGAAGATACGCGACCTCTAAGAAATTTTTATGTCCAACAATGTCTTGTAACGGATAGCCGGAGAGAAGCAGGTTGTTCGGCATCACCTTGGTGATCAGGGTACTCCACCCTAGTTTTTTCGACGGGGCATCCCATATCGTCTTCATTTTCTTGTAGTAATGTTCAACGTCAAAATAGATTTTGTTTTTTAATCTGGTTTGCACTTCTAAAATAAGGTCGTATTGACTGTTCGCGACCGGTACACCCGCACGCTCAAGAGCCTGTTTCTTTGATTGGAATGTTCCATAGGCTTGTCCAGGGGAAACAATCGCTCCTGCATGACCCATGGTTTTTCCCTCAGGCGCATGTGCTCCTGAGATCAACGCCACCATAGGTTTTGGATAGTTCTCTGGGTGTTTCTGCATATCCTGCGCGAGGAGTTCTTCTTGGCAGCCTCCTATCTCACCTGCGATAACAACAAGATCCGTGTTTTTGTACCCCATCGCAAGAGGAACAAGGTCACGGAAGGTAGAGCCGATAGCTCCGTCTCCGCCTACCCCGATCACCGCGTTTTGAGCGATGCCAACGCTTGCTAACGCATCGGAGAGATGATACAGGATAGCTCCACTGCGAGAAATGATCGTGACTCCTTTGGGTCCAAATTCCTCTGCAGAAATCTCCTCGGGATAGAACACGTCGGGAAGCATCCCTACCTTCACACCCTCTGGGGGGAAAATAATGCCAGGGGTGTTCCCACCAACCAGCAATGTTTTATGTTTCCGTGCAGCGACAAGGATATCACGAACGTCTTTGACCGGGATGCCTTCACTGATGAGCACCACCACAGGGACCCCAGCCTCGATGACCTCCAGTGTAGCGTCTTTTGCGGTCGAGTAATGCCGCCATATGCTTGCGACTGCGATCGCGGGATGTTCTGTAAGGCACTCTTTCATCGTGTTGTAAATGGGGATGGTCTCCAGGAGTCGTGTTCCTCCACGTCCTGGTGCTACCCCCGCGGTAATCGTGGTTCCATACTGCTGCATCAATTCCGCATGTCGCGTCCCTTGTCCGCCCAGGCCTACTACCACGGTCTCAATGCTGCCAGTCTCCCGTATTTTTTTTGCGAGATCAGGACGTTTTTTTTCTATGATATTGAACAGCATCCCTTTCTCTGGAGCTACAAGCTTCATGCCGTCCACCCCTTGGACTCAAAAGCCTTTGCGATTCCCTCGCGGATAACATCTGCCATGATTCTCTGATTTCCCACGTAGATGGTTACATTCTTCATCGCATCCGGGTTTTCTGTCTTCGCCTTTTCTAAGAATGTACGAGCACTCGGGAGATCAGTTCCTACCATTCTCCCAAAAACAGGTATCATTCTTCTCCCGGTTTCGTATCGTTCCTTCACCGCCTGAACCATGCCGCGAATGAAGATATCGCAGCTTGATATCCCACCAAAACGTGAGGTGATAATGAGATCCACAACAGGGTTGTCCATGAGGAGATGGAACATCTCTGCAACCCTGTTTTGCGTAGGACCTCCACCACTATCCATGAAATTCACGGGAACTACTTTATCGTGAAAGAACCGTTTTCCAATAGTGGCTACCTCATCAATGGAAAATATCCCGTACCCTGCACCACCAGGGATAAGACCCACATACAACTTCTTTGGGTCCTTTGTATGTTTCTCAGGGAGAAGATCGATATAGGGGAACCCTGCTGTTTGTGCCCGAAGTTCGTTTTTCGTCCGCTCCGCTACATCATGTCGTTTTTCTTTGATTCCAAGCATCTCCAGAAGTTCCGCCTGTCTAAACAGCGCGTTATCATCCAACACCATTTTCGCGTCAGCAGCAACAACCCCCTTTGGCGTCAGAATCAGCGGGTTAATCTCGCAGAGCTTTGCATCATAGCGCTGATAGGTTGCATACAGCTTTTGGATGGTATCAGCAAGTGTATCTTTCAGGTGGTTCTTTCCAGGTAAATTTTTTATCAGAGCAAGGGAGAGATCCATTGCTATTTTTTTCGGGAGTTCACGGGTGTTGTCCGGTATTTCTCGCTTTACGATAGACTCTGGTTTTTCTACAGCGACCCGTTCAATGTCAATTCCTCCCGATGCGCTCACAATGACGACGTTGTTGAATGTCGCAGGATCCATCGTGACACCAAGATAACATGCACCTGTTTCCTGGGCTACCTCTTCAGCAAGGATACATTCCACCGCAAGACCCTTAATTTTTAACGTAAACAGGTCATGGACGATTTTTTGCGCCTCTTCTAGGTTGTTCGCTTTTTTTATGCCGCCTGCTTTGCCTCTTCCGCCGACAAGAACCATGGATTTCAGCATGACAGGAAACCGTAGGTTCAGTTTACCAAGCTCTCCTGGGGAATGAAGAATTCCGTATTGTGCTGGGATAGTTATCCCCATCTGATCAAAGACCTTTTTTGCTTCATATTCGTAGAGTTTCATGCTGTCGCCTTCTCACTTTGTCAATGTTTTTTTAATTTCAAAATCAATGAAATCGCAGTGATGAACAATGATTGCTTCAGCTGTCCGGTTCATGGTGTCTCCTTCATGGGAGTGCGCTGCTATGATGTGAACCACTTCACTAGGGAGGGAACATTCTTGAGCAAGCTGCGCACCAGAAGCAGGATGACGTATTGTTTCCCCGAGTTTGCTTTTGATGACTTTCCCGTTTTTCATCTCGTACTCAAGGAGTTTTCCGACATCATGAAGCAGTGCCCCTGCGATGAGATAGTCCTTGTTCAGGTTCTCTTTTCGTACGTTTCCCACGGCCCATGCCAGGTTCGTGATTCGTTTGGTATGATCAACAAGCAAGCCGGAACCTTCAAATAAAAGCGTAAAAGGGATATCTTGAAGCTTTTGCCATCCCCCGCGGTCTGCCGCGTTTTTCCAGACGGTGACAACCTTTGCTCTGAGGTCTTTATGCTGTATCCATTGCAGCTCCGAAAAACAGGTCTCAATATCGCGTTTTTCTATCATACAATGCCTCCACGCAGTCCTGGGGGTAATTGTACAGCCTGTTATAAAAATATGCGCGTGCGCAATTTGGATTTGGATAACAACTGTACAACAAACTATTAATATTCTCCTGTCGGACCTCCTTATATATCGATCGTTTGGTGGAGAATGAAATTCAGAAAAATAGATACGATCATCATCGTTGCGTTAATCGTTGTTTCAACGCTGTTTTTGTATAAGGCAGATTATATCAGTCCTCTCCTCCCTGACGATCATACGACTCCACCAGATACGGTTAATCAAACTCTGCCGCCGGTGAAGGTTCTTACTCCACCAACGTCTTTAATCCCCGCCTATCGACGGGATGTTTCACCGGAGGATGAAGGAGTTCATTTTGATCAGATTTGGGTCTCCCGGGAATGGTGGTATTTCAACGCGGTGTTCAATGATAGTGAAAGCCAGCTGAAGGATTGGTCAGTCGCGGTGAGTTTTAACCATATGGCCCGCGGTGACCTTCTTGGAACCAACAAACCTGATCTGCTCGTCGTCAGCCTTTTAGGGAATAACAGTGAAACCTACGGGGGGATGATCAACAAGCAGCATTACCTTGGGATCCTCAACGAAGGCACGCTTATCGCAAACTCACCCGGGGTAAAAGTCGCGTTTGAGAACTCCTGGGCTGAGGGCTCCTATCCGCGGTGGCATGTCCATTCCGAGGATCAAGATATCGACAGTGCACATGAGATTATTATTGACCTTGATTACACCGCGCAATCCCTCCCGATTTGGACGTTGGGGACGAAAGCATTTGATAAATCAGAAAGCGAACTTGCTAACTATGTTTTACTTGGCTGCGATGTGTCAGGGACAGTCAGCATCGATGGTATAGTTTATACTGTTAAAGGAACAGGTTCTCATGAGCATTGCTGGACGCCTAACGCTATCACCCGCGGTTCGATCAACGGCTGGGACTGGTTCTCCCTAGCTCTGGATAATGGCTGGAACGTGTACGCGACGAATTATTTGCCGACACCACAAGCAATCTCTGGGGCACTGTCACAACTCGACCCCTTCGGAACATTGCTTATCACCACGGACCAGGGAAAAACCATCACGGAACTCAAAGACGTGAATCTCAAAATCACCCAGAAAGATGAAAAGGTGTTCCCTCTCATCAAAATGCCGTCGGCATTCACCCTTGATGCGTCACCAAGCATCAACCCCTTGTATGTTATCAGCCAGTCACTCTTGTATGGATCACAAATACAATTGAGCGGGGATCTGAGCGTGACCCACTCGTGTAACAAAATCTGGAAATTCCCCACGTACCTAGGAATGAAGGTAGGTTATTGCACCTACGATGGTTCATTGTCATGGACCGATGATGAGGGAGACCATGAAGTCCCTGTACACGGCGTTGGAGTCTCTTGGAGTATGCGTGCACTCTTATGATTACTTGGCTACTTCCACAGTTGCATTGTCTGCATTCAAAACAACGGTGTCTCCGTCTTTAATCTGGTCGATATCGATTTTATCGACACAGGGGATGCCTGCAAGGATAACGCCTGTTGCGACAATAGTCTCTGTTTCTTTATTGATTATTCCTTTTGGGGCGAAACCGTTCTTCGCAAGCCCATAGATAACATACGAGCCGACCGTGGATCCTTTGCCGCAGGGGAACACAAGGATCTTGTCTTTCACGCTTTTACCTTCAAGCGGATGGCCTTTTTCGATGACAATACCAGATTTAATGTTGATGCCGCCGTAGAACCCGATCGGGTCCTTTGATACAAGTGCGACACCTTTGACTTTCCCTGGTGAGATCATTCGTCCTTTCATCATTGCACCGCCTCCAAGAGTTTATCGATGTTTGCAAAACACACGTTTTGTTTGCAGAACCCGGGCAGATAATTTCCTGCTTTGCCGGAATTTACCCCCGTTGTTTTGTATCCCATGTCTTCAATAGGTGAAACAACCATGCAGGTGTCAGCAACAATCTGTCCACCTGCTTTTTCTATTATTTCTGTAAATCCCATACGGTTTGCTGCTTCTTTCATCATCCGAGAGGTGCACACCCACACTGGTTTCTTGAGATGTTTTCCTTTGAGTTTCTCTGCGACCGCTGCTATTTCCCGAAGGGATGCATGGGGGCAGCCGAGGATGATGATATCTGGTTCTTTGCCGGTGTTGAGTTTCGCGTATGCCTCGTCAAGCTCTTTTTTCGTAACCGTGATGGTCTCGAGATTGTCTTTTTTTACCAGGTCTGCTTCCGGGGTGAGTCCGTCGACATGGTAGAGTGCGACTGCTCCTGAAGCCGCCATTGCTGCACCAAGTGCTTTGAGCTGATCGGTATCAGCATTCTTCATGCCGGTGAAGTACGGTATTTTGTTTTTCACGAGTTTTCCGACATGGTAGCCAAGAGCACCGAAATCAGCGTCGAAGATAAGATCAGTGTCTATTTTGATTTTGATGGTTGGTTGACGGTTTTCCCAGAGGTGGAACCCGTAGTTAGGTGTTTTACCTAGTATTGCTGCAGCAAGCGCTGAGGGTCCTCCTTCCCGGTTGGTTCGCGCGCCAATGACCGAGTTAGAAAAAGAGATTGCTGAGGATTCTGACCAGGCGATATGCTCCCGGAACCGTGGCAGGTTTCCAGCAAGGTACGGGGTGCAGGTTGCGGTGATCACGATACCCATGCTTTTAAATGCGTCCATGATCCGCAGCTGGTTTTTCGCAAAATCTTGCGGGAACCCGAGTTTCTTCCAGTTCTCAAGGTCCATGCCTGCCGGGTTAAGAAACGTAAGAACCTTGACTTTTGCTCCTTTTGCTGCAAGGTCTTCAAGGAACTCAGTTCCTGGGTCTTCAATGGATTTATAGGAGACGCCAGCGACTTGTACTGATCCAACCGGTATCATTTTGTCAGCACCGTAGATTTCTCCTAGTCTGACGAGTAAGCGAAGCATGCGTTCAGCAACTTCTCCAGATTCTCCATTCAGAATTTTTTCTTCCTCTTTGGTCAGATACATAAAAACAACCCCTGCAATGCACAGGGTTATATGCTCTGATTATTTTAGTGTTTTTGGTATGGTATGAAACTCAAACAACAGCCTGCTGATTTCATTGTCGAGGAACTGCCTGGTATTGAGGTTTCTTCCGAGAAGGATGAGCATACGGTTTTTCTCCTTGAGAAACAGGGGATTGATACGTTTGACGCAATCCGAATGATTGCGAAGAGTCTTCGTATTTCGCTCTTTGAGATCGGGTACGCTGGGTTGAAGGATAAGCATGCACTCGCCAAACAGTACATTTCGATTCCAACGCGTTATAATATACACGATATGAAGATGGATGCACTGACTCTTCGTTTTATCGGATATCATCGTAAGAAAATCAAAATCGGTGATCTTGCAGGGAACCGGTTTACTATTACGGTTCGTGATGTCAGTGAACATGAACTTACAGATATTTCTGCAAGGGCAGCGACGATCCCTACATCCGGTGTTCCGAATTATTTTGATTCCCAGCGGTTCGGCAGCGTCATCGGTAACGAGTTCATCGGTAAACACGTGATTTTTAAAAAGTATGAGCAGGCAGTAAAACAGTATTTGACTGCGTATCAGAAATCAGAGCCGAAGAAAATCAAGGATGAAAAACGCAAGATACTTACTTCTTGGGCTGATCTTTCTGCCGTGCGGGTGTACAATAAAGCGTTTGCAGCAGTCATTAAAGAGTACCTGAAAACAAAGAGTTGGCTTGCGGCGTATAAGAAAATATCTGCGCATCTGCGAGAAATGTTCGTGAATGCGTACCAAAGCTTCCTGTGGAATGAATGCGTCAAAGAAATACTGAAACACGCTGTTGAGAAGAAGAAATTATATTCGGTGGACTATGCTATTGGGGCGTTATTGTTCTATACAAGCCTTTCAGAACACGAGATGCAGAAGATTCCTTCAACATTCCAAACGGTTAGTGATACGGCAACGTTTTCCGATGCTGAGCAACAGGTTGTTGATCGTGTTCTTTCCAAACAAGGAATCACCCTTCGGAATCTTGCGATAGAATCTGAGACAGGGAATTTCTTTAAAACACGTGCACGACCGGTTCTTCTCATACCAACAGATTTTATGATCTCCGATCCAACGAACGATGAGCTCAACAGTAAAGGGAATACACGGCGATACAAAATACAGGTCTCGTTTTCGTTACCAAAAGGAAGTTATGCCACGATTGTCACGAAACGATTGTTCAATCACTGATGTATCTTTTTTATTTTGGGTAGTTATGACGAAGATGGAAATATGATACATCGATAGAGTCAGTCCAGGTGCAGCCTCCCCTGTAATTTCCTACGACGGTAAGTGTGAATCGCATGAGTGGCGGCCATTTCCAGTATCGTTCGTTCATTGTCCATTCAAACGGCGGCTCTGTTGCTGTGTATTGAAGAGAGTCTTCGACATAGAAATTCATGCTTTCAATTTCATTTTCTTGTGATGGCTGTACCTTTACTTTGGTTGAACCAATGATGATGGTTTTTTTATTCGGGGACGGACCCAGATCATGCCCGAACAGGTAGAGTTCTCCTTGTTCTGGTTGGGTGATTTTTATGGTTTTTTGTTCGCCAGGGCCAAACGCATGAAGATAACATTCACTTCCAGTATGATATAAATCATTAGTTGAAGCAATATACACAGTTCCATCTTTTCCTATCGCCGGGGACGACCAAATAAAATCTGTTGCGATCATTTTCCGCCATTTTAGAGTACCATCCAGATTAAGCGCTATCAACTCACCTCCTCCACTTCCCTCATCCATGAAGGTTCCAAAATAAACCGTGCCATCTGCAGAAATAGCTGCAGACGAACCCCACACACCATTGCCACTGCCGAGATCAAAACTCCATTTCAATGTTCCATTTGGATATACTGAGCGGAAAGCTGATTCCCACACACCAAAAAACAATGTCCCTTCTTTATCTAAAGCAGGAGCAGCAAACATTGACCCTACACTACATTTCCATTTCATGGTTCCATTGCTTGGATATAATGCATAGAGGTTTTTGCTATCAGACCCTATATAGACCATTCCGTCGCCGCCGATGGTGGGAGAACCATGCACCCAGCCGCCGGTTCCAAACGCCCATTTCACCGTCCCGTTGTTCGGGTACAAGGCGTAGAGATTGCCGTCATGGGAACCGCAATACACAGTCCCATCGCTATCGATGGCAGGCGATGAATAAATGTCCATACCGGTTTTATATCTCCATCTCAATGTCCCATTTGGATACAGCGCATTGACATAACCATTACAATCTCCGAAATAAATCGTATCATCGCTTCCAATGACCGGGGAGGATTTCACGTGGTTTCCTGTCCCATATACCCATTTCCGCGTTCCGTTCGGGTCAAATGCAGAAAGGCCATTGGGATTATACATTGTTCCGATATAGATAGTTCCATCCTTTCCTATTGCAGGTGTTGTCTCACAACTGAAAGAACCGTTTTTCCATTTCAATGTGCCATTTGGATAGATTGCATATAATGCATCATTTCCAAAATAGATAATTCCCTGATCATTGATGACAGGTGAACCACCCCAATTCCAATCCTCACTAATAAACCTCCATTTCTCAACACCAGTGGTATTAACTGTGGAATAAGGACTTCTTCCTGTATGTTTGATATCATGACAATACATGGGCCAGGAAGAATTCATAAGACCATCCATTATTCCTTGTGATGATGGTTTTTGTTCACATTCATTGGATATTCGTTGTGCTGATAAATCTGAAATAACTCCGGTTCTTTCGTTATTACAATGAGTAACCTCTGAGGAATTATAACAATCAAAGAAAGACCTATCGTGTAACCACTCACGATCAACTTGTTTATCTCCATTTTCTGACAAACCTGGAACAACCAACGAAAGGATACATAAGGAAACCAAGGCGACTACCAGATTTTTTTTCAACTGAAGATTGCCCCCATACCTAATAATATAGAATAAAAAGATATATAAATGTTCTTAAGAGATGATAAATCAGATTTTCTTTGCCAATTTCTTACAGTTTTGAACCAGAAGAGCAATCTCTTGCTTCATCGCATGATCAACATGCACGCCACCAAGCGCAACAACCTTTGTCTTGTATTTCTTGCATGCTGCTACGGCAATCGGTTTTAACACGATATCATCATAATGCCCTTTAAGTCTGGTCGCATGCGGAGCTTTCCCTGGCTCGCAGATAACGACTCCACCAAGATGGGATTTCTCCCCGCCGCCAAGAAAAAAAACGAGGTCGTCACCGATTTTTTCGCGTTTTAACCAGACTTTATATTTTCCTCTACCTGAGGTAATCATCCAGCCTCACTTTCTTGTACTTCACGATCTCATACTTACTCTTATCAACATCAGACGGGATGGTCGCATCCACACCAACCTTATCGGTCAATGCTTTTTTACCTTCCTCTTGTTTTGAGGACGGATCAAGCGAGCTTCCTGGCTGATCCAGTTTTACGACCAGGTCTTTTCCTGCTTGAAACCTGGTTGCAATCGCCCATTCCACCGCATTTGGACTGTAGATATCAACATCATCATCCACAATCACCACATGCTTCATGCTCTTATGACCAGCAAACGCAGCCTCAATTGCTTTCTTACCGTCATCAGGGTGTTTCTTTGAAATCTGTACAATACCATGCAACCATGAGCCGCCACCCATGGTCACCAGCACGTTCTTACACGATGCTACTTTGCTTACCTCATTGTAAATAGTCGGCTCCTTCGGCATCCCCATAAGCGTCTTATGTTCCAGTCGGCCAGGGATCAACACCTGATACATCGCATCCTTCCGATGCGTGATACAATCCACCACAAACACTGGTTCCTTGCGCTCAAAATCACGGGTCTCTGTCAAATCCACAAACGGTCCTTCCTTGTCCACCTCTTTGATCAGCCGCCCCTCAAGCACAAACTCTGACTCCGCAGGAACCTCAAGATCCTTGGTCTTACATCGTACCATCTTCATCGGATCAAGTGCGTTTGCTACCGAAAACTCATCAACACCGGACGGCGGACCTAGTGACGCTGCAACCATCACGGCAATGGAATTGCCGATACATACCGCCATTTCCAGATCACCACTTGTCTTATCATACGTGGTACGCGTCTGCCGGCCCTTAATCAAACGTGCAGTAAAACGATTCTTCCCCCGCTCCATGAGTCGATGATACGCCACGTTCCTGCCAGTCTGCGGATCTTTAATGGTTGCAACGGTCGCGGTCGCATACCTGCCGCCATCGCCATCCACATGAAACAACAACGGAAGCTTCGAAAGATCAGGATTTTTAATAACCACTTCTTGACACGGTCCTTTATCAACAATCTCAGGCACTTTCGGATGACGCAGTGCTTCTACCTGCTTCATCAGCAGTTTATCTTTTGTGGTGCCAAGACCCTTTGCAATAACATCCCGGTCAGAGGTAATCCCACCAAACACCGGGAAATCATATCCTTTCACATGCTCAAAAATCACGGGTTTCTCATTGAGTGAATACATGATGTTTGCAATCTCATACTTCACCGAAACCTCTTTCTTAATCCGAACAAGCATCTCCTGCTCTTCGAGCTGTTTCAGAAACTCACGAAGCTTCATACTTACTCCACACTATCTCGCGATGCACCAATCACGGTTCTCACGGTATGAAAACCTTCTTTCTCGATCGCGGTCGCAACCTTATTCTGCAGCTCTTTACCAGGCGTGAGCGCAATCATGTTCCCCCCAAGCCCACCACCAGTCAGCTTTGCACCAAACGCACCAGCGTCACGCGCGATACTGACCAGGAAATCAAGCTCACGAGACGACACCTCAATCTGCTGCAGAAGCTTATGATTCTCATTCATCAGCTTCCCGAGATTTGCGTAGGATCCGTCCTGAATCGCGCGTTTTGCTAGATACGCGATATTCTCAGCCCGGTCAAAAACCTCCTTGTATTTCTTCGGGTTTTTCTCTTTACGTTCTTTTACCCCGTCCACCGCTGCTTTCGTGTTTGTTACCCTGCCTGTGTTACCGATCACGATCTCCACGGGATTAGCCATCGGAATCCGATCGATAACGTTTTTTTCTGCTTTCTGAAACCAAATCAAACCGCCAAAGGTCGACGCGGTGTTATCCACACCAGATGGCGTCCCATGGTACCCTTTTTCGCCCTCAAACGCAATGTCGTTGATCTGCTCATCAGAAAGATCACGCTCAAAAGAATCCGCAAGCGCCCGTGCAACCGCCACACACGATGCAGCAGATGCACCAATACCACTTGCTGCAACAAGGTTCCCCTCTAACGTAATTTTCATTCCTTGTTTCGAAGGATCAAGACCCATTTTTTTAAACATCAGATCAAAGGATTCCTTCTGTTGATCCCGTTTATCTTCCTTATACTTCGGGGTCGCCTCACGTTTATCATTTAAAATGAACCCTGACGTCTCACATGGCTCCACTTTTGCCACTGTATAGTTCCCAATCGCAGACACAATCGACGGTATCCCATAGACAACAAAGTGTTCGTTAAACAAAATAGCCTTCCCGAAACCAATGCCATGCCCTTTCTTCATAATTTATCCCATAGCTCTCTCTGACGTTTTGGTTACATGACAAGATGAGTATATTATTTTTATGGAATAAAAGACCCTACAGCAGCGAATCAGAACAATACCGTCTCATGGAACACTGTCGGCACCGCCCTGGCTCCTCATGATTTCTTGTAACCCTACCTCGTTTCAATGAATCCCGCATGGACGTCATCACTGACTCCAGGTCGAAACGCATCTTCGGATCATAAGCAATGGTATAGGGGACATTATTGTAGACAAGGATGCCCTCTGGGACAAACGCGCCAGCGGTGTCCTCCACCAACTGACAATACGCGGCAAGCTGAAATATATGGTTCGGTTGCGGATGCGACCCTCGACCGGATTTCACCTCCACCGGAATAAAACCTTCGTCTTTTTGCACAATATAATCAGGTTTTCCAACAAGACCAAAACGCCTTGAAAACAATGGAGAGGCAGGGACATTCAGATCAGAATAAAGGATAATGCCCTCAGGAATACCGTAGGTTTTCTTTCCTGCTCTTACTCGTCTTCGTAACCAGAGAGCATATGCAAGGACCACCATGGCCCCTATCATTAACACGATGCCAAGCAGCAGCATTATAGCATCACCTCAAAGAAAAACAGAAGAAACGCCACCAGCAACACCGCGCCCCCGACAACCAACAGCCATCGCGCATACCTTATTGTTCCTTCAAAACGGTCAAGTCTCTGCCCAAGCGCAACATGAGCCTGTTTGCCTGCTTCAAGAAACGGTGATTCTGGGATGCACCCACACCGTTGCAAAAACCATGCCTGGGAACAATAGACATACTGACTGATCTCAGACGCACTAAGTACCTTAGTTTTTTTAAGACCAGGTCGTGTTCCCATCATTCTTTCTATTATATATTATTGATATTTATACATAGGTGGGGGATAACCGAAAGTAAATGTTCGTGTTGTTCGGTTTTTCCCAAACGTTTTCCGACAGTATTTAAACATTGATAGATATAACTGGAAGTAACTTAGATGTGATGTGATCGCTATGAATGAAAAAACAACCCAACTCACAGGAATAATAATCATAAGCATGCTGATGTGTACCTCCCTGGTGGCTATCATCGCGTTTTCGCCACTCAACCAAGGGTCCTTTACCTATAAACTCAACAGTTTCGAATCGTATGATGAGCTGTTAGCGTTTCTGCATAAACGCTTTGAGACGTATGGGAATCAAGGACGGTATTGGTATGGAGCCCCAAATGTGTTTTTTGCAACATCTAAATCAGATGTCCAATCATCAGGAGAAGTGCCAGACGGTGGAACAGAGATCCCTGATTATTCAACAACAAATATCCAAGTCGCTGGTGTTGACGAACCAGATATCGTTAAAACCGACGGAACCTACCTCTATGTGATTGCAGGCCAGACAGTATATATTATAAAAGCCTATCCTGTAGGAGAAGCAACTATTTTGTCACGTATCACCATCGTCAATGTCACTATTAGTACTATATTTATCCGTGGCGATCGACTCGTTATCTTTGGTGACTCCTATACTTCCTACTCCTATCCGATCCTTGAGGGAACCATGAAAAGACAATCAGTCCCAGACTATTGGTGGGGTGGCACATCAACAACAATAACGAGCATCTACGATGTCACTGACCGAACCAACCCGATACTCACAAAAGAGGTAAAAATCGATGGCGGGTACTTTGACGCCCGCCTCATTGATGAATATGTCTACTTAGTCGCAACCGAAGACACCAACACTATTTACCGTGCACTTGATGAACAGAACTATACCCTTGTCGTTCCGCAACTCTGCATCGATGGAGACCAACAAAACATCTCACCTGAGGACATCTATTATGTTGACGTCCCGGAGCTTTCTGACACCATGACCCACGTACTCTCCATTAACCTTGACACCAATGATGTCGATGAAAAAAGCTTCATGCTAGGCAGCTCACAAACCATGTATGTCTCAAAAAACAATATCTTCCTTGCCTCAGTGCATTACCCGTACTACCCCTTGTTAGGAGCTGATGGAAGTGTCTCAAGTACCACGCAAGAAAAAACAATCCTGCATAAGATCTCAATAAATACTGGAGAAATCACCTATATCGCGCAAGGTGAAGTCCCTGGTCGAATTCTCAACCAGTTCTCCATGGATGAACACAATGGATTCTTCAGAATTGCAACAACCATTGGAGAGGTATGGAACACAGAAGTAAAATCAACAAACAATATCTACATCCTTGATGAAAACCTCCAACGTGCCTCACAAATTGAAGGCATCGCACCTGGCGAACAAATCCATTCCTCCCGATTCCTCGGAGACAGAGCGTACCTGGTTACCTTCAAAAAAACAGACCCGTTCTTCACTATTGATCTTTCAGATCCCTACAACCCACAAATCCTTGGTGAATTAAAAATCCCAGGCTACTCAGATTACCTCCATCCCTACGATGAAACCCATATCATCGGTGTGGGAAAAGAAGCGGCTGATCCTAGTGAATCAGAACGATGGGGGAATTTCGATTTCGCCTGGTATCAAGGACTCAAAATAGCACTCTTCGATGTCAGTGATATTAATAACCCGGTTGAAGAAGCAAAAATCACAATTGGTGACCGTGGCACCGACAGCCCAGCTCTCTACGATCATAAATCATTCCTCTTCGACCGAGAAAAAGGACTCTTGGTCCTCCCTGTCAGCCTCTATGAAATACCTCAAGAGGTAAAAGACGCGCATCCAAATGGCACCGGCAGCATCTACGGTCAATATACCTTCCAAGGAGCCTATGTCTACCGACTCAGCCTGGAAAACGGCTTTGAGTTCAAAGGACGCATCACCCATCAAACCCAAGAACAACAAACATCAAACAGTGAGTACTGGTACTGGGGTGCGTATAACACAGATATCACTAGAACACTCTACATTGGAGACACACTGTATACCATCTCCGGTAGTATGGTGAAAATGAACGACCTTGCTGACCTGAGTGAAATCAACAGCATTACACTTACCTAAATCAAGCCCGAACAGAGGTGAGAGAGAAGCATCCCATCCTCCTTTCCTTCTCCTTCATTTTCTTCCCTCTCTCACCTCCCTTATTTTTTTCTCTTCTTGTGAACAAACTAAAGATGTCCGTAAAACCTATTAACGGATAAAAGGTGGGGTGTCTCGTATGATTTTAACACTTGGCATCCGCAGAGAAGATAAAAATCAGTGGGAACGAAGAGTCCCGCTGACGCCACAGCATATATCAGAACTCAAAAAGAAACACGGTGTCGAAACAATCATCCAACCCTCAAAGATACGTGTTTTTTCAGAGAAAGAATATCAAGGAGCAGGTGCCCGAATCCAAGAGAGTTTTTCTCCTTGTTCTGTTGTTTTTGCAATAAAAGAAATACCACTTGATGTTTTTGAATCAGGAAAAACCTACGTGTTTTTTTCCCATACTATAAAAGGTCAACAACATAATATGCCAATGCTTGAGAAAATGATGGAGATGAAATGCACGCTCATCGACTATGAAAGAATAGTTGATACGCAGGGGAAACGTTTGGTATTTTTTGGCAGATTTGCTGGTCTTGCCGGGATGGTCGATACGCTCTGGTCGTTTGGACAACGATTACAATTTGAACATATCGCCTCGCCTTTTGCCAAGATTCAACAGACCATTCATTACAAGGATTTAGAGGATTTAAAGAAACAGTTCACCGCTGTTGGAAGGGAGATAAAAACCAAGGGTCTTCCGCAATCTCTCACGCCCTTAGTCATTGGATTTGCAGGATATGGTAATGTCTCTCTTGGTGCTCAGGAAATTCTTGATGTTTTACCGGTAAAGGAAATCAAGCCAGAAGAAATCGAGGCAGTCACTACACATCCCTCAAATAAAGTTATTTACAAGGTAGTCTTTAAAGAAGAACATATGGTGGAGCCGGTTTTATCCAATAAAAAATTTGATTTGTCTGAGTATTATAGTCATCCTGAGCGGTATCGTCCTGTCTTTGAACGGTACATTCCCTCTCTTTCTCTTCTTATGAACTGTATCTATTGGAACGCGCGCTATCCACGTCTTGTGACCAAAGAATATGTAAAGAAATCCTCTAAAAATAAAGAGGGTTTGCGTCTCAAGGTCATCGGTGACATTAGCGCTGATGTGAACGGCGCTATTGAATTCAGTGAGAAAAACACGTCTCCGGATCACCCTGTTTTTGTCTATAATCCCAAAACAGATACGATAAAGGATGGATATACGGGTGACGGTGTGGTGGTAATGGCGGTTGATAATCTCCCCTGTGAGTTACCTCGTGAGTCTTCAGTGTCTTTTAGTGAAACCCTTCTGCGTTTCGTTCCCGATATCATGAACGCTGATTTCACGGTGCCTGATTTTGATTCCGTTGCGTTGTCATCGGAGATCAAAAACGCTGTTATCCTGTATCAAGGAAAACTGACACCAAATTATAGCTATATCAACAAATATTTATAAGGTAATTTGTTTCGCTGTTTGACAGTTATCCTTATTTGGAGGCGCAGTTATGAAAAAGATACTTGTCCTTGGTGCAGGCATGGTTTCCAGACCAATGATTCAATACCTTTTAGATCAACCTGATTTTCATGTGGTCATGGCAAGCAGAACCGTCAGTAAGGCAGAGAAGATGATAGCTGGTCATCCGCAGGGAGAAGCGTTTGAGGTAGACGTCAATGATGATACAAAGGTAGCGGAGCTAGTTTCCAAAGCAGATGTCGTGGTAAGTCTTCTGCCGTATACGTATCATGTGAAGGTTGCGGAGATGTGTCTTAAGCATAAGAAACACATGATTACGACCTCCTATGTCAGCGACGCGATGAAGGCGTTGGATAAGATAGCAAAGAATGTAGGGATCCTTATCCTTAATGAATGCGGTCTTGACCCTGGTATTGATCATATGTCTGCCATGAGGATCATCCATGATGTCGAAACAAAAGGCGGAAAGATTATTAGTTTTAGATCGACGACTGGTGCCCTTCCCGCTCATGAGGCTAATAACAATCCGTTTGGTTACAAGTTTTCCTGGTCCCCGCGAGGGGTTCTTCTCGCGTCTCGTAATGCAGCGCAATGGTTGGAAAACGATAAAGAAGTTTCCATCCCTGGTGAACAGCTCTTTGAACATTACTCGTTACAGGATGTACAGGGCGCTGGAACCTTTGAGAACTACCCCAATAGAAATTCCGTGCCGTACAAAGACATCTATGGATTAAAAGATGCAAAAACCGTGTATCGTGGAACGTTTCGGATGACAGGATGGTGCGAGACCCTCAGAACTATTGTTGCTCTTGGTTGGCTCCATGAAGAACCGGTAAAGGGTTTCTCTGGTAAAACATACGGAGACCTCACCAGACACTTGATTGGTGCATCACCAAAGGATAATCTTCCGAACGCAACAGCACAGCATCTAGGACTCAAACCCTATTCAGCAGTGATCAAAAGGCTTGAATGGCTCGGTTTATTTGGAAACGAACCACTTCCCAAAGACAAGAATAACCCGTTAGATTATCTCAACGTGCTCACATTACGAAAGATGTCCATGGGAGATCATGAGAGAGACATGGTAGTCATGCATCATGAGTTCATCGCAGCATACCCCTTAAAAAAAGAATATGTGACATCAACCTTACTTGACTATGGCATACCAGATGGTGATACCTCTGTTGCACGGACCGTTGCACTACCAGCAGCCATCGCGGTAAAAATGATACTGCAGAAAAAGATCAACCTGACCGGTGTTCATATCCCAGTCATTCCAGAGATATATAATCCTATCTTGGATGAACTGGAAGAAATGGGGATACAATTCAAGGAAAAAACAGAGATAGTAAAAGGGGAACCAATACCATGTCCATAAAACCAACCGATGTTCACAAAACACTCAATAAATACATGCTTGCAGATGGCTTTGACTTAGTCTTGGATTTAAAGAAAAGCAAGGGTTGCCGAATATACGACTCTCGAAGAGGAAAATACTTCCTTGATTGTTTTTCTTTTTTTGCGACAGCCCCCTTAGGATGCAACCACCCTGAACTCACCAGCCCAGAGTTCATCAAAAAAATCGGAGAAATCGCTATCAACAACCCCACGAACTCTGACATCTATACCGTAGAAATGGCTGATTTTGTTGACGCCTTTACTAAATACGCGGTTCCCAAACACTTTCATCATCTGTTTTTCATCAGCGGCGGGGCTCTTGCCATTGAAAACGGTATGAAGACTGCTTTTGACTGGAAGATACGAAAAAACATCGCACGAGGAAAAGGAGAGAGCGGACGAAAAGTGATTCATTTCAAAGAAGCGTTTCACGGGAGAACAGGATATACACTCTCCATGACCAACACGTTTAATCTTGATAAAACAAAGTATTTCACCAAGTTTGATTGGCCACGAATCACCAACCCAAAGATACGATTCCCGCTCAACAGTGAAAATCTTGCCAAAGTATCGGAGCTGGAACGTCAAGCGGCAACAGAGATAGAAAACGCTGTTGCTCAGAACCCGGATGATATCGCTGCTCTCATCATAGAACCCATCCAAGGAGAAGGAGGGGATAATCATTTCCGGAAAGAATTTTTCCATGCACTTCGTCGGCTCTGTGATACACACGAGATGATGTTCATCCTAGATGAAGTGCAGACTGGTGTTGGACTCACAGGGAAGATGTGGGCGTATCAACATTTTGATTTCGAACCAGATATTCTCGCGTTTGGGAAGAAAACACAGGTCTGCGGCATCATGGTCAGCAGTCGTGTTGATGAGATCAAAGATAATGTTTTCAACGTGGAAAGCCGCCTGAATTCAACATGGGGCGGGAACCTTGTTGATATGGTCCGCTGTCAGAAATATCTCGAAATCATTGACAAAGAAAATCTTATTAAAAATGCTGAAACACAAGGAAAACGCCTGCTCCAAGGACTAGAAGAAATAGAAAAGAAATATCCCATGAAACTATCAAATGCACGCGGGCGCGGACTCATGTGCGCCTTTGACCTGCCAACACCACAACAAAGAGATGACCTGAAAAGCAAACTCTATGCAAACAATCTCCTTGTCCTCACGTGTGGTGCTACCACCATACGATTCCGTCCCCCTTTGACGATTTCCTCTAAAGAAATAGATGAGGCACTTGAAATAGTAGAAAAAACCGTTCACGCATTTTAAAGAAAAATCAGCAGGATCTGTAATGGTCAAGCTAGTGGGTAACACTATAACTCATTGCCATACTCATTTGGAGATTTTATCTGTTCTCTGACGTAGGGTATCGTGGTACTTGCTTGTTGCCGATATTTGTAACCTATCACGATGACTACTACAAAAAGAGTTTGTTTTTATGGAGATAAAGATGATGAAATGGGTAAATTGTAGGAGAAAAATAATTATTTAGTTATTGATCCAACCATATTTAAACACCCATTCCATGTACTGCTGACCGGGATGTTCAACCATTACATTTGCGACGTTGATTTCATTCTTCCCGTCATTGTCACAATCTCCAATCGAAACTACTGAGAGAGTTCCATATGTCGGGAGAACAGTTGTTTGTTCGTATCCATAATACCAACTCCACTCAAAGATACGAACGATACCTGTTCCTACACAGATTTCATTTCGTCCATCATTATCTGTATCACCAACATCAATACCTTCAATTACACCGGGAAAATCATATCCTCCAAATCTCCAATCATACTGCATCCTATATTCTGTTCCATTCCATTTGAAAATTGTGAAGTGAGATGAGAAATATCCTAAAAGGATCTCAGCTTTCCCGTCATTATCGCAATCTTTACAAACAACAGAAAACGGTTCATCATTTGGGTTATTGGGATCATAAGGATAATCAAAAATCACTTGTGAATCAAATGCATGATGTTGTGTATTCCATTTCAAAACGAATATTTTATTCGCATACGCACAGACAATTTCGTTTAATCCATCATCATCAACATCACCAAGACCTGACATATAGACATATCGAGGTGATCCCTGTCGAGGAGGAACAGAATCATTATCCCATGATGCGACCTTGACCAATCTCCATCCATTCCATTTGAAAATGGTAATTAATGGAATGGTGCTATTTTTACTATAAGGACCGCCACTCATAATGAGATCGTTTTTTCCATCATTATCGCAGTCTCCAATATAACAGTCCGCGCTTCCTCCACCATTACGGAAAATCCATGAATTCATCCCAATCATCCAATAACGACCCATTCGATATTGGTATATAGCAGCGTTCCACGTTGTAGCGATTTCATTTTTTCCATCCCCTGTCAAATCACCAATGGCAAATCCACCGCATCCACATCGAACAAATGGATAGAATGGAGGATGAACTACTGCAGACTGAATGTATGTTTTTTCCTTTTCATCCCATTTCATAACTCGAAGATTCGGATCTGTGCCACCAATCAGTAATTCATTCTTCCCATCGTTGTCACAATCTCCAATTGACTGCGGTCCTTGAAATCGTGCTCCAGTATCCCATTCATTACCATATTCTTGTTGCCATTGAATCCAATATTCATTTTGACTAGTTTTTATCTCAGCGTTTTGCGTCTTAGTTAAAAAATGAGGCAAGGAATGATTGTTATATGCAATAGCATTTCCAATGGGAAGTCCTGTAAGACAGAATAGTAGAAGGAGGCCAATTATTTTTTTAGCCATAGTGCTGTACTCCTTAATATTTTTATCAACATCTAGACGGTTTCTTTGACGATATGAAAATGAAAGGTCGGATCACCGAACACTTTTTGATCATCGTTATAAGAGTAAGTTTTTCCGATCATGGATTCTGCAAGAGTTTTTCCCGAGGTTAAATCAGGCAGAGCATTCACTATGAAATTCTCATATGGTGTCCATGTTCCATTATACTTTGATCTAGCTGTTTGACTAGGTTCACCAAGGACCATAGCCCTCACATATTTGCTCGTAAAAATTTGTGACCCGTACCATATCTTACGAATGCTTGGGTCTAAACGATTATTGTCTTTATACCGGGACCACCAGCCATCAACGTAGCACCCCCCTGCCATGAAAAACGGGGTACGCAAGGTATCTATGTAGCGTGCATAAAAAAGCCCTTCTTTCTTTTGAACTTCATCGTAACTCACATCGGTTAAAGAGGGATTAGAATGACCAAATACAAAATATACAGAATAAGAACCTAATAATGATGTTAGAACCTCGAAATTTGATGGGTCCTCCTTATAATACAGGTTTCCTAATTTTTTCATGCTTTCGCAGACTTCTCGTGTTGAACTGTTATCATGTGAATTTTCTGAATCTGCGAAAGCGAGTATATCACCTGAATACGAGATATCTCTGTTTATACTGAATTTATGAAAAGCCCGTACAATTTGCATTACTTTCATAAGAAAAAGACAGTCATGTGTTGGATATAGTAATGATATGCAGATATCAATGGAATACGTCCCAGCTAGCCCCCAATAGTGGACATCGCCTTTTTCATCGATATAATATCTGCTTTCTCCACCGACAGTCTCCCACGGGGTTGTACTAGGAGATTCCACATAATCCCAATCTGTATCTTTTGCTGTATCAATATCCTCACCAACCATGATACATGCTTTTATAGAATTATTATCATAATAGCTCTCTATGACTTGGTCGATTTTTCTGAACTCGTTCATTTCAGGGGTAATTCTGATTATTCTTGCATTCCAACCAATATCGTTCTGAACTGCATCGATGTATTTATTGACTGCCTTGTTTATCAAAAAGTTGTGTGCGTATTGTGGTGATAAAAATATCAGCATATTAATCAATTTTGATGAGTCTGCATCCTTGGTATCATTCGCAGAGCTGAGGATATTCCTACCACTCAATACTAGTATGCAGCAGAGAGATACGATCAGGATTTTTCTGCATATCATTACAATCGTGACTCCACTATCTTCTAGAGTTTACCATACCATTGACCGCCTATTAATATATTTTTTCTGTAATATCTAATATTCATTTGCTATGCCAGTTAATGAAGATGCTACATCATCACAATTTGACCCATCAGCTGTAAGCGTGGCAGATTTTGCGCCTTCTGGTTGTTGTGGGACGAATTCAACATAAATTATCATGCTTGCATCTCTATCTAATGCAAAGGTGGTTGAACCTGTGCTTGTTCGAGTAATGATAAAATTACTGGCGTCATTTCCCTCTATATACACGCTTCCTCTCGCTGTTCCGGTTCCGATATTTTTTAACGTAAAGGGATGTTCCGGCGAATTTTCACCTATGTCTACTACGCCAAATGTTTCATCCGTGGGAGTGAGTTGTAACACAGGGTGCGGATCAGGTCCGGCTGGTGCTGTATCACAATGACTAACACCTGAAGCTTCGATGTCGGGACTATATGTGTAATCTATTTTTGCGTGTAAAGTAACGGTAAATGATTCGCTAGGATTAAAGAATTTTTCAATACGTAGAACACCTGACAACGTTTCACCGCTATCGGCTGAATCAGAAATAGTTGTCCCATCAAATATAATATCGACGAATCCATGGTCGTCCCACGAAGGGCACTGAATACTATAGTCTACTTCAACGGTGACCATTGCTCCTTGGGTTCCTACATCGATTAAATGGTTATCTCTAGGTGTCACAGTACAAATATCTGGGTCGTATCCGGTATCAATCGTTATTGAACCGCAGTCTATAGTAACTGTTGTTGGTGGCGTGTATGGTGGGTCTCCTGTGCTTTGTTGAGCGGATTGTCCACCTGCTTGCTGTTGTATTGTCTCAAATTCTCCCTGGGGAACTGGCATTACTCTTCCCTGTAGAGTTGCATTTACGGTCGCTGCAGCAGTCATGGCTAAAAACAGTATGGCTACTGCGAAAGCACCAGCCTTCATATTTCTTGGTTTCTTCATTCTTCATACCTCTTTTTCAGTTTATTTCTTTTATTTGGAGACATAATGCCTCCCAAACAATATTAAATTATATCGAATTATATATAAATAGTTTATGTGAAAATCTTCGAACAGGAGAAAAGTGCGATTTCTCTATCAATTTGAACCACACCATTTATCACCCATTGTCCTTCTTGATATTATCCTAGCTCTATCACTGAAACAATCCTCATTATGAACAACACCAGCCCAAAAAACCTTCCTATATCTCTTTCCTTTTTTTCCCCATATTTTCTTTCCCCTAACTTATGCCTGACTATGTCAAGCCTATGTACTATTGTAGCATATGTCATATTAAACAGTTTCGAAATATTCAAAAAAATAAACAAAAAAAGGATAGAAAATATTATTTGTAGTAGTCAATGTGATAGGTAACACATCGTAGTGAGTTCATATATGTCTATACTGAATTTTGAACCATCAGGGCATCTACTGAACTGAATCGTTATCAACATTGTTACCCATCGTGATGACCATTACAAAAATCAGCAGGATATCTTCTCTTTCATAAACGATACGATATCCTCTATCTTTTTCCTTTCTTGCTTCGTGGTATCACGATTCCTAATAGTTACCTTATGATCTTTGAGTGAATCGTGATCAATCGTAATACAAAACGGTGTTCCTATCTCATCCATCCGTGCGTACCGTCGCCCAATCGTACCCCCTTCATCGTAGTACGTAGCAATGCCAGCACATCTTAACGTACTGTCGATACCCTGTGCGACTTTTACAAGATCGTCATCACCGGTTAACGGAAACACCCCTGCTTTAATAGGAGCGATACAAGGCCTCAACGTTAACATCGTGTACTCTTCTTTGTTTTTTGTCGTTTCCTTATAATTATGTTCGAGAAGGAAGTAGATGATACGGTCTATTCCATACGATGGTTCAATCACATGAGGTACGAACTTCTCCCCTATGGTTTTCTCCTCTACTTCTACGATCTCATAGCAGTTCTTTGGTATCTTAATTGTTTTCCCATCTAAGGTTACTGAGATATTCTGAGCGTCTTTAACGTCCATGACATCTAACAGTTCTTTGATTTTTCCTGCTTTGTCCTTAAACAACGGCCCAAGCTCATTCATCTTTGCAACAATCTTCTTTCGGGTCACGGTTTTTGGTGTATCGAATTTCCGCAGGGCATACATATCCACCCCAGAAGATACGATATGGGCGTTGAGATCATACGCAGAGCGGTCAGCGATCCCGACACATTCGATCCATCCGAACCGCTCACTGAACAATTCCGCGTCCCAACATTCGGTCGCGTAATGGGCAAGCTCATTAGCAGCATGTTTTCTGAACCGGAACTTCTTGGGGTCAACACCCGCGGTAAACAAAAATTCCTGGGTAAGGTACATGTAATACGCAAGAGCTTCGTTGTTTATTGCTTTCTTTTTCACCGCTTTTTCCAAGGAAATCGAAAAATCTTTTTCGTTATCAAACAGATGCAGTTCTTTGTTTTTCACGTTTTTAAAACAAGGATGTTTTTTTTCTGTCGGATCAAAAAAAACTTCTGCTTCAGCCATGGAAAATTCTCGTAGCCGCAATGTCCCCTGCCTGGGTGATATCTCATTTCGATAGCCTTTGCCGATTTGTACGACACCGAACGGAAGACGCTCGCGATTATATCGATACAGCATATGAAAGTTCGTGAAAATCCCTTGGGCTGTCTCAGGCCTGAGGAATGCTTTTCGGCCTTCACCAATCCCAATCGTGGTGGAAAACATCAGGTTCACAGGATGAGCATCCTGCAGTGTAGCACTACATGTTGGACATTTCATTTCGTCTTTCTGTATTGCTTCCTGCACGCTGAGATCATCAGCGATGATATCTTCAACCTTGTACGATCGTTTACATTTTTTACAATCAACGGTCAGATCCGTGAACTCCTCTACATGTCCTGACGCGTTCAACACCTCATATAACGTGATGGTTGGGGTATTAATCTCAACACAATTATCCTGTAAGAGATAAAACCGTCTCCACAGGTTCTCTACATTTTGTTTTAATTGGGCACCTAAGGGACCATAATCATAAAAACCAGCGATACCACCATAAATTTCAAACGAAGGATAGATAAACCCCCTCCGTTTGGCAACCATCATAATTTTATCGTAGATATCTTGAGGCATCAGCGGAAATCTCCCTACTTAAGGAATTCATTTGGAGGATTTAAACATGCATGCCATCAGATCAATATCGGTTACCATACCTAGGAGTCTGTTTTCTGGGCTGACCACGGGGACATGACTGATTTTATTCTTTATCATCTTTCGCGCGATCTCAGAAATCGGGTCGTTCTTATACGCTTTTACAACATTTGCAATCATGATTTCTTTGACCGCTACTGGCGGTAAATCAACCTTTGTTGTTGAATAATACAGCCGGACAGTATCCCGTATACCCTCCCAAGTCCAATCATCCTCATCGCCACCCATGCCTAAATTGGTCTCAGAGACACTTTCTTTGATGTGACTCAGTTTGAATAAATCACCCTCACTGACAATACCGGCAAGCTCCCCTCCTTTATTCAAAATAGGAAGTGCGGTCTCATTGGTCACATTAATAATTTCCATAATGATCGTGATCGGGGTTTCCTGGTACACCGGGACAAGATTCCTGGTAAAATAATTATCCACAATATCATCATACTCATCAGTTAAGGCTTTCAGGACATCGGTTGGGCTAATAATACCAACAAGGTTTTTTCTCTTATCAACAACAGGCAGACCATGGATTCGATGTTCATAGAGGAGCCTTGCAGCAGCCACCAGATTATCGTCCTTGAATACGGTATGTAGGTTTTTACTCATAATCAACGCAATCTGTTCTTCATCAGGGTTTTTGAAAATATCACTACGTGTGAGGACACCAACGACTTTCTTTGTTTCTTTTTTAAGTATCGGCATCCCGGAGACGTTATGTTTAGCAAGAATCTTTAATGCTTCTCTGATAGTTCCAGGCACGTATCCAACGATTAAGTTCTTTGACATCGCGTCTTCAATTTTCATCATTCCAATCCCTCTCGTCCCTATCTGCAACCATATAATGGTTTTAAAGATTCCCTCTCTAAAACAACAAAGTCTTTCAGTAGGTCGAGACCCTGAATGCAGTCTTCTAAATTTAAAGCTTTCCTAGGAGTATACGTGACGTTTGCCAACAATTCCTCAAGCGAAAAGAGCCCGGTTTTATACAAGAACCGTACCTCTTCACCAACATCAGGGGTGTTGATCATTCCATTATCGGTTCCAAGCAAGAGCGTCACCCCTATTTTTTTCATTAACTCCAGGTTTGTTTTCAATTGAAAAAACCAGTATGAACGAGGACACACCACAATTGGTATTTGCGCATCGTGGGCTCGCTCAAGATCAGCGGATGTTGCCGCAATCATATGAACCAGCAGGCTTGGTTTTAAATCTAACACATGATCAATGTCTTCTCGTACGACCTCACTTGCATGCAGTGCAAACACCTTCTTTTTTATTCGGACATGCGAGGCTATCTTTTCAATCTCAGCAGGCTCCCAATCAGAGATACTGCTCAACCCAACACCATCAGAATTTTGGAGTAACTGATCAAGTTCCTCTTTATCATACCTCATTTTCGATGGTCGTGATAAAATAACAGAACCAACACTACTGTTTTTCAGGGCTTGTTTTAACTCAAAAATCCCGATGAGCCCGCCCTCCCGAAAATCACAAAACCATGAGGTACCAGCACTAGCCATCTCCTGCAGAGACGTTCGTATCCCTGATCGGATTTCCTCTTCCGTCGCCTCCTTAAGTAATCGGTATTTCAGCCCATCAGGAGGGGCAACCAACTCTTTTACATTACGGGGCAGTTTTAGGTGTTTCTGTCGTATAAACGAATCTCCGATATGGGTGTGGGCGTTGATGAATGTTGGAACGATGATTCCCTTGACCTCTGGTTTTTTTGGGGGAGAACCTTTTCCTATCTCAAATCCCCCGTTTTTCCGCTCACAGCTAACATACCCTGGAAAAAAACCATCCATGGTAAGGATTTCTCCCTGAACGTACTTCATACTTATCAGGGAAAGACATACGAGTTTTTATACCCTCTTTTTTTCCTCAGAAACGAACCTGCGATGGTGATAGAAATATTTTTGAATACAACTAGTGATTTCTGCTTCTCATAGATATCGTGGTAGGGACTTGTCCATAATCGTAATTTCAAAACAATAATAAAGAGTGATAACATGGCAGAAATGATGGTAGACAATCTAGAAAAAATAGGATTAATTGATAAAGTAAACATGCTTGATGGACTTGCGCGGTTCCCTGAACAAATCAAAGAGGCTCTTGCTATTGTTGAAACAACCGAACGAATCAGCTATCTCAAAATTGATAATGTGGTTATCGCAGGGATGGGTGCCTCTGCGATCTCCGGGGACATTATGAAAAGTTTGTTCCGTGATAAACTTGATGTTCCGCTTGTGGTTAACCGAGAATATGATCTCCCAAAATGGGTAAACAAAGATACCCTTACTATCTTTATTAGCTACTCCGGCAACACCGATGAAACCCTGAGTTCCTTTAAGATTGCGAGTCAGAAAAAATGCAAGATGATCTGCATCTCCACCGGTGGGAAACTCCAGGAGCTGGCAGAAAAACGGGAAGTCCCGTTTGTGAAAATACCTTCTGGGCTTCAACCTCGAGCAGCAACCGCGTATTTATTGTTCCCGTCCATTATGTTTCTGAAAAAAACAGGGCTTCTAAAAACCGCAATTGAAACAGACATTGAAGAAACGATTTCAGTAACGCAGGAGTTTTTCAATGCCAATAATAAAACAGTTCCTGAGGAAAAAAATCTTGCAAAACAACTCGCGCGGCAACTCTTTAACACGATTCCACAAACCTATGGATGGGGCGTGTACGAACCAATATCCATACGATGGCGACATCAATTCAATGAAAACAGCAAGGTGATCGCCCGCACAGATATTGTGCCAGAATGCAACCATAATGATATTGTTGGCTGGTCCGCAAACCCCGAAATAACAAAGTTGTTCTCCTGCATTATATTCCGAGATAAAGACGAAGAAACCATTGACATGACCACCCGGATGAATTTCATGCGTGACCTTTTTCACAACACCGCTGCGAACACCATTGAGGTTTTTCCCAAAGGAAAAAGTCAGCTAGCAAAAATGATGTACCTCATGTGCCTTGGAGACCTTACCAGTTGTTATCTTGCGGTGCTACGAGGAATTGACCCTAGCCCTGTTGATATCATCACTGAGCTGAAGAAACGACTCTCAGAAAAATAACCTTCCACCTCCCTTCTTCGATATCTTTCAAAAAACATAAATATGTATTAAGGCATCTTTGCATACAGCACTCGAAGGTTGTTGATGAGGATCACGGTGTATCAAAAGACTTATGTGAGTCTTCTAAGTCTTGTTGTTCTCTTGGTGGTAGTGAACACTCTTTTTGTCCCTTGTGTGCGCGCGCAAGCAGAAAAAAGTCTTTTTATTGAAATATATGATTCTGAAACCTCCCTCCCGCTTGAGGATAATGTTTTTTTTGAAGGAAAAAGCTATGATATTACCGTAGGCGTTTTCAATGAAACGGACAATGAAACAGAATTTATCCTTGGTGTCAATATCACGGTACCTTGGGCGATTTATAGCAGTAGCAATGAAGCGCCGATTGTCACCATTCAAACCCCACGTTTTGAGGACTATGACTCATTTACAATAATGGCAATCAAAGAGGGGTATCTTTCATCTGAGGTAGAAATCACGGTGATGAAAGGCGAGTTGTTTATTAGTGTGGATTCTGGCACCGTTGAAGAACAAAAAGAATTTCAGGTCACCATCAAGGATCAAAACAATACGCCGGTGAAAGACGCTCGTGTCTATATAGACCCTGAATCTGAACCGACGGTCACTGATATATGGGGTATCGCTTTTCTCGAAGCACCAGAGGTTATGAAGGATACGACTGTGACCATTCAAGTCATCAAAAATGGGTATGCACCGAAATCAACAACTATCCGTGTGGAACACGTCGAAGGATTTACCTTTACCTTTGATAGCGCAATACTTCTTCAAATACTACCTCTTCTTTTTGCTGTTCTTGCCGTCATCTTCGCCATACTTATTGTTCGATGGAGGCAGAAAAAATCCTCACCACCACCTCACCCTGTGACAAGAGATCAACAACCGAAAAGACCGCAGGTCCAAATACAAGAAAAACAAGGACGGTACATTGAAAAAGAACACTCTTTATTTACGGTAAACGAACCAAAAAAAGTCTCAGTTTCAACCCCTGATTCACGAGTGGAGGAAATACGGATTCCTTTGCAGGAGAAAAAAAAGGAAACAACTATTGTCTCTAAAGAAAAGGAATCAGGACCACCCAAGCAGAAGAATGACGAGAATGAATGGTTCAAAGGACAGGAATACATGCGTTATAAGCTTGATGAAATCACCGGGAAAATTGATGAAAAAACAGATGGGAAATGGTTCGAAGGTGAACGGGATAGCAAATACAAGGTTGATGAGACGTTAAAGAAAGGTTGGAAGAAGAAAAAGGGTGAAGACGAAGACGTGAAATGACCCAGAGTGACAGGAAAACCGGGTCATCGGTGGTTTCCTACCGTATCTTTTTATGAGCAGAACTGTATTTACCATATCTGGAATGTCGGAATCCCTATGAAGCTGATGTTTGAGCTTTCCAAAGAACAAAAAACACTCCCCTGTGCGGAAATACAAGCGTGTTTACACGCTGAAGATATCGCATTTACCGTTGTTGATTCAAATGAAGATGTCTTCATTGTTGAGACCAAGGCTGATGACCGAACAATCCCGATACTTGCGCAGCGACTTGGGTTTACCTTCATGATTGATGAATTTTTGTTTTCCTGTTCGAATTCTTTGGATGATATCAGCCGCAGCGCGAAGACTCATCCTCTTGTACAAGAAGGCTCCATCGCGATCCGATACAAAAACCGGTGTTCGAGCATGGATTCCCATCAGCTGGTTGATGTCTTAGGCAGCTGGTATACGAAAAACAGATCGGTAAATCTCAGACATCCTGACATTGAACTGCGAGCACTTGTAACAGAAACATCAGCCTATATCGGATTAAAAAAAGCTGAAGTAGACACCAGTCAGTATCAAGAAAGAAGAGCACACCATCGCCCTTTTTTCTCCCCGATTTCACTTCATCCAAAAATCGCCCGTGCCCTTGTAAACCTTGCATCAGTTCGAAAAAACGAAATCGTTCTCGACCCGTTTTGTGGCACTGGAGGAATCTTGCTTGAAGCAGGATTGATTGGTGCACGAGTCGTTGGGAATGATGTTGAAGGAAAAATGATCGAAGGCTGTAAAAAAACCTTAGAGTTTTATAAGATTAACAACATGGAATTAATGTGTTATGACATTGGGGAAATTCCTCAAAGAGTTACGAGGGTTGATGCGGTAGTCACTGATTTTCCGTATGGGAAAGCGACAACCACCAAAGGAGAACATCGGACGGCTTTGTATGATCGCGCGTTTGAAGCAATCTTTAAGGTTTTGAAAAAAAACGGTAAAGCAGTTGTTGGTTTGTCTGAACGACCGTTGATTTCTCTTGGGGAAAACTACCTATCCTGCAAAGAAGTCCATGTGTTCCGTGTTCATCGGAGTATGACGCGGTTTTTTGTGGTTTATCAGAAGTAACCACAATGCTTTTACCTTCAGGCTCTATCCATTGATGACATGACGCAGCTGAGTATCATTTTCCTGGGAACCGGTGGTAGTTGGCCAACCGTGGCACGGAACGTTTCCGCTCTTGCGATAAAACGAGGCAGTGAGATCCTCTTGTTTGACTGCGGAGAAGGAACCCAACGGCAATTCCAAAAATCCAACCTCAGCTATATGCAAATCACTAAAATTTTCATTTCCCATTTTCATGGGGATCATTTTCTCGGTTTACCTGGTTTGATCCAAACCATGCAGTTAAACGAACGAGAAAAACCACTCCATATCTACGGGCCGAAAGGAATGGATCAACTTACTGATCAGCTTCTGACATTAGGGTATTTCCGGCCATCCTATGAAATCATTTCCCATGAGATATCCAACGGTCAAACCATTGAATTTGATGACTACTGTGTACATGCACTGAAGGTGCAGCATAATGTCCCTGCATTCGCGTATTGTCTCCAAGAGCATCAACGCCCAGGGATGTTTAATAAATCAAAGGCACTTGAACTTGGGATCCCTGAAGGACCGTTATTTAGTAAATTACAGCGTGGACAATCCATTACTCTTGCCAATAAGAAAAAAATAACATCTGGTATGGTATTAGGTCCTGCGAGAAAAGGAAGAAAAATTGTCATTTCTGGTGATACAACACCTTGCCGGGATTTAATAGCGTTTTCCAAAGATGCTGATGTATTAGTTCATGAGGCGACCTTTGACTCAGAGCTTGAAGGCATCGCACAAGAATATGGACATACCACTGCCGCTCAAGCAGCAGCGATAGCAAAAAAAGCGGGTGTGGAAAAACTGTTTTTGGTGCATATCAGTCCACGGTATCTTGATTATCATGTGTTAGAGACTGATGCACGGAAAATATTTCTCCATTCGTTTGTCCCAAAAGATTTCCAGGAAGTTGAAATACGATTAACAAAGTGATTCTGCCGCAGTATTTTCTCTAAATGAAACTTTCAAATCTCCGCTCACAGTAAGGACACAAGTTCGCATCGAAAGGAATTGAACGTCTGCAACTAGGGCAAATCCTAGCCGGTTTTTCTACGTGCTTTGAGACGAAGAAGTCTCTATTTTTAAATAAATACCACACCATAGGAATAAATAAGAAGGAGATCAAAGGAAAAAAAGATGCAATTCCATAGTAATGACCAATTATAATGTAAATAAGACTTGGCACAGCAGACACTAGTGAAAGTAAACCCAAAACTGATAATATAAACGTAGTATAGTACGCCCATTTTTTCAGTGTCAATAACCCCCATCCTACCAGTATTAAACCGATACCTATAAACAGGGGAATAACTGAAAACAGGCTGTAATAGGAACCTGAAAGAGACCCTGAGGTCATAGAAAGAAGCAAGATGCCTAGAAAGATCCAGAATGTCGCTATAAGTATGATACCAACGGGGGTGGACTGCGTGTTTTCCGTTTCCATTGATACTACCTATGACGTTTTCTCATCAGTAACAATAAAGTGATCAAGAGTGCCCCTAATACAAAGGTCATCTCAAAACCCGGAACGCCATAGCCAGTTGGTCGACTTTCATATGATTCGCTTGCGGAAGGCATTCCTGATATTGGTAGATACCATTGCAGGTTTTGTGACCCAATTGTATAAATTATCAAGAGAATCAAGCCAAGTAAGAGGAGTAAAAGTCTTAAATTTTTATCGATATCTTCGATGATGATTCCTCCGACAATCATTGAGGTTACTAATGCACCGATACCGATAAGTTTAATGGAACCAGATATTTTATACGAGATAAGATCAGTTGCGCTGCTGGGAAATACATTGCTAATCATTGCACCGATAAAAAAGAAAGCAATCCCGCCGATAATCCCTAGCATTACTACATCCTTGATTTTCATTTTCATCTTCATTGTTGATCAACTCCTAATAATAATGAGACGATGAGAAAAGGAAGATATTCAAGAGCAGCAGAATCACTCCAAACAGCAATAAAAGTGTTTTTGTATCCTTGTCTATTTTTTCAATAAAGAAACCGCCTACGATCATTGAGATGCAGACGATCCCCATTCCGGTGAGTTTAATTATTGATGACAGTTGTCTTGGTAATAAATACGTCTCAGTACTTGGTCCTAATACTATGTAGGTCGCCATCCCGATAAAAAAGAGCATAATCCCGCCTGCTAATCCTACTATCATAAAGTTTTTTTTATTCCATTGCATCCTCTCACTCCAATGTTGAAAACCAATAGCGTGTATATAATGATTGTTTATTTGTTCTGTATTTCAACGGAATTAGCATCAAAAAATTGATTATATGAACAAAATGAAGCCGTGGTTTATGCGAGGTCATTAACGATTTTTTCATTGTCTGGATTTGCAAAGAACGTTCGTGCGATATCATAGATGTCCATGTCAACGGTTCTGAGTTTCGTTACGGATTCATTCAGATCAACAGGAACGATTTTGTATCCTCGGAGTGCAACCATTTTTCCAAAATGCTCGCTTTTTACGAGTTCAACTGCAGCAACACCATACCGTGTTGCCAGCACCCTGTCATACGCAGTCGGTGAACCACCACGCTGGACATGTCCAAGAACCGTAAACCTGGTTTCAACACCGAGCCTTTTCTCAATTTCTTTTGCGAGACGCTGACCGATGCCGCCAAGTCGGACGTGACCAAACTCGTCTTTTTCTTCAGATAAGGTTTCAAAATGTTTATTGTCTTTTGGTTGTGCCCCTTCAGAGACTACCACGATACTAAACCTCTTCCCACTATCATGACGTGCTTTCAAATTTTTACAGACAGAATCAATGTCGAAAGGTTTTTCTGGAATGAGAACCTCATCTGCGCCACCAGCTATCCCTGAGACGGTTGCAATCCATCCTGCATGCCGCCCCATGACCTCAAGAACCATGATGCGATGATGTGATTCCGCGGTGGTATGAAGCCTGTCAATTGCTTCGGTCACAATAGAGACTGCGGTATCAAACCCAAACGTGTAATCTGTTCCTGAAATATCATTATCAATGGTTTTTGGGATACCAACAACAGGGACTCCCATCTTGAAAAGTTTTAATGCAACCCCTAGAGTATCTTCGCCCCCTATCGCGATCAGTGCATCAAGTTTGAATCTTTTTATATTCTTTAACAGTTTGTCGACGTTCCCCTGTTCTTTAAACGGGTTTGTCCTGGATGTCCCAAGAATCGTTCCCCCTTTTGGTAAAATCCCTGAGATATGAGCATCGGTAAGTGTCATGACGTTTCCTTCGATGAGGCCTTTCCATCCATCAATGATACCGATGACCTCCCAATGATTCTTAGCAGATTTTTTCACCACTGCACGAATTACTGCATTTAGACCTGGACAGTCGCCTCCACCGGTTAAGATACCAATTTTCTTCATAAGATTCATCATCTGTCTTTTGTCGAAACCCTTTATCTTATAACACTTTAATAATTTATGGTTTTTCTCCTTCAAGGATGAATTAATATTGGAAATGAAAACTAGATAAAAGACGACATGATTCCTGGTCCGAAAACAAAGGGAGACCATGGAGAATAAAAAGATAGATCTCTCACAAAACTTCTCTTCACAGTCACTCGAAGAATTATATGTGATATTCCAGACGTCCCCCCACGGTCTTTCTGAGACACGAACAGAAGAATTACTACGCGTATACGGACCAAATGAGTTCGCTCAAATAAAAAAGAAATCGATTCTGAGAAAAATCTTTGAAACACTCATTGAGCCTATGGCACTTATATTGATCATTGCGGCTCTTCTCTCATTCTTCATTATCAAAGAACTTCCACAGGCAATTGCAATTGTTGGTGTTGTTATCATCAATACCATCATTAGTTTAATCCAGGAGGGAAAAGCAGAGAAAGCAGCAGAGGAGCTCAAAAAAATACTGTCTCCTCAATGCAAGGTTCTTCGCAATGGAAACGTGGAAGTCATCGCCTCCAAATTTCTTGTCCCGGGGGACATCATCGTTTTTGAATCAGGTGACATCATCCCAACTGACGCACGCTTGATTGAAGCAACAAACATGCTGGTAGATGAGGCGCATCTCACCGGTGAAAGTGAACCTATTCATAAAAACACTCATCAACTCCATGAGAAAAACTTAAAGCTGTATGAGATGAAAAATATCGTGTTTGCCGGTAGTAAAATCCTTAATGGCTACGGGAAAGCACTGGTCGTGAAAACAGGAAACAGCACGGAAATCGGAAAGATCGCAGTCAACATCCAGGAGGCGGAAGAGGAACGAACGCCCTTGCAGAAAAAAATGGATCGTGAAGTGAAAGCATTGGTTGTACTCGCGTTGGTTTCTCTTGTTCTGGTTCTTGCGATGGGTATCATCCAGCATCCAGAGAACATCGGTTTTTCTGTGTTGCTGGCTATTAGCATCATGGTTGCGGTCTTCCCTGAGGGATTACCAGCGTCTATGACGATTGCGTTGTCCCTTGCGATGGAGAGACTTGCGAAAAACTCTGTCATCGTCAAACAACTCTCCGCTGTAGAAACCCTGGGTAATGTCGATTATATCTGCACCGATAAAACAGGTACGATCACGAAGCATGATATGACGGTCAAGGAGTTCTTCATAGGGACGAAATTCTTTGTCATGGCTGATGTCTTCAAAATGATTGCAGAAGGAAAAGCAGCTCTCCTGCATGATTTGTTTTTAACCTCGGTGAAATGCTCGACTGCTCAAGTGGTAGAGCAGGATGGTAATATTGTCAAAGAGCTAGGGGATCCTACGGAAATTGCTTTAATTAAAGCGTCGATTCTTAATGGATTTAAACCGAATCAATTTGACACCTTCAAGATTCTTGATAGCATCCCTTTTTCTTCTGAGTTGATGTTCTCTGCGATTCTTACCCAGGATAGTTCAGGGAAACAAGAGATTTATATGAAAGGTGCCCCTGAGCGGATACTTGCATTCTGTGATACCGCGTACATTGATGGGAAAACCCATCTATTGGATGAGCACCACCGGACTCATATCCTCAAGGAACTGTCGACTCGTTCGGAAAAAGGCTTTCGACTCATAGGGTTTGCTAAAAAAGAAAAAGTAGGGAACCTGCAGAAGATCGATGTGAGCACCCTTTCTGGTTTTACATTCTTAGCGACCGCGGCTATCTATGATCCTCCAAAAGATGAAGTCAAACAAATGATAAAGGAGACGAAAGAAGCAAACATCAACGTGGTTATGATAACCGGGGATAGTAAAAAAACCGGTTTTTCTATTGCTGAGAGCGTGGGCATCGCCGATGATATAGATCAGGCGATTGAGGGAAAAGACCTGGAGCAGATGACCGATGAGGAGTTCGCAAACCACGTGGAACATCTTCGGGTGTATTCTCGTGTGGCGCCTCTTGATAAACTCAAGATCGTGGATATGCTCAGAAAAAAAGATCATATTGTGGCGATGACTGGTGACGGGGTGAATGATGCACCAGCACTCAAGAAAGCGGATGTGGGTATTGCCATGGGTCGCGCAGGAACGCAGGTATCACAGGAAGCTGCGAACATTATCCTGACGGATGATAATTTTTCTACCATTGTTAAAGCAGTTGAGGAAGGTAGGCGGGTGTATCAAAACCTCAAAAAATTAATTCGTTACCTTATCACCAATAACATCGGAAAGGTTGTCGGTGTGCTGATTACGCCCCTAGTTGGATCGCTCCTATTTGGGTATAGTGACCTGGTTCCGTTACTCCCGTTGCAGTTGCTCTGGTCGAATGTCGTCATGGAGAGTTTCCCCGGTGTCGGAATTAGCACCGATTCTGCGGATAAAGGTATTATGAAACGAAAACCCTCGAAACTCTCTGAATCGATTATTACAAAAAAACAGAGGATAATGATGATCGTCGATGGACTTATTTTTGGTCTTTCTATCGCGTTTGGATATATCCTTGCCTATAATTATATGATAGGGCACCATGTTTTGGAATCTGATGCGAGGATCGTTGCAGGAACGGTTTCCTTCGCAATCACCCTGCTTTCTCCTCAGATTTATGTGTTTATTTTACGTGAGGGTAATCTTCTCGAGAAATTCAAACGAAAGAACCTACTGCTGAAGTCGTTTTTTGTGTTTACGTTTTTGATGATTCTTGGTATTATTTATCTTCCCTCCTTAAATACGTTGTTCACCACTGCTCCTTTGTATGATCTGTATCTCTGGGGGTTGGTTATTCTGTTTTCCCTTCTTACGACACTGTTCCGTGCCGTCTTTGGGGAGAGTTTGTTCTTTACGCGCAGGCGAAATTCAGTAAGCAGCATTAAATCATAATTTTATTAAGCTACAGTGGTATTCTTTTGTTGATTCTTATGCAAGAAAGACCATCCTACGATGAATACTTTATGGAAATGGCTCATGTGGTTGCCAAGCGAAGTACCTGTTTACGACGAAGTGTTGGGGCGATTCTGGTCAAAGATAAACATATTCTCAGTACGGGATATAATGGGGCTCCGAAGGGGTTGAAACATTGTTCTGAAACAGGGTGTCTTCGTGAGAATATGAATATTCCTTCTGGGGAGCGTCATGAGCTGTGTCGTGGGTTACATGCGGAACAGAATGCGATCATCCAAGCAGCGGTGTTTGGAATCTCCATTAAAGGTTCTACCTTGTATTGTACGAATACTCCTTGTATTGTCTGTGTAAAGATGCTGATTAATGCAGGGGTTACAGATATTATTTACTCTGGTGAATATCCTGATGACCTTGCAAAGGTTATGATAAGTGAAAGCAGTTTAAAAATAAAAAGATTTAAATAATACAATTGCATATAAAAATTCGAATGAAAAAATTGGAAAAATATATATACTCAAGAATTGATTTATTCCGCGAGGAGAATGTATGAAACGGAAAAAGTCCTTCGTATTAGATGATAAAGATAATAAAGCAGTCCAGCTGTTTTCAGAGCTTGGGATGCCCAAAAACCTTGCGAAAACGTTGCTCTACATATCCCAGGTAGACGAATGCCGATCTGCAGACGTTGAACAAGCAGCCGACCTTCGGCAGCCTGAAGTAAGTGTAGCAATGCAAGAACTCCGACGAAGAGGATGGGCAAAGAAACGCGATTTGAAAAAGAAAGGAAAAGGAAGACCAGTTCATCTGTACAAACTTACCGCTGATCTGCCAGCCATTTTAAAAAGCTTCGAAAAAGACAAGATGAAAGAAGTAGAAAACATCAGACAAGATCTTGACCAGTTACACAGTCTTGTCACTAACATAGAAAAATAATTTCCTAACAATCCATTCCCCACAACTACTTCTTCTGGAATTACGCGTTAGAGGAGAACGTCGTAGAATTACACTAGGTGGTTTAGAGTTGAGAGCCCGGGTAATAAATATTTTTAATAATTGCCAAAAACCTGTTGATTGTATACTCATTAAAAACGCTTCAGCACCTTATATTGATGACAATTTCTTCTACGTGACCGGTCTGGAACAAGGACTATTCGAAGGCTCCTGTGCGATACTTTACCCTGATGGAGCCCTTGACCTCTTAGTTTCTGAGCTTGAGGCAGACAGTGCACGGAAAACCACAGCTCATCTTAGTATCTATAAAACAAAAGATGAGTTTTCAACCTTGCTCAAACATCTGATCTCCGCAAGTAAAACGATTGGAGTAAATGCCAGCGGCCTTTCTTATCGCGACTTCAGCATGCTTTCTGAGATGCTGCCGCAGGCGACACTTGTCGATATCTCCGAAGGGTGTTATAAAACACGACTTATAAAAGACGACCAAGAAATTCAATACATAAAACACGCATGCGCAATTGCAGATGATACCATGGCGTCCATTCCTGATATTGTTTCCGAAGGAATGACTGAATATGAGCTTGCAGCAGAAATTGATTACTCGCTGCAGAGCTTTGGCGCAGAAAAACCAGCTTTTGAAACCATTTCATCCTTTGGAAAAAATACAGCAGAGCCGCATTACAGCCACGGGGATACGGAACTAAAGAAAGGAGATTTCGTGTTATGCGATTTTGGTGCGCAATTCAAGAAATACAACTCTGATGTCACCCGTACGTTTACTCTCAGAAAGGCAACTGATCAACAAAAAGACATGTATGAAACAGTCCGCCGGGCCCAGCAGCTCGCCTTTGACATGATAAAACCAGGGGTTAAAGCATGCGATGTCCATCAGGTTGTAAGCACGTACATCGATTCAACGAAATTTAAAGACAGATTCATTCATTCCACTGGGCATTCGCTCGGTCTAGCCGTCCATGATGGCGTAGGGTTTATCACGGACAACACCATGGAGCTGCAAGAAAACATGGTACTCACTGTTGAACCCGGGGTGTACCTGCCAGGACTAGGTGGTGTGCGCATTGAGGATGATATTCTCATTAAAAAAGATGGAATGGAGCTTTTAACAAAAAGCCCACGGGAATTCATAGAGCTCGAATAAATGTTCTCGCGCTCGTTACTCTGTATCTCTTTTGTATGTCCAATTAATCTCAGAATTAATTTTCTTATAGAGCTGTGCTCCTTTTTCCAGTGTCTTTTTCTCGTTGAGGACCTCTAATGATTCCTCAGCAAGGATCTTTAACACTTCCCGCAGGTCTTTTCTATTTGTCTTTACCAGTTCAATACCAACATGCATGAGTTCATTAATGATTTCTGAGATATCTTCTCCTTCTATCGTAATATTTATTTTTACCATCTCTTTCCCTCGCTTTGATTTCTCTTTTTTATTAGTATTTTAGTGCTGTATCCTGCCATGAAGAGCGGTACTTATATACTTTCGTATAACAGGGGTATAATGATTGGAGTTTTACCTAAAATAAAAAAATCATTTTCTAGAAAATTTCTACCCGCATATGCATCTGCATGTCCTAAAACCTATTTCGCATTTAACAAAGTATCATCACATCGCTTTCTCTTTTTTTAAAAAAAATTTTCTCTTTCAGCACGTCTTCATAATAATTCTTAAGAATGGGGAGTTCGTTCTCTTTTTCCATGGTGGAGGACCAAACTGCGGGTGCCAATCGAACAGAAACAATCGCCGCAGTGACAACATTGTCATTGGTAAGCCTCGGAGTTCTCCAGGTTATTCTAGGGGTGACCATCTCTCGTAGCGTTGCACTCACCGCAAACGGCTTTGATTGCATCGGAGATGGATTTGTTTCCGGCATTGTCTGGGTGGGATTACGGTTCTTTAGAAAACCAGCGGATCAGCGTTTTCATTTTGGGTACTACAAGGTAGAAAACCTCGCGTCCATTGGCGCAACCATCGTCATGTTTTTGCTTGCAGGATATATTATTTTACGGTCCTACTATCAATTTATTGACCCACAACGAGTCCAGCTTCCCTTCATTGGCGCGATTGTCGCATTTATTGCCGCGCTTGTTGCCATAAGCCTCGGTGTGTATAAATACGTCAAAAGCAAACACACGAGCCTGAGCTCGGTGAAACTTGATGCATTCAACACGATTAAGGATGGAACGACATCGTTCCTTACTGTTGTAGCTTTGCTGTTTTCATCTTTTGGTTTCCCCATTGCAGACGCAGTGATCGGGTTTATCATTGCAGGTATTATTGTTAGTATTGGGTTTGCCGCCATTAAAGAAGCAGGGTACATGCTTGTCGATGCCTGTGACGGTGATTGTCTCATGTACGGGCTCCTCATTAAAACATATGCGGAGCGAGTAAAAGGAGTGCATGCTGCCCAGGTTGTCAGGCTTCGGAGAACAGGCCCAGTTATCCAAGGCGAGCTGGAGATTACTGTTCCTGGAGAAATGTCAGTTGCTGAACTGCATAAAATCCAGTCAGAAATTATCAGATTGGCCAGTGAAAAAATCTCGGAACTTGAACGATTAACTATTACTGCGGTGCCTCTTGAAAAATAAAAAGAAGGAAATTTCCTTCTTTTTTTAGATGTTTTGTAGTCGCTGATGAAGTTTTACGACCGTTTCAACCGCTGCTTTTCCCCGTTCGATGCGGTCTTCTGCTTGTAGTCGTGTCATCCCTGGTCCTGAGATGCCTAGACCGACGGGTTTGTTGAATTCGAGCGCAAGATCAGCGATCTTCCGGGCAGCATGTTGAATCACAAGGTCATCATGCTCGGTTTCCCCTTCGATGACTGCACCGATGGTAATAACGCCGTCGATATCTTTTCGCTGTAAGAGTTTCTTCACAGCAAGGCCCATATCAAAGACTCCAGGGACCTTGACGACTTTGGTGATTGCTGCTCCAAGGAACTCCGCGTGTTCTTTTGCTCGTTCGAACATCATCATAGTGATGTCGTAGTTGAAATCAGAGACCACTGCTCCTATTCGTATTGTTTCTTTCGCCATATTTTTATACCTCCTTATTTTTATTGAACTGGTCCTGCGTCTTTAAATCCTTCACGATGACCATGACCAGCATGTTTTGTGAGATTCTCAGGATGAAACACGAGGTCGATGACGTTTCGTGCATGTTCTCGTGCCCGCCGGTCGGCAAGCCATGCAAGCGTTTTATCGTCTTGTGCTTCATCCTCATGAACAAAGACCTCGATGATATGCTTATTACACAGCAGTTGGGTGTGGATAAGCCCGGTGCTTGTCTCATGGGCGCATTGTTTGTCAATGGGTTTTGCCCCCGGCATCCCAAGTGCTATGATAATATCACAGGCGTGTTCGTCAAAGAGTTTTTTACAGGCAACCGGGAGATCCTTTATCCCTGGTACCGTGTAACGGATAATCTTAAATCCTGTGGTGAGGGATTGCAGTTCGTTGATGGCAGCGCTGGCCATATCATAGCGTGCAAACGTGGTGTCCGCAATTCCGATGCGCTTCATGATTCTCCTTCAATACGTTGCATTTTCTTTTGAAACTCATGGGCAGCAATAACTTTTTGGATGATTCTGCGCGTTCCTTCAAGGTCGCATCCGCCATCATATTTTGGGAGTCGTACGACTTTCGAGTGGAGTTTCCGTTTCTTCAGTTCTTGTGTGATCGTTGCTTCATCATGGATCTGGTCAAAGCCAAGGGCGATGATGTCTGGTTTGGTTTCCTGCACGATTGCGTACATGTCGTCCTCATGCCCGAGGTATGCTTCGTCAACCATCTTGAGTTCCTGGATAAGGTTTAATCGAGTGTCTTGAGGGGTGATCGGCTCATGTTTCAGTTTACGTACTGTAGCATCTGTTGCGACGACAACCACGAGGGTGTCACCGAGTTTTTTTGCTTCTCGCAGGTAGAAGATATGCCCCATGTGCAGCAGATCAAATGTCCCTGTCGCCATTACTTTGACCATTGTTTCCACGCCCTTACGATTTCTGCTCCTTCAAGGTAGATGAGGTTATTTTTTTCAGCGTATTGTCTTGCTTCATCCTTGGGTAATGCTTTTCCGCTGTCCCCCATCATTTCACAGCCGCTACCAACCGGGGTGAGCCCTGCCATCTGAAGCAGTGAAATTACCAGTTCCGTATGTCCTTTCCGATCATTTAAAAGTTGCTCTGAGGCAACACAAATAGGGATATGCCCGGGTGATCTGAATTCCTTGCCGAATTGTTGTACTGCAGAATTGCTGTTCTGGTTTTTTATGGTGTCCACGAGGTCAGCGAATTTCTTCATGGTAAGGCTGCGGTCGTTGTCGGTTATTCCCGTGAAAGTTTTTCGATGATTAATGTACAGGGAGAAAGATGATTTGGTGTCGTAGGGGATGTCATTGGGGACAAGCGCTTTGAGCACAGGATATTTTGTGCTCACATTCGAGTATAAATCTGCGAGAAAGGGGAGTTTGAGTTTTTGTGCGGTAGGGTTGGATATTATAAGAAAGATGAGTCCTCCGCCGTCTTTTCGCATTTTTTTTATTGCTTCAGGGGTCACAAATTGGGAGGCAATGACGAAATCGGTTTCACTTTCTCTGGAATCATTATCGTAGATAAGAACAAAATGCCTATTTTGTAAGGCCTGGATTGCTTTTTCGATAGTGGTTATAGTGTCACCTGCAGGCAACATTCAATGATGTAAAATAAATATTAGGGTGTTACTCAGAAATGGGTCGGCCTGGTTTGTTTTTACTCCGAGAAACAACATACCGCGTAATATACCCAGCAATCCTGTTTCTCAGCAGTTTACTACTCACTGTCGCAAGCTCATCAAGTTTTTCTTTATTATTCTGAAAATCACCAGAAAATTGATCTGGATACTTCTTCGCTAAGTCAATCGCAACATTCTTGATATGCGTCTGTCGTATGTTACCCAGGTTAATCACCCTTAAGATATAAACAGGGGGAATACACTTTAGTTATTTAAATGTACTGAGGTAAACAAAATAAAAAAAGGTAGACTTTTACTCCCTTTCCAATGTCTTGAAAAGCGACTATTTCATACGTTCGTAGGATGAATGGTCTCTTCTAGACTCCTCCGATATAATAATCCTTATCGTATGAGGTTTCCATTTCTTCTTTAATTACCTCAGCAAGACGTTTGATACCTTCAATCATAACTTCATCCTCCGAATACGAGAAATTTAGCCGCATGGAATTATAATTACTACTGTCCGGATAAAACGCGTCACCCACGACATAGGCGACTTTTTTATTTACCGCTCGTTTGAACATCAGACGCGTGTTCACATTCTTTGGAAGGGTCACCCACAAAAACATACCGCCATGCGGAACCGTCCATTTCGCACCCGGTGGGAAAAATTCTTCCAATGCTTTTATCATCACATCTCGTTTATGCCGGTACAACTCTTTAATATGCTGAATCTGTTTTTCCAGGTACCCTCCTTTGATGTATTCATAGGCGATGTATTGGACAAACATGTTCGAGCATAAATCCGCGGATTGTTTTGTGAGTGCAAATCTATTGATGATTTCTTCTGATGCAATCACCCAAGCTAATCGGAACCCTGGGGCAAGCACTTTTGAAAACGTCCCAACATAAATGACTCTCCCTTTGATGTCAAGCGATTTGATAGGTGGGATCGGGTCTCCCTCAAAGATTAATTCCCCGTAGGGGTCATCCTCGATGATCATAAAATCATACTCTGATGCGATCTCAATAAGCTCCTTCCGATGCTCTAAAGAGATGCTCTCTCCTGATGGGTTCTGGAACGTCGCAACCGCGTACAGGAACTTTGGAGTAATCCCGGTTCGATGCAGCCGTTTCAGGTTTCTACGCAACGAATCAATGTCAATTCCTTGGTCATTCATCGGGATGCATTCGCAACTTCCTTGGTATGCATGGAATGCCTGCAGTGCCCCAAGATACGTCGGTGCACTCGTGATATACGTGTCACCAGGATCAAGAAGGTTAAACGCGATAAAGGAGAGTGCTTGCTGCGCACCACTGGTAATTAAGATGTCATGAAGCTGGCAGTCAATGTTCTTTTTTTCTTTCATCCTCTGCGCAAGCACACTTCGCAGCAGCGGCAGCCCTTCGGTCGCTCCATATTGCAAGGCGTTTGAAATATTGTTTTTAAACACCTTTTCGATGCATTCATGGATGGCGTTAAGCGGGAACGCTTGAGGATTTGGGAGACCGCCAGCAAGGGAAATAAATCCGGGGCTCTGTGTGAGCTTGAGCAGCTCTCGTATCTCTGAGGATTTCAGGTTTTTTGATCGTGCTGAGAATAAACGGTCGTAATTGACTACCATAAAAATGCCTCGTGCCTGTAATCAGTTCCCTTATTTTAAAATTTGGTATGTATTTAAACACGGTTTTTTCATCAGGTTTACACGAAAAAAAGAGTTGAACCGGCAGAATTTCAGGAGGTCAACGGGAGGAAATTCAAGGAGAGTTATGTAAAAAAACTGAACTCTGGTTTTACAAGGCAATTCAGTCTATCTCTCTAATCTTTTTTTTCTTTTTTGGAAAAAACATACTTAGATTATAAACCGAAACATAGAAGAGAAAATATCTGATATTACCTATGAAACGAAAATGGATGACCACACAATGAAGAATAAACGAGTAGGTGGAAGTAAAAACATGTTCAAACCAAAGTTCGCCTACACGACACATCTCGTCAATAACTTACTTCAGATCACTTCAGCAAGGGAGATCATCCTTAACGCATACTTGGTACCAAAATGGGATGTAGCACTACGAAAAGAAGCCCTCGTCCGAAACGCCCATTCTTCTACGAGTATTGAAGGAAACCGGCTCAGTCTGGAGCAAGTAACCGAACTTGCAGCTGGCCGAGAAGTAATGGCATCGAGAAAAGACAAACAAGAAGTAATCAACTATCTGTATGTACTCGAACATCTCGATAATTTTGCAGAACATGAAAATATTACTGAGAAATCTATCCTAACGTTACACAAACGAATTACAAAAGATGTCCTTGACAATCTAAAGGATTCAGGAAAATACCGTGACAGACAGGTATATGTTGGGGATAGAAGTGGTAACATCATTTTCATGCCACCAAAAACAGAAGATGTTCCAACATTGATGAAGTCACTTGTTGCATGGTTGAACTCAGAAGATGCTAAAAAACTTGACCCGGTTTTGGTTGCTGGTATCGCCCATTATGAATTTGTACGAATACATCCTTTCATTGATGGAAACGGAAGAACTGCACGAGCATTGGCATCATTGATACTACTCCTTCGCGGTTTTGATATCAAACGATTCTTTGCTCTGGATGATTACTATGATTCTGACCGAAATGCGTACTACGCTGCATTACAAACAGTCAACCCAAGAACACTCAATCTGAATAAATGGATAGAGTATTTTACAGATGGAGTTGTTATTTCAGTCATTGGTGTTAAAGAGAAGATTCTAAGATTAAGTAGTGAGAAATTACGCAAGGATGCAAAAGGACAGATAGCGCTCACAGAACGACAAATGAAAATCATCGAACATCTTCAGAGAAATAAAAAAATTACAGCAGGTGATGCAGCGAAGATCTTTAAAATTACACGACAGGCATCTCTTAAAGAACTTAATAAATTGGTGAAACTGGACGTAATCAAACTACAAGGGACAAAAAGAGGTTCACATTTCATCCTTATCTAAGATGGTTGTCATATTGGTTGTCATTTTGGTTGTCATTTCCTTTAGAATTGTATGGGCCCGGCAGGATTTGAACCTGCGACCAACTGGTTATGAGCCAGTCGCTCCACCGGTCTAAGCTACGAGCCCGTAAGAACAATTAGGGCCCCTAATCAGTCTTCTACTACTTAAAATTTTGAGAAAACCAAAAGAGTAACATTCATTAATCAAAAGAAATATCGGTTCTTGCCATGCGGGAGTTATCAACACTAGCCAAATATCCATTCTTACAGGACACACGTCAGTACATCAAAGACAACGGCCCGTCTGTATCCGAACTCCTCCATGACCTCCTGTACGAACGGGCACGACTCATCGGCATCGAACGACTTGACAACGCGTTTAAAAACCGGGATGTCGGCGAGCGAAGCCTGGCCAGTGAATCCGACTGCATCATGGAAATACTTTCCTACCCCATAGCCAGAATGGTCGCCGTCTGCATCGGAGACCCCTATTTTAAAAAACGATACGCACTCAGCGAAGCATTTCATGTATACAAAAATCTCCTCAATGAACCAACCCCATTTCTTCTTTCGGTAGCTAAAGAACTCAGTATGAGCGTCCAACACCACCCCGATATGAACACCATCAAGATTTATTTTAAGGATTACCTACGCAATGCGCCAACCAGGTATAAAGAATGGAAGATGGTCAACAGAGGCGTCGATGCAGGGTACCTCACCATTTCCCATAAGGACCTGGCAAGAATACTCTTAGAAGCATTACGAGAACGACTCAACGAAGAACTCGCCCAAAGACAATGCGACCAAACCGTCACCGATACCTTCTCTATTGATATCCAACGATTTCAAAACATGCTGGCTCTGCAGAAGAAAAAAATAGAGGCAGCACCTGTAGGAAAAGTAAGTATCGAAAAACTCCCGCCCTGCATGAAAAACATCTTATCTGCGATTCAATCAGGGGAAAACGTCCCCCATATGGGCAGGTTCGCGTTAGTGGCATTCCTCGCTTCATTGAAGTTAAATACCAACGATATTTTGAAACTGTTTAGCACTGCCCCCGACTACCAAGAAGATAAAACCAGATACCAGGTGGAGCATATCACAGGGGCATCATCATCCACCATGTATAAATGCCCGGGATGCGAAAAGATGCGGACCTATGGGATCTGCCCGGTGGATAAAATGGATGACCTCTGTAAAAAAATCAGGCATCCCGCAAGTTACTATACCACGAAATGGCGACAGGAGAAAAAACCATGAAACGTTTTATCACCTTTGAGGGAATCGACGGCTCAGGAAAATCCACCATCTCACACATGGTGTACGAAAAATTAAAAACCAATGGATACGACGTGATATTGACCGTGGAGCCAACTGATTCACCAATAGGAAAATTTGTGCAGGACTGCATCAGACAACAATCTGACCCGTTTATCACCTCCTTTACCTTTATCGCAGACCGCATACAGCATTGCAAACAAATACAACAATGGTTAAACGAAGGCAAGATTGTGCTCTGTGACCGGTACGCGGAGTCAACCTACGCCTACCAGGCAGCACAACTAGAAACCCAGATAAAAACCCCACTTAGATGGCTGCAGGAGCTTTCACTTGATCGCATCCTTGTTCCTGACCGGACGTTCTTCTTCCGCATCGATCCGAAGACGTCGCTTACACGCATTCAGCATCGCGCTGAACTCATCCCCTTTGAACGCCTCACATTTTTAGAAAAGGTCCATGCAAATTATCTGAAGATCTGTAAAGGAAAACGATTCCTCCATCTTGATGCAACAAAAACAAAAGAAGAACTCACCAATCTCTGCTACAAGGATATCGTCTCCGAATCATGAAGTGAACCTTATGAACCATCAGTTTAAACTCGTGCTGTTTGACATGGACGAAACCCTGCTCAACGGCAGAACCATACATGTGATAGGAGAGAAAAAAGGATTCAAAGACGCTGTGGTTCGCCTTGAAGAAAACACTATCGTCTCCTACAAAAAAAACAAGATGATCGCACAACTCCTCCAAAACATGACAAAAGAACTCGAGAGTATCTTTCAAAGCATCCCTCTTCATGCCCACGTCCAAGAAGTCATCAACAAGTTAAAAAACAAAAATATTAAAACCGCGATTGTGACCAACAGCTATCAATTCCTTGCCGATGAACTAAAAAAACGATTACGAATGGATTACGCGGTAGGGAACATCCTCGTGGTAAACAAAGGCATCATAACAGGAGAGCTCATCATCCAAAACACACTCCATGAAGAGGTTTTTAAAGGATGCAAAATCCATCCGATCTGCAAACGATCCGTTGTTGATTACTTCTGTAAAAAACTCAAGATATCCGCAGAAGATATCATCGCGGTAGGAGACGGGAAAATAGATATCTGCATGCTTGAAAAAGCAGGATTAGGCATCGCCTATAACGCAAGTGCAGAGGTCCAACAACACGCGGATATCGCAACAGATGATCTCCGAGTGATTCTCGATCATATTTAAAATGACGAAGAACTACAAAAAACAACTGAGAGATCCACTATCTATGTGTTTTCGTCGTCTTCGTTTTCTTATTCTTTATCCTCTGCTTTTTTATCTTTGTGTAATGCAAGGAACCGTGCCCGCTGACCAACAACAAAAAGCTTTGCGATAAACGTAATCTCACTTGCCTCCTCCTTACTTGACACTTGCCCGACAATCATCATGGTTATCAATGAAACGGTTGTTTTCACATTATAAAGGATTTGTTGTACAACTGATACCCACTCCCCGGAAAGTAGGTCGTGTCTGTGACTGACTGAAAACATTTTGTATGAGGAGTGTGATACCTATACTGAGGGATAGGTATGCGCTCTAAGAAGAAAGATTTTGATGTCTCGAAGTT
>Ga0315289_10000223_pt1 | contig 89459 bp, 84 predicted proteins | sample YL17G11_40_MG_FD_203452 | JGI IMG/M metagenome (GOLD analysis project Ga0315289, IMG submission 203452) | Sediment microbial communities from Yellowstone Lake, YNP, Wyoming, USA - YL17G11_40 | ecosystem: Environmental > Aquatic > Freshwater > Lake > Sediment | place: USA: Wyoming | collected...
TACTGTTGCTATGCACATCAGCTCCAATATAATATGTAGTCATTGAGGGCTCCTTTCGTATAAGGGTTAACAATCTACCGAATTATACTTGAGGATGCCCTCTCTTCATATCTTCACAGATTGCCCAGATTAACACCGGTTTTTTAGCCGCAAAAAAGGTAACCACGAATTAACACGAATAAACACACGAATTTTTTTAGACACTGATTTACACGGGATTAACACTGATATTAACTTGTCAAAGGTGCGGGAACGGAGTACGAGCATTCCATAATAAGGTGGAACTTGCGCGTTTGATGTGAAAATTTTGGGGTTTTTGGGGGTGCGGTTTTAGCTAAGTCGTTATAGAAGAAAGGGATAAAAAGTTTTTCGATTCTGCCGTTTTTGGGGTGGAGGTAGGTGCGCATTTGATTGATGTTTACCGACACCCTCCGGCAGCACTGCGCGGCTTGCCGTTTCCCGGCGTTCCAAAACCCCTAAAATCGAAAATAGCAAATTGTCAATCTTGATTACCTCTTGCAAATTATTCGGCAGGGTTTACACTAATGGCTTATGGCAAGGAAGGCTAAAAAGGAATCGGAGAAAAAACAGGCGGCGGGAAAACCGTCGGCTGTCGTCGATACGAGGGTCATTTATTGCGGCGATAACCTTGACCAGTTGAAAAAATTCCCCGATGGATGCGTTGACCTTATCTATATCGACCCGCCTTTTAACTCTAATCGCAACTATGAGGTCTTCTGGGGTGAGACAAAAGAAAAACGCTCATTTGAAGACCGCCACGCATCGACGCAGGTATATATCGAATTTATGCGTCCCTGTTGCGTCGAACTGTACATAATAATTGAACTTGACGAGCTTATGATGTGTGTGGCACAATTACTATTGTTGCAGAGACAAAACGATGTCAGAATAAATCATGAATTTGGATTAAGTGTGAGAACATGCACGAGAAGTTATTAGAACTATATACAGACAAAATCATCGTACAAGAGATTCAGAATAAACTCCCGAAACTGTTTCATCTTGCAGAATTAGAAAGTTCTCGTGCTGGTAAGATAGGTATGGAAGTTGGGTCGGTGCGCGAGAAAATCCTTATTGCGTTATTCATTTATAAATTTGGCGAATCTAATGTAGAAACTGAAATTCCAATTACAGAACCGGAAATAGATGTAAAAGTTTTTAACAACCCCATATCCATAAAGACTATCACCGGAAACTCATCAGGAGTAAAATTAATCTGGACCGTCGATGCTAAAAAGGCTATAGAATTTAGCAGGAATTATACTCCGAAGCATGATATGTTACTGGTTCAGATCAACTGGAATAATGGGGGAAATTTTTGTTTAATCCCAGCATCAGTCCAATCGGCGGTTCTTAACCGAATCGGCAGAGGAAAATACATTAAACTTCCAAAGCAGGGTACAAACCCACGTGGCGTTGAAATGACTGCAAAAGCACTTCAACTTTTGATATCAGACAAGGATACACATAAAATTAGCATAAACTGGAAGAAAGAGACGGTAGAATATTTGCCATACAAAAGATGGATAGAACTTTGGAGGGAAGACATATGAGAAAAGGGACACGAACCAGTTCCTTTGGTACCAACGGAAGAATTAACCATGATTCAAGCCGTTTCTACAATTCCAAGCTGTATCAAAAGGTGGCGATAAAAACAGTTGCCGATGTCGAAGAAATCGATTTTCCCAAAGATTATGAAAACAAAATTATTCTGGGTTCTTCGGAAAAAATGGCAGAGATTCCAGATTCTTGTGTTCACTTAATGATTACTTCACCCCCCTATAATGTCACTAAAGAATACGATAACAATCTGTCGCTTGATGAGTATCTACACCTATTATCGAAATGTTTTTCAGAAACTTACAGAGTGCTGGTTAACGGCGGGCGTGCATGCATAAATATTGCCAATGTGGGACGAAAACCTTATATCCCATTTTCTGATTACATTTCAAAAATGATGATAGATATGGGTTTTAATATGCGAGGTGAAATAATCTGGAACAAGGGTTCCAGTGCAGGTATATCGATGGCATGGGGAAGCTGGAAGTCCGCTTCGAATCCGATTTTACGTGATGTTCACGAATATATCCTGATATTTTCCAAAGGGTCTTATCAGCGTTGTTCGTCTGGCAGGGAAAGCACAATAACAAAAGAGCAGTTTATGGAATGGACAAAATCAGTCTGGGCTATGAGTGCTGAATCTGCAAGGAAGATCGGCCACCCGGCCCCATTTCCAGAAGAATTGCCTCGAAGGTTAATACATCTTTATTCTTTCAAAAATGATGTTGTGCTAGACCCATTTATGGGCAGTGGTACAACAGCAGCGGCAGCATTGAATACAGACAGAAGGTATGTTGGTTATGACAATAATCCGGAATATGTAAAACTTGCTGAAAAACGCTTATCTGTAATTAAAAGACAAGCTAATTTTAACTTTGGCGATTGTCGCACACACAAACCGTTAGCAGTTTGCAAGTAATCTCCGCACAAAAGGATTTTTCGTCTCATTCGGTTATTCGCAGGATGCTATGTCTGAGATACAGACATTTTTCAAAAAGACCGGCAAGACCATCATCGCCCTTACCGTCAAAGACATCCTCGAAGAACAAATCGCCTACAAACTGGCATAAGAAAACAGGAACAATGTCTCCTCGCCGTAGTCATCCTGCTTAAAATTTTCTTGCTCAATTTATCCAAAGTCCGTAAAATTAAGTAAATAAGCGAGTTGTGGAATCTGCATCTATGGTTAGCGAAGATTTGCATAGAAAAAACAAAGTCATTTTTTTAAATCGCATGTCGAGTTCAAACATTCGACAGAAGATTATCTATTATGGAAATTGAACATTATCCTAATTTGTTAGTAGTTACAAAACTTGTTCGGCCGATTGATATTTCAATCAATTATGTTCGCAAAATAAAAAGCCATTTACGTCCCGATTTAGAGGAAGTATTTATTTATGGTGTTTTTGTTTTTTCGGTCGCTTCCATAGAAGTGATGCTGTCTGATGTCCTAAAATATTATCTCACACATTTTCCGCAAAAACTCTCAACTGATTTTAAATTTGATAAAGATGAGTTCTTCGAAAACTACTTTACCCTTTTAGAAACGGCTATTGATAGATATTTATACAATCTGTCCTATAAATCGTTAGAGGAGCATTTAAATAAATTCTTAAACCATCTTTCTATTGAATGGAATGAGTTTCAAGATTCTTTCGGGAAAGACTTGCAAGAGATTAAGACTGCCCGCAATTTATTGCTACATACCGGTAAAGCAGTTCGAGGGGGGAAAAATGGAGATTTACCCGTTGATTATGATTATGTAGTTCAATCAATAGACAAAATTCTTAGCTTTGAGGAAGAACTAAAGAAACGTATTAGTGAAAAATATAAGGAATATACAAAAATAAATGCCAATAAAAAATTGTGGAAATATATGTTTAAAACGCCATTAATGGCTTCTTATGATGATTATTGGCTCTATGATGAAAGCGAAGACAGTATACCTGGCCTAAAAAGAAGCCAATACGAAGACGGGCTCTCAAGCTCCGAAACAATGCTGCTTGAATTGTGGCGAAGTCATTTTAGTGGGGCGCATATAAAAAATTTCAATATGAAGCATCTTGATAGAACTAATCGAGAAAAAGCAATGTTTTTTCTCTCAATTGCTGGTGAGTTTAGTTTTTATTGATTAAAGCACTGTAAATTTATTAATTGTTGGAATTAAATAGTAGCCATTAGGGTTTTTGAAAAAACATTCGCGTGGCGTCCTTCGTAGATTTATCGAAGGAGGATTGATTTTTGCTGCTCGTCCGTCTTCTGTGCCTTTTGTGCATCTTTGCGGCCAATTTCTCTGTGTTCTCGGTGTCCTCTCGGTTCGACAGGCTCACCGTCCTGAGCGAAGTCGAAGGAGTGGCCAATTTTTTTGTTAGGGTCTTTAAAAAATTCCTCAGCGTTTGAGCCGGCTTTGCGCATCACGATAGGTCTGGAGGATGGAATAAACCATCCGGCTGACGGTATGGTTTTCTCTTAAGTGCTGCTGTGCCTGTCTTGCGAGCTGTCGCGCCCACTCCGGGCTGTCTAACAGCCGCTGCAATGCCCGATGTATGCTAATCTCGTCATCGGGGTTGAACACAACGGCGGTTTTGTCCTCGATGAGCAAATCGTCAACGCCGCCCTTGCAGCCGGCCACGGTTGTCCCCACGCTCATCGCCTCCAGCAATAAAGGATTAAAGACGGTATTGGGTCTTGGCTGAATGAAGATGTCGCCCGCCGCAAGGGCCGAGCGCCACAGCTCCAGCCGAGGGACTATGGTGACAATATGCGAAAGGTGGAGTGAATTCAGCAGCTTCCATATCCGGCTTTCCGCCCGCCCGCCGCCGGATATGACTAACATAAATTCGTATCCGTCAATAAAAAGGTGCTTGACTGCGCGGAACAGCTTCTCGAAATCGCTTACATTTTCCATCGGATGAGTGGTAATCATACTGACAAGCTGTCCCGGCCGGCTGAAGCAAAAGCTTGCCTCGGAGGTAAATGTCCCGACGTTTATCTGCACGAGCCGGTCGGCGAAAGAGGGATATACCTCGGCAATGTTGGCTGCGATACTTGCGGCCGGGGCGATTATTTTCGCACACCGGCTCGACGAAATAAAAAGCTTGTCGAACCGCCGCTGCAGCGAATTGACCGTCAGGATATAAGGCAGGTTCAGTTGCCAGGCCAGGTGCCGAACAAGAGGCGCCGAGCTTTCGCACAGGCAGTGCAGAACGGTCGGCTTAAAATCGCTGAGCCGCTCGACAAGTTTTCTTCTGTTCTGTCGCCACAGGAAAGGCAGGTTGAAAGCCGGATGACCGATGACCTCAATCGACGGGGGAATGGCAGGATTGGAACCGCAGTCCGGCGGACAAACCAGCGCCGTTGGAATCGACTCATCCGCCAGACTTACTAACAGATGCTCAAGGAACATCGAATATTCGGCGAACATCTTCGGCGAAGCGACCAGCGCCGGTCGAAGCAGCTTGTCCGCCGAAGGCGAGACCTCGCCAAAGGACAGGTCTGTCACGGGCTGTGAAGTTGAATCGGGCAGTTCTGCGTTCATTCCTCTACCCCAAAGAAATTACATACGTCATATTGTGTTTCTGCTTCGTATCAGGTTCAGGCGAATATCGGAATATATGAAGTATGTTATCGCAAAATCAATCTTTCTGCCATTGTAAAATCATTATTGCGGGGCTTAAATCGGACTATCCTGCGTGTTTTTCTGCCGAATTAACCCAAATTGCGATTGACCCTGCATTAAAAAGGGTATTTTCCCGATAAGAAGTTGACCTTGCTGCATATATCTGTTAAAATACGTAAGATTTATAAAAAGCGCTTTTATCGGCGCAAGGGGCCATAGACGTCGAAGATAAAAATGCAGCAACATCCTGTAACCAAATGAGGGAGGAGGCCGTAGATGGCTGAGTCAACAAAGACTTCATTGCTGTTAGCAGCATCGTTGCTGTTCTTGACTGGCACGGCGCAGGCAGTGTGCCTCATCGGCGATTTGAGCGGAGATTGTATAGTCAACTGGGAGGACGTCGAGCTTTTTGCAAACCAGTGGCTGGATACCGGCGGCTGTGCTGAACCCAACTGCGCCGACCTCAACAATGATGACAAAGTCAATATGGCAGACTTCGCCATATTGGCTTCGAACTGGCTCGAATCAAACGTCCCTCAAATAGTCATAAATGAGATTCACTCCGACCCCGACCTTAAAGTCGAGCAGGTGGAATTCGTAGAGCTTTATAATGCCGGCGATGAAGCCGTTGACCTCTCCGGCTGGTATTTCTCCAGAGGCATAGATTTTACCTTCCCGCCCGGCGCTTCGCTCGAACCTAACAGCTATCTTGTTGTTGTGGAAGATTCTACGCCGCTCGACCCCAATACGACCAGTAGTGCTGATTTTACAGCAAAGTGGCCCGGCGTCACTCCTGCAGGCGTGTTTGTCGGCAAGCTCGAAAATGATGGTGAAACAATCGAGCTGAACAATGCCGACGGGCAGGAGATTGACCAGGTCGATTACCAGCTTGGTTTCCCCTGGCCTACCGTAGGAGACGCCGTTCCCGATACTCCTCCGGGCGGCACAGGCCGTTCTATGCAGCTTGTTAATCCCGCCTTCGATAACGACCTCGCCGGAAGCTGGCGCTCCGCTTACCCAACACCAAAGGCCAAAAATACAACGGTTTTCGCCAATAACATTCCGCCGCATATCCGGCAGGTGGAGCATAATCCGCAGCAGCCGACCTCAGGCCAGACCGTCACAATTACCTGCAAAGTCACCGACCCTGACGGCGTCAAAGCAACCAACGGTGTTGTCCTGCAGTATCAGATTGTCTCGCCGGGCAGTTATATCCGCTATCAATATACTAATGGAACGTCTCTTCCTTACTACTTTGACTCTGCCTACGAGACAGGCTGGGTCAATGTGACGATGCACGATGACGGCATCAACGGTGACTCCATCGCCGGCGATGCCATTTACACCGTTCAATTGTCGGCTTCTATTCAGACCAACCGCCGCTTAATCCGTTACCGTATCAGGGTCGAGGATACGCTCGGCAACTGGGTTAAGGTGCCTTACGCCGATGACCTTCAGCCGAACTTCGCCTATTTTGTTTATAATGGTGTGCCTGCCTGGAGCGGCGCCATTCAGCCCGGCAGTGCCGACCCCTGTAAGGCAAAAGTCGTCACTTACGGCACTGATGTAATGAGCACCCTTCCCGTTTATCACCTCCTTACAAAAGAGCAGGACGTCTTCGATTCGCAGCACATCGGCAGCTACAGTGTTGCTGCATACTGGGGCAACGATTACTTATGGACAGGAACTCTCGTCTATGACGGCAAAGTCTATGACAATGTCCGTTATCGTGCCCGTGGCGGCAGCGCCCACCGCTATGATAGCGGCAAAAATATGTGGAAGTTCGACTTCAACCGCGGCCACTACTTCCAGGCACGTGACAACTACGGCAGCAGATATGGCACCACCTGGGACAAGCTCAATGTAGTCTCAAATATTCAGAACCCTCATTACGAAATACGTGGAAAACAGGGGTTGTTCGAGAGTGTAGCGTGCAAACTCTTCAATCTCGTTGGTGTCCCGGCTTCAAAAACGCACTGGGTACAATTCCGAATCATAGATGGTGCCGCTGAATCCGGCCCCACCCAGTATGCCGGTGATTTCTGGGGGCTTTACCTTATATTAGAGAATATGGACGGTCGCTTCCTTGATGAGCACGGCCTGCCGGATGGAAACCTCTGGAAAATTGACGGCGGCGGTGAGCTTAACAACCAGGGGGCTACAGAGCCGAGCGATGGCTCCGACCTCTCCGCCTTCACTAGCGCCCTCAGCTCCGCCAACACTGCCTGGTGGCTCGCTAACGTCGATGTCCTCCGCTATTACAGCTTCCGGACGATGTGCGAGGGCTTCCACCACTACGATATGGGAAGCAAAAACTACTTCTACTTTCACAACCCAATAACCGATATCTGGTCGTTCCTTCCCTGGGACCTCGATTTGACATGGGATGACAGTATGTATGACAGCGGCGGCGACGGAAGCGAACCGTTTAAGTCCAACGGCCTGTGGACCAATACCGACCTTACAGTAATGCGAAAAAACCGTATCCGCGAGATTCAAGACCTCCTTTTCAATACAGACCAGACCTGTGACCTCATCGATGAATATGCCGCCATTATTAGTGAGCCAAATGGCAGGGGCTTATCTTTCGTCGATGCCGACCGCGCATTATGGGATTATCACACATACATAAATGACCCGGGACGGTTCTACCAAACAATAGTATATACCGGCAGCTTCGCCGGGGTAATCCAACTGATGAAGGACTATGTGCCTTACCGCTCCCTCGGCAGCGGCCCGTCCGAGCTGACCCTCGAAGAGCTTTGTAGTGACACAGCTATTCCTTATAAACCCACCATTACCGCAACCGGCGACCCCAATTTCCCTATCAATAACCTCACCTTTCAAACAAGCACTTTCAGCGACCCCCAGGGTGCCGGCACATTCGCTGCTATGAAATGGCGCATCGCTGAAGTCGAATCAATCACCAGCAGCGATGTTGACCTGATACCTGCCGGCGCCCAATGGAGATACTTCAAGGGAACGCAGGAACCATCAGTGCCAACAAGCCAGTGGCGGCAGCTCGGCTTTAACGACCTGGGCTGGCTCCTCGGCAACACCGCCATCGGCTACGGCGAACCCTTCATCGTCACCACTCTTGGCGATATGAAAGGCGGCTACACAACCGTTTACCTCCGCAAGACCTTTGATGTAACAGACCCCGATGCCGTCGATAAATTAGTGCTGCAGACGCAATACGACGATGGCTTCAATGCCTGGATTAACGGCACCTTCGTCGCTCAGAACAACGTCAGCTCCTCCGAGTTACCTTATAATGCCACCGCCTCCAGCGACAGAGAAAATAGTAGCTTTGTTTCATTCGTACTGCCGGGCCCCAACGATTATCTCATCTCCGGCACGAACATACTTGCAGTCCAGTTGCTCAACGCTAAGAAAAGTGGCGATTCCGATGCTTTTATCGATGCGCGTTTAATTGCTGAAGATACCGGTGGTGTTCTCACCAGCCCGGGCAAATATGAAATCGAAACCGTCTGGGAAAGCCCGGAGATTACAAGCCCAAGTAATACTACTATCACTGTCCCCGCAAGTGTCGTCAGGGTCGGGCGAACCTATCGTGTCCGCTGTCGAATGAAGGATAATACACAACGCTGGAGCCACTGGTCAGACCCGTGCCAGTTTACAACGACAGAAGCGCTCTCAGCCGGCGTCCTCAACGATTTGCGCATCACCGAGATGATGTTCAATCCCACGGCGGCCGGCGGCTACGACAACGATGATTTCGAGTTCATAGAGCTAAAGAACACCGGAACCACAACCCTCGACCTGACATACGTCTCTTTTGTTAACGGCGTCACGTTCGATTTCAACGACAGCAATGCCACAAGTCTCGGCCCCTGTGATTTTGTCCTTGTGGTCAGCGACCAGAACGCATTCAAACTGCGCTATGGTGCGGGCCTCAACGTTGCCGGCCAGTACGTTGGCCGCCTCGACAACGGTGGAGAAAGCATCGAGCTGACTGATTACTGGAACGGAGTCATTGCCGAATTTAGCTACAATGACGGCCGCGGCTGGCCCATCACCGCAGACGGAGCGGGACATTCATTAGTGCCTCTTGCCTCGGCAATTCCGGGCGAGCCTTACGGCTCCCTCGAATACGGCGGCAACTGGCGCGCGAGCACCTATATCAACGGCTCGCCAGGCACAGATGACCCAATATCGCCTGATAAGGTTGTTATCAATGAGTTTATGGCGCACACCGATTATAATTTACCGCCTTATGACTCTAACGACTGGCTCGAGCTTTATAATACCGGCGCCTCAACTGTTAATTTAACCGGCAATTGGTATCTAAGTGACGAACTTGGCAACCTGAAAAAATGGGCCATTCCATCCACCTCGATTCCCGGCTATGGCCGTGTTAGTTTCGATGAGGTTACTGGTTTCCACTATCCCATTACCTCCGGTTTCGGCCTGAACAAGGCCGGTGAAATGGTCGTCCTCTCATATCTGCCCGGCACATCCGCCGACAGAATCGTTGACTGTATCGAATTCAAAGGCCAGGAAAACAACATATCCCTTGGCCGTTATACCGATGGCGGTAGTTATACCGATGGCGGCAAATACTGGTTCCGTATGCCGCCCTCAAGAAACGCCTCCAACAATACCCCGTCCGCATATCAAATCGTTATCAGCGAAATAATGTATCACCCCATAGACCCCAACGATGAATATATCGAGCTGTATAACCCCACAGGCGGCACGGTCAATCTCTACAATGCCGACGGCGTCTGGCGTATCCACGGAATTGGCAACAGCGATTACTTCTTCCCTGCATCGAAGTCTGTTTTGAGCGGAGGCCGGCTAATCATAGTTGGCTTTGACCCAGTGATGGAGCCGGGTCGGCTGGATGCCTTCGAGGCCGCTTACGGCACGGGCAACCTTGTGCCGAACGTCGATGTATTCGGGCCGTGGGACGGTGACCTGTCGAATGCCAGCGAGCGTTTTGCACTTGAGAAGCCGCAGTCGCCGGACGATGTGGGTTTGCCGGTTTCGTGGGTGATTGTGGATGAGGTTATGTATAGCGATTACACGCCCTGGCCTGAAACTCCCGATGGTTACGGCGATGCACTGAAAAGGGACTCCGCAGCGGCTAATGCTTCAGGAAACGACCCCAATAACTGGCAGGCGGCAGCGCCCTCGCCGGGCAGCCCGTAATCTTTCAATAGCGGCAACCTGAAAATAAAAACGGGAGAGCTTACACAGCTCTCCCGTTTTATTTGTGTGGCCCTTTCCTTTATTGGTTAGCTCCCGCCTACCCTGCCCGAGTTTAATTTTACATTGGTAAGTATTGCAAAACGGGCAACGCAAGTTTTTAGCTATTTATATGGCCCGCAGGTCAATTGCCAAAGAGCCACTATTTTCTTTTCTACCTCCTTTCAACTTTTTTTAACCTCCTTTCAATTTAAGCCATCGGCACAGTTCATCGGCGAGCTTGAATTTTTCTTCAGCCGCCGACCGCGCCGGTATTTCATCGCTCATTAGCCAGTTTAAGCAGTTTAAGCAGATTAACAATGTCTATCTTGACCGCCTTGCCCAGTCTTGCTTTGCACCCCTTTTTTGACGTGGAATTTTTACTCTTATCTACTTATTTTAACCCTTTTTACTTTTTGAAATTTTTATTTTCGGCCGCGTTTTTCGATTATTTTTCTTAAAGTTCGACGCAGATATGAACCTTCCTGCACGTGCAATGATTGCCGAGATGACATAAAGCAAGTTTTGAAGCGGTAAAGTTAATCGGAAAGAAATATGGTTAATCAGTTATCTTTCGGCTCTTTCCTGCGTAATGCGAATATTCTTTCGCCGAGACATTCTTTAATCGAATTGCAGCAGCACAGCCAGCCAATCAGGGTCAGCAGGGCATAAACTAAAAACTCCCACTTGACGGCGGAATCGTTTTGCCCATAGACTAATAGCACGAACAGCGTCATAAAAAATAGCAGCGGCAATAGTAAAAAAGGAATAAAACCTTTTGGAAAAAACTCTTTAACCTTGAATAATCGAAATATCAGCCAGGCGACGAAAACTCCAAGTGGTGCGCCGACTGCTGCTATGAGAACGGCTTTTAAGATATGGGTAGTGTTCGGCCATTCGTAAGTGTCGGGGCTGAATGCACGGGCGATGAAAAAGAAAATCAGTCCCGCTATGATAAGGTTGCCTATTATATATTGCGGCCGTTTCAGCAAAACCTCCGTTTCTTCGGAAAGTATCTTGCTGAGCTGTTTGTACTCGTCCTTTGAAAATCTTCCGTAAAGTAATTTCCCGATTAAACTCATATTCTCATCCTCTATTACTCAACCTGCTCTGTTTTTTATCTAAAACCAGTAACGCAGCCGTAAGACGATAGCCGAAACGAGCAGCGCAACCGCAACCGTTCAACGATATTTTTACGTTCTCAAACTGACTGTCCTGCTGCACAATTGCTGCGGCAATTCGGCATCGGCTCTATAACTGCTTTTGTGATATACCAGGGCTTCTGGTCTTCCTGCTGTTCGCCTTTTTTTATAAAATGGGAAACGCAGCAGAAAATCAAAAGTGCAAGGATAATAACTATTACTAACCAGAAGAGGATTGTCAACCAGAGATTTTCTCCGAATATCTCCATTGGACGGCTCCTTACTTTTATTAGCGATTTGCTTTGAGCTTCATTCTACCCCCCAAAGCCGAATATGAAAAGCAATTATTTCTATGTGATAATTTGCCGCGGCGCCCGCTGCGATAGGCGCAAAGCATGGCGAGTAGCTGAAGGCGAAGCCGGGTCAGTCATCTGTTGTCCGTCATCCGTCGTCTGACTTTTGTCATCAGGCATTCGTTAAAGCGATGAACTGCCTAAAAGCTGCTGCAGGCGGTCAAATTCACCCTTTTTCATACGATAGCTGTGTTCGGCATCGGGGAATTTGCCGGTTTTTACGTCGTCGGCATATTTCTTAAAGGCCTCAATGACAGCGGCTGCCAGATTGCCGTAACTCTTTGAGAATTTAGGACTTGGCCCCTGCAGAAGGCCTAAAATATCCGGCGCAATCAGGATTTGGCCGTCGCAGCCGGGGCCGGAACCACAGCCGAGCACCGGCACTTCACTGCGATTTGTGATAACGTCCGCCACCTCTGCTGCTGCGCCTTCAAGCAGCAGCATACAGGCGCCTGCTCTTACCATTTGGTCGGCGAGACTTATCAGCTCGGCAGCCATCTCTGCTGTAGTTGCTTCGGCCTTGAATTTGCCGATTTTACTGATGCTCTGCGGCCTTATGCCGATATGTGCCATAACAGCCATACCGGCGTCGCTAACCGCTTTAACTACATCGAGATACGCCCCGGTTGCCTCGATTTTGAGCATTTGGGCGCCGGCTTCGACAGCGAATCTGCCGGCATTTTTGACTGCCTCGGCTGTTCCAAGATGGTATGACAAAAACGGCATATCAGCAACGAGAAACACATTCGGAGCACCCCGGCGGACCGCGGCGGTTATTGCGACCATAAAATCCATCGTGGCCGGCAGTGTCGAATCGAAACCGAGGAGCATTTGTGCAGCCGAGTCGCCTACGAGAATCATCTGCACATCTGTCTGGGAGATAAGTCCAGCCGTGGTATAGTCATAGCAACTGACCGCAATGAGCTTTTGGCCCTGCGCCTTTGCTGCCAGCAGGTCTGCAATTGTAATTTTTCCAGCCATAACGAGATTTTCCCAAAAATATGGAAGAAATCACAGGTTGTCCGTTAAAATATGAGAACTCGAGCGCTTTATCAAGCGTAAAATAGCGTGGATTTTGGGCTAAATACACATATTTTCGAGAGAAAACAAAAAAGTTGACTTTTTTATGATTAAAAGCTTGATTATCAGAACAAGAAAAGTTTAGTTTCTGTTAAATTTCTCTAAAGAATCTTCGGCTGCTTAAACGATTAAGTAATTATAGGAAGTTAACGTCGGGCTGGTGGAGTCCTTAAAGGCATTATTTTATTGCTTTTCATCACCCTCCTCCGAAGCCAGATTCTGTCGTGATTAGAATCTGGCTTTTTTTATTTCATACCTGTTAATCTGGGCAAGATAGAATCGAGCATTTCCACAGGTTTTTGGATGTTTTAAGGGGGAAACTTTGCAAAACGTTGCATAATTTACAAAAACGATATGAAAATTGGATAAAACGATATACGAACAGAGTGGAAATTATATAAAACCATATAGAAATTGTGCATAATTTTGCAGGCTTCCACGAATATAAAAAGCAACCACGGATTTCACTGATTTCGCGGATTTTAATAGCCGCAAAGAGGCACAAAAGGCATAAAAAATCAGCCACGGATTGCACAGATTAACACGGATTTTTTGTTGGCCACAGAGAGCACCCGCCTACGCCAAGGCTACGTCGGGCAGGCAGAAGACACAGAGGTTTCGGCCAGCAATGTGTACTCGGCGACCGTTCTTCTCAAAGCAAGCTTTTTCAGAACGAGTCGCCATCGTCCACAAGGTCAACTGCGTTGCCCTTCGGCAAGATGCCGATGCCGGCCGAAACAGGATATACGAATGGAAAAAATTGGCGGTTGCTTTGTAGGGGCACACAGGGTAAAATTTGGCGGTAAAATTTGGCCGGATTTATATGCTGGAGAAGCACAGAAGGCCGTAACCGAAATCCTAAACCCTAAATTCTAAATCCTAAACAAATACAAATGACCGAAATACGAAATACAAAACGAAAAGTCGGGGAGAATTTTTAGATGCGAATTTGTTTTACCGCAGAAAGTAAAAATGGTGGGAATTGAGAGGTAGGATTGTAATGAAAATAAATATGATGTCACCAGATTTTCTGAGGAAAAATATGAAAAAGACAGTAATAGTTTCAATATTAGCATTGTTGCTGTCCCTTGAATCATTCCTATCGCTATCCTCTGGTGCTGAGCAGACCAAGGAATGCGATGATGTTGCCCTTGAAATCAAGACGATCGAGGTCATGGTTGACCAGTTGGAGAAGATGCCGCGAGCAACTGAGGATGAAAGAAACGCATGGGCGCAATTGTCGATGGATATTCAGGCCCGTTTCCCCAAACTCATAACCTATGAGACGCGTGATAACCTGAACCTGTGGAAACTCGTAGGAAGGTGGGCAGCAACTAGAGATTTGACGGAAGAGTCAGCATACGCAAATGCGCCTTTTTTTCATATCCAAAGGCTTCGGCCCGACTACCAAAAGGATGAAGAACTCCTCCGCTTGATGGCGAAACTGAATGCTATTAGGATGAAGGACTGCCTAGGCTTAGAAATAAATGGATACCGTAACTTTGTATATCTTTTCGAGGAGTGTGATACTGGTGACGCAAAAATCCGGCTTCTCATTGGTCGGGCATACGATGAAGGCTACGGACTTTGGCGTAATAATACGGAAGCTTTAAAGTGGTATAAGCGAGCGGCGGAGGCTGGAAATACTGATGCGCTTAGCGAACTTGGTGACGCTTATTTACACGGTTACGGGGACTTGGAAATGAACGAGGAGACTGGCGTAAAATTCTTGAATGAAGCATTGGTGAAGGGCAGTGCAGGTGCTGCTTATACACTTGGACAATATTATCAACCGGACAACTATTTTGCTAAATTCTGGAAACGAGAGGGCGATAGGAAGAAGGCTATTGAGTTGTTTCATGTTGCCGCAAAGAGAGGTTCAGATGGAGCGTTAGTCGTCTTGGCTGAGGCATACATCAAGGTTGACAACGGAACAGAGGCGCTAAGGTGGGCTAATGGCGGTGACGAACCAGATCCGAACAACAAGATTGAGCACCAGCATTGGGAAATGAACCGTTCCAAGGCTGATAATCGGGGGGCATGCTCGTACATTAAGGGTGAAGTTTATGCCCTTGGAGTAGGTGAAGTTGAACAGGATTTGACACGGGCGAAGGAGTTGTTTGAGGAATCTTATCGGAAAGGAGATTCAAGAGGGGCGACGGCGTTGGCCGCAATGTACAGAGAGGGTATTGGAGTTGAGGCTAACGCCGTTCTTGCCGAGCAATGGAAAAGCAATGCCATAAAAGTTTTTACGGCCTCTCCTGACTGGCACGAAGGAGGCATCGGTATATTCGCGAGAAGATTGCGGGAAGCGTCAGCAGATCAGAAGGTTTCAAATTAAGGGTGTCAGGAACTTTTTTGCATTCGGTCGATGGGCTTTGACCGGAGTTTATGCAGTCTGTATAATCATTGTTAGCTTGTTGAAAAACCAAATAGAATACTTGGAGGCAATAATAATGAATATTTTTACTCAGCTAGTTTTAATCGTTGGACGAGTTACTCCACAAGGAGTAAATATGCTTGGCACAGGATTTTTAGTTAGTCAAGATGGTCTTATTGCCACAACAGCACATAACGTAGGAGGAGATGACAAGAATCTCGTGGTTCTCGCACCCCATATAAAAGATATTAATGAATATCAAGATACCTCGGATACTAGTTGCGCCCCTATTTCAGTAAAAATCCAAGAAATGGATCCAATAAAGGATTTGGCAATAATCAAGGCGCAAATTAAATTCACTGGAGTAATACCAAAACTTGGCTCATTTGATGATGAAATAGTTGGTAATGATGTAGGTATATTTGGTTTTCCGCATTGTGTTGAAGGAAGAAGAGCCTTGACGTTTCAAAAAGCTGAAATAGGTGCCAAAATTTTATTGTCCACAAAAGAAATACAATCAAAACATGCAGTTATTAATATTCAGGCACGCCCTGGGCAATCAGGCTCATTGATTTTTTCCATAAAAAACCAATGTATAGCAGGTGTTCTTATGGGTGCTTATGCTCCACAAGGTGGGGGTGGTATTTCGTTGGGAGGAATAAACCCTAGAGAATTACACCAGACGACGCACTGCATTTCTGCTGAATATATAAAGGAGATGATGTAATGTCTATTGATATACCAGATTATAAAATTGATGAGTGGATTCTTGAGTTAAAGCCATATCAAAGGAATGCGATAAAGCAATTACTCAAAAATAATAAGCCTGAGGATGTTGCTAAAACTTGGCTAACAACACAAGGGATGAGTAATACAATACCCTTTGGTGGGATAAGAGACACAAAGCCTTTTTGGGACAATTTTGTAAACGAATTCAATAAATTCATATGTGACGAAAATGAGTATAGGAATGAAAAGAATGCCATTCAAAAAGAGTCATCTATCTCGAAGAGCATATTAATTTCTATAATTTCATCTGCATTAGGAGCGCAAATAGGCTTTTCAGCAACACTGTTAGCACCAGCGGTAACACTATTGCTTTTTACTGTCGGGAAAATAACTAAGAATGCTTACTGTAGAACATATTATACTAAAACGGAGACAAGCTAACAAGACGCTACACCTGACCACTATTCCGCAACGCTCCATAGCGGCAGGTGAACTTGATCGTTCGCAGTCTGGTCGATGGGCTTTGACCCGGTTTATGCAGTATGCCATAGGTGTATAAAACTGCATAATCATTGTTGGAGTTTTAATATGGCAGAGACAAAAGAACAGCAACAGCAACGAGCGATTGATGAGCTTAAAGGTAAGAATGTCGCGCATTACTCAGTGATGTTGGCGGCATACATAAATGCTCGTGTTGACGCAAATAAAGCGATATTTGTGTTTTCGTCAACCGGTATTGGATTACTCATCGCGATAATGAATAAACTGCAACAGCTAAGTATTTACTTAAAGATAGTTTACATTTTCGCCCTATTAGCATTTTTTGTTGCTGTATGCTCAACACTCCTGGTTCATATCCACAATGCTAAGACAATCGAGTCTTACATCAGGAACGAAGGAAATGAAAAATCCCTAGAATTTAAGTTGAATACATGGAAATACATAAACTACATCTCGTTTGCGATTGGTTTATTGCTATCGCTGGTCTTTACTATTGCACCGTTTGCCGTGGAAATTCTGAATGCAAACAGGGAGTTGTATAAATGAAAAGAATAAATGGCGTAAGTCATACTGCGTAGAGAAAGGGTAAAAAAATGGCGGATGTGGATGCTGTCAAAGAAGAAAAAAAGTTTTATGAAGATGTACCAGCGGAAAGGTATGGCTTTTTCCTCAAAGGAGCAAGCGCATTAGACTGGGGAATGAAGAACCGCCTGTCACGGATATTCAACCCCGACAGCGGACGAACCGTGATGTTAGCAATCGACCACGGATATTTTCAGGGACCAACGACCGGTCTTGAACGAATCGACCTGAATATCGTGCCTTTGATGCCTTATGCCGATGCCATAATGCTGACGCGGGGAATCCTTCGGACGACGGTGCCGCCGTGGCTGACTAAGCCGATTGTAATGCGGTGCAGCGGCGGGCCGAGCATACTGAAGGAACTGTCGAACGAAGAATTGGCGGTCGATATCGAAGACGCCATTCGTATGAACGTGGCGGCGGTGACGCTCCAGGTGTTTATCGGCGGAGAGTTCGAGACGCGCTCTATCCATAATATGACCCGATTAGTGGATATGGGGATGCGATACGGGATACCGACAATGGCGGTGACGGCGGTGGGCAAGGATATGGTGCGGGATGCGAGATATTTCCGCCTTGCCTGCCGGATGTGCGCAGAATTAGGGGCACAGTTCGTTAAGACCTACTACATCGAGGACGGCTTCGAGACCGTGACTGCATCGTGTCCGGTGCCGATAGTTATGGCGGGCGGCAAAAAAATACCGGAGTTCGATGCCCTGACAATGGCATACAATGCAATCCAGCAGGGCGCTTCGGGGGTTGATATGGGCCGGAACATATTCCAAAGCGACGCACCGAAAGCAATGATGGAGGCGGTGCGCGGGGTTGTTCATCAAGATATGAAACCGGACAAGGCATACAAGCTATACGAAAGCATCAAAAAGCAAAAGAAGGAAAATCAGAAATAAATGCAGGGCAAACAGAAAAACAAAAATCAATTGACGCTTGCTGCACCGATTATTCGCGGGCTTTTGGCGGAGCCGACAGGTGAGCAGGACATACCATATAAGCCGATTATTCTGAAATCTTTAACCGGCAAAGAAGCCGTTGATTATGCGGCCTCCAGTAAAAAGAAGAAACCGTTGCTTCTGGATGCTGTTGATTTCGATGTGGTGCAGGAAGAGCTTCGGAAACAATTAAGTGAGGTGATTTCAGAGTATTCTCGGAAGCACAACGTAAAGCCGGAAATTATATGTTTTCGAGGGGCAGGGACACTTTACGTTGACCGAAGAGATGATGATTCAGACCTTCCGCTTAAGAATAAGGTTGCATTGGTGACCGGCGCTGCCGGCGCTATCGGTTACGGGATTTGTCGTGGGCTGCTGGAGGCCGGCTGCTATGTAGCCGCCACCGACCTTGCCGGCGGGAAATTAGACGACCTTGCAGCCGACCTGAAGGAAACGGCAGGCGAGCACGTCATCGGCGCTGCACTTGATGTCACGGACAAGGCGTCTGTCGCAGGAGGTTTCGGCGAGGTTGTTCGGACGTGGGGCGGGATTGATATTGTGGTTGTTAATGCGGGTATCCCTTTGGTTTCATATTTGAAGGATATTGACCTTGAGGCCTTTCGTAAATTGGAAAAGGTAAATGTTGAAGGAGCGTTATTGACTCTGGCCGAGGCGGCACGGCTTTTTATTGCTCAGGGAATCGGAGGTGACATTATCATTATATCGAGCAAAAATGTGCCGTCGCCCGGCGCCGGTTTCGGGGCCTACAGCGCAACCAAGGCCGCCTGTCATCAGTTGGGCAGAATCGCCAGCATAGAATTGGCACAATATGGCGTTCGCGTAAATATGGTGGCACCGGACGCGGTGTTTTCGGAGGGCAAATACAAATCAGGGCTGTGGCAGGAGATAGGCCCCGGCCGAATGAAGGCCCGCGGGCTTGACGAGAAAGAGCTCGAAGAATATTACCGCAACCGAAATCTGCTTAAAATAAAGGTGACGGGTCGGCATGTCGCCAACGCAGTTCTATTTTTTGCCACGCGGCAAACACCTACTACCGGCGCTACGATTCCAGTAGATGGCGGTCTGCCGGACGCCACGCCACGATGAAGACGATTGACAAGTGATGATTGATGATGGACGCGGATAAAGCACTGTCAGGACTTATTAAGATATCGAATGCGGTCGGCAGGGACAGCGCACTGATTCAGGGCGGGGGCGGGAACACTTCCGTGAAAACAAGAGACGGCAAATATATGTATATCAAGGCCAGCGGCACGGCACTAAAGGATATGAACGAGCGGAGCGGATGGCGGAGACTGCGGCTGCGGGAGGGGATTATTCTTCCTTCTCTTCGGGGCAGGACATAATATATTCGAGGATGTCACTTAGATTGGCTGTTGCGACTGCGACAGTGCGGTCGGCGGCGCCATAATAGAGATTGAGCTGATTGGTTTCCTTGTGGACGGTGGCGCCTGTGGGGAATACGACTCCGCCGACGTCGCCGACACGTTCATAAAGCTCTCTCGGCCCGAGGACCCATTCGGCGCTTCGGCGCAGGACCTTCCAGGGTTCTTCCAGGCTCAGCAGCGCCAGGCCGACGCGATATATCGAGCCTGCGGTGGTTACGCGTACGCCGTGATAAAATATCAACCAACCTTCCGGGGTTTCAATGGGCTGACAAGCGAGGCCGACCCTATGACAGTCCCAGTAGCCGGACCTTGTTCTAATCAGCGTTCTATGGTCGCCCCAGTGTTTCAAATCGGGAGAGAAACTAATCCACATGTGGGCTTCGCCGCGGACAATAGGTCTGTGGATTAAAGCGAAGCGTCCCTTTACCCTTCGCGGAAGCAGAGAGGAGTCTTTATCTTCGGGCGGCAAAAGGGCGCCGAGACGGGCAAAGGTGTGGAAGTTTTTGGTAATCGCCAAAGAAACTACGGGGCCGCCTTCGCTGAAGGACGTATATGTAATTCCAAACTGTTTCTGCTCTTCGAGCCAGATGATTCGAGGGTCTTCAAGTCCCCATCTTTCTTCTCGGGAATTCTCGTCGGCTTCAAGTGTTGGAGCAGGGTCGATTTGCCAGTTGGTCAGGCCGTCGGCGCTGCGTGCAACGGTCAGGTGTGAAAAACCTCGCATATCCTCGACGCGAACCAGGAGCAAGGTTTCGGTATTTAACTTGGCGGCAGCGGGATTAAAGACCGCATTTGCCGGGTAGGGCCAATTCTCCGGCGTGAGAATCGGATTGCCTTTGTACCTTCTGAAAAGTTCGTAAGCTTTTTTCTGCTGTAAAAACTCAGCCACGGTTTTGGTCCTAAAATATCAGGCAATAATATAAGATTTTACGTATCGGTATTAGTACCACCTAATTTTAATCGGCAAAATAAGCAGTTTGCTGTAAAACAAAGTATGAATTTTACATACAGAAGGCGTAAAAACATTGCCGGCCCAGGCAAACAGCGGCGGCTGCACGGGTGTGTTGCGGTTCAATTCGCCATTCGGTCTTTTTATAATTATGCCTTCACAAGCTGTGTTTCATATAAACTCTGATACAACGGACAGGTTCGCATCAGCTCTTCGTGCTTTCCCTGCGATACGATTCGGCCGTCGTCCATTACCACGATGACGTCGGCGGAAACGACGGTGCTGAACCTGTGCGCTATCAGGAAAGTGGTTCTATCCTTCATAATTTCCTCGATGGCGTTGTGAATTTTGGCTTCGCTGTCGGCATCAATCTGACTGGTGGCTTCATCGAAAATAAGGATTGCGGGGTTTTTCAGAATCGCCCTTGCGATAACAATTCTCTGGAGCTGGCCGCCGCTGAGGCCGACGCCCTGTTCGCCGATTACGGTATCATAACCATCCGGCAGAAGGGTAATGAATTCGTGTGCGAAGGAGCGTTTTGCAGCGGCTGTTATCTCTGCCATAGCTGCTCCGGGTCTGCCATAAGCGATATTCGCCGCTATGGTGTCGTTGAAGGTGACGACGTTTTGTGTGACCATTCCAATCTGGCTTCGCAGACTGAAGAGGGTCGCGTCGCGGACGTCTTTTCCATCTATCAGGACGCGGCCGCCGTCGGGGTCATAGAACCTCGGTATCAGATTTGCCAGCGTTGTTTTGCCTGAGCCGTTGGGGCCGACTATGGCGACGTTATGTCCTGCGGATACGGAAAGATTGACTCCTTTTAGAACCGGACCGGCTGCCCTGGGATAGGCAAAGACAATATCCACGAATTCGATTTTCTTTTTCAAAGGAGCAAGCTCGAATGCGTGCGGAGATTCCTTTTCCTTCGGTTCATCGATGACGGCGAAAACTCTTTCGGCAGCGGCGTTTGCTTCCTGTATTTTGTTCCAGATGTCGCTTGTTTTGCGGACGGACTCCGCAGCGACGCCGAGCAAGATAAGCAGGCCCAAAAATTCGCTGCCGTCCATCTGGTTCTGAGCGACCAGATGCACGCCTGCTACCAGGGCGGCCGAGCCAGCCGCCATTCCAAGCACCTCCAGCACAGGCATCGTGGCGGCGTCGATTTTCGAGATTTTAAGCAGCTGCTTCAACACCTTGTCGTTTATTTTCTTAAAGGTGTCCCGCTCATAAAATTGATGATTATAAACCTTTACGACGCTGAGGCCCGCCATTGTCTCCTGAAGTTTTCCGAGCATCTGCGAATTGACCATCAGTAACTTTCTCGTGACTTTTTTCATTTTTTTGCCGAAAGCGACCAGCAGTCCCAGCACAACAGGAGCGGCGCAGAGGAAAATCAGGGTGAGCTGCCAGTTCAGCAGAGCCGCAAAGAACAACAGAAACACGGCGTTAAGGGGTTCGCGAAGCGCTTTGCCGAGCATTATTTTAATGGCCTTTCCCATCACGCTGGTGTCACCGACGATTCTGCTGACGGTGTCGCTCGGTCGTTCATTCGCGAAAAATCCCATCGGCATATCCATAGCATGTGCGAAGACATCCTCTCGCAGGTGATTTATTCCGACCTGGACTATTTTTTCAGCGAGATAGCTCTGATAGAATTTGGCCAGGCAGCGGATGATAGTGATTACACCTATCGCCAGTATAATAAAAACGATGGTTTTTGTTTTTTGGGAGCGGTTCTGCTCTCTCGGCAGAAAGCTTATCGACCATCTTGCGGCTGTGATGATTTTTTCTTTGGCGGAAGTTTCGAGGTTCGAATACCACGTTATGAGCCGACTATCGACCGCAGTTTTAGTCAGCGTCACAACCACATCTTCTATCTGGTTGTTCAGACCGAGGCGTCTTATCTGCAGCGTTATCCGATTTTCACCGCTCGAGGCCAGCTCGTAAAGAAGGTCGGCAAATGGAACGGCAGGGTTTTCGTCCGTGACTTGTAGTTTTCCCACGCCGATAATGCGGTCGCCGGTTTTAAGGCCGGAGGCCTCGCCGATGCTCTTTTTTTTCACGCCGGACACAAGAAGATAATATCCGACATTCTGCTGGCCTTTTTCTATGAAATCCACCCGCTCGGGGACAGAGAGTTCTATTCCGTAGCGCCATTGACAGGTTTTTCTGTCAACCCAGCCGTGCATACCTTCTTCACCCATCATCACTTTCATCAGCGGTATGACCGTCATAAAACTTATTGATAAAAGAATGGCGACGAGGAATGCGCTTATCACGACAATAATGATTCTGGGCCATTGCGGCCAGATATAGCTGAATACTCGCCTGAATGAATTCATTCGACAATTTCTCCGTAAAATAACATAAAGAGCGGCCGGCGCCGATTACGGCCAAGACACACTAACAAACTGCGGCGCATCGGTCAAGACTAAAGGTTATTGACTGTGAGTGATGTTTTTGTTAATACACCGGCAGGTTTTTAAGGAATCGGCCAAATGAAAATAGACCGTTTAGTTCTCGGTGAATACGAAACCAACTGTTATGTCCTGCGCAAAAGCAAAACCGCCAAAGACTGTCTTATTATCGACACTGGCCTGCAGGCGCAGGAGCTCGTTGATTTTCTTCATCGGCATAAATTAAACCCGGCTGCGGTGATCCTGACCCACGGCCACATTGACCACATCAACGGCGTGGCCCTGCTGCGGGCAGGATTTCCAAAAATAAAGGTTTATGTCCATAAACTCGATGCCGAAATGCTCACCCCGCCCCTCACCAGAGAGGCGGGGCTCACGGGGGCTATGAGCAATTTATTAATAATGGCGGGCGTACGATTCAGCGTCGAGCCGGCCGATATGCTCATCAAAGGAGGGGACATAATTGAAGAGGCAGGCATCCGGCTTGAGGCGCTGCATACCCCCGGCCATACGCCGGGTGGTGTGTGCTTATACTCGCAGGATGAGGGGATTATTTTTGTCGGCGATACCCTGTTTGCCGGCTCGGTCGGCAGAACGGATTTAGGCGGTAATACGTCGCAGCTTATAAAAAGTATAAGGGAAAAACTTCTAACGCTGCCCGATGAAACCGTTGTTTATCCCGGTCACGGCCCCACCACAACAATAGCACAGGAAAAAACAAGCAACCCTTTTCTGCAATAATCGCCTTATGGAGGTTTGTTAGCGAATGGCTAAGGTGTCGCCCCCGGTTGTCGATTTCAGAAGTTGTTGTTGAAGTATTCCGGTCTGCCGTCGTCGCTGTCGTAGCCTGTCGATTCTCCATAATCCGCTTCGACCTTGATGCGCTCGATGCGCTGCGACTTTTTGCTGCTGCTGTCAACGGTCACAAGGATAGCGTTCATTTTCACATCGCCGGTTGCTATCTCGAAGGGAAACGGCATCTGCGTTCTGAACGACTTCAGGACGTTTTCAGTTCCTCTGCCAAGCACTGAATTATGGCCGCCGGTCATACCAATATCAGTAATATATGCGGTGCCTTTAGGCAGGATTCGTTCGTCGGCGGTCACAACGTGAGTATGAGTGCCGAAGACGCAGCTTACCCTGCCGTCAAGGTAGTAGCCCATTGCGACCTTTTCGCTGGTGGCCTCGGCGTGGATATCAACGAAGATAATGTCGGCCTGCTGCCCAAGCGAGGGCAGGATTCTGTCCGCTGCGTTATAGGGACAGTCGGCGGGCTTCATAAACATTCGGCCAATCAGGGACACGACCGCTACGGTCGGCCCTTTACTTGTTTTGTAAACGCCGACTCCTCTGCCTGCGGCGTATTCGGACAGATTCGCGGGCCGGGCGATATTATCAGCCACCTCCAGCGTCTGGATTATGTCCCGCTTGCGGTACGTATGGTCGCCGAGTGTGACGAGATTTATGCCGTATCTAAGCAGTTTGTCATAGATTTGCGGCGTCAGGCCCGACCCGCCGGCGGCGTTTTCGGCATTTGCTATCACGCAGTCTATATCCAGCTCTTTTACCAGCGGTTTGAGCTTGTCGGCAATAATCCGCCTGCCGGGCCGGCCTACTATGTCACCGATACAAAGAACGTTTAATCGCATCTTTACTTCTTGCTGTTTGTCGTCTGCCGCAGCAAGCGGGACGATTCACAATTTAGAATTATTTACTTGGCATACTCGATGCAGCGGACCTCGCGCAGCAGGGTCACCTGTATTTCGCCGGGATAGGCCATTTCGTCTTCTATTTTTTTGGCGATATCCCGCGCAATTTTCATCGCCGATTCATCATCAACCTTTTCCGCATTGACGATAACGCGGATTTCACGTCCGGCCTGGATTGCATAAGCGTTTTCGACACCCTTAAAACTGTTGGCGACTTCTTCGAGCTTCTCTAATCGCTTGATATATCTCTCGAGCGTTTCTCTTCGTGTACCGGGCCGCGAGGCGCTAATCGCATCGGCGGCGGAAACCAGCGGCGTATATGGATTATCAGCCGGTATGTCACCGTGATGTCCGGCAACGGCGTTGAGCACAATAGAGCTCTCGCTGAAGCGCTTGAGGTAATTTGCGCCTATATCGGGGTGGCTTCCTTCAACCTCGTGGTCAATGGCTTTGCCGATATCGTGCAGGAGTCCCGCCCGTCTTGCTATTGAGCCGTCCAGTCCAAGCTCATCGGCCATAATTTGCGACAGAAAAGCGACCTCAATACTGTGGCGAAGGACGTTCTGGCCGTAGCTTGTTCTGAAGTTCAAAGCTCCGAGCAGACTTAGCACTTTGTTGTTCAGACCTCTGACGTTGGCCTCGACGACGGCATCTTTGCCTAACTGCAGCACCTTGAGATTGACTTCCTTTTTTGCCTGGGCCACAAGCTCCTCGATGCGTGTAGGATGAATCCGGCCATCCTGAATCAGCCGCTCCATCGAAAGCCGGGCGACCTCGCGTCTGACGGGATTGAAACCGCTCACAACTATCATACCGGGCGTGTCGTCAACTATAATATCAACGCCGGTGGCCTTTTCAAAGGCACGAATGTTTCGACCTTCCCTGCCGATAATTCGGCCTTTCATATCATCGTTGGGAATCTCAATCGTCGAGATGGACACTTCGCAGGTCTGCTCGGCGGCATATCGCTGAATAGCGGTGCTGATTATTTCCCTGCTCTTCTCATCAGCAGCTTCTTTGGCCTCGTCAACTTTACGAGCAATCAATGTTGACATCTCGTGTTCGCACTCATCTTCGAGCCGTTTCAGCAGCAGCTCTTTGGCCGCATTGATGTCCATACCCGTGATTTTAAGCAGTTCATTTTTCTGCTGTGCCATCAGGGTGGAAAGCTGCTTTTCCTTGAGGTCGATATTGTGTAGTTTTCTGTCAACCTCCCGTTCCTGTTGTTTGAGCGCATCATCCCGCCGCTGGAGCGTCTCTGCGTGGCGTTCGAGAGTGTCCTCCCGTTTATTTAATCTCAATTCGATATCGTGCAGCTCGGCGCGAATCTGGTTGACTTCCGCTGTAAACTGCTCTTTTTTCTTAATGCTCTCTGCCGCTGCATCAAGCTGAGCGGATTTAATTATGTTCTCGGCTTCTCTCTTTGCACCTTCAATTTGTCTCTGGAGGTCCTGCTCGAAGGTCTTGGCCTTTGCCTTGGAAATAATCTGGAAAACCATTGCCGTAAGGCCGATTCCCAGGAGAAAGCAGATAATTGAAGCCACGGCCACAGGAATACCGATTTCCATCATTATGGCGTCCATAATTTACACCTTTCCTTCGTAATTACATATATACTTTAAGAGCCTTGCTCAATCGTCGTAAAGGTCCGTATTCTGCGGCAAGCCGCAAAATCAGACCTGCAGACGAATTGCAAGGTTTTCACGGAGGAAAAGTTACAAAGAAATGGCTGTGAAGAACGAAATCTCTTTTGCCGCACCGTATAATCAACTATTAGGCGGCGGAACTATGCGTAATCGCATATCCTCAGGATCGACCACCTTATTACCTGTCACTAAATTTGCCGATTTTATGCTTAATACCGGCACTCCTTCGCTGGCAGCCAAAAGGTTTTTCACGTAGATTTCGTTCCTCTAAATTCACTTCATATCCGCTGCATTAGGTGCCAAATTACAACTTAACAGGTCCATCACAACGGAAATTAAGAGCTTCTCTGTAACTTAACCACTGTTCAAGAAAAGACTTACAAGTCTTTTCTTTTTCACCGTCCCTTTATACTGAAGCTTACATACCACAAATTCGTATGGGGCGGCCTATAATCTTTATTTATCGTATTTTATAATATACAAGTATAATAATACAGAATTTTTAATGCGTCAAGGAAAAAAAACAAACCAAAGCCGATTTATGCCGCACCTATTTTGAGATTTGAGCGTCAAACCCAGCACCTATTTGTATTGTAGCAGCGATGGACAAATATGGTGGTATGGGTATTGTTGGGATGTTTTTATACCTTTTTTTGCCATCGTGCAAATAGGTGCTGGGCCGGACGACTGTCGATTTTCAAAATAGGTGCGGCATTACTGCACAATATTACGGAAAAAAACGGTGCTTGTTGAAGGAAAATAATATATAATGTGCGAATTATTTTTTATACATCATTGGCTTTTAGCTGTTAGGAGCAGATATGTCAGGCCATTCACACTGGGCAGGAATAAAGCATAAAAAGGCGGCCATCGACGCCAAGCGAGGCAAGGTATGGAGCAAACTCGCCAGGGCGCTGATAGTCGCGGCAAGAAAAGGGGGCGGAGACCCCGACGCAAACCTGTCGCTTCGATACGCAGTTGACAAGGCCAAAGCCGCCAATATGCCGAAAGATACGATTGAAAAGGCGATTAAAAAAGGCACCGGCGAAGGCGGGGCAGTCAACTTCGAAGAAGCGATTTATGAAGGCTATGGGCCGGGCGGCGTAGCCGTAATGGTCGAGGCGCTGACGGACAATCGCACCAGGACAGCACCCGAAATCAAAAAACTTTTCGAAAGACACGGCGGCTCGCTCGGAACAACCGGCTGTGTCAACTGGATGTTCAGCAAAAAGGGGCTTATTACCGTGCTAACTTCTGCGGCCGGCGAAGAGCAGCTTATGGAAATCGCCCTTAATGCGGGCGCAGCCGATATGCAGAATATAGGCGAGGTGTTCGAAATCACCTGTGCTCCCGGCGCCTACGAAAAGGTAAAAGAAGCACTGAAAGAAAACAACATACCTACCGAGATAGCGGAAATATCAATGGTGCCGCAAAGCACTGTGCCGGTCAGCAATGAGGCAACAGCTAAAAAGATGATTTCTATGATGGAGGACTTCGATGACCACGAGGACGTCCAGAACGCTTATGCCAATTTCGACATCCCCGACGACATAATGTCCCGCATCTCGTGACTTGTCCTGCGTAGTGCAACGAAGCAGGAAGCGTGGAGTGTCAGTCTCGTTTTAGGTCTTTTATGATAATCATTTCGCGGACGATTATCTTTTTCCTATGTCTCCTATAATTTTATTTATCGCATTTCGCCAAACGTCAGGGTGATACCAGAAACAGCCGAAACAACCATGTTCATCATCAGCCGGATATTGCGGGTCCCATTTTGGGCCACCAACAGCAAAGAAGTTGATTCCAATAAATGTGCCGCGTTCTCCTGTTTTTGCGCAATGTTCGCAATAACGGCTCTTCCAAAGATTATGCTGGCGGGTAAGAAGCTGAAACTTTGCGTGAATTTCATCCTCAGACATATTGGGGTCGTAAGATTCATTTTTTGACCAGCGCACCTGCGGAAACCGATGGTCCACCTCTAACTGGTTGGGTATCATTTCCCGTAACGTTATCGCCTCAATATTCTCATAATGTTTCAATACTCTTTTTCGTAAATCGCCCGGAAGCTGCATTCTGACGAACGACGCCTTTTCGGGCTCCGTAGAAACCAACCGGCGATGAACGGTCCTGTCTTTGCAAACTTCGCAGTAAGTGCTTTGATTCTCAATCGTAAAACCGTGTTGCCGAATAATCTGGATTGCTTTAGCGGGCTGGGTACCAGGGAGTTCATGCTTGCCGCAATGCCATTTACATTTGATTTATTTCAAACACAATCACAGCAAATCTCGGACTGTAGAATAGCTCAATAATCTATTGTAATGTTGTTCTATTTGTTCGTAGGATCTGAAGGTACAGCGGTTCATGATTGGTTCAAATGCTCTTTTCCCAATTTCATTTTTGAATTTTTCATGTCTTTCTTCGGGAGCTATCAAGAAAAATTTGGTCGTAAAATCTTGTAACTCGGAGAATTTGATTAAAGCACTTCTGAAATCGGTCGAATGTTCTATTTCAAAAACGTGAGATGGGAACCATCTCTGATTAAACCAAATTACGTCGATAAATCTGACGGTCTCCTGAATTATTTTTGGGAATGTGAATGACGGACATTCATCTAAACTTGCGATTCGCCCCAGCATCTTTCCGTCGAAAGTTTTCTTTTTATCCGGTGTATATGTTTTATATTCTCGCTGCTCCCCGATTTCCAACAGCATTCCTTGAACCCTTGCGTGCTGAAATTCGGCTCGCTCTATTTTTTTATTAGGTGGCTCCGTTTTTTTGAGTTTGTCCAAGAAATTGGTCAACGCATAAACGCCTACCCCTATTCTTGTAAATCGTTTGTCTCTCTGTACTCTTTCTTGGATTGTGTTATACGGTGTCTTGCCGCTAAGCTCTCTATATTTAGGAAACTCCTTATAGATATGTTGTAATGAAGCAAAGTACCCGTTAGCTAACATAACTTTTTCAATCGCGTCACTAAAGGTCATTTCGCTTGTCAAAGTTTTACCTCATCTTATGTTTCTTCTGTATTAATCGTGGTTGCCTCTGTTAATTCATAATCCACAACCTCAAGCTGGTCATTATCTCCGTCACCGACTTTTTGTCCTGTTTCTACATCGAATAAAGAGGCCACTAATCGTGACTCCAAGTCCTTCTTACAAAGAGACGAATGCGCTTGTGCAGTAATTGTAATTCTGTACGTTCTCATTTTTCGATTTTATCCCAGTTTTGTTGTTATTTTGTATTTCCGTCAAAGCTTTTTCCAGTCGTTCGGCGTAATACTTTGCACGCTCCAATGTTTGGGAATCAGCGATTTGGTCAAGCTGGTCAAGTAGGTGTTTCTGGCTGATTTTGATTGTATCTCCGTTGCTATGAATGTTCAGGATGCCGATATTGTCGTTTTTAACGCTGTGCAGGTTACTTTCTAAATCCAATATCTCGGCCCTAAGCTTCGGAAGGGAATTTTGCTCTTTGCAGCGCTGGAGTGCTTCGATAAATTTCGTTTTGTTTACGAATAACGGCTTGTCGGTTCTATTTACTGCGACCTCTCCAAAAAGAGGCCGTGCCGCAGTTTTATGGGTATCCGTAATCATTTGTCCGGTCTCCATTTATGCGCAATCCGTTTACTTTTAATTCTTATGATTGTTAATCTTACTGATTTATGGGGGAAAAGCAACTATCTATCATATCATTCTTTTGCTGCTTCAAAATGTGCTGGCAAGGCAACTTAATTCGCAAAAATCAGTGTTAATCAGCGTCTAAAAAAATCAATCAAATGCGCACATACCTGAACACCAAAAACGGCTAATTTGAAAAAATTTTAAGCTCTTTATTGACAACAGTTTAGTCCTGTCAATCCTGTCAAAATCACCCCCAATTTCACATAAATCGCGCATCCCCGCCCTATTATAGGGACGCCCATACTCCGTTCCCGCACCTTTGACAAGTTAATACCGAATCCTGCCTACGAACCACTGACGGAATGGCTTCACCATGGCTGGCATTGCCCAGCCGACAGACAAAGTCTTCAAGGCGAACGCACAAGCTTGCTTGGAGTACGCCTAAGACTTTGACTGACAAGGCGTTTGCAAAACGCCCCGGTGAAGCCGCTCTGTGTGCTCGGTGGCTTTAATGACCGTGTAAATCAGTGTGAATCGGTGTCTAATAAAATTTGGATGAAAAAAGGCCTGCCCTCCGTATCCTTGGAGAAGGAGGGGTCAATCAAAAATACTAAATTATGCGAAACGAACCCAATTTTCGAAATGTCAAGAAGGTTGTAAAACAAGTATTAACAACGAATTACAGCGAAAAATGAACAATGGACACTTGGTCAAAACGAACCCAAACGAACCCAATCTTGCCCGCCACTCCGTCTGGCGGGTTTACCTGCTGTCTTTTGTGCCTTTTGAGCATTTTTGCGGCAAAGTTATGATAAACTTAATTTTCTTTTTGCTGCTTTTTCAGCTCTTTTATTCGTTCGAGCGCGAATTGATAAGTATCTTCCCCCAGTCGGCTGAACATTTTACGCTGCGGATACATCATCTGGAACTGGGCGCGGAAGGCATCTTCAATCTCGATTGCCTTTTGATATTCGCTGAGGGCAATATCGGTTTTACCTGATTTCTCCGCAATTTTGGCAAGGGCGAGCCGCAGCCGGTCCATTCCCGGGTAAAGCTCTACGGCGGTCTGGGCGGCGTCAAGGGCCTTATTCAGCCAGTCAGTTCTTTCCTGTCCGGCTGACGTTTCAGCAAGTAAATTATAAACCTTGGCCAGATGCTCGAAGTTTTTGAAGTCGGCCGGGTTTCGCCGAATTGCGGCAAGGAAAGCATTTTGCGAACGCATCAATAAATCCCGCCCATCCCTGATGGGCGAGGATAAATCCGTTTTTCCTGTATTTGCAATTGAGGCATTCTCGAAATAAAGCCGGCCGGCCAGTGATAATGCGAGAGGACTTAAATTATCGTCTTCTGCGGCGCTGTTTAAGAGGTCATAAGCCAGCGGGTATTTGTTCTCAGCGGCGGCCTGCACGGCCTTTTTGATTTTAGAGACGCTTTTGACTACCGGCATTAAGCAATAATTAAAATAGGCGAATGTTATGACCGCTGCCGCTGCAACAGCTATTACCCTCGTAAAAGCCGTGGGTTTCAGAACAAACGGTCGTCGGCAGTCCAGCGCAGCGAGAGAAGCTATGACCGCACAAAAGGTCATAAAGACGCCCGGCTCGAAGATAGCGAAGTCTATCAGGTTGTGCAAAAGCACGCCCAGACAGGCACAAAAAAGTGAAGCGATAACGATATTTGTGTGCTGCAGTGGGCGCTCTATTTTATAAAACGCCGCCGCCAGCAGCCAGATGCCGACAATAAATGCGCCGACCGGCGCAATGTAAAAAAAGAACATCGCATAAATAATCACATCGGGTTCGCCGCCTGTAGCGACGGGCATAATTACCGGCCTGACAAGCAGGAGAACCGCCGCTATTACGATTGCAAAAGACAGGACTAATTTTCTAAACGCCGGCCCGGATTCGCCGGCAGGGGGCAAGCAGCCGCCAGCAGCGGGGGACTGGGCTACGCTGGGCTGCGCCCCAGCGAGAATGACCCTGCATAACGGCGCCAGCACCATAGCCAGAAACCCGATAAGACCGAGCGGCCCGTATTGAGTTAAAACAGAAAGCAGAAAATTGTGAGGGTCTGCAACGCTTTCGAGCGCTGCGGCAGGTTTATAATGGGTATAAAAATAAGTAAAGTTGCCCGGCCCGACGCCGGTAAACGGGTGGTCGGCGAACATTTTGGCCGACGCCTGCCAATATTGCCACCTGACGAACATAGACTTGCCGCCCGGCAGCCGGCCGTGGGCCAATCCATACAAAATAATTGCACCGCCGGCAGCCAGGCCGAGCAGCAAACAGAGTGTCAAAACAGCCCTTCGGCGCCTATTTATCCACTCGCCGAACAAAAAGTAAATAACAAGCGCCGCTGCAGCAATCACCGCTGCGGCAATCGCTCCTTTGCTCTTTGTAATAAAAAGGCCGAAGATAATGACGCCGGCGCATAAGCCACTGGTAATGAGGTATTTGGAATCGGATGCCGGTAGTCTGCGATGCACGGCATTGCTGACGCCATTTTTAAATTGCTCTAAAAATAAAGCGACTGCGGCAAAACAGGCCAAGAGCGCAAATGAGCCGGCGGAATTGGCCGTTGTGAAAAAGCCCTGAACGCCCTTTGTATAAAGGCGATGCTCGAAAAGAAAATGCTGCAGGGTTCCCGGCTTTATGCCGAGCGGCTCGAGCATCGTCCAGGGCGCCTGCTCATACTGGTCAATCATTGCCTGGTTCTCGAAGAAGAGCTGCTGGGCGCTCTGATATGCTGAGACAACGCCTAAAGCGGCAATGCAAACAAGCAGCAGTTTTACCTTCGAATGGGTATCTAATATCTGGACAAGCAAAATCGCCATTAATACCGGTGCGACGAGCATCGCAATGTCGGAAAGGGCGGCCCGTTTGTTCGCAGCCGCGGCGACGGCGATAACGGCGCCTGTCGCAAAAACACACAGGCCGATTTCCATACCGCTGAAGCGGTAGCAAAATCTCCTGCTGCACGAGCCCCATACGAACCATAAAACGCAGGACAAGAGCAGCACGGCCGATATGGATAAGCTGTATATACTGCCGCCCGGTTCGAGCGACTGACCTGCCGACTGGGCGCCTGTGCCTTCGGTGAAAGTTATTCGCAGGGCAATTGCAGAAAGACAAAGGGCAAACAGGATATATTCCAGGATTACCAGCCCTTTGCTTTTGGAATAATCGCAGCTATGTTGAACTGTTGTCATTTGCGGCGGTGGTTTCAAAAATTGCGATAACGGATAATACCATAACTGTCTGAATAAGAATCAGGATTGCACCTGCCAGGTTGACCTGGTAGAGAAAAGTTGCGCCGAAGCCGGTGCAGAGCGTAGCCAGGTATAGTGTCAAAACCGTCTGTGTGTCGGTCAGTCCGTGTTTTTTCAATCGGTGTGAGAAATGCTGAGTGTCGCCTACAAACGGGCTTTTGCCCTGACTTATTCGCAGCAGCGTCACGCTGATAAAATCGTATAATGGAACCGCCATAACGACAAGCGGCATAAAAACCGGATACCACCGGCCGCTTTGGGCCTGATGATAGTAAGTGGTGCGCAAGGTCAGTAATGCCAAAATGAAGCCTAAAACCAGTGAGCCGGCATCGCCCATAAAAATTTTTGCGGGCGGGGAATTAAACACCAAAAACCCGAGCAGCGCACCTGCAAAAACAATTGCCAGGCCGCCTACGAAGACCTGGCCGCTCGCAGCAGCGGCAGTAAACAAAATAGATGTCACTATGACCGCAATACCGGCGGCAGCGCCATCCATATTATCAAGAAAGTTAAAGACATTTATAATCAGCACAATCCAGACTGCAGAAAGTATGGCGGTGATTACTCTGCTCTCGATAAAAAACTCAACGCGGACGTCTCCGAATAAAGCGGCTGTTATCGCAACAACAAACTCAACAATTAGTTTGGTAAAGGGGCCAATATGTTTTTTGTCGTCCCACAGGCCGAGCGCAAATAAAACAGACAGGCAAATAAGGATAACCACAAGCTCGTTAAGCTTACTGAGGAAATCGGCAGGGTCGATGTTTGCCAGCCCGCCTATCCACCCGAAATAACCGGGGACCAGCAGGACTTTTATTGCAAATACGCCGGCGACCATAATGGAAGTTATCGTGGCAAAGATTGCGATGCCGCCGCCGAGAGGGACAATGCTTCGGTGATACCTGTCCGCAACAGGGTGCGAAACAAAACCGAGCCGGACAGCCGCCTTTTTTACAAGAGCCGTCAGAATAACCGACACGGCAAACGAGCCGGCAAGCAAAATTACCGCTAATAGGGCTAATGTTCCGATTTTAACTGCTCCAGCAACCGCTTTCTGACCTTATCGAAAAAATCCTGATAACACTTTTGCCTGTAATCAGGATACGTGTATGGCAAGGTTTGCCAGCAGCCCTTATCGAAGATAAGCGTCACCTCGGCATACATTTTTTCGCCGATATATATACGATGCGAATAGTTTTTCGTTGTAGCTAAAACCAGTTTCGACGGCTCGATCACGCCCGGGTCAAGATTTACAGGTCTCGGCAGATTTACATTTAGTTTCCTTGCCAGCTCCTGTTCGAGCTTATTTGTTCGATGTTTAATCTTTGCCAATTCGCCCGGGTCAACAAGCGGCTCAATGCTGACAAACTGCCTTAATATATGGCCTCCGGTTTCCTTATTATAGTAATTAGTCAGGTTGAAAGGCCATACATCACTTGTAAAATCGGCCTTGCCGAATTCAGACTTTAGCTCTTCTATCGCAGCAGACAAGCAATTCTCATCGCCTGCCAGAATCCCGATTATCAGCTTAACCGGCTTTGGCTCTGTTAGTTCCCACATAAACTAACCTAATCTGTCATTCCCGCAGTTCTCGCATAAACGAACTCGATATGTCATTCCCGCGAAAGCGGGAATCCAGAATATATTTTATTTCAAAAATATTCTTTTATCCTTTGAATCGGGTAGTTCTTTCGCAGCATTTCCATCGGCTTGATTCCAAGCTTTTTTCTGTAAAATCGGCCAACATTCCATAATATTTGGTCAGATGGTGGCAAGTATAAAAATTTCTTTGTGAATGGCCTAAACCATGAGTGAGACACTAAAAGGAGCATTAGCAGTCCGAAATGGAAATCATCGCCCCCGAGATGAAAAAATAAAAAAATTGCGGCCAAGAATAAAATAGCAGGTAATGGCTCCCAAGAAATTATAGAACGATTGAGTATAAAAACTGCTACCAAGATAGCGTAGAAGAAGAATTGAGGTAATGGATTGCAGAAAATAAATACCAAGTAGTTCAGCGATTTTAGGTAAATAGTCATATGTAGTATTCGAGCCAGCACATATAGGAATAGTGCAACAATAATTAAATCTGCACGATAGAACACAATAGGAAATGTCCATATTGCTACAGTTGAAGGTAAAAGGGTCCAAAAAACCGCTTCCCCTATCAAATCATTTAGAGATGTGTAGGGCAAAATTGGGGTGAAGTAATGTTGTAAGGCCTCTTCGTCTGCACGAAATTTTAGTCCGCCGCGGGCGTAAACACATTGCCCGGGCATATTCTTATAATCAAGCGAGAATAATCCCATACTTCCCTAAAATAGAAACTGGATTCCTGCTTACGCAGGAATGACGTTCATCAACAAAATTAGTAACGGAGCAATGGATTCCCGCTTTCGCGGGAATGACAAGGAGCAGGGCTTGATGTGGAATCCGGTCACTTATTCCTGTTTTTTAATCGCTCAGACGATAGTATAAATCTTCCCATTTTGGATTAAACTTTTCTATTAACTCAATCTTCCAGCATCTTTTCCACTTTTTGATGCGTTTTTCTCTGGCTATAGCATCATAAATATCACTGTATGCCTCGTAATATACAAGACTATGAACGTTATATTTTTTCGTGAAACCCTCTACAAGGTTGTTTTTATGCTCGTAAATTCTTTTAAGTAGATTGTTAGTTACGCCTAAGTAAAGAGTGCCATTTTTCTTGCTTGCTAATATATAAACGAAATATTGATTCATTAACTTATTTTTATCTGGATTCCTGCTTGCGCAGGAATGACAAAAGGAACTTCAGGCCATCAATTTTTCTTTGAGTGAACCGACAAGCTCAACAACCTTGTCTGCCGCTTTTTCAATGGAGATTTTTTGGCCTTTGGATTCGCAGCGCAGTTTGATTTCGACTTTGTCTTCGGCGACGGACTTTTGGCCGACCGTGACCCTTACCGGTATGCCGATGAGGTCGGCGTCTTTGAATTTCACCCCGCCCCGCAGGTCCCTGTCATCCAGCAGCACATCAATACCCTTGTTGAGCAGTTCCTGATAGATTCTTTCAGAAACCCCGGCCACAACTTTATCATCCTGATTGACGCAGGTGATTAAAACTTCGAACGGCGCAATGCTAACTGGAAAGATAATGCCGTTTTCATCATTGCCCAGTTCAATAGCAGATGCAAGAATCCGATTTATACCGATGCCGTAGCAGCCCATCAGGCACGGCGTCTCTTTACCATTTTCATCGAGAAATTTTGCGCCGAGCTTTACGCTGTATTTGGTTCCGAGTTTAAAGACCTGCCCGACCTCTATGCCCCTCTTAAACAACAGCTTTTTACCTTTATAAGTATCGCCTTCGACCGCGTTGCGGATGTCAGCGACAATTATATTATTACCCGAAAGCGGGAAATCTCTGCCGGGGACAACATTCTTAATGTGATAATCAGTTTTGTTTGCGCCGGTGACGCCGACTGCCATCGCAGCGACAGCGTGGTCGATAATAAACCGGTTCACTTTTTCAGCCAGTCCCATCGGTCCGGCAAAACCTATTTTAGCGCCGGTGACCTTTTCGATAGTTGACTCATCGGCAAGTTCAATATGTTTTCCGCCGAGCGCCTGTGTGAGTTTTTCCGGATTTAATTCAAAATCGCCCCTGACCAAAGCGGCAATTGTATCGCCGCCGACGCTGAATATGAGTGTTTTTATCATATCCTTCGGCTGGGTTTTCAGGAATGCGCAGACCGCCTCGATACTGCCGACGTTAGGCGTATGGACCTCTTCTGTTTTCTGTTTTCTGTCCTCTGTCTTCCGTTTTGGCAGGGGGTCAACGGCGGCCTTTTCGAGGTTTGCGGCGTAAGAGCCGTCTTCGGTATAGATGATTGTGTCTTCACCGTTCTCACAGGGAACGGTGAACTGGTGCGAGCCTGAACCACCTATTTCTCCAGATTCTGCCTCGACAATAACATATTTGAGGCCGCATCGCCTGCATATCCGGGAATACGCATCATACATCTTCATATAACTTTTATGCAGGCCGTCGGCATCAACATCAAAACTGTAGGCATCCTTCATAATAAATTCACGGCTTCGCAAAACGCCAAAACGAGGACGAAATTCATCCCGGAACTTAAACTGAATCTGATAGAGATTGATTGGCATTTGTTTATATGACTTGATTTCGTTTGCAGCCAGGTCGGTAAAAACCTCCTCTGCGGTCGGCACAAGCACCATTTCCTTGCCGTGCCTGTCTTTTAAATGAAACAGGTTATCGCCATAATCGATATCACGACCACTTTTTTGCCACAATTCGACCGGCTGGATTATCGGAACGACTATCTCCAAGGCGCCCGTGCGGTCCATTTCCTCGCGGACGATTGAGATAATCTTCAGCAGACTCCGCCAGCCGAGCGGCAGATATGTGTATGTGCCGCTGGCGACCTTGCGCATAAGACCTGCGCGGAGCATCAGTTTATGGCTGGTAATCTCCGCATCGGCCGGCACCTCCTTGACCGTCGGTATTAACATCCTGCTGTATCGCATATATCTATCCCTTGTCACAAAACTTACATAGAACTTTATAGTGCATTTTTATAGCCCAAAAGGCGGCGGCTTGCAAGATTATATTTCAGGCCGCAGCCGCACTATATAAAATCGCCGCTTGCATAAAAAGCAATTAGACAATATGATTTGGGAAACCTGACTTCAAAAAAAACAATATGTGGAGTAAATATGAAACATAAATTCATCAATGAAATCGTGCCGGGGGAGACAATCAACGATATCTATATGGTCAAAGAGCCGATTCTGCGAAGCACAACAAAAGGCGATTTATATATAGCAATGCACCTCTGCGACCGCACCGGCCAGTTAAACGGACGGATGTGGCAGGCAACAGAGGTAATCTATAACGCCATCCCCAAACCCGGCTTTGTTCACATACAGGGAAGAAGCGAGCTTTACCAGAACCAGCTCCAGCTCGTTATAAATAACGTCAGCGTCATCGACCCGGGCAAGGTCAATCTCGAAGATTTTCTCGCTCGCACCGGCAAAGACGTAAAACAGATGTTCGAGGAGGTAAAAAAAACAACAGCCCTGATAAAGCACGCTCATCTAAAGGCGCTCGCAGAGGAATTCCTGGCCGATACCGAGCTGATGAAAAAATTCTGCTCCGCACCGGGTGGAACGCAACTGCATCATAACTACCTCGGCGGCCTGCTGGAGCATACCCATAATATGCTGCGGGTGGCGATTGCCATATTGCCGCTTTATCCGCAGGTGCAGCCCGATTTGGTTTTGACGGCGATTTTCCTTCACGATATCGGCAAAACAGAAGAGCTTGCTTATGATATGGCCTTTTCATACACCGATACCGGCCAGTTAATCGGGCATATTGTTCAAAGTCTGCTTATGGTAAGACAAAAGGCCGATTTACTGGCGGCAAAAGGTAAAGCAATTGACAGGCCGATTTTGGATTCTCTCAGTCATATTATCCTGTCGCACCACGGCCAGTACGAATTTGGCTCGCCGAAGCTGCCGGCAACGCCCGAAGCATTTATGGTCAACTATATTGACGATTTGGATGCCAAGATAAATCAGGTGACCGCAGCAATCGACAACGAGGCCGGCGATTCAAACTGGACAAGTTATCAAAAACCTCTGGAAACCAAGCTTTATAGAAAACGTATCGAATAAAATCAGCGAAAACCGCATAGGGAGAAAAAAATGAAAAAGATTTATTATTGTGTGCTGTTATCATTTATAGGCGGCGCTGTTTTGCTCGCTACGGGCAACGAGCAGCCGAAAGGGGGCTGGGATTCTGTTTATCTGAAAAACGACCTCATCGAGGTGCAGGTCGTCCCCAAAATAGGCGGCAGGGTCATCCAGTATAAACTTGGTGACTATGGTTTCTTCTGGGTCAACGAGGACCTCCTCGACAAAGAGCCGCCGGCCGGCAGGGTTGACCCAAACGGCAAATGGCTCAACTACGGCGGTGAAAAAATCTGGCTCGCCCCGCAGGGCAGGGACACCGACCAGGAATGGCCGGGACCGCCCGATACGGTGCTGGACGGCGGCCCCTATACGCCGGAGCTGATAACGGAAAATGGCAGGCTTGCAGCCGTCAGAATAACCAGCGAAGAGGCCAAACAAAGCGGAATCCAGATGTCGCGGGTAATCAGGGCGTTCGAGAATACCACGCATATCAGTATCGATGCCACTATGAAAAATACCGATACTAAACCACGCCGATGGGGCATCTGGCCGGTCGCTCAGTTCAATACCGGCAATAGATACGGCGACGGCTTCAATAAAAATTTCTGGACATACTGTCCAATCAACCCCAACAGTATGTACCACAGCGGTTACAATATAATGCTCGGTCTTGCCGGCCACTTGTCATATAAACCCGACTACAAAAAGGCAATGATGCGGATTCAATACGATTACCGTGTCGGCAAAATAGGTATGGACGCTTCTGCGGGCTGGATTGCTACACTTGACGCCACTGACGGGTATGTTTTTGTCCATCGGTTCGCTTACGAACCCGGCAAGGAATATCCTGACAATGCCTCCGTTGAGTTCTGGATGGACGGCCTGGGCGAGCTTGTCGAATGGAAGAGTAAAGTCATAAAAATGCCTGAAAATCTGAAGGATAATCCTTATGTTTTGGAAACCGAGCTTTTGAGCCCCTTTGCGGCTCTTGACCCGGGACAAAGCTATACCTTCCATTATGACTGGTACACCGCCAAGGTGCCGCCCGGCTGTGAGGTGACCGCCTGCAACAATATCGGCGTTACCTGCAAACCGATGTCTGCCGGTCTTTGCAGCGGCAAGCTCACTCTCGACGGCAGCTACGGTATCTTTTACAAGGGAACCTGCCGACTGGCCTTTCTTGATAAAAATGACAAAGAAATTCAGAAAGTCTCGGATGAGATGCCTGTCACGCCGCTCCAGCCGCTGATACTTTCGCAGATGTTGAAATCGGACAGGGGTATCCCCGTTCCCGATAATGCGGAGAAACTTGCCATTTACTTATACGACACAAATGCCCAGTTCCTCGGCGAGGTCGCCCGGTCGCAGATTGTAAGGAATTAACTTACCATCCGACCAGCAGGCAGCTTGTTTCCAAAGGCAAGGTGCGTTAAAGCACTCAAAATTAACCCACCCGGGCTCCCCCGCAAAGTTAGCCCGGCTGGGTCGTTATCACCCTGCCGTTGGACTCCCTCTTTTTGTCCCCAGAATATCTCCAGACCATACAATTTATCCACATCTTTTTGCGGGCTGTGACAACAGTATGTCACAGGCACTGTAAATAACCTGGAAAATCAGGTGAAATGAATGTAAGGCAGGTTAAAATATCAGATGCTTTGTGAGCCTTCCCGCCCAAGAACGATGCCGGTGAATCGCCACATCTTCTCGAATTGCTTATAGGGTATCAGCTTTATGCCCGATACCGGGTCGGCGACGGTGACTAACTGCTCCGAAACCTCAAGAACGGCAACACAGTGGTCCGACAGAAAGGTGTCCTTAAGCACAACCAGTGTGACCTCCGCATCCTTTAGCTGTGCAATCGAATCGAAATAACGGTACTGACATCTCAAACCATAACTGCTGTAACGGCTGTTAAGTGCTGTGCAAAGACTCCACGGAAGGGTGCCTGCCACCGGGCTTGTGCGGGAAAGGATTGCTATTTCGCCTTCGTCAGCCGGCAGTCCCAGTATCCTCAATGCCGTCACCGCCGCAGCAGGGCCGCACGTATAATCGGTGCTTTGAAAGCAGATACCGTCGGAATCGACTGTTGTTTTAAGGTTCGCCAGTTGTCCTTTTACTAATGCGGGTGAGAGAAACGGCATAACCGAAAACCAGACGACGACCACGACCAGTAAAAGACAGGTTAAAAGTTTCTCGCTCTTTCGAGGAAGACGGGACATCGGGGTTATTACGCCGAGCGCCGCCGCTATCGCCAGTACGACGAATTTTGCCCTGCCTGCCGCCACCCAGGCAAGTGTCGGCGTAAACGCCACTGAATGACTGCACCTTACCATTACTAATAGCGCAATAAGCAGCAGGGACAGGAAATACCCCGATAGCCAGTAATACCCTCGAAAACGCGAAAATACCGTTCCGAGATAAACCCCCGAAAGGATTATTAAGATAACGCTGACAGTCTCAAGCCACGGGTTCATTAAGACCCTCCATTTATTGGTAGTATTTTATCAAATCCCGCCCTGCGAATCAAGGAAATTACCAGAAAGCTACCTGCTTCGCCCCACAGGCAAGCCCCATTAGAATAAACGACATTCTAAACAATGGGGCAATTTTACCCGCCATAGGCGGGTAAAATTGGGTTCGTTTGGGTTCGTTTTGAATAGTTCGTAGTTTGTTGTTCATTGTTATTAGTCATTGTGTATACTGTGGTTACGACCATTTTTGACTTTTCGGAAATTGGGTTCGTTTCGCATAATTTAGTTTATTCATAGTTCATTGTTCGTAGTTGATAGAGAATCTCCTATGGGTTTCCTGCCTGCCTTACAAACGGCGAGCTAAACTCCACTCCGTGATTATTCACTACTGGTCATTTTTGCCCCGGGCCTGCTGGACATGAAACCTTGCCCTGCTGGGCGATTTGGGGCAAAAGTACACCCCTTCATAATTGGACAAACTTGCGCGTTTTATGTGAAAATTGAGGGATTTTGCGGAAGGGGAAAAGGCGTAAGTTGTTTGGCTATAAGGAGTAAGGTTTTTCTGAAAATTTTCATTTTTCTACTCAGCCATCTGCACTTTTGATTGATTTTTTTAGACGCAGGGAATTAGCGAATCAGAGAATTAGTTGATTGGTGAATTGGTTAATTGTGTGGAGAAGCGGGAGGCAAGGTAAAGGGTAAAAGTTAAAAGTAAAAAGGCAAAAGTGTGGACTTTTTCAACAGTCCCTTTTAATTAATAGAAACGTCCCAAAGTCTCTGGTTAAATTCGTTACACGATTTGAATTGAATTTTCTCTTCCTTTTGTGGGCATCTGGGGAGCTTATATGGTAGAATGACCGCCTCAAATATAACTTCGTTAGTATCATTATTTGGAAAAGATATACCAACAACACGACCTATATCTGAATAGAAACCATCATTGCACTCACTGTAAAGTACGGCTATCCAGTCTTCTAAGAAGGATTCCCAGGCGGTTCCGTTGAGTTTTGGCACTTTGACCTTGGGGCAAAGTATGCGTGGGTCAATTTTTGTTTTACCGTGAAGAATAACTTTCACACCACGCTTGTCCAGTTCTTTCTGTATTTGTAGTAGATACGATACCCGACAACTTTTTTTCCATCTTATATACTCTTTTTGCTGTTCATCTGTCATACCCGCAAGCAAATCTTGGCCTGTTCTCGGGTCGGTAAGTGTTGCGCCATACTTGTTGTGTCTCTCGACTATCCTGTCTGCTATTTCGGCAAATTTCTCAAATTCCTTGTCGGTCTTGTTTAGTTCAGGTGGTTTTTTCAAAATAAGCACAGCCACCAAAAATAAGATGGCAGAAATCAAATCAATCGGCTGCCAAATATCTCGCGACAAATGTATTGGAATCAGCGGATTAAATAAGACGGCGATGAAACCGAACAGCCATGTCACCCATGTTCTCTGCCACTTATACGCTGTGACGGCCACATACACAGCAGCCCCGCAAACAACAAATCTGAGTAATTGATAATAGCCATAAGGCCAAGGAGCCAGTGTCAAAAGCAGCATTGCCGTTCCAATTAAAGATGGGATTGAGTGTGGTCGTTTTTCCAGCATGCTTTTTCCCCTTTTGCCTTTTCAGCCATTGCCCGAAAATAACGAGCTGTGGACCTCATATTGTACTTGTCAAGTATTTCAGCCGCCTTATCAAGTTCGGCAGCCAAAACCTTATTAGGACACATAGTTCTATCTAATTTGGCTCGGACTATTGGGGCATTCGATATAATTTCAGCGTCCTTTTTCGTTTCGCATTTAATCCAATGTCCGGGGATGTTTTCCACTTCCCAACTTCTATCATCAGATTGCCTGAGCGGAAGTGGTTTTGTTGACCTTGTCATCTTTGTTTCCTTTCATAAAAGAAGATCACCAGTATCACTGATTAGTGTTTGTTTCGCCTATTCTGTTAAATTACACATAGTTTCAACGCTCTTAAGTAAAACTGGAATCATACCTTTCTCCCAAGAAGCAAGTTCGATTATTAATCCCATGTGTTCAAAAGCATCTATTATCACCACAGGAGCGTGTTCGAAATCGTAAGATTCAGGAAGTTTGTTGTCTCTTGTACGTAGGATAAGTTGTTCAAGATGAAAGTGGTATGTTTTTCCATCCACACCGGTTCTGGCAAGTTCTTCATATTTTGAAACTCTTTGGTCAAAAAGTGCTTGAATGTCTCTGCTTTTGAGGGCTTGAGTAAATAATTTGATGAATCCATCTGCAAAGATTGTCGAAACTTCTTTCCGGCGATGAGGTCTGTTTTGATACAACCAGAGGTCAAGGTGGAAATACATATAGCACCCAAGCTCAAAGAGAGAGGCATCTCCAGAATAATGCTCGCTGGCGTCAAATCCCAATCTTTTCGATTCTGGAGGAATAATGCCTTTCAAGTCCTTTTCTCCAAAGGGAAGCAGGAAAAGCATCATTCCCGCAAAGAGATTCTCTGGCGAAAGATCATTCGAATAACGGAGTTCTCTTCGACGTTTCTTGGCCCACAATCGCACATAAGACCTGCTGCTTTGCGTCGATCCCCTAAAAAGTCTTGAAAGCACGCTCATCGTTTTTCCCCTTTTTATTTTTATTCTTCTGATTTCTCTATGGTTTTCTTCAAAATAACATGCTGTTTGGTCCCTCTGCAATTATTTCGACATCCCCTTTAAACTTGTAACTGTTAGGTTCGTAAATATCTGTAAAGCAATAAATTGCTTCTTGTACAAGCATGCTGTAGGTATAGAATTTAACGACAGTGACTCCATCATCGCAAACAACTGATGGTTTCCATTCAGATGGCCTACGGCCCGAACACTGCCAGCCCTGCTCTGATAATAGTCCTTTTTCATCCTCTTCAAACCAAACGTGAGGATAAGTCCAAGGGTCTCCACTAAGTATTGTGTGAGTAGACCAGATTACGCCATGCCAAGACGCACCAAAATCAGCAATCTCACGTGCAAAGATGGATGCCAACAAGTAGGACCAAGGAGTCCTATCCCCTTCAATAGCCTCCATTATGTTATCTAATGCATCTGGGGGATGTGGTAGCTTAACCGGCCCGTTCATCGTGAGACCATCCAAGCAGCTATTATCGATGGGAAATGGACGAGCTAATTCAAATAAATCTATGGTTTCGTATTTTTCAATGTCTTGGATAATAGATGACTCTGGTACAGCCCAGACATTGCCTACTCCACCCAGTTGCGTACGATACGGGTAAGCATGGAGGATAAACCCCTTCTTGATGTGTAAAGAAGGAAATATCGCTAACAGAACCATAGGGTCATCGGCTTCTTGAGCACTTTGCCTAAGTTTGACTATATCCTCTATTGGGAACAATGTCTTATTTTCCATTATCTTTATCTTCCCCTCGTATTTTCTTTGCGATCCTTTTCGTTAAGGATTAATAACGCCGCGCAAATCTCTTTTAATAGACAACTATTTATAGATAAGATTGGAAAGCTTATTAGCCAAGCCTTCATCCAGAGTTTTCAATATCTTGTACTCCTCCAATGCGGAATCCTTGTTGCCCATTTTGAGATATAACTCCCCAAGGTTGTAGTATGCTTGAGCCCTATTGGGTTCTGCATTTACAACCTGTTTATAAGCATCTACTGCCTCTTCATAACGACCCATTTTTGAATAGGCTTGGCCAATGAGCAGCAAGCCAACAACATTCGGTGAAAGTTTGATGACCTGTTTGTAAGCTTCAATTGCTTCTTCGTAACGACCTAAATCCTGATAAGTAAAGGCAAGGCAAATCTGTGGCCAAGGCCAATTTGGGTCGAGCTGTGCAGCTTTATTATAGGCCATTATTGCCTCTTCGTAATGACCGCCGCTTGCATACTCATCACCCAAGTTTTTCCATGTTGTTGGCTCGTTTGGCTCTATTTGCACCAATTGTTTCTGAAACTTTGCGGCCTTTTCAAAGTCATTCAAATGGTCGTAGTGCGCAACAAGAAAACGATAAGCCTCGACATTATCTCGATCTATTTTGACGACCTGTTTGAGAACACCAGCTTTCACACTGTCAATATCCATTATTGCTGACTTGACAACCAAGATGCAAACCACAAAAACCAACACCCACAGTTCGATCTTCAAATAACGGTGTTTTTTCAGTCTCATAATTTTTCGTCCTTCATAAAACCCTGTTTTCTTTATAACCCCACTTAAAGGCGTGCATAAAAGGCAACGGCTTCACTAAAGTAATGGAACGTTATCGCCCGCGATACAAAGAGCACAAGTAGCCATATATATTTTATCATCTTTCGCCGTTTTCTTTCTGCTCTTGTCCCTTTATCAAATGCTTATCACTCCGAAGGAACGATATAAATCGGCTTGGGAAGATATGGATTACCAGCGCCGTAAGGATTGTTAATGCTATCTGGTGAATATGGGTTTCCATATCTGCCATAGGGATTGGACGTGGAGTCCGGAGCGTATGGATTGGTGCTTAACCTGCCTCTGTAGTTACCCTGGCTGTCGTAGAGCTTCGGGGCGTCGGTCGCGTAGGGATTCCGCCAAGATTTATTGCTATATGGATTGCCATACGGACTGTAAGGGTTCATTAGGCCGTTAGGTTTGTATGGATTACCCGCTCCGTAGGGGTTCGCCAGCGAATTGGGATTATATCTATTGACGTTAATCGCTCCCAGCGGAGGTAATGTTGTCGGATACTTGGTCGAAACAGTCGGGTTGGGTTGTGATAGGTAAGATTGCTGTTGCGGCAACCGATATTGTTGCCGTATACTTTGCCTGCTTAAATCGTAATCCTTTTGATTGGCTTGAAGAAGGTCTTGTAATTCTTTTTCCTTTTCAATATAAGTTTGAATTTGAGATATGGTTTTGTTTTCCCTTTCGGTTAATTCATCGGCCTGGTTGATCAGCTCAACAATATACAACTGCTGTTCAGTGGTTAAATTCTGTCGAAGCAATCTTAAAGCCCGTTCTTCCTCGACAGGATTATTACCTTGCGCTGCTTGGACATATGTATCGAATCCCTCCGTCTGATTATTGTCTATCTCGACATTATCTCTATCTACTTTAACAACCTGTTTGAGGACGCCGGCTTTCACACTGTCAATATCAATTGTTGCTGACTTGACAACCCAGATGCAAACCACAAAAATCAATACCCCTAACTCAACCTTCAAATACCGGTGTTTTTTCAGTCTCATAATTTTTCGTCCTTCATAAAACCCTGTTTTCTTTACAACTCCCACTTGAATGTTTATCCCCAAGAACCTGTAAACTTATATCGGCTGGAAAATAAGGACGATAAAACAAAATTCTCGCCCGATAACACAAAAACGGGTCTTCGCTGCTGAAAATGCCGTTTTCCACTTTTTACGTCCGCATAATCGACCTGAAACGTCGTATTTGAAGCTTGATATGGCGAGTATTAAACTTCATTTGTCGAATATGAAGCTTATTCTGTCACGGATTAAACATCAAAAGAGATTGCCACCCATTCGACTTCGCTGCGCTCCGCTCAGGGCAGGCGGTGGCCTCGCAATGACCCCGGTGAGATAGCTGCGCATCTCACGGGGCAGGCAAATCCGAATTCCCAGTTTTGATGCGCGTATAGAAAAATTGATAATTGGGGCTTTTGCATTTATAATTACTAACAAGATGCAAAACAGCAGAACCAAGATATATACAGTCAGCGAGCTCAACTCGCTAATAAAAAATATTCTGGAAAATAACCTGCCCGGCCGTCTGACAATCACAGGTCAGATAAGCGGTTTTAAAATCCATCCTCCAAGCGGTAACTGCTACTTCGACCTCAAAGACGAAAATGCAATTCTTCCCTGCGTTATGTGGGATGATAAATTCCGGACTCTTAAATTCAAGCCGGAAAACGGTATGGCTGTCCTTTCTCAGGGCAGGATAGGGGTTTTTGAGCAAAAAGGTAAATACCAGCTCTACGTAGAAACTATGATACCAGCAGGCAAGGGGGCACTTCAACTTGCTTTCGAGCAGATGTATAAACGCCTCAAGGCAGAAGGACTTTTTGAAGATAAATACAAAAAGCCATTACCGCCGTACCCGATGCGTATCGGGATAGTCACCAGCGAATCGGGGGCGGCGATAGGGGACATCAAGGACAGCATCTGGAATCGCTGGCCGTGTGCAGAATTATTTCTCTATCCCGTCCCTGTGCAGGGCGAAGGGGCGGCGGGGGAGATTGCCGCTGCCCTGAGGGACATAAACAAGCGCAACGACAAACTTAAGCTCGACGTTTTGATTGTCGGCAGGGGGGGCGGGTCAACGGAGGATTTATGGGCCTTTAACGAGGAGATTCTGGCAAGAGCGATTTTCGATTCGCAGATACCTGTCATAAGCGCGGTCGGCCACGAGGTCGATATTACCATAGCGGATTTGGTCGCCGATAAAAGGGCATCTACTCCGACCAAAGCCGGCGTCGCGGCCGTCCCGGATATGCAGGAGGTTCTCGAACAGTTGGGTTATATCAGTGAACGGCTGGCGTCGAGAGTGACTTTGCTCGTTCGTAATGCCCAGCAGCAAATAGATGATTTCTTTACAAGATTGTCAAACTCGACAAGGCAATTTCTTGCAGATGCGAGGTCGGGGCTATATGAAATAAATGAGCAGATAAGAAAAATCGAGCCGCACCGGCTTTTGGGCAAAAAGATGGTTGAGCTGAATGACTGGAAAAATCGGACGGTGACGGCGGTGCAGGCGGTTATAAATAAGTGCAATATGCAGCTTACGGCGCAGAAGAACCGTCTGGCCGGCTTGAATCCAAAGTCGGTTTTGCAGCGGGGCTACAGCATCACCTCGAACAAAAGAACAGGCCTTCTTGTAAGGAATCTGGATGATGTCCAAATCGAAGATTATCTGATTACCGAGCTTGCAGGGGAAAATTTGATTGAAAGTAAGGTGACAAACAGGCAAAATAGAGAAAAATAATGAGGGGTTTGCGTTATGGCAAAAGAACAGGATAAAAATGACATCGGCAAAATGACCTTCGAGCAGGCAATCAAGGCGCTTACCGATATTGTCGGCAAGATCGAAAAGGGCCAAATCCCTTTGCAGGACAGTCTCGAACAATACGAAAGAGGAATGGCCCTGATTAAACACTGCAGGGGCATACTCGAAAAAGCCGAAAAGCGGATTGAAAAAATATCAGAGCTTGAAGACAAATCTCAGAAATAAATGGGTAGTCGATAGATAAGCACGAAATCCGAAGTACGAAACAAATACGAATTATTTTTTGAACATTTGATATTCGAATTTTGGTATTGTTTCGGATTTCGATATTCGAATTTCGGATTTATAATGTGCGAGCGTGGCGGAACTGGCAGACGCGCAAGGCTTAGGACCTTGTGTCCGTTAAGGACGTGTAGGTTCGACTCCTATCGCTCGCAATCTTTATAATGTGGAGCCCCATGGCTTACTTGCCGTGCTGCTGGGCTGCGCTCCGCCGCAGCGAGTTGCGATGGGCGCAGCAGGGCGAGAAAACCATACTGCGCCACCTTTAAGGCAGAATGTTCAGACACTCTCTATAAGTTCAATGTCGAAGGTCGGCTTATCGCCGCCTGCTGTCTATCCGCCTTCGCAGAAGACCACGGCTTTTAGCCGTGGATGAATGCGAAAAGGATAACCCTTCGAATTCTCATGTGCAGGAGGGTACGCTTCGGCGGGATTCCGCCGAAGAGACGTAGATACCACGGGCTCGGCCCGTGGGGCTCCATTGTCACGCTCGATTCGGATGAATCGGTTGTCGTTTTTGGCTACTGATAACGGTCTCTGCCACCGCCGCCGCCGCCGAATCCACCTCTGCCGCCTCGGTCTCTGCCACCACCGCCGCCGCCGAATCCGCCGCGACTGCCGCCCCGGCCTCCGCCATATCCGCCTCTGCCTCGTCCGCCGCCACCGCCGCCGCTACCGCCTCGGTTGTTTGCCCGCGGCCTGGCCTCGGCAACGTTGATGGTCCGTCCTTTCAAGTCCTGGTTATTCATACCGGCAATTGCAGCACTGGCCTCTTTCCCGGAGGGCATCGTCACGAATCCGAAACCCCTTGATTCGCCGCTGAACTTGTCCTTTATAATGTTGGCGGATTCCACCTCGCCAAAGGCCGCAAAAGCCTGGCGAAGGTCTTCTTCAGTCACCTCTTGTGATAAATTGCCTACATAGAGATTCATTTTGATTTCCTTTTCTAAATTTGTCACTTAACTTTTATTTATGCCGCAATTACGGCTTCCGATATTTACTTTTAGTTTTCCGTTCCCGCTTCTTAATCCTTCCCGGCTGCCCCGCCTCATTCGCCCCCGCAGCAGGTATATGCAGGTATATCTGCCATACACACAAAAATCTCTTTAATAAATTGCCGGTGGAATAATAGAAATGACGATAAAGGCAGGCCCCGGGGCTAAATTAGACGCCGTTTGTTCTACCTTCCAAACGCTTTATTAATCGGTCATTTCACTGTTTTTTTATCTTATTGCCTTTATTTCTGAAACGGATTTATATTTGTTCGCAGGAATATTCTTTATGTCCTGCCTTTCACTTTTTATAATTTCTATTATTATATCGGGCGAATGTCAACAAAAATTATTGTCGCCCCCTGAAAAATCCTGAAAATCAGCTCTTGCACGGGTTTTTGGGGTATAAAAGAGCGGGTTTAAGAAATAGACGGCATAATGAATAATCGCCGGTTATAAATGTTATTGGGGCGTCTCGATGCTTATCGATTACTTTAAGCTTCGTGAAAAGAGGACAAATGTCAGGACCGAGTTCGTTGCCGGCCTGACAACGTTTCTTACGATGGCCTATATCATTTTTGTCAACCCCGCCATTCTGGGCGAAACCGGTATGGACAAAAGCGCCCTCGTAGCCGTCACCTGCATTGCAACCGCAATCAGCACGATTATCACCGGCTTATGGGCCAATGCTCCGATTGCGATGGCCCCGGGTCTGGGGCTTAACAACTTTTTTGCATATCTGGTGGTATCGGGAAAAATGGATTGGCAGACCGCCCTTGGCGCCGTGTTCATATCAGGCGTCATTTTCTGGGCGGTGACCCTGGCAGGATTGAGAAAAAGGATTGTGGAGGCCATACCGGCGTCCCTTGTTTCTGCTATCGGCGTCGGCATCGGCTTGTTTATTACCTTCATAGGTCTGAAAAATCTCGGCCTTATTGTCCGAAACGAGGTCACCTTTATCTCATCAGGCCCACTGTCGCTTACAGTTTTAATAGGTCTTTTTGGTCTGCTTGTGATGATTTACTTAGAGACGAAGAAGATAAAGGGCGCTCTTCTTGTCGGTATTGTTGGCTCTACGATATTGGCGGCGGCCTGCAAAAAAATAGAGCTGCCTCATCAAATTATTTCCTCGCATTTAGACATATCCGCCGTCGCATTCAAGCTCGATATCATAGGCGCCCTGAAATGGGGCTTCTTCGGCAGCATCTTCACACTGGCATTTATTGATATGTTCGACAGCGTCGGGACGCTCGTGGCGTGCTGCCGACAGGCCGATATGGTTGATGAAAACGGCAAAATAAAAGGATTAGACAGATTGTTGAGCATTGACGCCATTGCCACTGTAATCGGCGCTTTATTCGGGACATCTACGGTGTCGGCTTATATCGAGTCTGCCGCCGGTATTGAGCAGGGGGGGCGAACGGGCTTGACCTCGATAGTCACGGGTGTTTTGTTTTTGTTTGCACTGTTATTTATTCCGATTGTGGCGATAGTGCCGCTATACGCAACGGCGCCTGCCCTTATTATGGTGGGCTTGTTTATGAGCAGGGAGGTCAAAAAAATAGACTTCACGAACCTGGAGGAGGCCTTCCCTGCTTTTATTATAATGGTGATGATTGCTCTCAGTTACAGCATAAGCACCGGCCTGGCGTTCGGTTTTATATCGTTTGTTCTGATAAAATTAGTCTCCGGCAGGATTAAGGACATCAGGCCGGTAATGTGGGTTATTGCGATTTTGTCCGTCCTGTTTTTGTCGCTCGACAGTATTACGGATTTCGTTGAATATGTGAAAACTTTTATATAATTAGGAAAAAGGGGAAAGTAATATGTTAAAGAATGGTATTGTTTCAGCAGTCGCAACGGTATTATTATTTTGCTCCTGTGAACAGGCCGTATGTGCTGATTCCGGGGCAGAAGGAGGAAAAAAAATGGAGCTTAAAGTGACCAGTTCCGCCTTTGCGGAGGGCGGCCTCATCCCGTCCCAATATACCTGTGACGGCGCCGATGTCTCTCCGCCGCTTCGCTGGGACGCAGTTCCGAAGGGCGCCAAAAGCATCGCTCTTATATCCGACGACCCCGATGCGCCGATGGGGACATGGGTGCACTGGGTCCTGTTTAATCTTCCGCCCGACACTGTAGAGCTGGCCGAGGACGTTCCGCCGGATGAAACCTTCCCCAATGGGGCTGTGCAGGGAACCAATGACTTCGGCAGAATCGGCTACGGCGGCCCCTGTCCCCCGGCCGGAACTCACAGATACTTCTTCAAGATTTACGCCCTCGATACGGTAATTGATTTGCCGCCGGGCGCCAGAAAACAGCAGTTGCTTAAGGCGATGGATGGTCATATCCTCGCACAGGGACAGCTAATCGGAAAATACAAGAGAATGAAATGACCGCTAATCGTTTGTCGTCTGGTTATTGGACTCGCTGATTTTCAGCTTCTCTATTACTGCCGCCGTGTGGATTCCGAGCAGCATAAGATAGTCAAGGTCGCTCAGACTGTAGTGGTCGTCGCGAAAAGTATTGTTGGCATACAATACGCCGAAACAGCCGGCCCGGCTGACGATAGGCGCTATCACGATTGAGCGGACCTGCGTCTTTTTGTCCTGCGTCATGTCCCGCGAAAAGATATACAGTAAATACCGGTCTTTTTCTATCGCATCGGTAATCTTCTCGTTGAATTTTATGTCGCTCATCTCGAGCGCCTCGCTGCCGCGGTCTCTTCCGGCGTGACAGGTCATCGGGCCGCCCCTCTCCTGCCGCAGCGCACACCAGCAGTGGTATGTGCCCATTTGCTTTGACGTAACATCCAGTAAAGCCAGCAGCAGCTCATCGAGTGTGCCGGCCTTGCCGATTGTATCGACGGCATCCAGAAACTCCGACGCCCTTTTGGCGGGCAGTCTTATCGCAGGTGCATCAGGGGTGGTCAGTTGTCTTTCTATGAACTGTGGGCCGCGGGCTGCTGCGGTCAGCGTATCCTCGAGATCGACTGCTTTTTCTTCTTCAGTGTCTTCTTTTGCGGATTCTTTTGTGGCTTCTTCGAGATTGACTTCAATAGTATATTCGACTATGCGCAGACAATCGCCGCTCTTGATTTCAACCTTGTGTATTGCCTCGTCGTTTATGTATGTTTTATTGGCCGAGTCAAGGTCTTCGGCCATCCATTTCCCATCCTGCGTGTTATACAGGACCGCATGCTGCCTCGACACGGCTGCGTCCGGCAGGCAAATCTGGCTGTTCGACTGCCTGCCTATATAGACCGGCCCCTTGCTGAATCGATATTCGTTGACGCTGCCTTCGCCTTTTTTTACAACCAGACGCACTGTTTTTCCTCCCTGTCTTCGGATTATAAAACTCTTACTATATTATCCGAAATCCGCCATACTTTGTCAAGGAAACAATTGCCCATTATTGACGAATATTGCGGAAACGAGGATAAATTTTTTATTAGCCAAAACCTGTCATTCGCTTATAATTAACATCTTGAGTCTGTCAGACTCGTGGTTTAAGCAGGATACATAAGAGAAAAGGAAGATAAAGCGCTGAATATGGTTGATTTAAAAGGCACAAGCTGGCAGCAGCGGTATTCCACGCCGTATATTTTTACGCTGCGGTGTAAAATCGCAGACAAACCCGGTATGTTCGGCAAATTAAGCTCCGCAATCGGTCAGGCTGATGCTCATTTGGGTGCGGTCAATCTTGTGGGCCTCGAAGATGGATATAAAATCCGTGACGTCACGGTTTACCTCAAGAGCAAAGAACAATTGGATAAATTGCTTGGGATAATTAAAACCGTCAAGGGGGTCGATGTCCTTAATGTCACTGACGACATACTTGAAACGCACAGACGTGGCTCGATAGAAGTGGTAAGCAGGGCAAAGCTGCGAAGTTTAACCGATTTGAGAATGGTTTACACGCCGGGTGTCGCATCCGTTTGTGAAGAGGTCAAAAAAAATCCCGACGCCGCCTGGGGCCTGACCGGCATCTGTGACAGGGTCGCAATTATCACAAACGGAACCGCCGTCCTGGGCCTCGGCAATATCGGCACCCTGCCTTCTCTTCCCGTAATGGAGGGCAAGGCCTCTATTATGGCTGAGTTCGTTGACATAAGCGCCTTTCCTATCCTTATCGATACCGAAGATGTCGATATTTTTGTCGATACCGTCGTTAGAATTGCTTCGGGCTTCGGGGCCATCCAGCTCGAGGATGTCGCAGCGCCAGCCTGTTTTGAAATCGAGGAGAAATTAAAAGCCCGCCTTAATATCCCTGTCTTTCACGATGACCAGCACGGCACCGCTACTGTTGTATTGGCAGCGCTGATAAATGCGCTGAAATATACCGGCAAGAAAAAGGAGAATTGTTCCGTGCTTATCCTCGGGGCGGGAGCTGCCGGCATTGCTGTCAGTCAGATGCTGCTTGGTTTCGGCATCGGTGACATCGTCTTATACGACTCCACAGGCGCCGTGTACCGTGGCCGGACCGAAAATATGAATCCTTACAAAAAACAGTTGGCGGAAATCACCAACAAAAAGAATCAAAAAGCCCCCCTTGCCGAGGGCTTTGTCGGAAAGGACATCTTTATCGGCGTCTCCCGCCCCAATATGGTCGAAAAGGAAATGATTGCCTCGATGGCCAAGGACCCGATTGTCTTTCCTTTGAGTAATCCTGTCGGTGAGATAAGCAAGGAAGAAGCTGTTGATGCAGGCGCCGCCATTGCCGCCGACGGCCGGGATATCAATAACGCACTGGCTTATCCGGGTATCTTCAGGGGCGCCCTCGCCGCAAAGGCAAATGAGATTAACCTCGAAATGAAATTGGCCGCCGCTAAAAAAATAGCGGAGCTGGCGCCGGAGAACGAGCTTTTGCCTGATATCCTCGACAGGGAAGTGCATAGAAGCATTGCACAGGCGGTCGCCGATGCCTGGCATAGTCAAAATTAGCTCTATTGCTATTAAGCCTTCTCTAAAAATCACGATAGAGATAAGTAGAATTTTACAAATTTGGTGCTGTTTATTGAACCGAGCATAAGAATATTGTATCTTACCTGATTTCAAAAATGGCGTTTTGATTTATAGGTGTTAAAAATGGATTTGATAAAGAAAATTAAAGAAGCTGAAGCTCAGGCCCGCGAAATCATCGAACAGGCCAAAGCACAGGCCGCCGACCTTGCCGAAAAGGACAGGCACAGCCGGCTTGAAACCCTCGAAAAGGCCGAGCACGAAAGAAAAAAAACCATCGAAGCTGCCGTCGCCGATGCAGAAAAACAAAGTCTTGCAGAAATTGAATGTCTCAGGGCAAAAGCCAAAAAAACGCATCAGGAGCTCGGCAGTAGTACCAATGCCAAAATGGCCGCAGCAGTAGAAAAAGTGATTGATTACCTGAGAGGATAGCTATGGCCATTGCCCAAATGGCAAAAGTATTGATTGTCAGCCACTGCTCACAGGCATCCGACCTCCTTGAAGCCCTGCAGAGTGAAGGTATCTGCCAGGTATTAAACGCTCAGGAGGCAGCTGTCAGCAAAGATTTCCCCGACCTTGTCGCCGCAGTTCAGCGGCCGAAGGATATCGAGCAGCTCCTCGACAGTCTCGCCAAATGTATTGCCTTTCTTAAATCTTACGACAAGGCCCAAAAAGGTTTCGCGGGCATTCTCTCTCCACGCGCCGTCGTCGCTCAGAACGCTTATTATAACGTAGTCCGCGATGAGCAAATCTTCGACATCATCGAACACTGCCGCCGGTGCGAAGCATCGATGGATAAGCTCAACACCGAATGTGAAAGCCTCGCCGCAACCCTCGAAACGCTGAAACCCTGGTCCTCATTGGAAACGCCCGTCGAAGAAATCGGACAGCTAAAGCAGGCGGCCTGTTTTGCAGGACTGATTCCTGCACAGCATCTTGAGCAGGTCCGGCAGCAGTTGGCCGACCTTGGTGCGGCGGTCGAAGTAATAGGAGCTTCTGCAAACAAGAACGCTTGTCTTATTGTTTGCTTAAATGAAAATCTATCTGATACCCAAAAGCTGCTTCGTTCAGCCGACTTCGAAACCGTCAATTTCCACCCAATGACAGGAACGGCAGCAAAGTTATTGACCGAATATAACGGAAAGTTAAACCGGTCAAAAAAACAACTGCAGGCTCATCACGATGAAGCTGCGTCTTTGAGTAAAAACATCCTCAAGCTTCAAATCCTCCACGACCATTATGAAAATTTATTAAAGAGAGAGCAGGCCAAAGACACCGCACCTGCGACCGAGCAAACGGTCATCCTCGAGGGCTGGGTAAAAGAAAACAACTATTCCCGCCTCGAAAAATTAGTCTCAAAGTTTCCAGCATCAAGCCTGGGCAGAATCGCCCCGGCTGAGGGCGAGGATATACCGGTTGAGATAGAGAACAAAAATTACGTCCGCCCTTTTGAAATGGTAACGCGTCTCTATGGTATGCCTGTCTCTTCAGGGATTGACCCGACGGTCTGCCTGGCGCCGTTTTTTATGTTGTTCTTCGGAATATGCCTTGCTGATGTCGGCTACGGAATCGTTATGGCGGCACTTATGGCCTGGCTAATAAAGAAAACTCAGGGTGACAAAAAGCCGTTGTGGATGTTCCTTATTTGCGCCGCCATTACCATTGCCGTAGGCGCAGTCACCGGTAGCTGGTTTGGTGACGCCGTGCCTACCTTTCTGCCTTTTTTGAACCCCCTCAGAGAAAAATTGATGCTCTTCGACCCCCTCGGGGACCCGACAGTCTTGTTTAAGCTGTCGGTCATACTTGGTTATATCCAGATTATGACAGGCTTGACTATCGCATTTGTGCATAATTTAAGGCAAAAAAGCTACATAGCCGCGGTATGCGACAACCTGACCTGGCTGGTTATGCTCAACTCCATCGTCATTTTTGGACTCGGTAAAGCCGGAATGGTGTCCCCTCGATTAGGCAGGTCTTGTGGTCTGCTGGCGCTGGTGCCGGCAGCAATAATTTTGCTGTTTAGCCACCGCCAGGGACGATGGGCAGGCCGAATTGGTATGGGGGCATATAATCTCTTCAGTACCGTCTTCTATCTGGGCGATGTCCTTAGCTATCTTCGTTTGGCAGCTCTTTGTATGGTCAGCAGCGGCATCGCAATGGCGATAAATATTATCGCCAAAATTTGTCTCGAGATGCCTTACGGTATTGGCATCTTGGCGATGATTTTGGTCCTTGTCTTCGGCCACGCACTTAATCTTGTGTTGTCCGCTCTCAGCGCCTTCGTTCACTCACTCCGGTTGCAATACGTGGAATTTTTCACAAAGTTTTTTGTCGGCGGCGGCAGATTGTTCGAACCGCTCCGTAAAGACTATAAACATATCTATATCAAATAAAATAGAAAGAGAGGTCTGGCAATGAGTTATGGAATGATGTTCGCTTTGGCCGGCGCCGGAATGGCGGTCTTTCTCCCCGGCATCGGCTCGGCTCTCGGAATCCTGATTTCCAGCAGGGCTGCCACAGGCGTATTGAGCGAAAAGCCGGAAAGGTATGGGCAACTCCTCATTATGGTCGTCCTGCCGGGAACACAGGGCTTCTACGGTTTCCTTGCTTCGCTTCTTGTGATGATTAAGCTTAACTTCTTTGGCGGAACCCAGATTATCGACCCTGCCCTTTCCCTTGGCGTGCAGATATTATTGGCCTGCCTGCCCGTTGCTATCGCCGGTCTTATGACCGCTATTTACCAGGGCAAGGTTGCCGCTGCAGGTATAATGATGACCGCCAAAAAACCCGAAATGGCCTTTAAGGCAGGCGTGGTTTATGCTGTTATGGTTGAAATCTATGCAATCCTCGGCTTGCTCGCTACGATGCTTATCATTACTAAAGGCATTACCTGGCCGCAGATTCCTGCCGCTTAAATAAAATACCAAATACAAAATTCGAGATAAGAATCTATGGAAGCTGAACAGGTCACCGAAAAAATACTCGCCGATGCAAAAACAGAGGCTGAAAAAATAAAAAAACAGGCACGGGAAACACTGGCTCAGCAGCACGTCAAGCTTGATGAACAGCTCGACGAGTATAAAAAACAAACGCAGGTCCTCGCTCAAAAAACAGCTAAAGATAAAAAATTGCACCTTCTCGCTGCCGCAAGGATGGACATCGCAAAGCAGTTTCTCGCTGAGAAAAGAAAAATCCTCGACGACCTCTTTCAGCGGGCCCGCAGCAAGCTCCTTGAAATGCCCGATGACGACTATCGCAGTTTTATGGCAAAAATAATGCTCGAGGCGGTCGAAACGGGCGATGAGGAAGTTGTCGTTGACAGCAAAGAAAAACGCATTGACCATACCTTTATCAAGAACGTCAACCTCAAGCTCGGCCCGGGCTTCAAAGGCAACTTACGGCTTTCTGCCGAAAGGGCTGACCTCGGCGGCGGCTTTGTCCTCAAACGCGGAAAAATAAAAAACAGCCTCTCCCTCGATGTCTTATTGGCACGCGCACGCAGAGAGCTGGAAATCGAATTGGCAAAAGAGCTGTTTGAAAAATGAAAAAAGCTGAACAAGCCATTGTAGATTTTTACATTTATCCGCCCATTGGCGGTGACGACTGGCGTCACACTTTCCAGACGGCGCGGATTCGTGCAATCGAAATGCAGTTGCTGACCAAAACCGCTCTGCTGGATTTGGCCAACGCCGAAACCTTCGAGGCGGCCGCAGACTTGCTCTCGGCAACCGAATATGCACTGCCGCAGGGCGCCGCATCGCTTGCCGAGGTGGAGAAAATCCTCCTGCTGCGAAGGTCGGCTGTGCGGGAATTATTCGGGCTTTTGTGTCTCGATAAGTCAATTGTAAAACTCTTCAAAACAAGGGACGACTTCGCAAACCTCCGCCTTGCAATAAGACGCACCCTGACCGTAAAACCAGTCGGAACCGATTATAGCAGCGACGGCAATGTCCCCACGGAAATGTTTCAGAGCGCCTTTGAAAAGGATAATCTCGATATATTCCCTTATTACCTGCAGGCCGCAGCAGAAAACGCCGTCCTAGCGTATTATCAGAATAAGGATGTCCGCAGCATCGATTACGAAATCGACGCCGCACAGGCGCAGTACAACCTCGACGAAGCTTGCCGTCTCGAAAACATATTTCTCATCGGCCTTTTCAGAATACATACCGACCTGACGAACATCCGCACGATGTTCCGGCTCAAATTCTCGCAATCCGAGCAGCGAAACGCCTTTTTGCAGGGTGGTTTTGTCGAGCTTGAGCGGCTGACAAAAGCCCTCGACCTCGGCTATGAGACCGTCGGCCAGTTGTTTTTTGTCACTCCTTATTATCAGGTGGTTGAAGCAGGCACTGCTTATCTGTCGTCGGACAAATCGTTTTTGAAGCTTGAGCAGCAGTGTGACGAGTTCCTGACGGGATTCCTTAAAACTACAATCCAGATTACAACCGGCCCCCAGCCGATTATTGCTTACCTGCTGATGAAAGAAAATGAAATTCGTAAAATAAGATTAATACTCACAGCAAAGAAAAATTCCCTTACTCCGAAACTTATTTTGGACCGCATCTTGTAATGGCAGATACCGGTAAAATTGCAGTCTTGGGTAATACTGATTTTGTGATGCCGTTTTCGGCGCTCGGCGTGGACGCCTATCCGATTGACGATGCCTCTGACCAGATGCTTGAAATCGCCGGAAAAATAATCAGCGATAAATATGCCCTTGTCGTCGTCGCTGAAAATATAGCCCCGGCTGTCGAGCAGGTCTTCTCCGCCGTCTCGAAGTCGCCGATGCCGTGCGTTGTCGTTGTGCCGTTCACCACCGAATCCAAAGGGTTTGCAACAAGGTCGCTTGGTGAAATGCTCAAAATCGCCACGGGTATAAATATCCTGCAGGATAAGTAAAGGTTTTGATTGTTGAAATAATTCTCATCTTATAAAGGTAGTGTTATGGGTAATACGAATCAGGCAAGGATTGTTAAGGTCGCAGGCCCTGTTGTTGTCGCTGAAGGTATGACAGGTGCGAGAATGTATGATGTCGTCCGTGTCGGACAAATGGCCCTCATCGGCGAAATCGTCGAGTTGAAGGGCGACCTCGCATCCATCCAGGTCTATGAGGAAACCACCGGCATAGGCCCCGGTGAGCCGGTCGTCAATACCGAAGCGCCTCTGAGTGTCGAATTAGGTCCCGGCCTGATTGAAAGCATCTACGACGGCATCCAGAGACCTTTGAATCTGCTTGTAAAGGCAGAAGGCGAATTTATGAGCAGGGGCAGTATCCTGCCGGGCCTCAGCCGTGAGAAAAAATGGCACTTCAAACCCACAGTAAAAAATGGCCACCCCGTGGAACACGGTGACATAATCGGCGAGGTTGAGGAAACCGTCTCTGTCAATCATAAGATTATGGTGCCGCCCGGAATATCAGGAACCATAAAAAATATCGCAGAAGGCGACTATACGGTCGAGGAGACTATCGCCGTCTGCGTCACAAAAGACGGTGACGAACACGAATTGAAGCTTATGCAGAAATGTCCCGTTCGAGGCGCAAGGCAGGTGATAAAGCGCCTCGCCCCAAACAGAATCCTTGTCACCGGCCAGCGGGTTATTGACGCCTTCTTCCCAATCGCAAAAGGCGGCACCGCCTGTGTCCCCGGCCCATTCGGAACCGGAAAGACCGTCGTCCAGCACCAGTTGGCCAAATGGGTCGATGCCGACATCGTTGTCTATGTCGGCTGCGGCGAACGCGGCAACGAAATGACCGACGTCCTGACCGATTTCCCGAAATTGAAAGACCCGCGCAGCGGCGAACCGCTTATGAAACGCTCCGTCCTCATCGCCAACACCTCCAATATGCCCGTCGCCGCAAGAGAGGCCTCCGTCTATACCGGCATTACCATAGCCGAGTATTTCCGCGATATGGGTTACGTCGTGGGCCTGATGGCCGACAGCACCAGCCGCTGGGCTGAGGCAATGCGCGAAATCTCGACGCGCCTCGAAGAGATGCCCGCCGAGGAGGGCTACCCCGCTTACTTAGCCGCCCGCATCGCCGCCTTCTATGAAAGAGCTGGTCGTGTCCAGTGCATTGGAAAACCACAGCGTGAAGGTGCCCTGTCGATTATCGGTGCCGTAAGCCCCCCGGGCGGTGATTTGTCCGACTCCGTCGTCCAGGCTACCCTCCGCGTCGTCAAGGTATTCTGGTCGCTCATCGGCAGACTCGCTTATCAAAGGCACTTCCCAGCTATCGACTGGCTCACAAGTTATTCATTTTATAAAGAATACCTCAAATCCTGCTTTGAAGATAAAGACCAGGGCCTCGAAATGGAACAACTGACGGTTCACGCAATGAGTCTTCTCGAACAGGAAGCCGAGCTTCTTGAGATTGTTCGGCTGGTCGGCGCAGAGGCCCTCTCGCCGAAAGACCGCCTCACCCTTGAAATGGCCCGCTCAGTCCGCGAGGACTTCCTCCATCAAAACGCCTTTCACAAGGTTGACACGCACACCTCCATCAACAAACAGTATGAAATGCTCAAAAACATCCTCTACTTTGAAAAGGCTGCGCTCGAGGCCATCGAAGCCGGCGCTGACACCGCCGAAATATTCAAACTTGCTGTGCGCGAAAATATCGCAAGGGCAAAATATATCCCCGAAACCGAAATGACCAAAATCACACAGATAAGGCAGACAATAGACGAACAAATGAAACAATTAAAACCCTCAGTAGTCGCTTAGATATGTCACCGAAATAACAGTCGTAAAATAGGAGAACATAATGCTCTCAGTAAAAGAATATCGAACAGTCGCGAGTATCTCCGGCCCGCTGATGCTCGTCGAAATGGTCGATGAAGCCAAATATGGACACATAGTTGACATCGAATTGCCCGATGGTTCAGTCCGCCACGGCCAAATCCTCCAGGTCGAAAAGGATAAAGTCCTCTTTCAGGTCTTCGAGGGCACCCGCGGCATCGACGTTGACAAAAGCACCGTCCGTTTCCTCGCAAGACCTCTCGAGCTTGCCGTCTCGCCGGACATCCTCGGCAGGGTCTTCAGCGGCCTCGGCGAGCCGAAGGACGACGGCCCGCCCATCATCCCGCAAAAACGCCTCGATATTAACGGCCGACCCATCAATCCCGATGCCCGTGACTACCCGAATGAATTTATCCAGACCGGCATATCGACTATTGACGGCTTGAATCCTCTTGTTCGCGGCCAGAAGCTCCCAATCTTCTCCGGCTCAGGCCTGCCTCACGATAATGTCACTGCCCAGCTTGCACGTCAGGCGACCGTCCTCGGCAAAGGCGAGGCATTCGCCGTTGTCTTCGCCGCTATGGGTATCACCTTTGAGGCGGCGCAATTCTTCATCAACGACCTGCAGGAGACCGGCGCCATCGAACGCTCCGTTATGTTCCTCAATCTCGCAAACGACCCTGCTATCGAGCGCATCGCTACTCCTCGGTTCGCTCTCACCGCCGCAGAGTATCTCGCCTTTGACCTCGGTATGCACGTCCTTGTAATCCTGAACGATATGACAAATTACTGCGAGGCCCTTCGCGAAATCAGCGCAGCCAGAAAGGAAGTGCCGGGCCGAAGGGGCTACCCGGGCTACCTTTATACCGACCTTGCTACCGTTTACGAAAGGGCAGGCAGAATCAAAGGCAAAAAGGGCTCCATTACTATGGTCCCCGTCCTGACTATGCCCGAAGATGACAAAACGCATCCGGTTCCCGACCTCACGGGCTATATCACTGAAGGCCAGATAATCCTCTCTCGCCCTCTGCATAGAAAGGCCGTCTCTCCGCCTGTCGATGTCCTGCCGAGTCTCTCGCGTCTTAAGGATAAAGGCATCGGCAAAGGCAAAACACGCGAAGACCACGCCGACCTTTACAATCAGCTTTACGCCGCCTACGCCCGCGGTAAAGAGGCCCAGGAGCTTGCAACTATTATGGGTGAAGCCGCTCTTTCTGATGAGGACAAAAAATATATGGAATTCGCCAACAAGTTTGAAACACGATATGTCTCGCAGGGTTATTATGAAAACCGCACTATTGAGCAGACCCTCGACCTCGGCTGGGAATTGCTCAGTATGTTTGAAAACACCGAGCTGAAGCGCATCGATGTCAAGCTCATCGAAAAATATATGCCCAAATTCCGAAAGCAAAAGGAAGCCGGCTAAATGCTTGTTAATGTAAATGCCACACGAATGGAACTCTTGCACCTTCGCAGGCGCGTTGCCCTCGCCACGAGGGGTCATCACCTGCTCAGCGAGAAAAGGGACGAGATTTCACGCCAGCTCATTAAAATCGCCCGGCAGATTCAGCCGCTGCGAAAAAGTGTTGAAGCGGAGCTTCTGGAGACCTGTCGGCGTTTTATGCTCGCCCGTGCATCGATGGAGCCGGAGGACATAAAAGCCGCTCTCGAAGTCCCCACGAAAAAAATTAGCCTCACTGTCAGCTTCGCCCGCATAATGAACGTAAAAGTCCCGAACCTGATGAAGCAAATATCCGGCGAAATCATCTGTTACGGCTTCGCAACAACCTCAGGCGAGCTTGACGTTGCTTTGCTGGCCCTGGAGCGTGCCTTTGACCGCCTCATTGAGTTAGCTGAAAAGGAAAAGCAGGCTCGACTGCTGGCCGTTGAGCTTCAGATGACGCGTCGGCGGGTGAATGTCCTCGAGCACGTCGTCATCCCCGAGCTGCACGAAACCATCAGGTTCATTTTTGACAAGCTTTCCGAGGCCGAGCGTGACAACACCTCTCGCCTTATGAAAATCGCCGACATGATCCGTGCCTGATTTACCCCGCCTGCGGCGGGTAAAATTAGGTTCGTTTGGGTTCGTTTTCACCAAGTGTCCATTTCTCATTATTCGTTGTAATTCGTTATTAATACTTGCGTTACAACCATTTGACTTTTTGGGAAATTGGGTTCGTTTCGCATTTTTTAGTTGATTAGTGAATCAGTTAATTGGCGAATTAGTTAATTTAGTTAATTTGGTTAATTTATTATTCGTCGGTCGCAGGTCGTATGTTGTATATCGTATATCGTATGTCGAAGGTCGCTATAAACTTGTCAAAGGTGCGGGAACGGAGTTTGGGCGTTCCATAATAAGGCGGAACTTGCGCGAATGATGTGAAAAAAACGTTAGCCACAGAGGGCGCAGAGAACACAGAGAAGAGATAAGTCATTGTAAAATAAAGAGTAAAGAAATAGGTAAAAAATTTTGAAATTAGCCGGTTTTGGGGTGGAGGGGGGTGCGCATTTGATTGACCCTCCTTCGCCCTACGGGCTACGGAGGGCGGGCCCGTTTTTGCCACGAATGAACACAAATTAACACTAACTTTAATCAGACACGGACTGAAACACGGACTAACACCCGCCTACGTCCATAAGGAACTACGGCGAGGTCTGCGCTGCGCTTCGAGATTTTTTGGTGTTGACGGGGACTGAAAATGGGGTAAAATTGGCCATAGACGAGATAAAACGCGGACTTTTTCAGCAGCACCATGGTCTCTATTTATCTATTTATTCAAGGAGTAAAGTATGCATTACATTATAGCTACGTTCTTGTTAATTCCTGACGTAATTTGGTCTGCTATTATCGCATCTGGAATTACATTTTTAGGGGTAACTTTATCAAATGGAGCAAACAGGAATTGCTTGTTAATGCAATTAAATCATGCTGCTAAAGAAAAAGATAAAGAACGTGAACTGCAGATCCGGAAAGAGGTTTATATGGAGGCTGCCGAAGCGATTGCAGAATCAATTAAAGACATTCAACTCTTACCAAATAGAATTATCCATACAAATAATTTAGAAATTTGTAATAAATTATTACAGGCTCTGGCAAAAGTTCATATGGTTGGAACACTTGATACTGTAAAAAATACAACCCAATTTATGGAGAAATTTAATCAGTCAACTTTACCGATAGTACCTGAAATAAATAAGTTTGCCATTCTTAAGCAAGAATTAGCAAACTTAAATAATTTAAGTGAGATTCAGATAAACACCATGAAAGAAATAAACAAAAATTTTGAACAGATGGATAATAGTAGCAAACAAAATCCTGGTATCTTGGAGACTTATAAAAAGACATTTCAAACCATGAAAACAGAGCATGATACTACAGTTACCTCGATGATAAAAAAAGAGGGTGAGTTTAAATCCCTTCATACAAGCCTTTTGTCTATGTGCCTCAACGCAGGTATCTGTCTGCAAAAAGAATCCCTTTATGTCATACTTTCCATTCGCAAAGAGTTAAATCTCGAAATAGACAGTACTGAATATCTATCTCGGATGGAAGAAATGTTCAAGAAACATGAGAGCTTTTTTACTCAAGAGAACGTTGAAAAACTACTGCGTGGTTGATTTTGTAAATTAATGAGTGGGCGTCGCCGTACCGGCGACGGCTAAACAAAAAATGGCGGGTGTGATGAATTCCCGCTAACGGCATGCGGGAATGACCCTCCTTCGCTCTTCTTCGCGTAAAGCTACGAAGGGCTACGGCGGGCAAGCAAGGTTGTCGTGCCGACGACCGCTAAACGGCCCCGCACTACAGGGGTGCGGGCTAACCGAGATTGCCGCGTCCAGTTTTCTTTGTGCCTTTTGAGCATTTTTGCGGCAAAGTAAATTTATAATCCGGAATTTTCCTTGCACAAACCCTTTTTTGTTGTATAATTATTGATATGAACGAAACTTATAACATTCGTCACGTGCGGAAGGCCGTTCTGTGCCTTATCGTCCTCCTATTGCGCCCCGCGGCGCAATAACCATCACTACACCCAAAAATCTGTTTTTGTAAAAGTTCATTTTTCGATAAATTCGTAGCAATTTAATCCTGTTTGCTGCATAATTAGCCCCAATCGGCTCATAAATTTGGAGAAAAACAAATGGCTGAAGAAAAAATCATAATTTTCGATACCACTTTACGGGACGGCGAGCAATCGCCCGGCGCCTCTCTTTCGGTGGCTGAAAAGCTGGAAATCGCCCGCCAGCTCGCTATTTTGGGCGTTGACATCATCGAAGCCGGCTTTCCGGTCTCCTCACCCGCACAATTTGAGGCCACCAAGTTTGTCGCCGAGCAGGTTGCCGGCCCGGTAATCGCTGCGCTTGCGCGCGCAAGCGATAAAGACATCGAGGCGGCCGGCAAAGCAATCGCACCGGCTAAGAAAAAACGCATCCACACCTTCATCGCAACCTCGTCGATTCATATGAAATACAAGCTCAAAAAGAGCAGCGATGAAGTCCTGAAAATGGCTGTCGAAGCCGTCAAATACGCAAAGACCTTTACCGATGACGTCGAATTTTCACCAGAAGACGCCTGCAGAAGCGAAATGCCGTTCCTTATTGAAATTTTGACAGCGGTGATTGAAGCCGGCGCGACAACGCTAAATATACCCGACACCGTCGGTTATATCCTGCCTTATGAGTATGGCAGAATCATTGCCCAGCTTAAAGCCGACGTTCCCGGGATTGACAGATGCATAATAAGCACGCACTGCCACAATGACCTCGGTATGGCGGTGGCAAATTCACTGGCAGGGATACGAAACGGCGCCCGGCAGGTCGAATGCACCGTCAACGGCATAGGCGAACGTGCCGGCAATGCCGCTCTGGAAGAAATCGTTATGGCAATATACACAAGGGCGGATTTCTTCGGCAAAGGCGACCCGAAGACAGTGCTGAATATCAAGACAAAAGAAATCTATCGCACCAGCCAGTTAGTCTCACGGCTGACCGGTTTTGTGATTCAGCCGAACAAGGCCATTGTCGGCGCCAATGCCTTTGCGCACGAAGCCGGCGTCCACGTTGACGGAATGTTAAAGGAACGCTCGACTTACGAGATTATGACGCCGGAGAGTATCGGTCTGGGTGGCTCAAAAATGGTACTTGGTCGGCATACCGGCCGGCACGGTTTCGTCGAAAGGTGCAAGCAGATAGGCTTCAAGCTCAATAAAGAGGAAATCGAGCTGGCGTATCAGCGATTTCTGGAAATCGCTGACAAGAAAAAAGAGGTCTTCGATGAAGATATTATGGCAGTAATCAATGACGAGATACGCGTTGTTGTGGAGAAAGTTTATGAGCTGGAATATCTTCACGTGGCCTGCGGAACCGGCACGCTGCCGACGGCGAGCGTGAAAATGAAGGTGCGCGGCGAGGTCAAGATGGCCGCTGCTTACGGCGATGGGCCTGTCGATGCTGCTTACGAGGCCATACGCGAGGCGACGGGGCTGTCGCCGAAGCTTGTGGATTATTCGATACGGGCCGTCACCAGCGGCAAAGAGGCGCTCGGCGAGGCAATGGTCAAGATTACCGAAGACGGCAGAACGTTTATCGGCAGGGGCATCTCGACAGATATTATCGAGGCAAGCGCAAAGGCGTATGTCGATGCAATTAACCGAATGGTGGCGAAAAAAGACACAGACGAAAAGCCGAAAGTGAAAGTGGAACTTTGAGGAAGTCCGCCAGAGGCGGACTCGCAATAACAGGGGTAAACGTATATGGCGATGACGATAACAGAGAAGATTTTGGCGAAGGCGAGCGGCAGGAAAAGCGTGCGGCCGGGGGAAATTATCGATGCGAAGATTGATGTTGTGATGTGCCACGATGTGACTACGCCGCCGGCGATTTCAATGCTGATGGAAAAGGGCATCGACAAGGTGTTCGACCGCGAAAAGATAATCGTGACGCCCGACCATTTTCAGCCGGCCAAGGACATAAAAAGCGCCGAGCTTCATAAGCGACTCGATAAATGGGCGAGACGGCACAATATAAAATACTATTATAAACTCGGCAGGGCGGGTGTGTGTCATTCGCTGCTGCCGGAGCAGGGGCATATTCGGCCCGGAGAAGTTATTGTCGGCGGAGATTCCCATACCTGCACTTACGGGGCATTTGCAGCATTCAGTGCCGGCGTCGGCTCAACCGATTTGGCGGCGGCGATTGCGACAGGGAAACTGTGGTTTAGGGTGCCGGCGTCGATGAAGTTTATCTTAAAGGGCAAGCTGAGAAAAGGGGTTTATAGCAAAGACGTTATTCTTGCAGTAATTGCCAGAATCGGCGTTGACGGTGCGTTATACAAGGCGATGGAATTTGTCGGCCCGGCGCTGGCTTCTATGTCGATGGAGGCAAGAATGACCATAACAAATATGGCCATCGAAGCCGGTGCGAAAAACGGCGTAATCGGCTTCGATAAGGTGACAAAAAAATACCTCGATGAGCATCTTTCTGTGTCATTGCGAGGGAGCAAAGCGAATGAAGCAATCTCAACCACTCGTACATCAGAGATTGCCGCGCCCGCCTCCGGCAGGCTCGCAATGACGGGTCAGTACTCCGTTTATGAGTCCGACGACGACGCTGAATATACGGCTGTGGAGGAATTTGACTGCTCGAAGATTGAGCCAATGGTTGCCCTGCCGCATCTGCCGAGCAACAGCGTGCCAATCGGCGAATGTGCCGGCAAAGAAATGGACCAGGCATATATCGGCAGTTGCACAAACGGGCGAATCGAGGATTTACGGATTGCGGCGAAGATACTCAAAGGCAAAGAAGTTGCTATTCGCACATTGATTGTGCCTGCGACGCCGACAATCTGGAAGATGGCGAAAGACGAAGGTCTGTTTGATATATTTTATGATGCCGGCTGTGTAATCTCGGCACCAACGTGCGGGGCGTGCTTAGGTGGGTTTATGGGTGTCTTAGCCGAAGGCGAGAAGTGCGTCAGCACGACCAATAGAAATTTTGTCGGGCGAATGGGACATCCAAAGAGCGAAGTCTATTTAGCTTCGCCCGCAACAGCCGCAGCAAGCGCGATTGAAGGCAAACTAACAGACCCGAGAAAGTATATTTAATCGCGGATTACGCGGATTACACGGAAAGTAAAGAGTATATGAACGAATTTGGGACAAGACGATTATTCAGTTCGTGGGTTTTGATGGCGATACCTTGCAGTGCCATGACAATTCTTTGCAGTGTGATTGCTATTAGTGCTGTAATTAGTAAAAGTTGGGTGTGGTCTGTGTTTGAAATATTTCTCACATACTGCTTTGCTTCGAGCGCTATTCATTATTGGCGCAAGTACGTCATGCAAAGGAAAAGAAGGAAACAAAGTGAAAATAAAAGAGAATTTATTTAATCGCAGATTACACGGATTACGCTGATTAAAAATTAAAAAAATATTAGATAAAAAAAGGAATCAGACGATGCTTCATATTCCAAACCAGCTTGTTCACGGTGGTTTGACGGGCGACATCATAGGTGCTGCGATGGAGGTACACTCGTATCTCGGCCCGGGTTTCTTAGAGAGCGTATATGAAGAATCGCTGGCATACGAATTTGAGTTACGTAAGATACGCTTTGAAAGACAAAAGACATTCAACGTCTTTTACAAAGGCAGGGCAGTCAAAACCTTTATTGCTGATTTTGTCGCTGATAACGCTGTAATAGTAGAGGTAAAAGCCATCAGAGAAATTACCGAAATTGAAAAGCTTCAAGTTATCAACTATCTGAAGGCAAGTGGCTTGGAGGTAGGTTTGCTGCTGAACTTTGGGGCAAAATCGCTGGATTACAAGAGATTAATTGAAACAAATCAGTGTAATCTGCGTAATCCGTGATTCAAAAGAAAGGGCAAAAATGAGTATGGCGCACGTATATAAAAGAGACCATATAAATACGGATGAGATTATACCAGCCAGATACCTGACTACCGATGACGAAACGGAACTGGCGAAGCATTGTATGGAAGACCTCGATAAAGACTTCGTGAAGAAGATGCAAAAGGGCGATGTAATTGTCGCAGGCGAGGATTTCGGCTGCGGCTCATCGAGAGAGCATGCTGTCTGGTCAATCCGCGGGGCGGGCGTGGCGACCGTAATTGCAAAATCCTTTGCGAGAATATTTTATCGTAACGCAATCAACTGCGGGTTTTACGTGATTGAGTCCGATGAGGCGCCGCAAAAAATCAAGGACGGCGATGAGCTGGAGATTAGTTACAAAACCGGCCTGATTAAAAACAAAACAGCCGGTATTGATATTAAGTTTCGTCCTCTGCCGGACTTTGCACTGGAAATCATCAACGCCGGCGGATTGCTAAATCATATTAAAAACCAAAAATAAAAGTGAAAAATGACAAATTAAAATGTAAAAATAGTTATGCCGAAGGCATTCCACAATTTTGATATTTACTTTTTAATTTTTGATATAGAGTTAAGTTCGTAAGCTAAATCTGAGAAAGGGCAAAATTAGATGAAAACTCATAAGATAGCCGTGGTACCCGGTGACGGCACAGGGCCGGAAGTGATAGCCGAGGCGGTAAAGGTATTGAAAGCCGCTGCGGACAAATTCAAATTCAAAGTTGACTTAACTGAGTTTGATTTTGGCGGTGAAAGATACAAAAGAACCGGCGAAACCCTGCCGAACGGCGCCATCGAAGAGCTTCGCAATTTCGATGCCATACTGCTTGGCGCAATCGGCCATCCGGATGTGGCGCCCGGTATTCTCGAAAAAGGAATATTGCTGCGGATGCGTTTCGAGCTTGACCTGTATATCAACCTTCGGCCGGTCAAACTCTATGCCGGCGTAGAGACGCCGATAAAGAATAAAGGCCCGGAGGATATAGATTTTGTCGTGGTGCGCGAGAATACCGGCGACCTTTATACAGGCGCCGGCGGCTTTACAATGAAGGGAACGCCGCAGGAAGTAGCAGTGCAGTCGGCTATCTATACGCGTTTTCAGGTCGATAGATGCCTGAGATACGCATTCGAATACGCACGGAAATACGGCAAAAAGTCACGCGGCAGAGGTGAAAATAATACGCTGGCCCTGTGCGGCAAAACCAACGTTTTGACTTATATCTACGACCTTTGGGAGCGGGCCTTTCACGAAATGGGCAAAGCCGATTATCCCGACATAAAAAGGGAATATTACCACGTTGACGCCACCTGTATGTGGATGGTCAAGAACCCGGAATGGTTCGATGTTATCGTTACCGGTAATATGTTCGGCGATATTATCACCGACCTCGGCGCAATGGTGCAGGGTGGAATGGGTATCGCCGCAGGCGGGAATATCAATCCTGAAGGTGTCAGTATGTTCGAGCCAATCGGCGGAAGCGCACCGAAATACACCGGCAAAGGCGTTATCAATCCGCTGGCGGCTATTTGCGCTATGCAAATGATGCTTGAAACCCTCGGTGAGGAAAAGGCAGGCAGGAAAGTTGAGGACGCGGTCAAGTTTGTGACAGCTAATGAGATGAAATCGCTGCAGGCTGGCAAAATGGGCTACTCAACCAGCCAGGTCGGAAACCTTGTAGCAGAAAAAGTAGCAGATTAGGTCAAAATCCGAATATCGAAATCCGAAATACGAAACAAATACGAATATCGAAATTCAAAATCCAAAACAGAGACCGGTATTTGTTGACTGATGCCTGCAAATCTGACACCAGACTATTATAAGGCGGAGAGGCGGTTTCGCGAGGCGACAACCAACGAGGAAAAAATCCTGGCCATAGAGCGAATGCTCGCCGTGATGCCCAAGCACAAGGGCACCGACCACCTGAAGGCGGACCTGCGTCGCAAGCTGAGCAAGCTCAGGGAATCGCCTGCGAAAAAAGGCAAAGGCAAGCACACAGACATTTTTCACATTCCACGAAGCGGCTCCGGCCAGGTAGCTCTTCTTGGGCTGCCCAACAGCGGCAAAAGCTCCCTTGTGGCGGCCCTGACTAATGCAAAAGTCAACGTTGCCGATTTCCCGTTTGCAACGGCTGAGCCTGTTCCCGGAATGGTGCAGTTCGAGGACATCCAGATTCAGCTTGTCGATATGCCGCCGATTACCGCCGATTATGTCGCGCCTGGCCAGGTGGGGATATATCGCAACTGCGATTTGATAGGCATCTGTATAGACCTTTCCGGCGGCGCTGCAGAGCAAATGCGAATCTGCCTGGATTTTATGGAGTCAAGAAGTCTTCTTATTGATACTGGAACGCCTGCCCTTGATGAGCAGGGCAACGTTCTCGGCAGGCGCACCTTTTGTATCTGCACCAAGTCTGATATTGCCAGAGAGGGTGCGCTGCAGGTCTTAAAGCAATCCTGCAGGCGCCGTTTCGAGTTTGTCGAGGTCTCCACGAAAACCGGCGAAGGATTGGACCGGCTGCCTGCTGTGTTTTTCAGGCTGTTGGGCATCATACGCGTTTACGCCAAGCCGCCCGGCAAAAAACCGGATATGAACGACCCATTCACACTGCCGGCCGGCTCGACCGTTATGGACCTGGCGGCGGCTATACATAAAGACCTTGCAGATAAATTAAAATACGCAAGAATATGGGGTACAGGCGTCTATGACGGACAAAACACACAGAGAAACCACGTCCTGAACGACAAGGACATTATCGAATTGCACTTCTCGTAACTTTTCACTACAATGAAACCGCGGATTTCATAGCTTATCCGTGGTTGCAGTTTAATAAGGAGTTTTTGATTATGGAATGTAAAAAGAAGCAGAATTTACAGAACTGCGGTTGTTCATATCCCGGCTGTGATAGAAAAGGAATGTGCTGCGAGTGCATAAGCTATCATTTATCGTCCAGACAACTGCCGGGCTGCTGTTTTCCAGAGGATGTCGAGAAAACTTATGACCGCAGCTTCAAGGCCTTCGTAAAAGCTTGGAAGCTTTGACAGTGTAAAAGTAAAAAGGCAAAAGGCCGGACGATGAGGCGTCCGGCCTTTTTGTTTTCGTACAAAAGGGTGATTGGCAATCAGTAATCGAGAAGTTCGTCGGGCCAGGTTTTGCTGAGGATTTGAACGAGATTACCTTTGGTATCGAGAATTACAATTTCCTTTCGGCGGTGAGGGGTATTGGGGTCATCGGTCAGGAAATGAGATTTTTCGGAAACAAGACAGGAAATCTGGTCGGGGCCTTTCCACTGGGCGACAAGACTGAGGGGCGGGTTTTCTCCTTTTCCAAACCCTTCATTATCGTCGATGAGGACTTTTGAAAGGTTGAGGTCGCCGCCGAGGGCATAGATGACAAGGGTGTTTTTCTTTCCGTGCAGGAGGATTTTCCGGGAATCGTGAGAAAGCGCGAACAGATACAAATTTCCCTGCGAGAAGTCGAGTGCGATTTGAGGCACGATTTCACTGACTGAGCCGGTAAGAGTATCACAGCAGAATATGGTTTGCTTTTCTGCGTCGAGCTTGCTGGAGGGCAGGGACATTTTTGCGGAGGCAAAGAAAATGCGGTTGTCGCGGGTATAGGAGACGTGCATCCAGGGGTGATATAAAACGCCGATGAGTTCCGAAGCGGTGCCTGTGCAGACGTATGCTGCGGAGGAATCGTTGCCATCGGGGTTTTCAGGCGAGGCAAGAAGCCGGCCATTGGGGTCGATGATGGTCTGCTCGACGAGCGAGCCGAGGGTGGGTTTTTGTGTGTCGAAGAATTCATCTTCGGGCTTGATATATGCGATAGCACGGGAATCGGGGCGGAAGTCGTAGCCGGCAGCTGTGGCCGGTGAGAGGAACACTGCAGGGGTGTTTTCGGCTGGTGAAACAATGTACAGGTCGTATCCGACATCCCACGCGGTGCCATTGATACGGTCAGCGCCATAGGCGATAAACCGTGAGTCCGGTGAGAAGTGGATGCGCCAGAGCTGCTGCGAGCTTGTTGCGAGAATTTTCCGGTCGTTGGGGTTGGTGGTCGGGGCACAAACGAGCCGGCAGTAAGTCAGGTCTTTGGATTTGGTTTTATTGACGAGTTCGGCGCCAATTCTTTGGGCGAGTTGAGTGTCTGCATTTTCGACGAGGTATCTCCGGACCCAGGCGATGTGCTGGTCATTGAAGGAATCTTTCTGACCGGCGTCTGTGGCAACAGGTTTTCCGATGAAGGGGAAGTTGCTGTCTTTGATACCTTCAGCGAGGATTTTTTGTTTGAGGATTTCGGCGTGTGCCTTGATAACTTTGACCTGACCCGCAGGCAAAAGGTTGATTTCGCGGCTGAAGTCGTCCACTTTGATTATCTGGCCGTAGGCGAATTGCGAACCATCGGGCGAGATAGCGGGCCAGCGCGTGGTGGTTTCTTTAGGGGCGACCTGTGTAAGAGAGCCGCTATTGCCATCGACGATAAACAGAGCGCCTTTTTTGCGGTAGATGCCTTTGGAGCCGGTTGCGGACCACTGGAGAGAATCTTCGGGGTAACAGCCGAGAATGAAGGCGACGGCGACGTATGAGGCAATGAGCAGAAAGGCGATAAGGTTTTTCTTAGTCATAGTATTTCTCCTTGAGGTATTGTTTGTAGCCGACAAGCAGACTCGTTTTGTCAAACCTCGTTTGTGCATAAGGTCTGGGCTGCATTGCGGCGAGGGCTTTCTGTCGCCAGAAGCTGTCTTTGGCCTGTTGGACAGTCGGGTGTGTCAGCATAGGCGAGGCATAGCCGGGGAGGTTAAGCGATGATAGCTGTGTCTGAAGTGGTGTGGACCATCTGCCGACGGACAGACCGATAGCGAACGCGAAGATGATGACCGCCGCGGCTGCGAGCAGCCGCAAGCCGATGACAAATCTGGTTCGCTCTGGTCGCTGGGCCTGCAGAATGTCAAGGGCAGCGGCAAACCTCTGCGAGGTCTGTTCGGCGATGCGGGCGATATTCGGGGGGACTTCGGTCTGGCCGATGTTTTTCAGGATTTCTATCAGTTTTTCTTCGTTCATTTCAGGACTCCGATATATTAAAACGAGCAAGTTTTTCTCTCAGCGCAGCAATTGCCTTTGAGACGTGGGAGCGAGCGGTATCTTCGGTGCAGTTTAGTTTATCGGCGATTGCGTGGTAATCGCGCTGGTCGATGTATCGCATCACAACCGCCTGGGCCTGTTTTTCGGGCAGTTTGGCAATTTCCTTTCTAACGAGATTGATTGTTTCTTCATCGGCGGGGCTGGGGGCTGTTGGATTTTTAAGCACGTATGCTTTTGGGATTTGGCCATCCCTGCCGATTCTGGTTCGCCAGGCCTTCGAGTTGGCAGACAGTGCGATTCGATAGATGTATACACCGGCTTGTGGGCCTGTGAGCTTTTCGAGGTTCAGCCAGATTTGCAGGAGAGCATACTGGAATGCCTCGGTGAAAATCTCGGTGTCGCCGGTGAGTTTCCAGAGAGTGGAGGTAAGATAGCCGACGTAATCGCTTCTTAATTTCTCAAAGAGCTCCAGTCGCTTTGAGTATCTCATTCCAAAGGCCCTTTAGCCAATCGCCGGAAAATTATATTTCCACATAATAATAACAGCCGAGAGTGAATCTTGTGTAAAACTTTTCCGAAAATAAATAACCGCACACTAAATCCCTCCGCCGGCACAGATGTGTGCCTTTTTGTGGCTAATTCTTTTCCCCCTGCTTTGCTAACGCCGCATTCAGGCGTTCGCGGGCCTCGGTATAGTCAGGATTGATTTGCAGCGCCTGCCGATATGACTGTATTGCCTCGTCGATTTTACCATTCATTTCCAGAAGAACACCCAGATTGAAGTGCATCTCGGCGTCCTTCGGCAGCTTTTGCAGGACAAGCCGACATTCTTTGATTGCTTCATCGATTTTGCCGACAGCGGCATACGCTAATCCAAGACGGCCGTGCGTAATCGCATCGGCCGGTTCAAGCTCAAGTGCTTTTTGATAATAGTCAATTGCCTCGTTGTAATTGCCCTTTTCGGCCAGTGCTAATCCCAACCGGCTCAGCGATTCGATATAGTCCGGCTTAAATCGCACGGCCTGGCGAAATTCAGCAACAGCCTCGTCGGTCTTTCCTTCAGCGGCAAGGAGCGTCGCAAAGTTATAGTGAACTTCCGGAAGGTCCGGCTTGAGTTCCATCGCTTTTTTATAATGCACAATTGCCTCGTCTTTTCTGCCGATTTCATCAAGGAGGCTGCCGAGATTGTTATGCGTCACGGCACTATCGGGGTCCAGCAGAAGCGACCGATTAAAGTGGTCAATGGCCTCATCGGCCTTACCTGAATCTGCGAGAGTATTAGCGAGATTGTTATGCAGCACCGCATCATCCGGTGCAAATTCCAGCATATTCTTATACACCTGTTCGGTAGTCTGCCAATAAACGAGGTACCCCCGCGTTAAAAGTAGCTGTGATGCGGCCAACATCGCCACAACCGAAGCTAATATAATCTGTCTCGTCGAGATGCCGGACTTGGCGAACCCGCCGTCCCAGAGCCGGCTAAACAGCAAACCAACGGGCAGCAAAAAACCGACCATCGGGAAATACGTATGTCGGTTTGCCGCAATCACAGGATGAAAACTTATCAGGCCAAGCGTTGGGAATATGGCCACGAAGAAAAACAGCCATCCTGCAGCAAGGCTTTTGGTCCAGCGAAGACTGAACAACAGCGCCGCTATCAAAACAACCGTCCCGACAATACCGAAAAGAACCATCGGCTGTGACAGGTCAAACGGCTTTGGAAATGGATAATACCAGGACAAATTCGCCGGCCAGAAGAATTTATACAAATAGAAAATAATATTATGACAAAAAATAAACAAGATGCGAACAAGTCCGAATTTGCCCGGCGGGATAGCCGTTGCCGTCCTGCCCTGAGAAATTATTGTTATAACCGCTGAAACTGCGGCAATAAGAAACATCGGCAGTTTTTCCAAAACGGTTTTTTCACTAAGCCGTTTGAGAGGCCAAAAATCCAAAAGCAAAAGCAAAACCGGCATACCGATAACAGACGGCTTCGATAAAAGCGACAGGACATACATCATCAGACATATCGCTGCATACCACCATTTTTTCCTGCGAACGGAATGAACATAAAAAATCAGACAGAGTAATGCAAAAAAAGCCGCTAAAAGTGTTTTGCGTTCCGCTATCCAGACAACCGACTCGATAGTTGTAGGATGAACACCGTATAATAAACCGGCCATTGCCGCCGGCACAGCTTTACCAAATAAAAGATATAATAAAACAACCAACAGCAGCGTATTGGATATGTGCAGAGCAAGACTTGTTAAGTGAAAGGGCTTTAGATTGTTAACGCGGCCGCCTGCGGCAACATCGAGCATCAGCGATACCATTGCCAGCGGCTGATAATAACCGCGCACGGAGGAAGGCTCAAGAACTTCAGTGAAGAACCGCTTTGCCGAATACCAGCTCGGTTTTAGAACCAGGCGGTTTCGGGTAAAGTATTGGTCGTCATCAAGCGACAGGGCCTGTGCCGACAAAGCGGGCCAGTATGCCGCTAAAACAAATGTCCCCACGAATATAAGACAAAATAACAAAAAGACGGCGCTATGAGAGCTTTTCTCTCTGCCTTTGCCAATGACCGCAGGACGGACTTGTTTTGCCAATACCTGCCCTTTCTTTGAATTTACATTTTGAATTTTTTGCCTGTCAAGCAAAGGTCATTTGCCGATTTCATAATTTGGTCTGATTTTGTGATTGTTTCAACTCCGCACACATGACCTCTAATCTTCTCATTCTGTGATAAAGACGTTTATTCCTGGCCCATAAAATTAAATTACAACCAAATAATAATATTCCTGCAGCAATTGACCCTACTATCATTAATAACTGTGATTGTTCAAGGTTTATGATGTAGTGCATGGCAAAGTAAGCTCTACCAGCAACTTTACGAAAAGCTTTTTCTTGTAATGTCGTAGGGGTGCCTGATGCATATTGTTCCTCTATCTCTTTAAGCTTATCCTCGATAAAGGTGATGTCTTTTACGCGGTCTTTAATAGGGAATAACGTTGTCCCTAATATAATTAAGGCCGACAATCCCAAAAGGACCATTACAATTCCTAATACCATTTGCCAATACAAGGTCGGACTTTTAAGTGAACGCTTTATCTGATCACGAGCAGCATTAATTCGCTCCAATAAAAGCGCCTGCAACATATCGATGTTTATCTCCGGAGATATACCTATGTTAACGGCCACACCATCAAAATCTTGAAGCTTGATTGCATTAATAGAGGATTCCCCAATCTGCTCCTTAGTTATATGAAAATCTGCGATACTACTAAAACGCCAGGTTCGATTCAGCTTATTATCCAATAACCGGATTCCTTTATCAGTGACCTTTATCCGATTTCTACTTAGTAATGATTTGGCCTCTAAAATAGGATTCACAACCAAGAAAAATAGCACAAATCCCACCGAAATTAAAAAAGCACCCCATAATGAGGGTGGAGAATTTTCATAGTGCGAAACCTTAACTGCCAGATAAGATAACAGCATAAAGAATCCGATGAAAAGTAATCCACCAATAACTTTATTCCAGGTAAATTTCAATGCTGTGCGGGCACTCTCTTTACGCTTTTTCTGCGTGAATTCTCTTGGCTCCACCCACTTAAAATATGCGTCCACTGTGAGTCCTTCCCAAATCTTCACATTTTGAATTTTTTGCCTGTCAGGCGTTCGTAGCCCTCGATATATTTTTCGCTGGTTTTTTTCACAATATCACGGGGCAGTTTTACGCCGGGGCCTGATTTATCGAAGTTTATACTTTCAAGGTAGTTGCGAACAAACTGCTTGTCGAAGCTTTCCTGGTCTATACCAACTTTATATTTATCGGCGGGCCAGAACCGAGAGGAATCCGGCGTCAGGACCTCGTCAATCAAGATGATCTTATCATCAACAACGCCCCATTCGAACTTCGTGTCAGCGAGGATTATTCCCCGGCTTTCAGCGTAAACGGAGGCCTTTTTGAAAATCTCCATACTTTTGTTGCGGACATACTTTGCTGTTTCTTCACCGACAATTTCTATACATTGCTCAAAGCTGATATTTTCATCGTGCGTTCCCATTTCAGCCTTGGTTGCCGGCGTAAAAACAGGTTCCGGCAGCTTTTGGCTGCGTTTGAGACCTGCCGGCAGCTTCCAGCCGCAGATTTTTTCTGTCTCTTTATATTCCGTCCATCCCGACCCAGCCAGATACCCTCGCACAACACATTCGACCGGCAGAGTCCGACATTTTTTGACCAGCATACTTCGCCCGGCTAATTGCTCATCGAAATCGCAAAAAGGCGCAGGAAAATCGCCCACCCTGTCGGTTATTAAATGACTCTCGACACTGCCGCTTAGAAAATCGAACCAGAATTTCGAAATCTGCGTCAGGATAATACCTTTATAAGGTATCCCATTTGACATAATTACATCGAAGGCGCTTATTCTATCGGTTGCGACTATGAGTAGTTGCGAGTCGAGGTCGTATATGTCGCGCACCTTGCCTCTTTTGGGTTTTTGGCCTGCTATGTTCGTCTGCAAAACGACTTCACGCATAATTCGCCCTCCGTAGATATTTACCCATCCTGTTTTATTCTCGAATCGACATACTGAAATATCTTTTTTCTGACCTTATCAATATCCTTATTTACGGGCAGAAAATCAAATATTTTTTCCAACAATCTGCGCTGCTTTATGCGCTTGAGCGTAGCTGTAAAATTGATGTCATACACCCATGCAAGCTGGCAGAGCTTCATATCATCGAGGGTCCGCAGCCCGCCGTAGTCTATTCGCCGGCCGCACAAAATTTCTTCAACAACTTCAGCAGAATATGTCGGCTCATCCGGCAACTCGAGCTCCAGCTTAAATTCCTCCGGCTTTTCTTTATATTGTTTATAGTATTCCGTCACCACATAGAAGATGTCCAGTTTGTCCGCATCGCGTATCAGTTTGGCAAACAGCAAAGACTCACCATCCAGATTGTTTGGTATCTCTTTTAGCCCGTGACATTCGATTGCTTTTTCAATGAGCTGTTTTTCCTCTTCCTTCAGGCCCTCAATCGCCTTTGTTTCACGCAGCACCTCCAGTCCGAGCAGGCAGTGATTTATACTTCTGACATCGCTATACGTTCGGTATTTGACAAACTGTTCGAATCGTCCGATGTCGTGAAAAAGAGCTATTGCCTCGGCTATCCGCCTTTGATTATCCGTTAGAGCAAGCTCGTCGGTCAGATATCGCATCTCCTGACAGGTCCGCCGGCTGTGCTTTTCTTTGAGTTCCACATTGGCATTGATGAATTCATCATTGCCGTAAAAGCCAGCCACGTAATCATCAAACCACGTTTTGAACTGTTCTAACTTCTCTTGCTCCATAAAATTCCAATTTTTTAAAAAACAAAATGATTTTGCGTCCCTGCTGCGACGTGCGCAGCACGGCGAGTGATTTATATCAAATTTTGTGAAAAAATAACATTTTATATTCAAAAATAGCCTGGGCAGGAGTATAATCACACAAAAATAAAGAAAAGCAATAAGCTACATCCATAAAAATAATCAAGGGAGCAAAGAAGCACAATGCCTACTGTTAAGGATGTCATCGTCAGAAAACCATCAGACGAGGAAGTCGAAGGCTGCAAGAGCTGGCCGATATGGAAATGCGAACCCGGCACGTTTAACTGGGAATATACGGAAAAGGAGACCTGTCTTCTGCTCGAAGGCAAAGCGACGGTATCGGACGGCACAGATTCGGCGAGTTTCGGCCGCGGCGACCTTGTGATTTTCCCCAGAGACCTCGAGTGCACCTGGCACATCACTGAAGCTGTGACAAAACATTACAACTTCGGTTAATCTCACCTTTGTTAAAGAGGGCAGAATCTACAGGACACAACCAAAGTGCGATGTTACTGCGGGCACGGTGGAACGTCTAAACTTTTTACTGACTCCTTTGCTGAACACCTTCGTCAGGAACTCCAGATTTCACAGAATTACGAGACTGATTTACTGTTTCTATAACATTGCTGTTTATTTTTATTGAGCCCATTGTGGTTCCAATGACCAGTTTTCCTTCGCCCTTGCCAAGTTTACCGGCTGCTTTACTTCCACCTCTACGTTCCACTGTTAACGGCAGGTCCGTTTCTATCGTGCCTACAATAGTTTTAGCCTCTACCATTGCAGAAAAATCAACCGGCCCCATAAAATTTATATCACCATCATTTGTGCTTATACTAACGTTACAGACGCTGGGGGCTGTCTCGGCATAACGAACCTTTACTTTACCACTGTTTACTTTGACTTCTAAATCGCCTGAAATGCCTTCACAGGTTACCGGGCCGTTGTTTGCCGTTATGAGGCTCTTATCAAAGTCAGCTTTTCTGACAATAATCTCACCAAAATTGACACCCAGCCGGATACTGCCGGCAATTTCTTCTGCGGTAATTATTCCATTCCCAATCTCACAATTTATATCACCCTTAATTCCGCTGATGTCGACGGAGCCATTTGCTGTGCTTAGCTTTAAGTCCGCTTTCCGGGGAAGCGCTATTTCAAAATCAACCCTTATAAGCTGATTTCCCTGCAACTCTTCCGCCAGTTCTACCTCCACCCACACTATTTTGTCTATCGGTCTGACCTGTATCCGAACTCCCTTCAATATCCTTTCGGCTCTTTCTTCATCTTTTATTGCAACTTGAGCATTAGCTTTTATGCTGCATTGGCCAGTTTCCTGGCTGCTAATTTTTATCGAACCGTTAGCGTTTTTCAGCACTAACTTTGCACCTTTCGGAAATCGGACATCAAAGTTATCTTCTCTGCTAATTCCCTTGAATGTGGATTCTATAACTGTCTCGATTGCTCTTTCCTTTGATTTTTCTTTCTCCGCTTCCTTCTCAATCTTGAGCTGCTTATCCGCTTCATCCACAAAGCTGGGGCTATCTGCCATCTCTTTCTGATGTACAACTATTTGAAGTATATCATCGCCTTTAAACCAAAACAGCAGGCCTTTTCGGTGGTAGAAAATTTTACTCTCTTTTGGCTTACCAAACAGATTCCATTTTCTATAGAGGACCAGGTTTTCCAAATGGTTATTCAATGTCTGAACGGTCTTTTCGGAAACAGGTACGCCATAAGCTTCAAAGACATCCTGTTTTTTTGAAGACATCGATATGCCGGAAATCAATTCACCTTTGAAGACGGCATTGAGTCTTATCTGAGCCAATACGCCATCAGGTGTAAAGGACAAATCTAAACCATATTTGTTTTTGTAGCTAAGCCCGGTATCTTTTTCCTCTTCAGGTTCTCCCAGCTTCGATTTAACAAAATCTTTTGTGCATGTCGGTCTGCCGAGTATCAGGTCCTCAAATCCGACTCCCTCTTCAATAATAGCATGCAGGTAATCTGCCTCAACTTTTCTAATTACCCTTGGTGCCATTGGTGGTTTTGCTTGCGTCGGCAGCGATACAGACGTAACGACGAAAGCCACGAAGACCATAATGCCAAGCCCTGCACTTTTTGATTTCAGCCTTTTCAATATCACCATACTCATAATACTACCTCTATTTTTCCACTATGTACCCTTCCTGGTTTCCGAATTGTGTATTAAAGAATCATTCCCTTCATTACACGAGTATATTCTATTCGGTTTAATGTAAAAAAACAAGCAGTTTTTATGTTTGCAGTTTGGCAAGCTCGTCCTGACACATTTTAAGCTGGCCGGGCTCGGAGAGCTTCCCTGATGCGGATTTCAAATACTTTATCGCTGCGTCCGGCTGATGAAGATACCGCGAATACAATATACCGAGCATCAGCTCCACCTGCTCGACATATTCGTAACCGGCGTAGTTGGCTAAAAACTTTTCGTAAGCCTGTGCTGATTCAGCGTATCTGCTTTGGCCGGCAAACTGGTTAGCGATGTCCAGCAGATACTGCCGAGGCAGAATCTGCTCACTATCGAGCTTAATAAGCTGTAAATATGCTTCAGCGGCAGCTGGCAGATTACGCTGCACGGTCCGCCGGGCAATTTCTTCACGCAGCCGGCGGATTTCTTCCTCCTGCTGCGTCGGAACATCTGTTTTTACTTCTTTTACCCATATCCGTTTAGCTTTTTTCTGGCCGGTAAATGGGTCATAGCTGCCGGATACGACATCTCGGTAGCGGCGCCGTCGATTCCATTGCCTTATCATCGACCACAAATCCAAACCGTTGCCTGAAACCAGGCCGGTTGAGAGCATAAGCAAAATAGCAAAGATGCCAAATGCGTAGCCGGCGAGGTGAGCGTCATAAGCAACTGCGGCGGATGAAAATCTGGGCTCGACAATATTGTCCCAGACGATAAGTTTAAAGGCGATAAAGTATATCGCCGACAATTCCATCGTGCCGATGAAGAAGAACCAGTACAGAACGGTAATCAAGGTCTGCGGGAACAGCACCAGATAAGCCCCTGTGACGGCGGCAACGGCGCCGCTGGCGCCGAGAGCCGGGCTGATATGTAAAAACGTATGACCGACACCGGCGAAAACCGCCCCACCGAGATAAAGGCAGAGATAACTGATGTTGCCTAACTTATCGTTAACGTTGTTGCCGAAAAGATACAGGAAGAACATATTGCCAATAATATGCGCAAGCCCGCCGTGCAGGAACGCATAACTTACAAACTGCCAAAGGTGCGGGCGCGCAGGCGTCAGCATAAACTGCAGCATCCAGTGCCGAAAACCAATACCGTCTGTGCGCCGGTCTGCGTAGTATTCGAAGAGGAAAATAAGCACATTGACAGCTATAAGGGTGTAGTTTGCATAAGGTGTTTGCTGCGGTCGAATACTTGTCCGAATGGGTAATATCATTACTTAAATACCAGGTTCTAAATAAAATATAAAGGCAGTCTTATTGTAATGACAAAAACCGGCCGCGACAAGAAATAAAAAAGGACGGCGAAAGCCGTCCCGTTCGGCAAAGCTGATTGCTATCAAAAGTTTTCTCCCTCACGGAAAACATCAACAGTTGATACAGCTATTGTAGCAACCGGTTCCCCCTCCAGCAATATCTTAATCTAAATAAAATATAAAAATTAAACGGGATGATGCCAAACCCTGGAGCAGAAAAAACTTTATTTTTTTCATTATAAATGTTAATAAATTGTATCTGTAATTCGATAGAGATATTAAAAAGGCCAAAGAAGGGCAAAATGAAAGACAGAAATCGACAGGTATCGGCTCGTTCCCAAATTATAAAAAGACGAATCAGGGTGATTTGCCGGCTGCTGAAGAAAAAACAGATAGATTGCCTGATAGCGACGAAACCGGCCAATGTGACCTATATGACCGGTTTTTCGGGAAATGACAGTTGGGCATTGATTACAAAAAGGCAGGTTTATCTTCTAACCGACAGCCGATATACCGAGCAAGCCGAAGCCGAATGTTCCTGCTGCGAGGTAATCCAGCGAGACGCCGGCCTGTCTGAAACGACTGCTGAACTGGTAAAAAAACTAAAATCCATACATACAATAGCCGTAGAAAAATCCGCTTCGCTCGCTGTATTCGATTCGCTGAAAAGACATTTTAAGGGGCGGCTCAAGACCACAGCGAACATCATCGAGTCTGCCCGCAGCATTAAAGACAACGGCGAAATCGCCGCCATCAAAGCCGCTGCACAAATTGCAGCAAAAGCCCTCAGAAAAATCCGGCAACACATAAAGCCGGGGATAACCGAAAACAAGTTGGCCGGCAGATTGGATTTTGAAATCCGCCTGCTGGGGGCGCGCAACAGCTTCGATACAATCGTTGCTTTTGGCGCAAATGCCTCGCGTCCACACCATCAGCCGGGCAGCAGGAAATTGAAGAAAAATGATACAATCCTTATTGATTTCGGCGTGAAATATAACGGCTACTGTTGCGATTTGACCCGATGTTTCGCCATTGGCAAGATGAACCCCTTTTATAAAAAAGTCTATAACGCTGTGCGGGAGGCACAAGCTGCTGCAATAAAAACAGTAAAAGCCGGCGTCGAAATTAGTCGCATTGATGCAGCGGCACGAAAGATAATTGCTGAACGGGGCCTGCCCATTTACGGCCACGGGACAGGCCACGGCGTGGGATTAGAGGTGCACGAGGAGCCGGTCATTTCAGCAAAGACCAAAGGCAAAATAAAGGCAGGGATGGTCTTCACAATCGAGCCGGCAGTATATATCCCTGGCAAATTGGGGGTGCGAATTGAAGACGATATTCTCGTAACCAAAAAAGGGCATATTGTTTTAACCGGCTAACTCGTATTTTGCCGCTGTGAATATAATTTGACTGAAGGGAACAATAAGATATAATAACAACAGTTCGCTAGGGGTGGCTCGCAAAAAGGCGGGCCTGAGAAAAAACCCTTTGAACCTGAACAGGATAAATCCTTTCTTGCTTTCACAGGAAAGCAGGGGGGATATGCCTGCGTAGGAAAGCGGTGAACCCTGCAAATGTAAAACTAAAACAAATCGCTTCCGCCGTAAGGCGTCCTGTGGACTATGGAAGCGATTTTTATTTTTGTGCAGGATTAAAGATGGCTACGCAACTACAATTGGCAAGAGAAGAAACAATTACCGAACAGATGAGGTTCGTAGCTAAGGCCGAAAACGTCGATGCCGAGCTTATTTGCGATGAACTTGCTGCAGGTCGATTGGTGATACCGGCAAACAAACTGCACCTTAAAACCAACCTTCAACCGGCTGGAATAGGCAGGAGCCTTTCTACAAAGGTAAATGCAAATATCGGCACAAGCAGCGTCACATCATCAATAGAAGCTGAAATCGAAAAAATGAAAACCGCCCTGTCAGCCGGTGCCGATGCAATTATGGATTTAAGCACCGGCGGTGACCTCGACGATATACGATGCAAACTTCTCGCACACTGCCCCGTACCTTTCGGCACCGTGCCAATCTATCAGACTATAAAGGATAGAAGCGTCGAGGACATAGACGAAAAAACAATACTTGCCATTATCGAAAAGCAGGCCAAACAAGGTGTCGATTTCTTCACCATTCACGCAGGGGTGTTAAAGGAGCATTTGCCGCTGCTTGAAAAAAGGGTCTGCGGTATAGTCAGCCGGGGCGGTGCGCTGCTTGCCAAATGGATGCTATACCACAACAGGCAAAATCCGCTTTATACAATGTTCGATGATTTGTGCGGCATATCAGCCGAATATGACATCTGCTTTTCTCTCGGTGACGGCCTTCGGCCCGGCAGCATTGCTGATGCGACAGACGAGGCACAAATGGCAGAATTAAGAACATTAGGCGAGCTTACACAAAGAGCACAACAGGCCGGCTGTCAGGTTATGGTCGAGGGGCCCGGCCATATACCGTTTGACCAGATACAATATAATATGGAAATCCAGCAGCAGATTTGCCGTGGCGCCCCGTTTTACGTTCTCGGCCCGGTCGTGACCGATATTGCACCCGGCTACGACCACATAACATCGGCAATAGGCGGAACTGCGGCGGCCTTTTACGGAGCATCGTTTCTGTGTTATGTCACGCCAAGAGAACATCTGGGGCTGCCGAACGTCGATGACGTTAGGGCAGGCGTAATCACGGCGAAAATCGCTGCCCACGCTGCCGACGTTGCCCGCGGCCTCAAAGGTGCTGCCGAACAGGATAGAAAAGTAAGCGTAGCGCGTGCAAATCTCGACTGGAAAACACACCTAACAGAATCGCTCGACCCGGAAACAGCCGAGAGAATGTACCGTGAGGCCTGCAAAGAAATCGGCGAGGACAAACTATCCTCCGCTGATTACTGCTCGATGTGCGGCCGGCAATGGTGCAGCTTAAGAATCAACAAGGAAATCCGAAAAATGAAATTCAAAGAATAGTCTTCGGGGGTAAAATGCATCTGTTAAAAGGAACTGTTTTTTGGATTGCGGGGATTTAATTTGCGGGTAAAATGGGGCGGGCAGCTATAGTCCACCTTTTTGGCGGATTTGGTTGCAAAAACAGCCCTTCGGAGAAATCGCCGATATTCTTAAAATTGCCTTGTTTGTTTTTTCAGCAAATCGTAGAATTAAGCAATCAGGCAAGTAGCTGTTGAAGGAAAAACGGAATAAAAGGATTGATTGAAAAGTTTGCAAGACAAAAGCCAATGAAGGCATATTATGCACAGATTGGAGTTAACAGGAAGTACAGTTGCGGTTCGACAGCTATATTGATTTTTCAATGTCAGATGATAAAATCACGGTTAAAAGACAAGGATGTATTTTAATGCGTGTTATGCTCATCGAATCCGGTTTCAATGATTTAAAAAGCCAGAACCTTTCTGACGTTGAATGGTACAATAAATGGGGCAAGGTCACTTAACATGACAGCGCACGATATAATAGCAGAAACAAAAATTTTTAAAAGTAACAAGAACTTCATTTGCCAAAGATCTCTGAGAATTGCTGAGGCAATTGCATTTAAGAGTGGCACAATTGATAATCCCAAGAAAACCGTAATTTCCGTTCTTCCGAACGGAAAAGAATCCTACTTTTTAAAACCTGGCAAGGAAACTCTAAGAGCTAAACCCAACATACACGATATGTTTCCTAATGTGGGAAGCAACAACCGAAGTGAAACAGATGGCTATACTTTTGAGATTATGTGGGAGTACCTAATTAAAATTTCCATTATTAATCAAATCACTTTTAAGAAGATATTAGTATTGCTTTATCGCCTTTGCTTTCTGCTTGATCATGAGGAAATAAAAAGGGGCAAACTAAGATATTCTCCGTCTAAGGATTTGTCGGATTATATTGACAAAATTGATTTTTCATTGAGAGATGGATTTAAGGATAAATTTAAAACAGAAGAGATCGGTTTGTGGGAATACTTACACTTCATTGACTTAATTGGATGGAATGAGGATGTAAAGTATCACATTAAAAATTCAACCCCAAATTTCGAAACTGTAAACAAAAAGACAGGAAGGGTGAACACAATTCTCAGCATAATTTGCGCACCATTGATGATTAGCAACTTTATTCAAGACATTATCCAGAAAACAAAGGACTGTGGAATAATTAATGTAAAGCTTATTACTTCCACTATTCAAAAATTTACGAAATCAAGGGGTATTTGCGTACTCTCTAATAAAGACCTGTTGGAATATTTACGCCCTTATTTGGCAGAGTAATCTTTATGGACAGAGACTTGCTAAATAATTTCAGAAACAAGGTTTTAAACGATGATGTTTTAAACGTTTTAAAACAACTTCCTGACAACAGTATCGATATGGTTTACGGTGATCCTGATTACAACGTCGGGATAAAATACGGAGATAAATCCTATACCAAAAACTTCGATGAATATATTGAATGGTATATTGAATTGGCAAAAGAATCCCTTCGGGTACTCAAAGAAACCGGCAATATGTTTTTCATCAATTATCCGAAACAGAACGCCTATCTGAGAGTCAAATACCTCGATAGCGTCTGCTATGAAGTTTCTGATTACGTCTGGGTCTATAATACCAATGTGGGACATTCACCAAAACGTTTTACTACCGCCCACAGGAGCATTTTGCATTGCCGGAAAACTGCCCACAATAACTTTTATAAAGAAAACGTGGCCGTCCCATACAAGAATCCAACGGATAAGCGAATTTTACAGAATTTGGCTAACGGCTCGAAAGGAAGAATGCCGTATGATTGGCTCTACTTTGATTTAGTAAAAAACGTTAGCAGGGAAAAGACATTTCATGCCTGTCAGATTCCGCAAAGATTGGCGGAAACGTTGATATTATCCTGCACAGTGCCGAAAGACGTTATATTGATTCTTTTCGGGGGAAGCGGTTCTGAAATCGAGGTGGCTAAATCTCTCGGTCGTCATTTCATATCGGCTGAAATCGATAAAAAATATTATTATGTGATAATGGACCGGTTGAAACACGGGACCATTAGAGAAAAACATCGCTTAAAACTTAGGAATGGTGCGCGCGGCGCCAACCAAGCCGAACCTATGTTTTGGAACTGGCGGTAAATTGTGTGCCAGTTGTCCAAAGTGCATTGTATGTTCTTAATAAAGGATTTAACGCTTTGACGGGCAAAATGGGGTATTATACCAATTCAAGATATTAATTGCCGATAGCCGATAGGTATTTTAGAGAAGATTCTTTAAGGAGCTCTGGAATGCCAAGACCATTAACCATACACATCAGCACCAGCCCAAACGAACTGGAAAAGTTCGCTAAGAAAGAACCTAATCCCCGAGTGCGACAAAGGCTGTTAGCGGTGCGACTGGTAGCTATGGGAAACACCGTGCCTCAAGCGGCTAAAGCTGTCGGACTGAAACAGCGGCAAACCCGCAACTGGATTCATCGTTTTAATGACGAAGGCGTAAATGGCTTGCAGGATCGGCCACGACCGGGTCAACCAGTTAAACTGCCCCGACAGAAAGAACAAGCATTTCGGGAACGGCTCGAAAAAGGAGCTATCCCAAAAGACCCCACCCGAAACCTCAGGGTCAAAGACATCCAAAGGATTCTACGAGAGGAATTTGGTGCACCTTACTGTCTGGGAGGCACCTATTTTCTGTTGCACCGGCTGGGCTTTTCCAGCTTAGTTCCCCGCCCGCGTCACCCTCAGGCTGACCCGCAAGCCCAGGCACACTTTAAAAAAAACGCTGCAAGAAGGGGTTCTAATGACACAAAAGCTGCATCCAGATAAAAAGGTATCGGTGTGGTTTGAGGATGAAGGGCGTTTTGGCCAGCAAGGTACAATATCTCGGGTGTGGGCATTGAGAGGAAAACGGGCTTATGCATCCAAACAGACAGGTTTTGAGTGGGTTTATGTGTTTGGTGCGGTTTGTCCAGAGACGGGACAGACCCATGTTTGTTTGATTTCCTTTGCTGATACATCTGCGATGAATGGTTATCTGAAGGATTTCATTAAACATATTCCTGCCGATGAACACGTTTTGATGGTGCTGGATCGCGCGGGTTGGCATCGTGCGAGGGCCCTTGGCATCGCCGAGAATCTGACTTTATTGTTGTTGCCAGCGTACAGTCCCGAATTAAATCCGGTGGAGTTACTTTGGTGGCAGATGCGGGACAAGCATCTTTCGAATCAAGTGTTTGAGACGGCCGACCAGCCCCGCCCCTCGGAGGGGCGGGACCAGTTAGACAGAGACGTTGGTAAAGCCTGGTGTGCTGTTACTTACCAACCTGAAACCGTTCGTTCTTTATGCCTTTTCCCCTGGATTGAATCGGCAATCAATAACTAAAATTGGTATTA
>Ga0315289_10000224_pt1 | contig 89060 bp, 92 predicted proteins | sample YL17G11_40_MG_FD_203452 | JGI IMG/M metagenome (GOLD analysis project Ga0315289, IMG submission 203452) | Sediment microbial communities from Yellowstone Lake, YNP, Wyoming, USA - YL17G11_40 | ecosystem: Environmental > Aquatic > Freshwater > Lake > Sediment | place: USA: Wyoming | collected...
ATTAATTTCTTTTTTAATCTTTCTCATTGATTCTTCAAACATTTTTCCAGTTTCCTCGCAACAAAAAGGCCTATTCACTAATTTTTCGTCATTTTGCCAGAATTGATAAAATTCTTTCGGATTCATACTCATTGACTCACCCATAGTTTTAAAGGTTTGAAAGCTTGAAGTCACATAAAGGAAGTCTAAATCATTAAAAAAGGCCATTTCCTTACTCTCTTCAAAAGGCTTATTATCACCTAGCACCCAGTTATCATGAACAGAAATATAATAAACAATCTTTTTAGTTAATTTTTTGTCATACTCGACGTTTTCCAAAATTTCTTGAGCAATCTGCGCGCTGGCTTTCATATGGATTTTTTTGGTTTCTTTATCCTTGATGTTGGGACTAAGCTCGCCTACCTTTGACCAGCCCACATCATGCAAAATAACAAGTGGTATTAGTATTTTTTTGTTCAATCCTTCTTTGCCAGCAATCGTGTTGGCCATCGGCATCATCCAATTAATTTGATCAATGTCATAAACACGACCTTTTTTATAATAAGGTTTGGCTAATTGCCAAATTTTTAGATAAACTTGATCCATAAATTTATTTTATGCCAAAATGTTTTTTGAGCAGGAATAAAAGCTCGGGATGAAATTTTTCACCACTATTTATCATACTTTGTATTTGTTCTAAAGTAAAAAATTCAACTTTTTGCACTTCTTCAGGATTTATATTGAATGGGCCATCTGTGATGGCTTTGTAAGTGGTAAGGAAAAGTTTGTTACCTAGTCCATCTTCGTAAATATCTTTATGAGTAGACGTAATTTCTAGCTTAACGCCTAGCTCTTCCTTGCATTCTCGGAAAGCGGCTTGTTCGTAAGTTTCGCCAGCTCGCACGTGACCGCCGACTGGCGTGCACCAATGATTAGGACAGAAAGACTTGTATTGACTGCGCAACTGCAAGGCCATTTTATTTTCTTTGTTAAAAATAAAAATGTGAACAATTCGATGAGGCAGTTTTTGTTGGTGTGCTTCCTCCATAGAAGCGGTGCCAATTACTTCGTCCTTTTCATTGATGATGTCGAGGTATTCCATAAATTTTTACTAACGAATAAGTATAAGGGCTAAACCATATTTTACCGGGATTTCTTGAAACTTGATATTATTCTCTCTTAATTTTTTCTTCCATTGTCCTAATGGCACAGTGGTTTCATAATCACTTTTATCAATGATGTGGATGGCAACACCGCCGGGTTTTAAAGCGTTGTAGGAATTTTTGAGTATATTCCATTGCTTTTTTGTCTCAATAAATTTGAGAATGGTATGGTCGTAGGTAATATGATAGGGTGGGTTTGGCAAGGGCAATGTACAATCATGCTGGATAATATTTTCTTCGCCTGCTAGATGTTCTACAGTAATATCAAAAGTCGTAAGCTCGACAGACTTTTTATAAAATTCCTCAAATAATTTTTTATGAGCTGACACATATCTTTTGTCTCCGCATCCTAAGACAGCGATTCTCATTGGTTCATTGGCAGTTGTAATTTTAACATTTTCAAAAATCGTCTTTAATTCAGCTGCTTTCTCCTTTGTTCTTTGAGCTATTTCTTTGTCGGATAAACTAGCGTATTTTTGATGATAGATTGATAAACTCATAATATTTTCATTATACCAAAAAACAGCCAAAAGAGCCCTTGGCTAAGATGTCAATGACTGCGAAGCCTCTTCGCTCGCCGTGACGAAAAAAGTAATTCTTGGGCTGAACAATTTTTTATATCGCCTCGCACTTGTTACTGTTTATGATAAACTATATAGCTGTTTAAGACGTAGAAGCGATGACCGGATGAGTTGCCTTGTGTGGCATCATAGCCAGCCGGATACTTAGCCTGGAAACCATGACCAAAAAGCAAATTACTGCCAGTAATCTGATAAATATCGTAAATGGTCGCGCCCGCGTCCAAATCAGTTAAGTTAATCTGACCAGATCCTGGAATGGTATATTGATAGTCATTAACCAGAGTATCTTCGGGAGAGCAATCATGACCGCCGCTTGACCAGCGGGTATGGACAGCTGTGCCGTCAGCCTTAATAACAAATTGGTGCTTTTCCGACCAGGGACTGTTCACATCAGGCACCAGACAATCAGATGTCCACGTACCCACCAGTTCTTGGCCAGATGTAACAGTTGTTGTATTAGTATTAGCATTGACAGTCGTGTTAGTCGCGGCAGCTGTGTTGCTGTTTTGGTTGGCATTGGCGCGCTGTGCGAACTGCTCTTCAGTATTAGCTATAGCATTTTCCAGTTCAGGGTTGTTCTTGTTGCTTTCAGGAAGAAAATCCCGCAAGAAAAAGAATCCACCACTCAAAATAATCAGTATTACTACGACCAGAATTACCAACACCAAGGCTGAAATACCCTTTGGTTTGCGCATGGTTTGTAACATAATTTTTATTTAATGGTTAATTGTTCATTCATCTTTATTATACCAAAAACCAGCCGAAATAGCCCTAGTTCTTGACAAAATCAAACATTCAGCTATATTAACTTATCCAATTAATTTTAAAAAATAAAGGAGGACAAGTGTCATTGTTTAACACAAAGCCGCTGGCTAATGTGCAGGAGGCGCTGGATGTCAGGGATTTTTATCCTGAGAAGTGTGTTTTTCATTGGAATGGGTCTGGGAAATTACCAGAAACTTCACTTATGCTCTTTCGTAAGTATAAAAATGTTGGGAAGGTATGCGAGGGCTGCCGCGAGAGTGGATGTCCTATCAGGCAAAAGCCAAACCCAAATTTGTAAATTAAAACGCACATTCTAAATAAAACCAAATCAAAGAAAACATGATTTGGTTTTTGTTTTCTAGAAAAATAAAAACAGCCAATAGAGCTTGGACTATAGCTGTCCTTTCCAGCAAGCGATTGGCTATTATTCAATTCTAATTATCTTTTGCCGGCTAGTATAACCGGAGATTATTTTGACTTTATCGCTGGTGATACCAAAATATTTTGCTAATGTCCGAACAATGGCCCAATTAGCCTTGCCTTTGACAGGTGGTTCCTTGACAGAAACGACAAAGTGGTCATCGTCAATTTTTTTGACCTCTTCTTCTTTAGCGCTTGGCTTGGCTTTAACAAAAATTTTCATTTTTTGATAAGTTTAGTTAAAAAGAGGGGATGGAATATCCATCCCCCTTGGAAGCTTAATCTTTGATAGATTCTACCCGAAACCCCATTTGTATAAGTTTCTTTATCGAGTCTCTTCCTTTTTTAGTATCATCTTTTACGACAATCCTGGTCTGCCTAAATGGTCCCCCAACAAGTGATTCGCCAGCAATTTTTACACAAAGTTGAGTTTCCTCCGTGTCTTTACTAAGATCAACTAATTCTTTTCTGTAAAACATTTTTTTACCTCCTTTTTATCTAGCTTCCTAAAAGTATTTGTTCTCAAAGATCAGTATTTTTAATAACTCGTTATTTATAATATTTAAGAGCTTTTAGTTATTAACTACCCATGAAACTATATAGTTAGTGATAAAAATATAAGGATATCCTAGCAATTTTATTATACTACAATTGATACTAATGACAATACTAATTATTTATGCCTTCCAGCTTTTAATTTTGTCGCAATGATAGCATTTGCCATTGTGGCAGCAAATAATATCCCCGCATTTTTTACACTGCCATTTTTTGTATTCCTTAGTCAAAAACTTTTTCACCCCATTTTCCCTAATAAACAGAAGATTATCAATCATACTCATGTGATAACGCATCCGGTAGCGCTCATCGATCGCCTTAAGAGAAGAACAGGGAAAATAACGGCACTCAAAGCAGTAATTAATTTCGTTATTTAATAATTTCTTGTTTTTACAACGTCCTTTCAAAAAAGCGCATTGCTTGTTTCTAATGCGGCAACCCTGGCAATGATGAATTTTACCTCTGACTTTTTTAAGATGATGTGAGTAAGCCAAATAACCGGCGCACAGAGCGCAGTTCATGCCGCAGGGAGCGATGAGGATGGATTGCATAGCGAGTTTTGATTTGGTAGGCATATTCTTTAACTATCAAAAAAGTTTCTGCCGGTACGATAAGCTTCAATATTAGAAGCAGTGGTGTTAAAAAGCGGCTCGGGTAGTTTATCTAGATCGTACCACGCCCAGAATTCAGCACGGTCAGGCTCCAGGACCCTTGGTTCACCGCTTTTCCAGTCAGCGATCATGCCAATATCCACATAATGTTTTGGGGCGTATTGTTTAAGATTTAGAAGGCGCAGGAAATGCACATTTTTAATTTCCATGCCTGTTTCTTCCCTCACTTCGCGCTTGGCGCATTCAATAATTGATTCCATATATTCTAAATGCCCGCCTGGCCAGGCGTATTCTCCTTCGCCGTGTGCACCCTTGCGCTTACCTAATAACACTTTGTTATCCTTAATGACCATGACGCCAATACCAACTTTGATTTGTTGATTTTTATTATTGTCGGCTCGGGCTTTCATATCTTCTATTATACAAAAAAACGCCTACTTATCATAGGCGTTTTTTGTCATGGTGGGGAAAAGGGGTGATTACTTGCCCCAGCGCATGCCATGTCCGAAGCCGAAGCCGCCCATCATCGGCTGGGATTGCGCTTGCTGGTAGATTTGGTCAGCTTCTGATTGTGTCATGAAGCCAACTTTGACCATATCATCAAGCTTGGTTTTAATTTCTGATAGACTATCTGCTTTCAACTTGTCATAGGTAACTCCATGTTCAGCGGCAATTTGGTAAAACTCCTTGCCGCTCTGGAGTTCCTTTTGTAGATCATCGGTTGACATGTTCAAGAGTTTAGCCATCTCGTCCAGCTTGGCTTGATGCTTACCTGTGCAATTTTGGGTCGTAGGCTGGTCTGTGTTGGCGGTATTCGTATTTGTGGTGGCAGTCACTTGCGTGTCCCCAGACGTATTTGTATTAGCCGTCTGGGCGCGGACAATGCCAAAGGTCGCCAAAGCGATGGCGCCAGCCAGCACGACAACAAGGATAAGCATATTTCGTTTAAACATAGGCGTTTTTTGTGGGTTAATGATTAGAAAGAGCGCTCATTATTTATGATAGCATTCCCATGTGAATGCGCTGTGAATGACAAAAATAAAAAGGACCCTGAAACACATTAATTACTGAGACTCTGAATCAACCCTGATATTCATCAGGGCATGGTTCAGAGTGACTGTACTTGCAAGGGTCTATCCTGAACTCGTTTCAGTATCTCCTTCTAGGGTTTTTATTTTAGGATCTTTATAGGCAATAAATTATCCAAAAAACCGCCCTTGTAGCGGTTTTGAGAAATTTTAGGCATGTGGATCGGAATCTAATTAGATCGCTTTTTAACTTCAACATTTCCCATACCAAACACCTTGTATTCTTTAGGGAATTTATTGATTTCAAATTTAAGTACGGCTAGTCAACTTTATCAAAACTAGTGTGCTCAAATTCTCTATAAAAAAATGAATGTTTATTATCACTTTTTATGATGACGCAATTCAGATTGTAATTCAGCCTGTCTTTCTGATAATTCTTTTTTTAATTCTGCTAACATATTATCTAGAGATTCTCTTGCGCGCAATATTTTTTCTCTTGTAATTGGGATAGCTTTTTCCTTAGTTTGTTTTTCAAGGATTTGAATCTCTTTGTCAGTAAGATTATAAACTTCTCTTACTTTGGTAATTAACTCAAACATATCTCGGCTTTGTTCAGCTAGGACTCGAATTTGTTCTATAATATTATCTCTTGGATTTGTTGATTTACCTTCCCAACTTCGTTTTAAGTGGCCAAAATTAACACCTTCAATGTGTACAGCTCCAGATTCCAGCGCTTTTTGTTGTAAATCGTATCTGATGCTTGTTATCCCACTACTTATTTCTCCTTTTGTCTCATCAACAGGATTCTCTACTCCATTGAGTAAGAATACAGGTATTCCTTTGCGAACAGTATCACGGATTTTCGGTATAAATTCAGTCGGCATAGAACCACTGCCAAATGTTTCGGCGATAACAGCTTTAGTATCTTCTGGAATTAAATCCCACCGCTTTAAAGCTGCTTCAGAACTCAGGTTTGTATCAAGAAATTCTATTGTTGTTTTTTCGTCTTCCATGGTGGTTATTGTTAGTAAATCCTAGTCCCTCATAGCGGGGGAAAAGGGATCCCGCAGTATTCTCGCTTCGCTCGTCTGTGCGGAGCAAGCGAACTCGCTTCAACTTTACGGCGGAAGGGTTGGGATTTAAACCCACGAAAGGCATTTAACCTTTACCTGCTCTCCAAGACCCATACAAAGCGGAGGGTGTGGGATTTGAACCCACGAAAGGCTATTCACCTTTACTTGCTCTCCAAGCAAGCGCACTAGACCACTATGCGAACCCTCCGCTTTATTCGGGTCAAGTTTACCCCGTAAATATGAGCGGAGCGAATATTCTACGGGGCAAGCGCACTAGCTCGCCCCGCATCAGAGCGAAGCGACTGGTGCGGGGACCACCATTTTTACCCCGTGCCCCGAGCAACGACGAGGGGTTGCGGGGCGAACCCTCCAGAATAAAAAATATAACTAACATCAGTATATCATATAATAATTCTAGCTACACCCCCACACCTATTCCTTGTGACAGAATTGCGTAATAATAAATCGTTACAAAATTAAAATTTAATTATTCATATCGATATTTTAAACATAGGTGTGGGGGTAAAAAGAAAAGCCCCAAAAAAACTGGGGCTTTTAAACTCTATAAACTTCTTAAGAAAGAAATTATCTCAGTCGGTATGCCTGTCAGCTCGCAGCAGCTACCTCCCCTTGGACGGACAGTGACTTTTCCCATTGATAACTGTTGTATTTGTTCATGAGGAACTGCCAGATCAGCTTTCCTCAAAACTAGTTGGCCTGTGTTTTCTCCATTTTTCTGAAAAGAGAAGATCACGCCTTCTCCTAAGATTTCTTTCACCTCATCGTGATATTTTCGCCAGTTCCAATCAATGGTCAAAGAATTCCTCCTTTCCTTGTTAAGTATTGGTCCAACTTTCACTAACAGTCAACTATCCAAAAAATCTTTTTATCACCTCCTTCTTACATGAATAAGGTTTTAATCAAATTCCCTCCTATTATTGACTAAAAGAGCGAGCATTTAAATAGTCTATATTATTTATAAAAATTTGTCAACCCCCTGTTAAACTATCTAGCCCTAAAGGTCTAGGTTGACGCTGCCTTCGGCTCTGAGGCTCGGGCTCGAAGAGAGTTTATCGAAGCGTCAATACCCTATTTTTTTTCTGCCTTCAAAATCGCCAGCGTGGTTTTAATAACAGTGTCAGGATTTAATGAAATGCTGTCTATTTTTTCTCTGGCTAAAAACTGGGCAAAGTCAGGGAAATCAGAAGGTGCCTGGCCGCAGATGCCTATTTTGCGCTTATTCTTTTTCGCAATACCAATGACTTGCCTTAATAAACGTTTAACAGCTTCATTGCGCTCATCATAAATATGCGCCACCAATTCTGAATCGCGATCAACGCCCAAAGCTAGCTGTGTCAAATCATTAGAGCCAATGGAAAAGCCATCAAAAATTTTAGAAAATTCATCAGCCAAGATCACATTGGATGGGATTTCGCACATTACATAAACTTCCAAACCCCTTTCATGCTGTTTTAAACCATTTTTGTCCATTTCAGCGATAACCTTTTTGCCTTCTTCTATTGTACGGCAAAATGGAATCATCACTTTAACATTATATAAGCCCATCTCGTCACGTACTTTTTTTAAAGCCTTACACTCTAAAACAAAACCAGCTCTGTATTTTTCATCGTAGTAACGCGACGCCCCACGCCAGCCAATCATCGGGTTATCTTCCTTGGGCTCATACTCTTTGCCGCCAATCAAATTAGCGTACTCATTTGTTTTAAAGTCTGAAAGCCTGACAATGACATCTTTTGGATAGTAAGCGGCGGCAATAATCGCCACACCAGAAGCTAATCTATCTATAAAGTATTGTTTTTTATCTTTATATAATCTGGTCAGTTCCCCAATCACTTTGACTGCTTTTTTATCTTTCAAGCGCGGGTAATTGATCAACGCCAAGGGATGAATTTTGATATAGCTGGAAATAATAAATTCCTCGCGCGCCAAACCAACGCCGTCATTGGGAATAAAACTTTCACTAAATGCCTGGTCAGGCGTGCCGATATTCATCATAATTTTGGTACGAGGCCGCTTTATCCTCTTTAAGTCGGTCTTCTTAACGCGAAAAGGTAAAATGCCTTCATAAACAAACCCTTCCTCGCCTTCGGCGCAGGAAACTGTGACCTTCTGGCCGGTTTTAATCTTGCGCGTGGCATTACCGGAACCGACAATACAGGGAATTCCCAGTTCGCGGGAAATAATCGCGGCATGACAAGTCCGGCCGCCGCGGTTAGTCACAATAGCGCTGGCTATTTTCATAATCGGCTCCCAGTCAGGGTCAGTCATGTCAGTCACCAAAACCTCGCCTTTTTTAAACTCGCGAATCTTTTTTGTTTCTAAAATTATATGAGCTTGGCCCGCCCCTATCTTAGCACCAACTGGCGAACCGCTAACTATTAACTTACCCTTTCTCAAAAGCTGATACTCTTCCAGCATTGACCAGTCTTTTTGTGATTGCACTGTTTCCGGCCGTGCTTGCAACATATAAAGCTTTTTAGTAACGCCGTCTTTCGCCCACTCCATATCCATCGGTTTTTTGTAATGATTCTCCACGATGACAGCCCATTTGGCTAGATGTAAAATTTCCTGGTCAGATAGCACATAGCTGTCTCTTTCTGCTTGAGTGGTTTTTATATTCCTAGTCGGATGCTCAGGCGTAGAATAAATCATTTTCATCTCTTTGGCTCCAAGCTTCTTAGACAAAATTGGCTTGAATTTATCCAAAGTGGGTTTAAAAATATAAAACTCATCGGGTGTCACTGCGCCTTGCACAATATTCTCGCCTAAGCCCCATGAACCATTAATCACTACAGTATTTTTAAAACCAGTTTCTGTATCAATGGAAAACATCACTCCTGAACATAACGATTTCACCATTTTTTGCACGCCAATGGATAGACCGATACTAAAGTGGTCAAAACCTTTTTCCTCGCGATAGGAAATAGCGCGATTAGTAAATAATGAAGCATAACTTTTCCGACAAGAAGCCAAAAGAGCCTTCTCTCCCCGAATATTCAAAAATGTCTCCTGCTGGCCGGCAAAGGAAGCGTCGGGCAAATCCTCGGCCGTCGCTGAGGAACGGACAGCCACATCACAATTCTTGCGGTACTGTTGTTCCAACTTCCGATAGCCACGCACAATTAATTGTTCCAAATCTTTAGGCAAGCTAGATTTCAGAATTATTTTTCTTACTTTAGCGCCCCTATCCATTAAATTTTTAATGTTATGAGTATTAAGATCAGCTAAGATTTGCTTAATTCTCTTTATAATATCAGCATTTTTAAGAAAGTAATGATAAGCCGCCGAGGTAATCGTAAAACCATTGGGCACGACGATGCCCTTTTGAGTTAAATGCCGATACATTTCTCCCAAAGACGCATTTTTGCCGCCCACCAGCGGAATATCTTTGATGCCGATTTGATTAAACCAGAGGATGAATTTTTTATTTTTGGACATATGAAAGAATTAATGGTTAATCCGTCTTAATCATAACAAAAAAATTAACCCTTGACAAATATAAAGGACTACGTTAGGATAAGACAATAGCTATATTCAGCGATTATTTATTTAAAAACAAAAATAACCCTTTCACAAAGGAGGTGAAATGGCAGATTTTAAGCAGCTACTTAAAATTAGAAAAAGACTCAAAGCGCACTTTGAATTACTATTTTTCCTTCTCATCACTGAGCTTTTAAAGGAATGGGCGCCTCTCTCAAAAGATTTTGAGCAATTTGTCAAGGATAATCATCTGAGAGATGTCACTACAAATGAGGAAGAAAAAAATATCGAAAAATTTACGAAAAAAATTACCAAAAAGGTCTTTTCAGAAAATGATTTATTAGAAGATCATGGTTGTGAGATATCACTTCTAGATCTACCGATTGCCCTATTACAAATTGACCCATACGAGGAGGCATTTTCTGGTCAAGTTTTCGGAGAGGTGAGAAATAAAACTATATGTAGACTCATAAAATCAATCAAAACGGAACAACTTGACCAAAAGAAATACGGCGACCCACAAATAAGACCCGCGGAAGTCGTGGTCAATGTATTAAGGGCCCACTTAGCTGGATTTCTGATCCAGCTTGAGCAAGCTAGATCAGACCTCAGTGATAGAGCGACAATTAAATTTGTCAAATGAAAATAACTGGAAAATCCCCTCATCTTTTATTAAGGATGAGGGATTTTTTTATAACATAAAAATTTGCAAATATAAACTTCTACCCAGCTTTAGCTGGGGTGTCTGAATTGAAACTTTAGTTTCATTGGAGGCTGCCAAATGGTTAAAACCATAATTTCTACACCCGAACTAAAGTTCGGTAGAAAATTCGTACATTCGTAAAAATTCGTAATTCGTAAAGTATAAGAAAAACCCGAGCCGAAAAATAGCTCAAGTTTTTCTAAAGTAAAGTCTTTAATAGTGAATTAAACTAAAATTTATTGGCAATATCTCCGAACACAGGTATTTTATATTTTTCACCACCATAAGCCTTGACAAAGCCGATGATCACAGCGATCACGGTAATAATCCAAATCAACCATGATATCCAAAAGAGGAAAGGGATCATACCGATTAATGAAAAGATAAAAATGACCAATCCTTGTTTGGCATGGAATTTAACAAATTCGTCATCCTTCTTTATCACTAACATAACGACGCTAAGAATCCAAAGGTAGCTCAAAGCGGCCATCAATTTACTGTCTACGCCTCCAGTTGTTATTGGTTTTTTCTCGTCCATAACTGTCACCTCCTTTCAAAATTATTTCACTTTTTAATAATATTTTTAAAAATAATAGCCATGATTACAGAAACAACCAAACCATAAATACTTAATAAAACGGGTAAACGAATAATTTCCAATAGATACCACCATTGATGATACCAAATTATTTCAAAAATTGCTAGGATTAATCCTACGACCAAACCAAGGAAAACACTCGCGGCGACTTGTACGGCCAATCCCGCTTTATATTTTTTCATTAATACCCAATTTAAAATAAGAAAAATCAAGCCTTCAGACACCCAGTGCAAGAAAAGATAACGGTCAATCACAATATTGGCTATTTCCAAAATCAAAAGCAGGATGATTAATCCCCTAGTCGCCTTCCAGTAAAAACTTAATTTCTGATCGGCAATTGTATCATCAGCTTCTAATCCTCGGGAAATAGGCATATTTGTTTGCTGTCCATTGGGCATACCTGATTAGATTATAGAACAATTTTCTGAATAATACAAAAATTCATTTAATAACAGTCAGAGGCTGCCTGCACCCCTACCTATTTTGAAATAACCCGAATAATAATTAGAGATTTTTTCTGTGTAGCGAAAGGGACTAAAAGTCAAGGTTGAATAAAAATAGGTGGGGGTGTGGATAAATACATTTGACAAAATTTATCAAATGCATTAACATCTTATAAAATGGCTGTTTTAAAATACAACACAAACCTATAAAAAGGAGGTGATATATGTCACAGTCCGAGACTGATGTTTTGGAACGCAAAAAAGTAGTCGTTGGAGAGGAGGTGAAGCTGTCGCCCGTACTGGCTGAGCAGGTAGAAAAAATCCTGAAATATCCTGAATTACAAAAGCGACAAGATGGGTTCAGATTAAGGAAAGCTTTATCTGATTTAGGCATAAAGCCTTTCACTGCCGAGTCAGTCAGCCAATATAAAGAGATGATGCTGAAGAAATACTCAAATAATTTCTGGCGCTGGCAGCCCAAATTATCAAAGGCGCTGATGTCCTTTTTTAACTTATTACTCATCTTCAGCGTTTCTCTGATGTTCGTCGGCTGGCTTATTGCCTGGCCGCTTGGGCTTGGCGCTTCACTGTGCTTCGGCATTTCCTGCGTTCTATTTAACAGATTAAGGAAGATCTGCCAGTCAACCAAGGAATGGAAACGCGTCCCCCTGGAAGGATACGAAAGCCCAGTGCCGGAATTCGTCCTCAACACGGCTTTGGAAGTTAAGTCAGCTGATCCTCAAGCCAAACTCTTTATCGAGCAATTTGCTGATACCAAGGTCTCTGATCCATTTTTAGTCATTGCGAGCCGGCATAAGGACGAAGAATACTATTGCGAAGTCTGGAAAGAACCTCAATTTGTCATGAAGAGAGAGGTTTAAGTAAGATTTAAGGCTCCACTCATTTTGTGGAGCTTTTTTATTCCCACACCAATAACCTTTTATGAAGAATCTTGTGAATAACAAATTATTGGTGTGGGGATTTATTTCCACAACACAAAACCCCTAGCTTTCACCAAGGGCTCTGTGCCTTGCCCTGCACCCTTTAGTGGTGCAGGGGTTTGTAATATATTAAAAGAACAAATTATATTCAAACTAAGTTTACTCGTTTATTCGCGATGAAAATTCGTGATCATTCGCGGAAATTCGCGAGTATTCGCTATTTAGTATCCCATGTCCATACCGCCCGGCATACCACCCGGCATACCCGCGCCTTTCTCTTCTTTCTCAGGTAAATCGGTAACAACAGCTTCGGTAGTTAAAAGCATAGCTGCGGCTGAAGCAGCATTCTCCAAAGCAGAACGAGTGACTTTAGTCGGATCGACAATACCAGCCGCCACCAAATCTTCATATTTATCAATTTCCGCGTTATAACCATAGCCGCCTTTTTCTTTTTTCACAGCGTCAACAATCACCGAGCCTTCCTTACCGGCATTAAAAGCAATTTGACGTAATGGTTCTTCCAAAGCTCTTTTAAGTATATTCACGCCAATTTTTTCATCGCCTTCAACTTCCAACTTCTCTAATTCATGTAAAGTCCTCAGCAAAGCTACGCCGCCACCCGGGACAATACCTTCCTCAACCGCGGCACGAGTAGCATGCAAAGCATCTTCAATACGATGCTTTTTCTCTTTTAATTCTGTTTCAGTGGCCGCACCGACTTTAATGACAGCCACGCCGCCGGCTAATTTGCCTAGGCGCTCTTGTAATTTTTCCTTATCAAAATCAGAAGTGGTATTTTTTAATTCAGTCTTGATTTGTGCGATTCTGTCCTTAATAGCTTTTTGATCGCCTTTACCTTCCACGATGGTAGTATTTTCTTTCGTGGCAATAACCTTACGCGCCTGTCCCAGCATTTCTATGTTCGCATTTTCTAGCTTAATGCCAATGTCTTCGGAAATCACTTTGCCGCTGGTTAAAATAGCAATATCCTCTAACATTTCTTTGCGGCGATCACCAAAACCAGGCGCTTTCACTGCTAAAACATTGAAGGTGCCGCGCAGTTTATTAACCACAAAGGTGGCTAAAGCTTCACCTTCCACTTCATCAGCAATGACGACTAAATCCTTGTGGCCAGCCTGCGCCAATTTTTCCAGCAAAGGTAAAATTTCATTCAAGGCAGAAACTTTTTTGTCTGTAATTAAAATGTAAGGGTCTTTGTATTCAGCTTCCATACGCTCTGGATTGGTAATCATATAAGGCGAAACGTAGCCCTTATCAAACTGCATGCCTTCCACAACCTCCTTGGACAAGCCAAAGGTCTGGGATTCTTCTACGGTAACCACACCGTCCTTGCCAACCTTTTCCATGACTTCAGCAATGAGCTTGCCTGTTTCTGAATCCTGGGAAGAAATAGTGCCCACTTGTGCAATCTCTTCATTAGTTTTGACTGGTTTGGAAATTCTTTTTAATTCGGCAATGATTGCCTTCACTCCTTTTTCAATGCCGCGTTTAATCACCATCGGGTTCGCGCCAGCCGCCACATTCTTGAAACCTTCAGCTACCATACTTTGTGCTAACAAAGTCGCAGTCGTAGTGCCGTCGCCAGCCACGTCATTAGTTTTGGAAGCGACTTCCTGAACCACCTGTGCCCCGACATTTTCAAATTTATCTTCTAATTCAATCTCCTTGGCAATAGTCACGCCATCATTGGTAATGGTTGGCGCACCAAAGCCTTTGTCCAAAACCACATTGCGTCCCTTTGGACCAAGCGTGACTTTGACAGCGTCAGCTAATTTATCCACGCCCTTTTTAATAAGCTGGCGCGCTTTTTCGGCAAATAAAATTTGTTTAGCCATAGTTTTGAAAATTAATAATTAATAATTTACCCTGCACCTTATAAGTTAAGGTTTACTATTTTTATATTATCATTTAAGGTGCAGGGTGTATAATTTAATATTTTGCTTGCTTATTTGTGTTAAGTCCTACACAACCTTTGCTAGCACATCTTCTTCCTTCAGCACTTTGTACTCTATATCTTCAAGTTCAACTTCATCGCCAGCGTATTTACCAAAAATAACTTTATCGCCGACTTTTAAACCAAGTTTTTTAATCTTTTCGCCGTCGCCGACGCCCACTACTTCGCCCTCTTCTTTCTTTTCCTTTTCAACGGTATCGGGTAAAACAATACCAGCCTTAGTGACCTCTTCTTCAGTCACCGGCTTAACAATGATACGATCGCCTAATGGTTTTAAATGCATAGATTTTATATGTTAATTTTAAAAAATTAATTAGTTTTCTCGTAAATTAGCACTCCTTATATTTGAGTGCTAATCCGTAATACCATTGTAAATAAATAAAAAAATGCTGTCAAGAACTAGATAAACAAGTTATCCACACCCCTACCCCAGAAATTTTTATCCAGTAGTCCATAAATTAAAAAACCGTCCCTGAATCAATCAAAGGACGGTTAAAAAGAACAGTTCGTAATCACAAGGTCAATCGTGCGGCAATGGGAAAGCGACGGCCAACACCGAATGCCTTGGCAGTTACCCTCAGACCGGGCGGCATTTGCCGGCGTTTAAACTCGGTGTAGTGCACCATGGAGATTACCCAGCGCACTATTTTCTCGTCAGCCATGCCTGTAGCCATGATTTCCTTAAAACTTTTTTGCTCTTCCACGTACAAGTGAAGAATTGAGTCAAGAATATCGTAAGGCGGCAGGGAGTCCTCGTCTTTCTGATCAGGTCTTAATTCAGCAGAAGGAGGTTTCGTAATCGTATTAACAGGAATAATTTCCTGTTCACGATTAATATACCGGGCTAACTTATAAATTGTCGTCTTTGGCACATCGGAGATGACGGCTAGACCTCCAGCCATATCACCATACAATGTGCAGTAACCGACAGCCAGCTCTGATTTGTTTCCCGTTGTCAGTAATATCTTGCCAGTACGATTGGAAATGCCCATTAAAATCATACCGCGAATACGCGCCTGGACATTCTCTTCAGTGACATCACCCTTTATCTCGCCAGCCTCATGCCAGCCAATGGATTGTTTTAATGCTTCGCCCACAGACTGATAAATATTGCCGATAGGCACTGTCCATAACTTGATGCCTAAATTTTCGGCCAGGACTTGGGCATCCTTGACACTGCCTTCTGATGAATATTGTGAAGGCATGCTCACGCCAATCACTTTATCGGATCCTAATGCCTCAACAGCTATGCAAGCTGTGATAGCGGAATCAATACCACCGGATAAGCCGATCAGCGCGCCTTTTTGACAGTTAATCTTACGCAGATAATCACGCGTGCCGAGCACCAGCGCCTGATAAAGGTCTTTAAGCGAATCTTCGTCCGAAGCATAATCTACGGCTGCCGCATTTTCGGTTTCTATCACCACCATATCTTCTTCAAATGCCTTAGCTAACCCAATGCATTGGCCAGCTGAATTAACGGCAAAACTGCGGCCATCGAAGATTATCTCATCATTGCCACCTACTTGATTGATATAAAAAACCTGACAACCAAGTTCCTGAGCTGTTTTAGCAACTAAGGCTAAGCGCGCCTTGCCTTTTCCCCAGTAATAAGGTGAACCATTGAGGACAATAAGTGTATCCACCTTGATTCCGGAAAGTGCTTCTACTGGGTCATACTCGTAGAGTCGGTGGCTATTGGCAATTTCTAAGCCTCCCCAAATATCCTCACAGATGAGTATGGCTAACCGCTTGCCGTGATAATTAATGACCTGTGGTTGCGAGAAGCCTGGCTCGAAATATCGCCTTTCGTCGAAAACGTCATAACTAGGCAGAAGGTATTTTCGCTGCCAGTGTCGAACTTTTCCGTTATGAATAAGGACAGCCGTGTTAAAAAGCGGCATTCCCTTTCCGTTGTTATTCTCAGCAATACCAACAATAAGCCCGACGTCACCAACTTCTTGGCAAAGTTTTGCCAGGCACTCATCCTGCTTTTTGAGATAATCAGGCATCAGCAGTAAATCGCGCGGCGGGTAACCAAAAATAGCTAATTCCGTGCTGATCACTAATTCCGCGCCTTGCGCACACGCCTGACGATAACCCTGAATTATCTTATCAGTGTTTCCACCAAGATCTCCTACCCAAAAATTAAGTTGCAACATGACAATTTTCATATATTCTCCTTGACACGTTTTACGTGTCTTACCCTGAGTTTATCGAAGGGCGTTTATTTTATTGTTAACGATCAAATTTTCTTATCACAACCATTTAAAATTAAATGGCTCTGATAAGAAGTGGCGAAAAAGGATAAACTTACCTTTCTCGCCACTATCATTCTAAAGTAGGATCGCTCCTGGGTATCGCCAATCATACCGCAGGTGCCCATCCGGGAAAAATATTAACTGGCGAATTTCTTCAGATGAAGGTTTTAGAGTTAAGCAATTAGACAGGCAGATATTCTGACCTTTGTAATCATAGACCATGGCGCCGTGTGCTAATGGCATTAGCTTCTTTCCTTCTTTATCCAAGAAGCGTTTTATTTCCTGGACTCTGTCTTTCGCCAACTTGTGCTCTGAAACCCACTTAGCCACCTTCTTGTTTTCACTATTCTCTGGCATTCCAATAGATCTGACAGTTAATTGTTCTGCGTGATTATCCTTGGCGTACCTAATTATTTTCTTCACGCCTTCAATACTGTCAATCCCGCCCTTAAACATCATACAGGACAATCTTACGGAATAGCCGAATGAGTGCAGATAGGGTATTAATTCAGCCAGGTCAAAATATGAACCATCCGGCTGATAAATCATCTTCCCTATCTTCTGATCATAGTGCACTATAGAAAGTGCCATAGTGGTCAGGCCAAGATTATACCATTCTTTCAGATACTTCTGATACTTTTTCCTTTTTTGTAGGAAAACAATTCCATTGTTCTGAAGTTCCAAAAAAGGAAAGTTATAAGGCTGGAGGTGCACCAAAAAATCAGTAATTCGCTCTGGAAATAAGGTTGTTTCGCCTTTTCCAGTTATAAGAACAGTCGAAACGTGACTGTCCTTGGCAAATATGCAACAGATACCAAAATTTCTCCAGTTGACAGCGGGTAATTTCTGGCTGACACCTTGACCAGGCGTCATCCGCGAAACTCAATAAGGACATCTAGCATTGCAGGCAGTACTGCCAGCAACAATACTCATGGTTTGTATTTCCATCGAATCCTCCTTAACACGTTTTACGTGTCATTTTTATTGTTAACGATCCAATTTTTCTTTCCGCAACTATCTAAATATAAATAGCTCCGGAAAGAAGTGGTGAAAAAGATATTTTTTCTCTTCCACCACTTATAGGAATTATTATTTTTCTGAAACGAGCACGGAAAGAATCATACCTAACATGCTCCAGTCAACCAAATCGCTTTCAAGAATTTCCCTGATCGTCCTAATCTCCACATAAGTGCGTTCAGTGTCAGCCACTACGCCGTGGGCAATGCCAGCCTGCTCCCTCAGTAAGTCAAGCTCTTTCTCCGTGATTTCTACAAAAAAGACATGCGCTTTATGGGCTGATAGAGTAGAAGGCATCTGCCTTGAACTGTGTATTATAATCCGGCTCTTATCAATTTTCAAACCTGTTTCCTCTTGTACTTCTCTTGCAACTAACTCTAAAGGGTCAAGGTCTTGTTCACAAGACCCACTAGGTGATTCCCAAATAAATCCATCAACCGTAGTTGCTGGCGAACGAAATTCACGTACCAAAACAACTGTAGAATCCATAAGAGTACGTCCTTGACGATACATAACCATAGTGTAAATATCCGGTCTAGATATCACTACTTCATTATTTTTGTAACGATTTTCAGAAGCTATATAGATATTTACATGCAAAGCCCAAAAAAAGACTACTTCCTTTTTCGGACCAACACGAAATGTCCAGACAACCTTAGCGCCGTCAAGCCGATTGCCCGCTTTTTTCTGCGCGCTATACCAAGCCTGAAAAGATGATGTACGCCAGATATAAAGCGGCACCTGACACTCACCGCCATTGCGCAAAGCGCCTTCGCCGATCATTTCTAAAGCTGCTTTGACAGTATTTTCCAAAGTGCTGGCTTGCGGTTCAAATTGCTGAAAAGCCTTATGTTGCAGATAAGGCATTTTCGGTGCATTTACCGGCGCCCCAAGCACCACCTTGCCTGATTTAAACCACTCGCCATGCTCATGGTTAGTGGTAAAGGCCGGCATAGTCTTTAAATCACGTGGCACCCAGAAAAGTATACAGTCAGCTTGATTAAGCGCCGCATCCTCCCAGTCTACCTGTTGATCATAAGACAAAGCCCAATTACCATCACGTGGCTCTGGCACAAACACCACACCATCATAACCATTGCCCTCAAGCAATCTTAATGCTTCTGGTCGCCATGATTTTACTTCTGAAGAGCGTGGCGTCGGTCCAGCCAAAAAGATTGACTTGGTATAAGATACTGGAAAATCTTCAGTGGCGTAAACTATTTTCATTGAGTCCTCCTTGCCCTGAGGTAATCGAAGGGCGTTTATTTTATTGTTAACGATCAAACTTTCTTATCACAACTATCTAATCATAGATAGCTCTGATAAAAAGTGGTGGAAGAATGTTCCTCCCACCACTTGTTTCTTAAAAGAACTACATCAACTCAACTGTCCAATCGGTGCTTCCTTTTCCCACAGATTGTGAATAAATTCATACAACTTTTCACTCACCGCCACTTTATACGGTGTTGGGTTAAGAAAGCGCAGATGGTCAGGTCTTAATGCAGTGAGTTGCTTCAATACATAACTACGAATACTCTCCAGTGTCGGAGACGGCTGTTCCATATCGCCCTGATTCCAGAAGCAATAATGAAGGGGTACAACTGTCCTTGGTTCAACAAGCACCCGTTTTGTCTCTACGTGAGGATGCCGGCACAGAACTTTCTTATAAGCAACAGGGGGCTCCTCATCAGCCATGGTCATCAGATCAATCAATGCATAGCCATCGCGACCAATTAAGCGGTAAGCTGTTTTACGGCCGGGAATCGTCATCTTTGCTGTATCCTCTGATAATTTAATTCTTGGCTGGCCATTAATCTCAACCAGCTTATAAACGCAACCAAGCGCTGGCTGCGCTTTGCAAGTTACGAGATGGGTGCCAATACCAAAGGCATTTATCGTATGTCCTTGCAGATTCAAGGAGTGTATCACCTCCTCATCAATGTCATTGCTGGCTAAGATTGTCCGACTACCGAAATCTGCGATTTGGTAACGCTGTCCCACTGCTTTAAAAGTTTCTCTTGTCTGCTTGGAAAGATAAGCTAAGTCACCGGAATCCAAACGAATGCCCACAGGCTTATAGCCAAGTTCAAATAATGCTAATGAAACGCAGATAAAATTAGGAACCCCGGACTTTAGCGTATCGTAAGTATCGACCAGGGCAAGAAATCCTTTTGGATAAGCCTGCGCATAAGAAATGAAAGCAGCTAACTCGCCTTCGTTTGTGTCAGTATAGCCAAGTTCTTCACGATACTTTAGCACCAGCTCGACAAAGTTGTGTTCAGTGCCAACCTGGTCTTTTATCATCGGATTCTTGATATCCTTAAGACTGGTGAATGACTGGACCCACGAATGTGCGTGCGTTCCTCTGACCAAGATGTTAAATATTTTACCTGCCAGCACATTGCTCGTGCCGTTAAAACCGCCCATGTAACTGTATCTAGAGGCAGAAATACCGCCATCTGGTCCTTGCGCTCGCCTCAAACCAAACTCAATCAAATCCTTGTCAAAACCAGCTGCCAGCCTAAATCTTGCAGCGTTGGTAGCAATAAGACTCGGATAATTTACCAGATTGAGTAATGTGGTTTCTAAAAGCTGCACAATGCCGAGCGGACCTTCCACTCTGATTAGCGGAATATGCGGGAATACCAGCGTGCCTTCCCTGACAGCATAAATGTTAACTTTAGAGCAGTTAGCCTCCCTTAGCCACCAGAGGAATTCTTCCTCACAATGCAGAATTTTTCGAACGTAATCCAGGTCATCCTTGGTGAATTCAAAACTGCTAACAAAGTTTAGTACCTCTGAAAGTCCAGCAAAAACTGTGAATTCACCGCCAAAGGGATTTTTCCTGAAAAACAAGTCAAATACTGCTGGCTCATCTTGCCGACCGCTCTTCCAGTACGCATAAGCCATGGTAAGCTGATAGAGGTCAGTCAATAAAGGACTGACTAACGGATTTGTTGGTTTCATCTTTCCCTCCTATTCTTATGTTCTTTTTCCAACTTTCTCAATAAATACTGAATCAGCGCGAAGACACGTACGTCTCCACAAATAAAGTCTTCAAGATTGTCAATCGAGATAAAGATGCGCTTTATTATTTCACCTGGGTCTGTGCCGAATACACGCTCTTTCTCTTCAATTTGATGGGATGTAACTTCAACGTAGCCGAGATAGCATCGCTCGGTTATCACACCGGCTGATAATGCCATAGGTTGGCCATTATTAAGAAGCTCAATGTCGCTTTCCGAGATTGTTACGCCAGCTTCCTGTTTAGCCTCTAAAACCATTAGTTCTTTCGGGCTAAATTTCGCGTCAAAACGACCGGCCACGCTTTCGATAATCGAGCCATCGGGGTTATCCGGTCGAATCATCGCTTCTCGTTTCTGCTTAACCAGTATAATCTTTCTTTTCACAATGTCATGAATAAGCAGACTCACTGAATCGGTTGTTCGTACAAACTCTCGTTGTCCATGATCTGTTTCTACAATAACAAATTCGTAATAACCTTTGTAAATTACATTCTCTTTCATTAACAAAACCTCCATTAGTTTTTGTTGTTTTCTTTCAATGTGCCAGCTTCAAAAAAATTTGAAGCAGAGAGCTTCAGTCAAAACTTGTTTCACTGAAATTCTCTTTAAAAATATGTGAGGGGCAAGAACTATTTGTTAATAATTCCTGCCCCAAAGAACAAATCACCACTTTGGAAATTGAGTTAGTGTCAGCTTATCATCTGGATCATTTCCAGGTAAAAACGCTAATTCTACAGAAGCAATGTTACTTTTTCTTATCCTCATCCACACCACCTCCTGAAACTGATCACCGTCAGCAAAACCAAAGATGGGTCTTTTTCTGGGATTAAGAGTGGGATCAACATTCCGAAATTCAACAACAGAATCATTGGCTATATGAGCCTGGCTCCAGCCCAATGGTTCAAAAACATTGCTGCCGACCAGAACTAAATTCTGCGCGGTCTTTCTGACTGGTATTGCGCCCATCGCCCTCCCATAAGCAGTGGAACCAAATGGAGTGGAGACCAATATTCCATCAGCCACTAATTTCGGTATACGCACCTTTCCGTCTAGTTTTACCTCGATCCAGGCAGTACCTCCGAGTTTGGCCTGCACCCAGGCATCATTAAAAGCAAGGCCGTTTTTTTTCTTGTTATCAGCGCCCAAAGTTTCTACATAAAGCAAGGGTGACTGATAAAGCGTCAATTCCTCCAGAAATAATTTCAGGGAAAAATTACTCTTAATATCATTCAGGAGAAATCCCCGATGCCCTGCATTAATCCCAAGAAACGGCAAACGCAGTCGCCAAAGTTTATGGATCGCATGGAACATTGTTCCATCTCCGCCAATAACCACAACCTGGTTGGCAGTCCCATGAAAGTTAGAAATACGGTCTAGCTTTTTAGCCATTCTGACAGCATTCTTATTGCGATTATCAACTACAACAATAGGTTTTAGCTCATTTAAACGAAGAATGGCTGTCTGTTTCGGTATTCCACGGTAAAGACCCCAGCGCTCAATGTAACTTTCCACTTCTGGCACCACAAAGCCAGTTAATGATTGGTGATTAAAAGCTTTGTTGCGAATTTCAGTGCTTGAACCGTTGAAAACAAGCCCAAAAAGCTGATGGCGTAGCGGTAAATCACTCTTATCAATTTCATAACCTTGGCGGGGTATCACAACGAAACGAGCTGTTTCCCAAAGCCTTTTACCATCTTTCCACTCTTGCTGAATAACTGACTTGCCTTCCCCGCCACCCTGGACAAGGTCTGCGCCAACAACAATCCAAACCTCGCCTTCTTCTTTATACCTTTCAAGCAAATCAATTGTTCGAGTGAAAACACTTTTCTCGAGGTCATCAAGGTCAACCCTAACTTTACGTAAACCTCGAAAAGTCATGTCAGTCATCTCAGCCCGATGAAGCGGAGCAATATCGCTCACCGTAGCTTTTTCCGGTTCCGGTCTTGGTCCGCAAGGCACTATTATAACCAAATCAAAAATTGGAATTAATGATTCAACAATCTTTCGGTGATGAATGCCTGACGGATTACCGCTTAAACCATAAACTGCAATTGTTTTTCTTGTCATTCCAAACCTCACTTTTTTGTATGTTGTTTACAATGTACATTGTCTCAAAAAATATTTTGAGACAAGAGAGCTTTTACTAAACTAATTAGTAAAAATTCTCTGAAAGAAAATTTGGGAGGGACTAGGCCATAAATGACCGAATCCCCCCTTTTGATTTAACGAAACTTACGCTCTGGTGACATCTTGTCTCGACAGACCTTTGTGGCTACTGACTGAACATTATTCAGGATTCTATCCCACTCATCGCTTCCCGATGGTATCCTCGCCTTGAGTTCATCCTGGTCGTAGAAAGAAATATTTCTACCGAAAGCGGCAGCTGCATTATCAATTGTTACGCTTCCGTCTGGCTCTATTTTTGTAGCTGGCACCCCTCCTGTTCTGGAAAGATAGCTAAGAACATCAACAAAATGTATTCTCTTGCCATAAATACAGGCGGCGTATGTATCATGCTGAAGCGCATGCTTTCTGCCACCAGTGGCAATAAGAAGATCAAGTGTAAAAATATAAAGATCAGCGTACTCACTGACATTCGAAGCGACAAAGACTGGAATCTTATCATCCTTTACATAGAGCATAAAGCGAGGGCAGGAAAAGCCAAGTAGAGGAATGTTGAATTCAACAGCCACTGATTCAATTGCTTTATCAACACCAAGATCTGAAGCACCATAAACGAGCCGCAACTGAGCAGAACGAAATTTAAGCCGTAAATGGTCGATAACTGCTCGCAGAATACCCGCACAGGCCTCTTCATATGCTCCTTGTTGAATGCCATATTCTCTGCAGTGCTTCTCGGTAAGCTGAGAATAGCCATTCATAGAAATGATAAAGTTATCAGGATAAAAGAGAGTTTCCTGTATCGCCTGCTTATACTGATAAGGCAGAAAGATGGGTTTTTGATGAAAAATCTTTTGGTATATTCTTTCCTTCTCTGGTGCATCAGGATTAATACAGGTAACCCCTTCTCGCCCCAAACTCCATGGCTCATTAACTACTTCCACAACAACTGCTCCATTCCCCTCTTGTCTGTAGATCTTGCCGTCTGGTATAATCTGTTCCATTTCTCACCTCCTTTTAAATTCATTTTAGTGTTTTTATTCTCTTTTAACTTCCTATCAGTTCAGAGGAAGTGATGATTTTCACTCCCTTTCTGGCAAACTCCGCTAATACCTGATCCGCCTCTTGACGCTTTTCCGGAAAAACAAGCGAGGTGCAATCCTTTAGAATGTGAATTCTTCTAATCACATCCGGTCGGCCAGCAAAGTAATCAAGCAATTGTAAGTTAGCATGCCGGAGACAAAAATCTTCTGCTTCGCCATGCTCATAAATATTCCCATAACGGGCAAGAAGATTAAGAATTTCTGTATTGAGATTCCCCTGTGGGTGACCAGGAACAATCACACAAGGCTTAAACGGACCATAAAACTCTGATTCTTTTATCAAGCCCTTTACCAAAGCAATTGGCTTTACATTCCTTGCCGCGCAAAACCAGGTTACTGCTTCTACATAAGATGGCAGTAGCCTTGCTTCATCCGAACCAATTCCGTTATGATGCGGCCAAATATCAATCTCCCCTAACTGACAAACGTAGAAGATTGACCATTCTTGCATGATGACAGACCTCCATCGTCCTTTCACTACATCTTCAGCTGTGATTTTTGTGAATGGCTCCGGATGGTTTCCTTCACGATCTACCCACCACGAAGGGAAAAATATGTGGAGATCTTCATGTAAATCAAGAGTGTAAATAATTTCCTCAAATCTTTCTGGGTTTAAATAGATTAACTCAATCACGCGCCGTATATTGTCGACTGCCCCTTTTACTGTCAAGAGGTGCCCCGGCAGAATAAATCCTACTTGTGGATCAATGCCCAAAAGAACATTCCATTTTTTATCAGAAGACTTATCATCTGAATGCGGGATACCAGCCTTAAGCCCTTCGCTTACGGCCAACTCTATCCGTGGTTCATAAAGCGTCCCAACTTTCCCCGGATCGTAAAACCTCGGAAATTTACCCATAAAACCTCCTTTAATAGGATTAATTGTTGTTTTCATTGCTTTCTTAAAGAGCTAATGCCTCAAAAACTAATATTTTAAGGCAAAAGAGCTTTAGCTAAATTTACTCATTTTTAGCTAAAATTCTTTAAAAAATTGATACTCAACCTTACATTATTTCTAGAAAATTGTCAACCCCTCGACTATCCGACGTCAAACATCGGGGGCTTGATCTGATTTATATGCTCGGGGTTGACACTGAGCGACTCCGAGTTTATCGAGGAGTTGCCGAAGTGTCAAGGGGGAAAGAATCTCATCGATTCCTCCCCCTTTTTGGATTACAAAGAACAATTTTATCCGGCGTATCAACCACAAACTTATTCAAAAGTTAAGTGGTGCGGGATTTACGGATTGCCAAACCCGCCTGCTGCAGTGTTTTTGAAACCGGCAGCACCCTGGCTAGCTTTCATCGCTGACTCGGAAAACAGCTGGAAAGCTTTGCGGATTTCTTTATCCGTATTATCTGGTGTGAGAATCCACTTATCTGGGATGCCCATCTCCTGAAAAACCTGACGAAAATCAGTGTGGCCGTCATCAATGCCCATCGCTGCCACAATATGGTTTTCGGTTTTGAGCATATCCCTGATAATGTTCGCGCAGTCCTGCGCCGTGGAACGTGTGGAATGTAATTCTTCGCCATCAGTGATGATCAAGGTAACTGTTCGGACTGGCACACCATTATTCGCAAAGTCCTGTGTTTTGGCAATCACTGTGCCCAAGAGAATCACTGTTTGATCATAAAGTGGCGTGCCTTTGTTTGGTTCGTAATTCTGGTCATTCATTTCCACCGCCTTATCCAATGGCCTATAGGGATACAGGATCTTACCATTGAGATAGCGATTGTGTACCAGGACACTACCAACTTGTTTTGACTTTTTCAGCGCCTCGATTACTTTATTATGACCATCACGCATTACCGGCGCATGGCCTGCATTTTCAATCGAGCCAGAATCATCAGGCATAATGGTAACCAGCACGACCTCGCTCGACTGCACCTGGTCAATACTGACACCCATTGCTTTCTCGATTTCTGCGCCAACATCTCTCACAGTCAAAGCCTTGGTGGCTTCCAGCGAAAGCAATCCTTCATTTTCGGCGTCTTTGAATAGCTTATTGATATTACTTTTACTCATTGAACTTACTCCTTTCATTTTTTAAAATTGCGGTTCATCAGTACTTACTTCTTTGACGCGGTCTGTAATTTCTACCTTACCGCATAAATTACACTGCCGGCGCCATTTTTTAATCGTTTCAGCGGGAACGTAAACGGGTCCTCGCCAATCAGATCCCATCGTACCAGGAGGATCGCCGGGAATAGTGTATGCCTCATGATGTTCAGGACAATATTCTGGTTTGGTCCACTGGTGCTGACAGCTATCCTCTATCTGCCTCAATTTCTCTCTGACGCCTTTTAATTCCTCTTCCATTTTCTCAATTCTTACCCGTAGCGCATTGGCTTCTTCTATTCTTTTCATTATTCCTCCTTTCTCAATGTCACCCTGAACTTGATTCAGGGTCTCTTTCTCTTTGATTTCTCTAGAGGGTAGCGGTTTAAAACCACCCACCCTCTAGCGTTTACTTTCCTTAAAGCCTGATGTCTGGCCAAGATTCAATCGGGTCAGTGGACTTGACTATATGCATGCCTGCATCAGCGAAGCGCTGGAAAGCCGCATCAGCCATATCGGTGAAATCAATGACACCCGGGACAACTACCGGTGAAGTGCAGTCCTCTATAAGATAAACTTTCTTCGCCAGCTTTTCGTCCTGCGCCTTGATTTCATTGAGCAGGTCGTCAATGGTCCAAGCGACGCAGTGACTCTTCGCCTGGCCGGTGATGATGACAATATCGAAGTTCAGCAGATTCTCAAGAAAACGAGAATTCTTCTGAGCAATGGGCTGCCCGTCATCAGTGTCCAAAACCTCTTGCCTGAAAACTGAATAGTTTTCAGTCAGAGGATTGCCGCCCTTAATCTGGATGCCAATCTCACTACCACGAGCATGCAGATGAAATTGCGCTGCTTCTTCCACCGAAGGAACTAAAGCATGACCAATACCGGTAAGCATAGTGTGGTAAGGCCAGATCATGAGTTGGTATCTGCCGCCTTCACTCAGCTTGCGGCTGTAGTGGATAAGATGTCTCTGGAGCTTAACGTAGTTGATCTCCAAGCCATATGCAATTTGCGGGTTAACTTTCCAAACACCTTTTTCCACATCTTCAAGGGAAATGAGGGTCATTGGCTCCGGATGTTCTCCATCATCATTGATCAAAAACACTTCAAAGAAGATTTGCATAGCCATATGAGTGTCCATTGTTGGCACAATCTTGGTGATATGATCAAGGTCGCGATAAATAAACTCACACAACCTGGTATTATCTTCAACAGCTCCATTGCCTGACCGACCACCAACAAAGAGCTCCCCTCTCCAAATTTCCGGTATAGATGGCGTGCAGAAAGATATCTGACAATCGATCGGCATCAAACAGACACGCCTTTTATCTGTTGCTGCTGGTTTTATACCATGTTGCCTGGCATACTCCCTGGCCGACCTAGCAATCTCAAGATAGGAAACATTCCATATCTTGTTGACCTTCTTTGGGTCAAAGTGCTTCGGGATAATTAAACCTGACTTCATCTGTAACTCCTCCTACTAAAAGGTTTTAGGTTATTTTGATGGCTGTAATGTCATGAGCATTCACGACATAGACACCATCTTTGCCAACAAACAACTGATTTCCTGCACTGACAAATGGTTCAGTGTCAGGAAATTTTTCTGCTTCATAAATATTACCGCTGTCTAATTCCAGCCGCACCAGCCCTTCATCTGTGGCTGATAACAGGAAATGACCAGCTGCCACATGACTGCGGATACTACCAAGCCATGAGTTATCGCCTTTCTCTACGGAAGCTGTCGCGACCACTTGACCATTAGCCTGAATAACCACGCATTGGTTCATGATTTTACTTCCCACTTGATTGGTGTAGAAAAACCAGCAGAGGTCGTCGCTGAAAACACAGACAGCGTCCAAGAGCTGTCCGCGTATCGGTGGAATTTTTACTGTGTCATTGAGCCCACGGTGTAAAGCATTAAAAACAAATGCCACACCGATATTGCCAGCGCGGTAAAAACCAAAGCCAAAGGTCGGGCCAACCCAGAAAAGTGTCTGGCCAGTCAGTACATCGCCAATGTATTCAGGATAATCAGGACCGAGCTTGCCATCAGCATAAAGCTGACCATTGTAAACCCAGTAACGCCGGAACTCATTAGCGTCAAACATTGGCAGAGTACCGTAGCTATCAACTGCTAGGCGTTTTGATTCTGCTTCCCCCGGTTCAAAAGTTAAGAGAATCTCGCGCTTAGCCATCAGGGTAGCGGTGTCTCTGATGCCAAAGCGCATTGAAGGTTCAAGCTGACCGCGCGCTACTACTGAACCGCTTTCCCTTTTATACTGGCCATTCTCGTGGTATAGCCAGCGTAAATTGCCAGCTTGATGCGTGGCGTATAATATTACGCCGGCAGTTCTGAACAACCTTGTCGCTGTGACACGACCACGAATACTGATTGCTTGCCTAATCGCAGCTGGCGCTGGCTTAGCGCAGAATGGACAAACAGGCCGAGCATGCTCCTCACCGCAGACAGTGCATTTAGTCCAGCGTATAGTTTCAATCAATCGTCTGGGGAACTCGCCTCGCCTATCCTTTTCAAAAACAGCGCTGAAGTATTGCAATAAATCATCAGGCAGAACCTTGTAAGGAATCGCTGGTTTTGGATAAATGACTTCAGGATGGAAAATGGTGATGCGCTTCAATGGTCTGGCTTCCTGGGTAATAAATTGCTTTGATTTATTCTTCGGCCGGTAAATGCCACCATAGGGATTTACAAACAATAAGCATTGCATCAGCATAATGGCAAAAGCATACCAATCAGAATTTTCATTATGCGGTCTTATTGGCATCAAGGCTTTCATTCGCGAATCGCAAAGCAATGGATCAACAAAGCGCACGGAAAATAGCCGGCATAGAAACTGACCAAACTGGTAGCTATCTGCATCAATGAGATAGGCCTCCTCGCCCTTAACCAAAACATTTAGGTCATTGAAATCGCCGAGCACCACGCCAGACCTATGTGTCGCAGATATTGAGGTATGCAAATCAAGTTTTATTTTCATCATAATTTCATAAGAAATGCCCGCCTGTCTGAAACTGCGATCGGCGTAACGCCATAATGCCTCGGCATCTTTTAGAAATCGCATGCTATAGCCGATAATTTTTTTGCCCGATTGGTCATAAACCAAAGCTTCTGGCACAATCACTCTCTGCGGCAGATAGCGCGGAAAGGCTGGCAACTTTTTCTGATGCTCAGCCAAACGATCACGCGCTGCCTTTTGGTCTTCTGGCAATCCTTGAAAATCAGGATGATCTGGTGGCTTAAAAATCTTGACTGCCCTGCCCTTATATTCAAATACGTCTGCTTCACCTCCTTTGCCAATAGACATTGATGAATCAAGATTAATTCTTTTGCCATCTAGGTAAACATACATTTCCTAATCACCACCTTTCTTACCGTCATCCTGAACTTGATTCAGGATCTCTTTTCTCCTTCTCACCACCACCACCGTCGTATCATCTCTTAGCAAACCGTTTTCCCTGACCAACTGGCGCTCTTGGTGATTGTAAGTGACTATATCCCTGTTAACCAAGAATAATTTACGTCTGATTTTATCCTGGTTTTCAAAATAGCCATCCTCTTCCCAGAACTGACTGACTGGACCTACCAATTCCTCTTTCGCTGGCATTTTTTTATCAGCTGCTTTTACAAAATCATGAATGCCATCAGTGGCAATCATGATTGTCTGCACCTGATCAGTTGGCAAAAAACCATGGATTTGCCACTGCAAAAATTCTGGTTTCAAAACAAGTGCTATATCAACTAGTCCATAGGCCAAGTAAGGCGGCTCATTGTTTTCGTACGGCCCAAGCGCAAACATTTGGCCGTTAATCCAAAACACACCATCACCCAAGGAAAAAACAGTCGCATATTCAGGCGTGATTACGCATCCAAGCAATGTAAAGAGTAAAAAATCATTAATTGCCTGCCAGTCACTGTTGCCTAAACTCATGGCGATGAATTTTAGCCTACCCAACACATCCTGTCTTACGCTTTCTAAAAATTCTGTCATTTTTTCTTTAGAGAAGCTTGTAGCTTTTTCCAAAAGTTGAGCAGAATTTTTGAGCATGGCTTCTGCCACCAAGCGAATCCCTAAGCGACTACCTACCTCGCAATACTGGCCGCTTGTACAACCGTCACTCACTAAAGCGATGATCAAATTTTCAGTCTTAATCCCGTAATAAGCGTCTTGATTATTTCTGCCTGCTAAGCGGTGTTCTCTGCCAATTACTGAACCTCCCGCTATTTCAAATATTTTATTCATTTAACCTCCTCGCCCATCGTAGCTCGAGCATAGCGAGAGCGTAGATGGGCTTTTTACTTGTTATTTTGTTTTCAAGGAACAAAAAAGTCCTAGTTGAGTAGGACTTTTTTGAAGGGCTTCCCGGTAATCTCTCAACACGACTAAAGAGATTACGCGAGAAGAACCCTCGAGAAAAGTCCTCCTCGATGTTTGTCGTGTTGAGAATATTTAATTTTTAAAGTGTATTATTTACACTAACTAAAGCGTAAAAAAAAATTACAATATCTTAAATCGCTGCAACTGCCGGCTTGTAAAAACAAACAGTTCAGCCGGACGATTCGCCTCGCCTACTCTTTTTCTGCCTATACTTTTGACTAAATCAAGCGAAAATATCTTCTTGCGAAAATTTCTCTTATCTAATTTTTTATTTAAAATAATCTCGTAAATATTTTGCAGATCACTTAAGGTAAAATCACGCGGCATCAAACTATAAACAACATTACTGTAACCAAGTCTGTCCTTAAGCCGCTGTATAGCACGGTTAATTATTTCTTGATGGTCATAAGCTAGTTTTGGCAAGCGATTGACAGGGAACCAGCTGACTTCGCCATATTCACCAGTTGTTTTTAACTGCAAGCCGGCGCTCGGGATAAGCGCGTAATAAGCCACGGAAACCACGCGACCAAATGGATCGCGACTCACTTTGCCAAAAGTATAAAGCTGCTCCAGATAAACATTTTTTACGCCTGTTTTCAAATGTAAATGCCGCTTGGCTGCTTCGTCCACTGACTCATCTGGCTTAACTAAACCACCGGGTGCGGCCCAGTAATGTTCATAAGGGTGTTTTTGCATCTTAATTAACAAAACCTGCAACTGACCGTCGCGCACTGTAAAGATAACCACATCGGTGGCAATGACAGCGAATTTGTATTTTTTCTTAATATTAGCCATATTTCATCTACTTAGTGTATCCTATACACATAGTAACTCTTCCAAAAATAGCTGTCAAGGGGAAGTTATCCACACCCCCTCATGCTATCCAACCGTAGGCGTAGAGGCCTGCTCTGAGGGTTTAAGAATAATTAAATATAAAACCCAGCGCAACTCTCTCTTCGAGCCTGAGCGGCCTCAGAGCCAAAGGCCGTGGTTGCGATGGGTCACTAAATTTCCTGTGAAGCTTTCAACTGCAACCCCAAAACTAACCAAAAAAGCCAAATACCAAATGATAAAGTCCAAAAATAATGGTCAAATAAACTAATGATTAAGAGACAAAGGAAAGACACAGAAAAAATCAAAAACCAATTATCATCTATGGAAAATTTTTCTCTCAAATCTATTTTTTGCCAAGTATTTTTAAGAATCTCGAGAATCAATAATAGAAAAACAATAATACCAACAATGCCGATTTCGTCAGCAATTAATAAATAAATATTGTGTACTGGCTGATAATCCTGTGCTTTTTTGTCGGCATTAATCTGATTATAAATGGCGCTGGTATAATTACCTATACCGACGCCAGTTAGCCAATTCTTCTCAAAAAGTCTGGCTGCTTCTGAAAGGTATTGACTCCTTTGCTCACTAGAATAAACTTCCAATCTTTCCTGAGCCAATATTCTTGTTAGAAAAACATCAGGAAAAATCAAAACAATTACCATACCGCAAAGAACAAAAACAGTCGTAATTTTAGCTAATAGGAAAATAGACTGCTTATTTTTTCTGAAAAGAAAAGTCAGCCAAAGAAAAAATAAACCAATGACAAAAGCTAATATCGTTATTCTGGAAAAGGTTAAAATAAATCCAAAGCTAATAACAATAAAGGTTGATAAAATCAAAAAAAGTTTAAAAACATTCCTGGCTGTATACTTTTTTTCCGAGTAAACCTTTATATAAAAATTGAAATAGAAGGCGATTAAAACAAACAAGCAAACTAACAAAAATCCAGCCAGCAGATTAGGATGCGGCAATGAACCATAAGCTCTCAAAAACCGGCCGCTGGCTGTTTCCACAACAATCGTTCCTGAAACACCAGGTGATTGCGCAGCTATGCCGAGCCACTTTGACCCGTCGAATCCCTGATTAAAGAATTGATAAATTGCGAAAATACCTTGTATAAATCCGGCTGATATAAAGGCTATACCTATTTTGTGCCAGCTAAATTTATTTTTTAAAATAATCCATAACAAAATAACGCCGCCGGCTAATCGAGCAAAGCTATATAATGCCACATCCTTTTCTCCCGCGCCAAGAAATGAAAGAAAAGTAATAACAACAATACCGATGACGGGAACTAGCACATTTCCAATTTTTTTATAGACCTTCGATGTACCGAACAAGCTAAGAACCATCAGTATAAATAAAATAATATCTGTTGCGTATAGACTAAAACTGCCATATTCCCATTTTCCCCCGACTAAGTAACCTTGGTGCCAGATCCAGCGTGTTTGCCAGGGTAAAAGAAAAACGAACAGATAAATTCCGTACTCAATTATTTTTTCTAATACTGGACTCATAATATTCCCTGTAATTTCTGCCTAAAAATATCACGAAAAGAATCCCTCTTATCATTATCATGAAATTTAAGGACATGATCATTCATAACTACTCTCGTATCTTTGTTAACAATTTGTCTCAGATTATCTGGCAAAATTTTCCATTGATAATTTCTGCAGTACTCTTCTGATAAAATATTAAAGAATATTCTAAAAATAGATTTTAATCGGCTTTGGCTTACCTGCCTACGCAATGTTGGTTGATTGAAAAAATTATTCTGTATTGCATTTTTAACCCAGTTATTAGCCATTAAAAATTTATTATAAATACCATCATCGTAAACTGGGTAAATTTGCGTAATCCAGTATTTTAGATAAACATCATCATCAATCGCTAAATTACTTACATCCAAACTATCTTCTGAAAGAAAAAAGCTGGCGCAGATTTTGTCCTTTGTCTGCGATTCGGTTGGTCTTAAATTAAATAATTTTAAAAAACCGGAGATTAGAAACCTCGTTTTCCAAAGATGACCTTTCTCGCAAATAATAAATAAATCAATATCGCTTTCATCGCGCGCATTGCTGTAGGCTAAAGTATTACAAACAGCCATCATTTTTACATAGGGAATCAATCGCAAAATCTTGATAATCTTCAAGGCTTTTTGGTACTTTCTTTCAGCAATGTTATACCTTTCCATCCTTTTTTCTACCAATCCGTGTCGACCATGTAAAAAATAGAAACCATTTTTTACCTCTAGCTTTTGCTTTAAATAATCGCTTTTATCCAGAGTATTTTGTACATTTACAATTTTAATTTGTTCTTCAGTTCTTAAGTTCTTCAGTTCAGGGTAAACATAAAGCCATTGCCAGATCTCAACTAAGGTGAGGGGGTAATCAAAAATATCAAAAAATGAAAGTGTCGTTAAAATTGATTTTTCCAGATTGTTCATACAGTATTATTATATCGCCTATTGACAAATAAAAGAAGTGTGTGATAAGGTGAATTAATTATACAAAAAAGAAATTGATCCTAAACAAAAAACCTCAAGGAGGTGAAAATGTCTATCAATATTGAAGATTTAAAAGCAGCTTTAAGGGAAATACCACCCAAGGATTTATCAGCCATATTGGGTAAAGAATTTCTAGCCAACCTGGTCAGTCAGCTCAGTGAAACGGAAAAAACTCAGTTATTTGGTCGATCGCACTTATCAAATAGAGCGATTATGAGAAATCTGGAATTGGGTAACATCGTTATTGACCCTTTCAACCCTAGAAACTTAGGATCTTCATCGTATGATGGCAGGCTAGGCCAATATTATTTTGAAGAACAGGATTTAGCCGGCGGCCCAGCTGTTTTTAACATCTATGACCCAAAAGATGTTAAAAGAGTCTGGGGTGAGGCAAAAACAGCCCAACCCTTAAGAATGTGGCGAAAAGAAAAATACCCATTTGAAGGTCTGGAAAATATTTCTCTTGATGATTGGATTATACCGATCAGACCAGGCGGAACTGTTTTGGGCCACACCATAGAATTTATAGGCGGGCGAAATGGAATTGTTACCAGTCATATGAAAGCCAGATCAACTTTTGGTCGTTGCTTTATGGAAGTATGCAAATGCGCTGGCGAAGGTGATGTTGGCTTTTTCAACCGCTGGACTATGGAATTTACCAACAACTCAAAGGATAAATGGATACCGCTGGTAGTCGGCAGAAGAACGCCCCAAATCATTTTTATGCAGGTAGAACCTGTTCTTGAAAAAGACTATACTTCTTATGGTAAATACCAACTCTCCCAACAGATTGAGGAGGTTAAGAAAAGCTGGAAGCCAGAGGATATGCTACCAGCTTTATGGAAAGATTGGGAGGTTAGAGAGGAAATATTAGGCACAACGTTCTTGAGCCACTAAAAATTCATAAACCGAATATTCAAACAATCAAACCCCGCGGGCTAAAACGCTTGCGGGGATTTTATTTGACACAAAAAAGCGAGTTTGTTAAGATAAATCAATACAAAAATAAAAAGTAAAATTGATCTTAACAAAAAACCTCAAGGAGGTGAGAAGGTGAAAGAAAAGTTAAAACGACTAAGAATTGGGCTTGTAACTTTTCTCGACAATAAGAAAATTGTTGTCATCAATGATGTTCAAACAATAAAGGGTATAACATATTATTGGTGGGCTGATGCCAACACAGTCGGAAAAACTACCAGAAAACATCTTGGCAATCCTCTTTCTATCATGAGTATTCTAAAATATGTTATAGGAGAGGATAAAATTACTCCTTATGATGTTGCTATGCGTTTAAAGGTTTTCTCAAATGTCTCTTAAGAAAAAAAGTTTGTAAATAGATTACAAAAACCCCGCCAATTAAAACCCGGCGGGTGTTTGTTTGACACAAAAAGGTCAGTTTGTTAAGATACAACCAACAATAAAATAGGAAGAAAAATTGATCTTAAAAAATTTAAGGAGAAATCAATGAAAAAGGTTGACAAACAGGCAGTTTATAAAGCAAGGGGGACTATAGCCAAATACTTCATTGCTTTGGGCATAGCGCTCAATGTCCTTGGTTGGTTAATAATAATCCTTAATGTTAAGTCTATTACACCTTTCGTCTTTCTGCCGTTCTGGTATGGATATATTTTGCTGGCAGATGGAATAAACTATATTCTCAAAAAACACTCCCTTATTATTAATCAACCAAAATATTTCTTACTCTCTCTTATTCTCTCTCTTATTTTTTGGGGGATTTTCGAGGTTTATAATTATTTTATCTTTCATGGATGGCAATATATGATGCCTCCGACGCCAAGATGGATAAAATTTACCTTTGCCCTATTGGCCTGGGCTACTGTTTTACCGGGACTTTTGGAAACAATTGCACTTGTAGAGATTTTGTATGCCCGAATTACCAGAAAAGGAGCACAGGCGCACGCTCGACAAAGAATAATAAGCGCCAAATTATTTCAAGCCTGGATATTAATAATCCTTCTCCTAGTATTTGCGGACCCCTCTAATATAGTTCTGGTATTGTCGCTAGGTTTCTGGGGCGCCTTTGCTATGCTACTGGACCCTATTCTTTATTTAACTGGCAAGCCCTCACTAATTAGGAAAATGGAGAGAGGCAATGTTAACAAGATAATCGTCCTGTTAATCTCTGGCTATGTATGCGGTTTTTTATGGGAATTATGGAATAACTGGGCCGGCGCAAAATGGATTTATACTGCCACCTGGCTTCAGGATAAAATCAAAATATTTGAGATGCCAGTAAGGGGACTCTTGGGCTTTGGGCCTTTTGCTATCAGCATGTATGTTTTATGGCGCTTCTCTAAAGTCATCTTAAATATCAAAGAATAATATCTAGAAGGCAAAAAGAAAAATTTAGATTTTAAAATCCCGCCAGCCAAAAACCGGCGGGTTTTTTATTTGACATAAAAAAGCGAGTTTGTTAAGATAAATAAACGGCAAAATAAGAAGAAAAATTGATCTTAAACAGAAAGAGTAGGAGGTAAAATGGCATATATTAAATCTGAAGTAAGACAACGTGGCTTGCTACTAAAAACTATAAGAAACAAAACTTATATTGAAATGATTGGTTCAGATTTTACTAAAAATGAAGTTGAAGAAATATTAGCTCAAATCTTAACAAGAAATCCAATTTCTCCTGAATTAATAGCTGGCAGCAGGTTTGGTTTCCATAAATTTATTCTAGGAGAAAAAGAAGTTTGGGTGAAAATATTTCTGAAATTTATTCGTCCGATGATACAAATAGATTTTGAACTTCCACGAAAACAATATAGTAAAAAAGACGAACCTATAAGAACCGATAATTCTTCGTTAATTCCTAACTTCAGCTTAGCCATACTCAACTAAAAAATAAACCCCCGCCAGCCCAAAAACCGGCGGGTTTTTATTTAAACCAATATCAAAAAACCCAGCGCAACTCTCCGTGGTTGCGATGGGTCAATCCATGCCCAATCGCAGGCGCAGAGACCTGCGCTTGGATGAAATTATCTGACTTATTGATTATTTCAAAACCTGTTTTAAAAACTGCCCAGTATAACTCTTTTTCACCTTCGCTACCTCGCGCGGCGTGCCTTCGGCGACAATATAGCCGCCTTTGTCACCGCCTTCTGGACCCAAATCAACCAGCCAATCCGCGCTTTTGATGACGTCCAAATTATGTTCAATGACCAGGACTGTGTTGCCTTTGTCCACTAATTTATTTAAAACATTTAAAAGTCTTTTGACGTCATCAAAATGGAGGCCAGTCGTTGGCTCATCTAAAATATACAAAGTCCTACCAGTCGCTCTTCGCGAAAGCTCAGTGGCTAACTTCACGCGTTGGGCCTCCCCACCTGATAAGGTGGTCGCGGATTGACCCAAGTGAATATAGCCCAAGCCAACGTCATATAAGGTTTTAAGTTTATTATAAATCGGTGGCTGATTTTGAAAAAAGTTCATCGCTTCTTCAACAGTCATATCTAAAACATCAGCAATATTCTTGTTTTTGTAATGAATTTCTAAGGCTTGCTGATTATAGCGTTTACCTTTGCATTCTTCGCACTCCACATAAACATCAGGCAGAAAATGCATTTCAATCTTAACCAAACCTTCGCCTTGGCAAGCTTCGCACCGGCCACCCACCACATTGAAACTAAACCGGCCTGGACCATAACCGCGAATCTTCGCTTCTGGTAATTGCGTAAACAAATCGCGAATATAAGTGAAAACCCCGGTGTAAGTCGCTGAATTAGAACGCGGTGTCCGGCCAATCGGCGATTGATCAATATTAATGACTTTATCCAAATACTCAATGCCTTCAATCTTCTTATGCTTGCCAGGCAAATCCTTAGCGTTATAAAACCTATGTGTCAGCGCCTTGGCTAGAATCTCGGTCATTAAAGTTGATTTCCCTGAACCGGAAACACCTGTAATGCAAACAAATTTTGCTAAGGGAATTGACACATCAATATTTTTTAAATTAAACTCCTGCGCGCCCTTAATGACTATTTTTTTGCCACTGCCCTTGCGGTAATTTTTCGGTGCGTCAATGGTTAATGTGCCGGCTAGATATTTGCCGGTCAGGGAATTTTTATTTTTCTTAATGTCTGCCGGCGTGCCTTCCGCCACAATCTTACCGCCATGTTCGCCAGCACCCGGGCCAATGTCAACCACATGATCAGCCGATAAAATCGTACCCTCGTCATGCTCAACAACAATCACTGTGTTGCCTAAATCGCGCAAAGCTTTCAATGTCGCAATCAACTTGGTGTTATCCCGTTGATGCAAACCAATAGATGGCTCATCTAAAATATAGACAACACCGACTAAGGACGAACCGATTTGCGTAGCTAAACGAATGCGCTGTGCTTCGCCGCCGGCTAAGGTGGAAGCGGCGCGGTCTAAAGTCAAGTAATCCAAACCAACGTTATGTAAAAAAACCAAACGGGCATTAATCTCTTTTAAAATCTGGCGCGCAATTATTTTTTCCCTAACAGACAGTTTGTTACCCAGTTGCTTAAAAAATTTACTGACTTCCTCTATGGTCATCGCTGTCACTTCAGCAATATTTTTGTCAACTACAGTAACGGCTAGAGCTTCTTTTCTCAAACGCTTGCCACCACAAAGAGGACAAAGTAAGACGCGCATGTATTTTTCAATCTCTTGCCGGATATAATCTGACTCTGTTTCTTTATAGCGACGCATCAAATTAGGGATAACGCCTTCAAAGCCGGTGGTAATATCTCCATCAAATCTGTCGCTGGCATATTCCATTTTATACTGCTTGTCGCCAGTGCCGAACAATACTATATCCAACTGTTTTTTAGTTAGCCTTTCCACTGGCACGTCAATGGAGAAGCCATTTTCTAAGGCGACGTTTTCAAGCATCCTTACATACCAAGCCTGATTGGACGAAGTGCGTGCCCACGGACGAACAGCGCCTTCAGCAATGGTCAAACGCGGATTGGGAATCACCAGCTTAGGGTCAATTTCCAATCTCGTGCCCAAACCAGTGCATTCTGGGCAGGCGCCGTGCGGACTGTTAAAAGAGAAATTCCTGGGCTCAATCGGCGGCAAGTTTATATCACATTTTGGACAGGCGAAGTGCTGGGAAAACAATATATCTTTTTTATCCCGCACCTTCCCTAAATACCCCACAACTTGCTGTGAGGATGAAGGGGCGTCGAGTAAATCATTCTGAGGGGGTCTAAAACCCCGCTGGAAGGTGCGGGATTTATTGTCCAAACGACTGATAATAACAAGACCATCGCCAAGTTCTAAAGCTGACTCCAATGATTCTACTAATCTTTTCCTGTCTAAATCTTTTTCAATAGTCAAACGGTCAACCACAACATCAACACTATGCTTCTTTTGTTTGTCCACTCTCAAATCCTCGGCTTCTTCAATAGAATAAATAACGTTGTCAAAACGCACGCGCACATAGCCAGCTTTTCTCACTTCTTCTATGACATGCTTGTGCTCGCCTTTTTGGTCTTTAATCACCGGTGCTAAAATCGCAAATTGTGTACCCTGGGGCAATTCCATTATTTTGTCCGCCATCTGGTCAATTGTCTGTTTAGCCACTTCATCCCCGCAATTCGTGCAGTGCGGTATACCAATGCGCGCAAAAAGTAATCTTAAATAATCATAGATTTCAGTCACTGTACCCACTGTAGAGCGAGGATTGTGCGAAGTGGTACGCTGATCAATGGAAATCGCGGGCGAAAGTCCTTCAATCTGATCGACATCCGGTTTATCCATCAAACCTAAAAATTGTCTGGCATAAGCAGACAATGATTCCACATAGCGGCGCTGGCCTTCAGCATAAATAGTGTCAAAAGCCAAAGATGATTTACCGGAGCCGGAAATGCCGGTCAGCACAACCAGTTTGTTTCTGGGTAAATCCACATCAATGTTCTGGAGATTATGGACGCGCGCCCCGCGAATTGTTATTTTTTCTTGGCTGTTTTTCATAAATAATAAATCCTGCACCTTATACGCTGTGGGATAATAGACTCCATCCTCGCCAAATAAGTATGAAACTTCACTATTACTCACTGCATTCGTTCGCAGTAGAGTATTAGTAAGGTGCAGGATAAAGTTTTCCACAGGTGAGTATCGGCTATCATTGTACCGCAAAAAGTGTCAAGAGTCAAGATGTAAAGCCAGATAATAAAAAATCCCAATCAACGTTGACTGGGATTTAACATGATTCGAGTCCTTAAAAAAGATCTTTTATCTTCTTTATAATCCGGATGATAAAATTTGGGGGCACCAACTCTGTGCCGTCATCGGCCTCATCCTCAAAAGCCACTTGACTAACACTTCCATCTGGCCATCGTATTAATGGCATTCCTAATTCACCTCCCTAAACTGTCTGATTGACAAATGATTTTATTTAACAACGCCTGATTCCCTCTGGGCTGTCTGTCGGCCGAAGGTCATCGATTGCTACTATTTGGAAACCGCTATGACCTTTATCAGAAACGCTGATACGCTTTAAGTCCTCACCAAGAGCTCTTCTTACCTTCTGGCGCTGCACACTTGTTAGTTCTATTTCTATCTTTTTTCTGGAATTCGCCACCTAACTTCACCTCCTCTGTTATGAACGATTTTTTGATTATATTTTCTATCTCCAGCCTATCACGATAACGTTTTTTGTCAAATGTTTCCATTCTTATGGTAAGTCGGGGCCAGGCCCCGACTTACGTTGCTCACTAAGAATAAAAAAAACACCCTCCAGTCCTAGCAAGCTAAATAGCTATGCTATGAACTGGAGGGGTGGAGCTGAATGAACAAAGGAGCTTAGTCTACATTATCTACAACTGGTTCAACTGGTTCAACAAGCTCCTCTTTGGTGGAGGTTTCTAACATCTCTTTGCTAGCCTTTCTCTCGGCTATGAGTTTTTCGATTCGTATTTGCTCCTTTAAAGCGTTTATCACGCATCTAAGAAGCTGTCCCAGGTTAAGAGAGGTCGGAGGCGCATCTGGATTTTTGGGGCCTCCATTGATAAGTTGTCTGAATTTGAATAAATACCAATGGGGTATTCCTTGAATCCTATTCTTGGTTTTGAGCTCTTCTAAAATCTCTTTCATCGTGAGTCTGCAGCCAAGTTCGCTCGCAAAGATTTCCTCAAAACACACAGATGTGGTAATCATCTTCATGCTGGCCTTCGATTGAGAGGATTTTAGAATACGGGCATAGTCTTCGCTGTTTTGAACAATCACGATATCAAGGGAAGCACCGCCTTCTTTCCTAATCACTGGCACTATATTGGCTGCATCAGAGTATATGCTGCCAATTCTGAAAACCCTATCTCCCTCCTTTACCTCAGTCACTCTTAATTTGTCGAGGTCCTTTTCGGCCTGAACAACATCTATAAAATGTTCGTACAGATCTTCGAAAAGATCCATCATTTTCTCTACGACGATTTCCGGGTCATCAGGATATCTGAGATTTGCACCTCTGATAATTGTGAAGAGATCTAAACCTATTGCATCCGAAACAGCCGTGCCGTTTAAATCGTTACTTCTGATAACCCTTGAGATTTTAAAAATAGCTGGATCTTTTATCCCAAGGTCTAGCAATATTTTATCAGCCGAGCAACAAAGGGTATCGGCGCCATCTTGATGATGGTCATAGTCCACACCACCGCAGTCAACATGAATGTATCGATGAAGTATTTCGTTTTCCGTGTAATCGTCAAGTTTCTGATTTACTGAAACAAACTTTATTTTCGCATTTCTGATGCCAGGATATTTGTTTTCAGCTTCCCTTGTGTTTAAAAGAAGGTAATCACAAAAGCCTGTTTCTAGATCAGGACCAAAGTGGTTAACTATGAAATAGACCACTTTCTCAACTTTTTGCTTACTATTGTTTCTCACCACTCCCTCCTCTTTTGGGGTTTAGGGTTATTGTTATTTTTTAATTTCTATGTTTTTAAAAGATCATAACTAACAGGGTATGATAGCATAGTTTCAAAATTTTGTCAAGAACCAAACCGTTGGTAGTTGTAAAATGGTAGTATTGGAGAAAAACTTAAAAAACTCCTCGTCTCGCCCCGCACCCGAAGCGGAGCGAAGTGGTGCGGGGTCAAGAGCAATATAGTGGGCGTTGCGTATGTTATGATTTTTGTCAACTTATATTGTCAGAGGTATACTAAAATCATGAGTCTACCAAAACAAGTTAATAACATACCGCCAAAACCAGGCGTTTACCTCTTTAAAGATAATAAGGGAAATGTTATTTATATTGGCAAAGCGCTTAACCTAAAAAACCGCGTTAAATCATATTGGCAAAAATCCCAAGAGCTTTCGCCAGCCAAGCAAATCATGGTCAGCAAAATAGCCAAGATAGAATACATTATCACGTCCTCCGAAATAGAAGCCATACTGCTAGAATCCAACCTAATCAAAAAACATCAGCCACCATACAATGTAGATTTGAAAGATGATAAATATTTCTTATATATAAAAATTGCGATGAATGAGGATTTTCCGCGGGTTTTCACCGTCAGGCGAATCGCCAAAGATAATGCTAAATATTTCGGTCCTTTTACGTCAGCGCGGTCTGTCAGGCAAACTTTGAAGACTTTGCACAAACTTTTTCCTCACCGCAATTTTCCTAAAATTCCATCAAAAAGACAGTTAGAGTATTTACAAAATCGCTATCCAGAACTGCTTGGCCCAACTAATAAGATTGAATACAAAAAGACCATTGAAAAAATTGTTCAGTTTTTGCATGGCGATTATGAAAAAATCTTAAAAGACCTAAAGGGGCGGATGGATTTGCGCTCTCATGCCATGGAGTATGAAAAAGCGGCAAGAATAAGAGATAAAATCCAGGCTATCGAGAAGTTATCCGAAAAACAAAAAGTGATTTCTACTAAATTGGAGAATGAAGATATTATCAGCATGGCAAAAGAAAAAGATGTGGCTTGCATTAACTTATTATTAATCAGATTAGGTAAATTAATAGATAGCAAGAATTTCATTCTTAAAAACATCCAAGACCAAAATGACACGGAAATTTTTCAAGTTTTTCTGGAAAGATATTATGCCCAAACAACTGACACGCCAAAAACTATTATTTTGCCGATTAAAATGAAAAATAAAAATTCTATTGAAAACTGGCTGAAATTAAAAATAGTTATTCCCCAAAAAGGTAAAAAAAGGCAGCTGATTAAAATGGGGCAGGAAAACGCTGAAGAATATCTCAAACAACGAAAAGCGTCATGGCAAAAAGAAGATTTAAAAGCCAAAAAAGCCTTGGAAGAATTCAAAAAGTACCTTAGATTACCCACGCTTCCTAAACGCATTGAAGCCTTTGACATCTCCAATATCCAAGGACAAAACGCCGTCGGCTCCATGGTAGTCTTTGAAAATGGCCTGCCCGCTAAGCAATGGTATCGGAAATTTAAAATTAAAACAGTTAAGCAAGCAAATGATCCAGCTATGATGGCTGAAATAGTCCAGCGAAGACTTAGACATTTACAAAAGGGCTGGCCAAGGCCAGACTTAATCATCCTTGACGGCGGCAAGGGCCAGCTTGGCGTGGTTTTAAAAAAGTTAAAAGTTAAGATTCCTATCGTCGCTCTGGCCAAACAAAAAGAGGATGTCTATCTGGCCAAGCAAAAAAATCCGATTAACCTGCCAAAAGGTTCAGAAAGCTTGTTTTTAATACAGCGGCTAAGGGATGAAGCGCATCGCTTTGCCATTAGCTTTTATCGAAAAACTCATGTTAAACAAATTATTGGATAAAATATGAAACCCCACACCAAATTTACTCCATTTAAAACAAGGGGTGGGTTATTCGTCTAAAAAAGATTTAAATAATAATTTCAATTCTATGCCAAATTTTGGTGTGAGGGTGAAAAAAATAGACTACGAAAAATTACAGGAAGAAGCTGAGAAAAAAGCAAAAAAACGCGAGAGAAGGAAAAAACCCAAAATGAAAGTTTCGGGTAGCGCACAAAAAAAATTACAAAGAATCATTATTGAAAAAGCCAAACATTGACAAATAACTGCTTTTTTGTTAGTCTGTATTTATACTAAAACTATGAAATATATATTGAATATTGTACAAATTATCATTGCCGGATTATTGATAGCCACTATTCTACTCCAAAGTCGCGGGGCTGGCCTTTCCACTGCATTTGGCGGTGAAGGAAATGTCTATCGCACTAAAAGAGGTTTTGAGAAAACTCTATTTATCGCCACCATTGTTTTAAGTGTTATTTTTCTTGGCTTAGCGTTGGCCAATATTTTGATTGCTAAATAAATAGTAATTTTCAAATTCTATTAAGAATATTCTACAAAAAATAAAAAACATTTTCAATAAAGTCATCCCGCATTTCAAGAGCGTCAAACCACCTTCTTCTATCCTCGAACAAACAAATTTGGATAAGAAGTTGGTTTTTTCTTTAGCAAAATCTCGTTTCCCCAATCCCAAGCAGATCAGATATATTAGCCATTATCTATCAGGAAAAGAAAGACTGATTATCAGATCTTTATTAATAATTATCGTTATTGCTGTCATTATCCTAAGCTATCGTTTCTATACAAGACATGTTGAATATTTACCCAGACAGGGTGGCAGCTATACGGAGGCACTGGTTGGCCAGCCAAAATATATCAACCCTATCCTCTGCCAAACTAACGATGTGGATATGGACCTTTCTCATTTAATCTTCTCCGGTCTTTTTAAATATAATGATAAATTGGAACTAATTCCTGATCTGGCGCAGAGTTATGAAGTCAGCGAGGATCAAAAAACCTATACAGTTAAACTTAAACCAAATATTCTGTGGCATAATGGTAATGCTTTGCTAATAGACGATATTATATATACTATTGAAACTATTCAGGATCCTGATTTTAAAAGCCCTCTCTATTCTAGCTTAACAGGCATTACTGTTGAAAGAGTGGACGACCAAACTATCAAATTTACTTTGAAGGAACCATATGCGCCTTTTTTATCAAATTTAACTTTTGGCATTTTGCCCGCTCATCTTTGGGGTGATGTTTCGAGTGCTAATTTCTCCTTGGCTGAATATAACACCAAACCAACTGTTGGCTCAGGACCTTTTAAATTTAAAGAGTTCAAGAAGGATCAAAGTGGATATATAAAATCTTTCACCTTAACTAGAAATGATAATTACTATGGTACCAAACCAAATATCAAAGAGATAATATTTAAATTTTATCCTGACTTTACCTCAGCTGTTGAAGCCTTAAAAAATAAAAAGATTCAGGGAGTGAGTTTTATCCCTAAAGATTTAAAAAGTAGCATAGAAAAAAATAAGAATCTCACTGAACATGCTTTAAGACTTCCTCAATATACTGCTGTTTTTTTGAATCAGAAAAATAAATTACTAAAAAACGCGGATATTAAAAAAGCTTTAGCGCTAGCTGTTGACAAAAAAATGATTTTACAGGAAGCCCTAAAAGGTGACGGTGTAATTATTGATGTACCAATATTAGAAGGTTTCCTGGGATACAATCCGGACATCAAAAAGTATGAATTTAATCCCCAAAAAGCGCGTGAAACACTTGACCAGGCTGGCTGGAAAATTCCGGCTGAAGGCGGGGTGAGAAAAAAAGGCGATGCCGAGTTAGCATTTTCTTTGACAACCGTTGACCAGCCCGAATATCTTAAAACTGCCGACCTCCTTAAAGAACAATGGGAAGCCATTGGCATTGGCATTGATCTAAAAATAATGAATCCAAATCGTGTAGACAAAGAGCTTATTAAACCAAAAGATTATGAAGCTTTACTTTATGGAGAAATTCTCGGTCTCGATCCTGACCCGTATGCCTTTTGGCATTCTTCACAAGCATCAGCTGGCGGCCCAAACCTATCAAACTATGGCAATAAAGATGTTGATAAACTTTTGGAAGAAGCGCGAAAAACTAATAACAAGGATGAACGCGCTAAAAAATACATTGAATTTCAAAATATATTAGCCAATGATCTGCCAGCAATTTTTCTTTATAATCCTACCTATAATTACACTGTGAATAAGAAAATAAAGGGAATAAATACAGATAGAATTATCATTCCCTCCGATCGCTTTAACGGCATTGAGGGTTGGTACGTTAATACTAAAATAAAGTGGAAATAAAAAGCCCCAAAACAAAAGTTGGGGCTGACTAATAATTAATAATTCTTTTTCCTCCTGTCTTTTGGCCATCGGCATCTATGACAATGCTTGTGTTTGTGTGAATTTATTTTTCCACAATTCGGACAATGCCAAGACAACCTTTCTTTTCCTTTGCTCATCTAAAATTAGCCTCCTTAACTTTAAATTTCTTCCCTTTTGCTTTCCTACTCTTTTTAGGCTTTTCTTTTTTGGTGTTTTTACTTCTGTTACTCCATCCATCATCAAAAAAATCATCTAAATCATCCGGAGTATTCTTTTTACTACACTTGGGTTTTTGGCTCATAAATATTCCTCCTTCTGTTAAAAGAACTTTTATACATTTATTACTAATTTTATTATCTTTTAATATTTAAGTCAATATCTGCCGCGGTGGCGGAATTTGGTAGACGCACTAGCTTCAGGAGCTAGCGATCATAAGGTCATGGGAGTTCGAGTCTCCCCCGCGGCACCAATATTTAGAGTTCGAGTCCTTGCCCCGTAATCCGAATGAAATGAGGATATTCGGGGCTCTCTCGCCCACCAAAAACTAACCAACCAATTAACTAATTAACTAAAATGTATTATACAAAACTCAAAAGAAAATCCAAAACGCAATCCCAACCTGGCAAACTGCGCATTATTCCATTGGGCGGCTTGGAGGAAGTGGGGCGCAACATGACTGTCATTGAATATGGCCAGCACATTCTTATTATTGACATGGGTTTGCAGTTTCCCGAGGAAGATATGCCGGGCATTGATTATATTATTCCGAACATTGCTTACTTAAAAGGCAAAGAAAAAAATATTCGTGGCGTGATTATTACCCACGGCCATTACGACCATATCGGTGCTATCCCACATCTCATACCGATGTTAGGCAATCCGCCGATTTTTAGCAGCGATATCAGTTTGGCCATTATTAAAAAAAGGCAAGAGGACTACAAAAATGTCACCCCGCTTAATCTAAAAACTGTCAATCATAATACTGTTTTAAGGCTCGGCGTTTTCCGCGTGGAATTTTTCAAAGTCAGCCATAATATACCGGCTTCCATGGGCGTAATTATTTACACGCCAGTCGGTATTATCTTGCATACAGGTGATTTTAAGCTTGATTTGCAAACGCAGGACAGGGCCATTAAACCTGATATTGAAAAGCTAAGGAACCTTAGCCGGCAAGGAGTCTTAGCTATGCTCGCTGATTCCACCAATGCTTCCCAGCCTGGACACCAATTAACAGAAACGCAAATCAAAAGAGATTTAGAAACAATTATCGCTAGCTCGCCTGGACGCATGATCATTGCCACTTTTTCTTCTCTCTTGGAAAGATTACAGCAAATCATTGAGCTGGCAGAAAAACACCACAAAAAAGTGGTGATTGAAGGCTACAGTATGAAAACCAATGTGGAAATCGCCAAGCGCTTAGGCTATATGAAGTTCAAAAAAACCACGGTTATTTCCACCAGGCAAATGCGAGACTATCCGAGCAACCGTATTGTCATTCTGTGCACCGGCGCCCAAGGCGAGGAAAATGCTGTACTGATGAGAATTGCCAACCGCGAACACAGAACTTTAAGAGTTGAAGAGGGCGACACCGTAGTTTTTTCCTCTTCTGTTGTCCCAGGCAATGAGAGAGCTGTCCAGAGATTAACCGACTCTTTGTATCGCGAAGGCGCTGATGTAATTAATTACACCATGGTGGATATTCACGCTGGTGGCCATGCCAAACAAGAGGATTTAAAATTTGCAATCCGATTGGTCAGGCCAAAATATTTAATTCCCGTTGAAGGCCACCATTCTTTTCTAAGAATGCATGCGAAAATGGCGGAAAGCATTGGCTTTCCCAAAAAGAATATTTTCATTGCCGACAATGGCCAAATTATTGAATTTACCAAACACCAAGCCACGTTGACCAATAAAAAAGTGCCGTCCTCTTACGTCATGGTGGATGGCTTGGGCGTGGGCGATGTTGGTAATGTTGTCTTAAGAGACAGACAAATGCTGGCCGCGGATGGTATGTTTGTCATCATCGCCACCATTGAAGCCAAGACAGGCAATCTGGTTGGCAATCCTGACATTATTTCGCGTGGCTTCATCTATATGAAAGATAACCGAGAATTACTGGACAAAGTCCGCGAAAAAGTCAAAAAAATCCTGATTGACCGCGAACCCAAGGCTTCGGCCAATGACGCTTACATCAAAAACAAAGTCAGAGATGTTATCGGCCAGTTCCTCTTCACCAAAACTCAAAGAAGACCTATGGTGCTGCCAGTGGTCATTGAAGTCTAAATTTGGTAAAATACAAGTGTATGAAAAATATAGATTTTGCGAAAGAAAGAGTTTTCTCCGGCATCCAGCCAACGGGCAAACTGCACATTGGTAATTATTTTGGTGCAATCAAAGGCTGGTTGGAATTACAAAAAATCAATAATAAATGTGTATTTGGAATCGTTGACTATCATGCATTAACAGAAGGTCCTAAACCAAATGATTTAAGACAAAGGATATTAGACACTGCCATAGATTTTTTAGCCAGTGGACTTGATCCTGATAAAAGCATCCTTATGGTTCAATCCTATGTTCCCGAGCATACTGAATTAGCATGGATATTAAATTGTATAACGCCAATCTCCTGGCTTGAAAGAGTCCCAACTTTTAAGGAAAAAGTTCAGCAGTTTGTCCCTAATGCTGGGCTTTTGGATTATCCGGTTTTAATGGCCTCAGATATATTAATATATAAAGCAACCGTTGTCCCTGTGGGTCAAGACCAATTTCCTCACGTAGAACTTGCCAGGGAAATCGCCGGGACCTTCAATGCTCTATATGGCGATACTTTTCCTAAACCATTCTCCTTGCCAACCCATACCCCAAAAATTTTAAGTCTAACCGACCCCGAAAAGAAAATGTCCAAATCACTAGGCCCAAGTAGTTATATTGCCATTTCTGATTCCCCAGAAACTATCAAAAAAAAGTTAGCTGGTGCAGTGACAGATGTCGGTGATACTGGCGCCGAGCCAAAATCACCGGGCGTAGCTAACCTTTTCACCTTATTGAAGCTTTTCTCGAATAAAAAATTGGCTGAGTTTGAAAAAGATTACCAAGCCAAAAAAATCAAATATTCTGAAGTTAAACAAGTGTTAGCCAAGGATATTGCTGATTATTTTAGTGATTTCCGTAAAAAACGCGAAGCGCTGGCGAAAAACCCCACTAAAGTCTGGAAAATCTTAGAAGACGGTAGTAAAAAAGCGCAAGTCATTGCCCAAAAAACTTTGCAGGAAGTGAAGGAAAAGGTGGGGTTGAGGTAAAAGGAGACTTTGGTATACAAACTACTATTTACATTGTGTACCAAACTAAGTCCTAAGTCTATAAAAGTATGGAAGAAGAAACATCACGGGAGGAAGAGATGGCCAAAGCTCAACAGGAATCCCCTGAGAAGGGATTGGATAAAAAAGTGGAAAAAGATAAGACGATGGGCAAAAATACACAAGAAGGCTTTGCCCATTATGTGCTTTATGGCAAGGAGAAATTACCAGAAGATGAATCAAAAGCACTCGTCGAAAAATATATTAACAGGAGAGATCCCGAAACTATAGCGAGAGAAGTAGCCGAATCTATGGCTGATGGTTGTGGTTATTATGATGTATCGTCCCCTTTTAATGAATTGGGGCCGGATTTGCCTGAAGATGAATTAAAAAAATTGAAACTGGAAACGTTGATTAAATCAGCTAGTATTATCAGTGCCAAAGGCATAAAGAACTGGAATGATGAATATATGTCCAAACAGGAAATTATAGAAAGATATACAAATGAGCTCACCAATGATTTTAAAATTCCCCCCTCAGATTGTAAGGAATTAATAGAAAATGGGTTACAATATTACAGCACACTAGATAAATTCAAAGAAGCACAAGGAATGCGGCCTGAGAAAAAAAGAGACAAAGAGGAGGATAACAAAAAAACATTGATAGACTCTATACTAAAAGATAAGCAACTGCCACCGTATTTAAGAAATGCATTGGTCTATAAGTATATTACTCAGCGCCGGGACCCAAATACTATTGCGAGGGAAGCCGCACAAAACATCGCCAAGGGTAATCATCTCGAAGAATCTGCGTATTTTGCCAATGAGCTAGGTCCCGATCTACCGAAAAATGAGTTAAAAAAACTTGAGCTTGAAACATTGGTAAAAGCAGCTTCTTTTATAGCTTTAGAAAATATTAAAAATAACTCGGGGCAATCATTATCTAAAGAAGATATTGTGAAAAGATTTACACAAGAATTTGGCAGAGCTTTCACTACCCCCGGAGACCTTGATGTCCGTCTTGATAATATTAGTAGACTGTTAGAGGAGGGCTTCAAATACTACGAACAGCTCTATAAAAGTTTACCTGAAAAATCGAAGGCATCCTAGAAGACGGCAGCCAGAAAGCGCAAGTCATCGCCAGAAAAACTTTGCAGGAAGTGAAGGAAAAGGTGGGTTTGAGATAATAAACTACATTTTATGAAAATTTACCATTACACAAGAATTGATAAGTGGGATGATATTAAAAGAGGATCATGGAAGAGTAGAGAAAAACCAGGATTGGGCGCTAGCCGTCGTCTTGGAAGAACTGACTTAGAGGCATGGGAAACGGCTGGGGTATTTGGACTATTAGAACCAATACCTCCAAAATGGACGCAAAGTGAGCATTTTAAAAATATATGGGGCCACTTGAAAGGTAACATAGGAGAACTCCTTTTAGAAATTGAGGTGGATGCCGATAAAGACAGTGATGTCTTTGTATTAGATAGAGGCCATGTGGAAGGATTTTTATATGAAGATAAAAAAGGCATTCCTGATAAATATATTCATGATAAAAGAGGTGAGGCAGAACGTGCCTATATGGAAAGTAAAATTCCCATCAAAGATTATCTGTCAAAACAGAATGAGCTTGACTATTCTCTGCCAGAAATAATTATTACCAAAGACACCCCTTTTGAAAAATTAAATATATCAGAATTTCAACCTTTAGTAGAGGAAGAACTAACAAATCGAAAGGGTGAATATAGAGAAGAATTGGTAAACAAGATAAAAAGTATACCAGAGTTAAAACAATGGTTTGATCTTTATCAAGAAAGATCAAAGGAATTAAGGCAGGAGCGTGAAAAAAACTTTAGGGAAAAACGAAGATAATTAACCCCTACTATCGTAAATTTAAAAAACCAGCTTAGATATACTCCTAAGCTGGGTTTTTGATTTTCATTTTCCGGCTATTGGCCGGGGGGCTTTTTCTAAGCCGACAGTTAAAAAGACTAATTCAATTTTACTTTTTGGGATATAATCATTCGCCTGTGACTGAGCTAACTCAAATAAATCTTTGACCCTGTGCTGCTGAATCCACCACGTTTGCCTTACTGATGTTGCATTGTAGAAAATATTGATTCCTCTCATCCTAGTGTAATCAAAATCGTCAATAGTAATAATATCGCCTGGTCTGAAAAACAGACTATCGCGAGTCTCTGCTACCAGTAATGAATAGCACTCTGGTTTTCTTCTAAAGGATGAGTCAGCAAACGATTTAAAGGGCATAACAATTAGACCTTTAAACTCGTAATTTGCCGTTGTATCAACAATCAAATACTGTGGCGGATCATCAAAACTGATTGACAATAAGCCATACTTTAATAGTTGATTGCGACTCTGATCGTATTTCCGGCCATTAAAAATTATGAATGTAAACAATACACAAAAAATTATGGCTAAGCCTATAAAAAGAACTTTTTGTTTCTTTATCTTATCCATTTTCACCTCCTTATTTTATGCTATATTATATCAGTTCAGTTTTTTTGTCAATAGCCACCAAAAAACCGAGCCATCAGCTCGATTTCCAAATACTACGTATTACCTGTTACTTATTACGGGCACTAGCCTTTCCCTACATACTCTCCCGTCTCCGTATTAATCTCAACCATCTCATCCTGCTTAATAAAAAGTGGCACGTCAATGGTATAGCCCGTTTCCAACGTGGCTTTTTTCATAACTGAACCCTGCGCTGTATCACCCCTGATGCCTGGCGCGGTCAGGGTGACTTTTAATTTTATCTTCTTGGGCAGATCAACATTAATAGGCGTGTCATTAAAATTTAAGACATCTACCTCCTGATTTTCTTTAAGGAAATTTTTCTTCTCGCCAAGTTGCTCTTCTGTAACAAAAAACTGATCATAAGATTCCTGGTCCATAAAATAATAATTTTTGCCTTCCTGATATAAATAATTAGCCTTAGTCTTTTTCATATCAGCCTCCTCAAACTTTTCCTGCCCTTTAAATGTTTTTTCTAACACATTGCCATTGTTCAAATTCCTGATTGTCACGCGCATAATCCCTTTAGACTGCGCCATTTTAATAAAATCGTGCCTCACCACTTGGTAAGGCTCGTTGTTTAAAACAAAGTAAACGCCGGCTCTCAAATCATTAATCGTCAACATAATTTTATCTGGTCGTATAAGGAATTAATGCCATAAATCTTGCTCTCTTCACCGCTTCGGCTAACTTTCTCTGATGCTTCGCGCAAATATCTGTTTTTTTACGAGGCAGAATTTTTGCATAACCAGACAAAAATTTCTGCAAAACTCTGGTGTCTTTGTAGTCTATTTCTTTTATGCCGTTTTGGCAAAAATAACAACCTTCTAATTTATAATTGTTGTTCATATGTTTCAAGCTGTCAGGCCTTAAAAGCTATAAAGCCAATTAGCTCTACGGCTTTATGGTTGTAAGGCTATATAGCTAATTAAAACGGTATATCTTCTACGTTAATCTCCGGCTCTGAAGATGGTGGTTCAGGCTGCGCTGTTTCATCAGTTGGCGCTTGACCTTCGCCTGCTTTCTCGCCTGCACCTGGCGCACTGCGTCTGTCGAGCATTACCATTCTTTCCGCAATAATTTCTGTCCTGTATTTCTTAACACCTGTCTGGTCATCCCAGGAACGCGTTTGTAGCCGGCCTTCGACATAAACTTTACTGCCCTTCTTTAAATATTGGCCGGCTATTTCAGCCAATCTTCGCCAGCAAACCACATTATGATATTCCACCTGCTCTTGCTTTTGACCAGACTTATCAGTCCAGCGTCTGTTTGTAGCGATACCTAAAGTCGCTACAGCTTGACCAGAAGGAGTGGTTCTCACTTCTGGACCGCGCGTTAAATTACCAATAATTAATGCCTTGTTGAGATTCATATTTTTTTACTAATTACGAATATATACGAATATACGAATAACTCATCAACAATTCGTACATTCGTAGCGATTCGTAAATTCGTAGTTATTCTTCAATCACATCTTCCTTTAAAATCTCATCCAACTTCTTATCTAGGTCTTCCAAACTAATTTTCTTTTCCCTAGCCTGTTTCTTTTCAACTGGTTTCTCCTCGGCAGCAATTTTTTCTTTGAGCTTTTTCTCTTCTTCCGCAATTCTTCTATCCTTAATTCTCTTCTCTTTTGCTATTTCTTCTTCTGTTCTTACTTTTGATTGCACTATCATGTATCTTAAAATCTCTGGTGTTAGTTTTAAAACCTTGCCTATTGCACTAATCTTATCTGGCAATAAATCAAGTTCCAATAGAAAATAATAACCATGTCTTTCGTGTTTGATTTGATAGGCAAGTTTTCGCCTGCCCCAGTCTTCATTTTTAATCAATTGACCGCCTTCCTTTTTAATCAAATCAATGACTTTTTCCACGGCTTTTTTCTGCTCTTCTTCGTTCAATTTTATCGATAGAATTGTTAATAATTCGTAGTGTTGCATAAAATATAGGGATAAAAAAACAGCCTAATAAAAGGTTAAGTCCATATTTGCTTAAAGTTTAGCATAGGTTTGTAAACAAGGCAAGATTATAAAATTATTGTATGATATAATTAAGACATATGATCAAATATTGTTTTATATTGGGAAAAACGCCAATTCTTTCTATTTCAGAAATTTTTAGCTTGGAAAAACTATTTGGCTTAGATTTTAAGATAATTGATCTTACAAGCGAATTACTTATCATAGAAACTGAAAAGATAAATGTTAACATGTGGCAATCTCGTTTAGGCGGTACTGTAAAAATTGGCGAGATAACAGGCAGTTTTAAAAATGCTGATGATTTATTGAATTTCACTAATCTTGATAATCTTTTAAGCCTATTGAATCAATCAGAAAGAAAAATAGTATTTGGTTTTAGTCTTTATGGTGAGAGAGCGAAATACCTCAATGAGAAATTCGGTGAAATGGGCATTAATTTTAAAAAAGAATTGCAAGCGCGGGCTTTTAAGGCACGCTTTATTTATACAGCCGATGGTCAGCTTTCAAGCGTACAGATTGGCCGAAACAAAATTATTGACAGGGGGGCAGAAATTTTAATTATTTCTGGCATTCACGGTTTCTACCTGGGCAAAACTTTAACCATCCAGGATTATCAAGATTACTCCCAAAAGGATTATGGCCGGCCAAAAAGAGATATAGAATCCGGACTCTTACCGCCAAAATTAGCAAAAATCATGCTTAATTTATCAGGCGCTAAGCCTTCGGACAAAATTCTGGATCCATTTTGCGGTTCAGGCACTGTTTTACAAGAAGCTGTATTGATAGGCTTTCAAAATATCATCTGCTCTGATATCGATAAGGAAAAAATAACTGATATCCAGGAAAACATTAATTGGCTGTTTAAAAAATATAATAATTTAAAGCGCAATGACTATAATTTAAGAATCTACCAATCTGATGCTAAGGAAATAACAGGACACATTTCCCCGCTGACCATTGATGCTATTGTTTCAGAACCATATTTGGGGCCAGCCATAAAAGGCAAGCTAGCCAGCGCCAAAATAGCCAAAATTATAACGGAGTTAGAGGCACTCTATTTAGCCGCTTTTGACACTTTCAAAATTATTTTAAAACAGGGCGGCCGCGTGGTCATTATCTTTCCTTTGTTTAGAAGTGAAGACAATGTTTTTACCTTAAGAATTCTGGAGACCTTGGCACAAAAAGGATTTAGCCGGCAAAATCCTATTCCAGACAAAGTTTCCTTTTTTGCGAAAATCGGACCAACAGCGCGCGGCTCGCTGATTTACCAAAGACCAGCTCAGAAAGTTGAACGTGAGATATTCATCTTTGAAAAAAATGTTTAAAAAATATTACTTTACCATCGCCATTGTCTTCATCATAACCATAGGCGGTTTTTGGTTATTCTATTCACACGAAACTGCTGATGAAATAAAAGAATTAGGCCAACAAAATTCTACGATCCAATCGCCAGCCCAAAAACCGCTGGAATTCACCTTTATAGCCGGCGGCGACGTGATGCTGTCTAGACATGTAGGTGAAAAAATCAGAAAATACAAAGATAGTAGCTGGCCATTCAGGAAAATCTACGAGGAATTCAAAAGTGCTGATTTAGCTTTTATCAATCTTGAATCGCCTTTTTATGACAAAGGCGCCCCGATCACTGAAGGCATGATTTTTAAAGCAGAGCCAAACACAATTGATGGTTTAAAATTAGCCGGCATTGATATTGTTTCTTTAGCCAACAACCACAGCCGAAACATGGGCTCGAATGGATTGCTTTATACCTTTAACTATCTTAAAAATAATAGCATCGAATACATTGGCGCCGACAAAAATTCGGAGGAAGCTTACCTGGGAAAAATCTTGGATGTAAAAGGCGTTAAATTTGGCTTTTTGGGTTATACCTACAGCGAAAAATACTCAACATCAAATAATCCAGCAGTCACGGCTATGGATTTAGTAAAATTAAAACAAGGCGTTGCCGATTTAAAAAATAAAGCTGATGTTATCATCGTTTCTATGCATGCTGGCTATGAATATACGACCAAACCTAACCAACAACAGATTGAATTTAGCCACGCGGCCATTGACGCCGGCGCTGATTTGGTCATCGGCCACCACTCGCATTGGGTGCAGCAAATGGAAAAGTATAACGGTAAATACATTTTTTACGGCTTAGGCAATCTAGTCTTTGATCAAATGTGGAGTGCGGAAACCCAAAAAGGCCTGGTGGTTAAATTTACATTTTCTGAAAAAAATCTTAAGCAAATTGAATTAAAGCCAGTCAAGATTGAGGATTATGGCCAGCCAAGGTGGATGAATGAAGAAGAAAGCAAAGAGATTTTAAAAATACTTAGCGTAGAAAGTAAAACTATTACAATTCAGTAGCCAGGGAGTTTTCTTAGGATTTATTATTTACAGGACTTACGCGTTTGTCGCCTTAAATTAACTCCTAGTCCGTTTTATATAGTCATCCTGAACTTGATTCAGGATCTACCACTATTAGTCTAGATGCTGAAACAAGTTCAGCATGACAAACGCGTAAGTCCTAATTTAATTAAAAAATGGAGCTACCTCATGGATAGCTCCATTAAACTTCAGTTAATATCTATTATTTGCGGTAAATCGCTGTGGCTGCACTCACTCCAATTCTACCTGTTTCTACTTTTTTAATCTTCTTTTTTTTCTTTTTTATGACCTTGCCTCTCTTTTTAAGCACCACTACCTCCTTTTAAAAAGTTTGTACAATCAGACATATGTCTGAAGGGAGGGGGGATTAGCCCCTCATAGACACCTAGATCACCTCCTTTCCTAAACAGAATTTTCAAGGATCACGGAAACAGTAAACAACTTAAAGGTGATCATTTTATCCTCCTCGCCCTGAGCTTGCTCAAGGGCTTTTTGGGGTTGTAGGCTTTATTTCCCAATCAAATCTCTTGCTTGGCTACATGCCAAGCCTAAGTTTCTTTCCGATTGGCAGGCTTTGACCTCCTTTGTCTAAATTTTTTCTATCTGCAGAAAAAATAACTTTTTAAGCATATTATTAAGGTTCATACTATCCTCCATGTCCGTCGTAGCCCGACTCTGAGCTTGTCGAAAAGGAGGGCGAAGGCGGACTGATTTCTCCCTATCTTATATTATAATTAAAAATTTGTCAATAGGCAAGACAATATGTTAAGATAAATTAATCAAAAAATCGTTGAAAAACTAAGGAATAGCAAGCAAAGGAGGTGTATATCGATCATTAATAATAAATATTGTTGCTCTTATTAACCTGAAACCACTAAGCTTTTTAACCAATGAAAGGAGGTACAAATGGCCGTTAAAGTTGCCATTAATGGATTTGGCCGCATTGGCCGGCTGGTTTATCGAGCTGGGAGGAAAAATCTTAACCTAGAATTTGTCGCAGTCAATGACGTCACTGATGCAAAAACCCTGGCTCACCTTTTAAAGTATGACTCAGTCCATGGGAAAATGGATGCGGAGATAAAAGTAGAAGGGAATATGATCATCGTGGACGGTAAAAGCTTGCAAGTTTTTAGCAATAAAGGAGATCTACGCGATCTTCCTTGGAGACAATTGGGTGTAGAGATTGTCGTTGAATCAACGGGAAAGATTAGGGATGGTGCATCAGCCCAGGGGCATAGAGGGGCTGGCGCTAAAATGGTCTTGATTTCTGCTCCGGCAAAAGAATCTGTTATTCCCGTGCAAACTATAGTGCTGGGAGTGAATGACGACAAATTCAATCCCAAAGAATATAAGACCTTCACTATTGGTTCCTGTACCGCTAACGGCGTGATACCCGTGGTCATGGTGTTAAAGGATAACTTCGGGATAGAATATGGCTTTTTGACCACCGTCCATGCCTTGACCAATGACCAGAATCTCATGGATAGTCCGCATAAGGATTTGAGAAGGGCAAGAGCAGCGGGACTTAATATCATTCCCACCTCTACGGGCGCCGCTAAAATTATTTCTTTGATATTTCCCGAATTAAAAGGGAAGTTAGACGGCGTTGCGGTCAGAGTGCCAGTCTATAGCTCTCTTTTGGATTTAGTGGTGGAAACAGAGAAAGAAGTCACAGTGCAATCGGTTAATGAAGCTTTTAAACAAGCATCTTTGAGAATGCCAAATTATTTAGAATACACTGAAGACCCAATTGTCTCATCTGACATCATTGGCAATCCTCACTCTGCTGTTTTTGACGCATTGTCAACCATGGTGGTGGGAAAAAATTTGGTCAAAGTCTTTGCCTGGTATGACAATGAATGGGGCTTTTCCTGTCGGATGGTGGAAATGTTGGAATTGATGGCCAAGGGATTACAGTTTTTTTAAATCAAAAACCCCGGCGACATTTCGGTCGGGGTTTTTTTATTATCTAAATTTAATTTACTGAAATCGAAAATGTATGACATCGCCATCCTGGACCACATAAACCTTGCCTTCCACTCTTAACAAGCCTTTTTCTCTGGCTTGATGTTCCCCGCCGACTTTCACTAAATCCTGCCAGTTTATCACTTCAGCTTTAATAAAACCCTCGGAAAAATCAGTATGAATGACACCAGCGGCTTCCGGTGCTTTAGCTCCCCTTTTGACTGTCCAAGCTTGTAAAATATTACTTTGAGTAGTAAAAAAAGTCACCAAATCTAATAATTGATAGCTGGCTTTAATCAATTTATCAAGGCCTGACTCTATCGCACCGGCTTCTTTTCTATATTCATTCGCCTCTTTTTCTGACAAATCAGCCAGTTCTGCCTCCAGCTTGGCAGAAATTTCGATTACGAACGCACCACCCACGGGTACGCCGAGATCCTCGGATCTCGGCTGACCCGAATCTGAGGATTCGGGACTACCCGGGAAAGTGTTCTCACTCACGTTCAATACATACAACACTGGCTTCAAGGTCAATAAATGTAAATCTTTGACTAACTCCTGCTCCTCATGGGTTAACTCAACCTCGATGGCCAGCCTACCCGCTTCCAGCGCTGTTTTTATTTTTTCTAAGACGGGCAAAACTTCTCTAGCCTCTTTCTCACCTGTCTTGGCTTTAGGTTTAACATCTGCCAGCCTTTTATCCAAAGTAGCCAGGTCAGCGAAAATTAATTCCATATTAACCGTTTCAATGTCAGATTGAGGATTAACTTTGCCAGCTATATGTGCCACATTAGGGTCTTGAAAATCGCGGATAACTTGCACAATCGCCTTCACTTCCCTGATGTGCGAAAGAAACTGGTTACCCAAGCCCTCGCCTTTATGCGCATCTTTCACTAAGCCGGCGATGTCCACAAATTCAATGGCGGTCGGAATCACTTTTTCCGGCTTCAACAAAGAGGTTAAATTATCCAATCTTTCATCCGGCACTGCGACCACGCCCACATTGGGATTAATCGTGCAAAATGGATAATTTGAAATATCCACCTGTTTTTTTGTTAAGGCTTTAAACAAAGTTGATTTGCCCACGTTAGGCAGGCCGACAATACCGATGGAAAATGACATAGTACTTTAATTGTATCAGCCTTTGATAAAATAAAAAAGCTCGGTTCACCAAACACATCCAATAGATGGGGTTTGTTCTTCTAGGACTTGCAATATTATGTTTTATTATAGTTGGGTTTGGATTGGAAGGATCCAACACAACTGGCAAAATCATCAATCCTGAAAATTTACCCGAAGGTAAGGTCTACAAGGTAATGGGCGCATCGTCTGACTTCCTTATTATCAGTCTTGAAAGGGAGGGTCAAACAATGGAGGATAATGCCAGGTTAGTCTGGAGATGGCCTTCGGATGAATTAAAAGATGGTCAAAAATTTACCATCAAGGATGGAAAAATTGAAGTCATTTCTTCAGTGGCTCCTACCGCCACCGAGTCCGGGGAGTATTAGTCTAAGAATCTTAGCAGTGTCACACATTGGCACTGCTTTTTTTATTTCCGCGTTCTGGCCCGTAATGCCCTTGACAGGATAAAAATATTATGCTAAATTTATTTATTAAAAGTAATATAAGAATTATTAACAGTCTAAAATAAAATGGAGGTAAAATGCCGCCAGATAAATTTCCTCTTTGTCCTCATTGCCTAAAAGAAATTAAGGGGGTTCTTTGGCTGACCCAAAAAATCAATGCGACTCAAGTCATCCGCGTATTTTTCTGCCCTCATGATGAGTGTAGAAAAGTCTTAAGTGTACATCTTGATACTGAAATCTAAATGAATTAGGTAAAAAGCTCTCTGACTCTAATCGGGGAGCTTCTTAAATTTCAAAAAAAATACTATAATTAATCCTGCACCTTGTTTATTAGGTAAAATGAAATAATACCTTTTAAATTAAATAAGATTAGATTTATTTACCTGTATAGATAGCATAGCAAGGTGCAGGATAAAATCATGCTCCCCAGATTCTATCTCCACAACCTAGTCATCCAAAATGATTTGGTTAATATCAACGACAGCCAAGTCATTTATCAAATCACCAAAATCCTCAGATTAAAAATTGGTGATACCTTTATAGTCTTTGATACGCATTATGAATATCAAATTTTAATAGAAAATATTACCAAAGATGGTCTGACCGGCAAAATCATCGAAAAAACCAAATCAGAACGCGAGCCAGCGAAAAAATTAATCCTCTACCAATCCTTGCTTAAGTCTGACAAACTGGAATGGATCTTACAAAAAGGCGTGGAAATCGGTGCAGCAGAATTTACACCTATTATCAGCGACAATTGTGTGGTGCGAGAAATATCGGAAAATAAACTAGCCAGATACGAAAAAATTATCAGGGAAGCTACGGAACAGTGCGGCGGCCTGAAAGTCGCCAACTTAAATCAGGTTACAACCTTCAAACAAGCTGTGGACCAAGCTAGAAATGTAAAAGGTCAAAAATTACTAGCCTGGGAAGGCGAAAAAGGTCATGAGCTGAATAAAATCTTAAATAATAAACAAAAGGAATATCATTTATTTATTGGCCCGGAAAGTGGCTTTTCACCGGAAGAAGTGAAATTAGCCAAGCAAAGTGACATACAAATCGTTAGCTTGGGCAAAAGAATTTTGCGCGCGGAAACAGCGGCTATTGTTGCTTCAAGCTTAATATTGCTTAATTAATATGCTATAATATTATTGCTTACTTTTTAAAATATAAATATGTTTGAAGATGTTGATAAACCAATAGAACCAACCAAACCGCTGGAAGGAAAACAACCATCTCCAAAAAATTGGGGTCCTTTTCAGCCAGTCAGTCGTTCTGCTCCGCCAAAAACTACTTTGCCCGACACACCTTTGACCGAAAGCGGTTACCCGGATAATCTTAATGCGCCGATGCCTTTTGATCAAGAACAGAAACCAAAACGTGGAAAATATATTATTTTAGGAATAGTAATTCTAATAATTATTGTCGTCTTAATCAGTGGTGCTATCTTTGTACTTAACAATCTCAATAAACTCGGTAATAATGCTAATACAAATACATTGACTAATGCTAATATTGTTAATCAAAATATAAATCTAAATACAAATAGCAATGTTAACGCAACCACTAATACACAAAATGTAAATGTCAATACAAATAATGCTGCTAATACAAATTTAAATGCCAATGCAAATAACAACATTAACACTAATGTTAATATTAGTGCCAACGCCAATGAAAATTTAAACACAAACACTGCCAGTGTTATTGATTCAGACAACGATGGTTTGGAAGATAAATATGAAACAACTTTCGGCACAAGCCCCAATAATGCTGATTCAGATGGCGACAGTTACAATGATTTACAGGAAATAAAAAACAGATATAACCCTGCCGGCCCTGGTAAAATAACAAGTCTCACCTTCAACTTATTTTGCCAAAAATTTATTAAACAATTTGTTGAAAACGGCGAATTATCGGATACCGAAAGCGCTAATACCTGCGAGGTAGCTACTGAGGTATTTAATTTAACTGATAGTTTTAAATCTAAGATTGATCAGACAGCCGAGCAGAAATTGAATAGTGGCTGTCAGGTTTTAGACAAAAAAAGCGAAAATTGTCAGAAGGCTATCTGGCTTATTGCCCTGACATTTCAAAACTTTGATAGTCATCAATAAAAAATAAAAAAACTACAATTAAATGTAGCTTTCTGGCGTTAGTAAAACCCTCTTTCAAAATAAAGGAGGGTTTTACGTAATTATCCTTTTCCAATCCTTAATCGCTTGCCGATTATTCTTAAAAGCCAATTTTTTTGGTATTTCATTCTTGCCAAACCACTGCGCCTCTGTAATATCATCGGCTGGCCTGATCTTGCCTTTTGTAATTTTTGCCAAATAGTAAATATTCAGCGTTGACTCCGGGTGCTTCTCCAAATACTCACCCATATAAATCCCCAGTATTTTAATAATTTTAATCTCGACTCCTAACTCTTCCCTCATTTCTCTTTTTAAACCGACCTCTGGATGTTCATCTTTTTCCAAAAATCCTCCGGGTGCATCCCAGTATCCTTTCTTCGGCTCAACTGCTCTTTTGGTTAACAAAACTTTATCGCCCTTGGTAAAAATAGCGCTGGCCGTGGGCTTGCAATTTTGATAAAAAATAAACTGGCATTTTTGGTTAGGACAAACCAAGCGCCTCTTACCATGCAGTTTTTTCAAACCTAGCCTATGACCGCATTTGGGGCAAAACTTAAATTTGTTTATGTTGTATTTCATAAGCTCTCAAAACATTAAAAAGTAACATCGCAACAGTCATCGGCCCTACCCCCCCAGGCACCGGTGTAATGTAGCCAGCTTTTTTACTACAGGAAGCAAAATCAAAGTCGCCGACAGCCTTGCCTTTTAATCTAGAAAAGCCTACATCCAGCAAAATTGAACCGCTTTTTATCATATTTCCCTTGATAAACTGCGGCCGGCCCACAGCCGAGATGACAATATCAGCTAATCTTAGGCTTTTTTTGATACTGTGAAACGGCGGATAAATTATTTTGGTTCTTAATTTTTTTTGCTCAAGTAAAAACGCCAGCGGTTCGGCTAAAACCTTGGCATTGGATAAAATTACACAACTTTTGTTTTTTAAGCCTACCTTAGTACTTTCTAATAGCCACAAGATACCAGCCAGCACACCTGGTATGATTTGCGGCCGGCCGCCAGGCCCCGAGCCCTTAACTTGCCTAAGGGTCGAGGGGCAGCTCATCAATGATGCCACATTGGCTGGATGAAAACCGTCCACATCTTTTTTGGGGTCAATGGCTTCCACAATCCTGTCCTCGTCCAAATGCCTGGGCAAAGGAAACTGCACGACAATACCATTGATTTTCTTATTGCGATTTAACATTTCAATTAGTCTAACCAACCTATTAAAACAAGTTTTTGCTGGTAATAAATACTTATAAAAATTAATATCGACTTCATGCGCTGCCTTTTTTTTAAGCCTAACATAAACTTCTGACGCCTGATTTTTGCCCACCATAATAATAGCTAAACCGGGCTTCTTTCTTAATTTAGCTATTTTACTTTTCAAACTATGCCTAATTTTCTCGGCTATTCGCCGGCCATTGATAATTTGGACTTGACGAGTTTTCATGGGTGTGCTAAGTTGTAATCAAATTGTTGTTTAAAAAATCATTGTAAACATCAAGGAGGAGGCGTATAAATGTCACTATCGGCGTCAATATTTGGCAAAATATTTACTCCTAGCAATATAATCGCTACCGTAGTATTGACTGCTTTATTGGCAATATCCTATTTTACAGTAGAGTATCTTGCCAAAAGGCAAAGTTTAAAAAGATTAAGTAAATTAAAGGGGGCGGGTAAAACTATAAGGGTGAAAGATGCGGTTACTCTAGAGGGGAGAATTATAGGCATCGATAAGAATGAATTTACATTGCAAACCAGCGAAGGAAAAACTGTCAAAATACCTCTTGATAAAGAAAAGAATATAATCTAAGGCATCGGTAATCATTGCCAACTTCTTTGAGGGGCACTCAATTGTGTCTCTCTTTTTATTTTAAGATTATCACTTGACAACCTTAAATGCATGTGTTAATTTGAATTAAAATCGCTGTTTTAAAACTTAGAAATTTAGCAAGGAGGATTTATGAGTAAGATTATTTATGGTCCCGAAGAAGAACTGGAATATCTGGAATCACTTAAATCCGATGAATTCAATGATTGGCTTCAAAACTTTCTCAAAACCGGTATCAGCGCGCCGCTGCATATTAGCTCCAAGTATAGTGAAGAAACCAGAGCACAAGCCATAATTGAATATTTCAAGGCTAGCAGAAAAAATGAATTCAATGATGGTGTCGTTAAGAGCGTAAATATACAATTGGGGTCATGGCATGCAGAAGACGAGGAATCGCATGGATATCTTTTTGATCTATTGGAATTAGCTATGTACTTGGTAAAAATTAATCCAGCATATATTTCGGAAAAAAATCTATCTGTTATAAAAGGTATGCAAGAATCCGAAGATCTGAGACAGCATGAGGTTAGAGGATTTCCAAAAGGAACATTAAATAATAGTGCCAACTTAGTTCTATATTATCACTCAAAAAAACCAAAATAAGATTATCAGGCTGCCAAATTTCTGGCAGCTTTTTTATTTTCAAAAAACTTTATGGCTTTAAGTCTGTATATATCGGATACTTCTGGGTTAATTCTTTAACTTTATTCCTCACTTCCTCTTTGACAATCTCCTTTTTCGGATTATGAATCGCCTGTGCGATTACGTCGCCAACGACTGCCATATCTTTTTCTTTAAATCCTCGCGTGGTCAGCGCTGGTGTGCCTAAACGAATGCCAGAGGGATCCATGGGCTTGCGCGGATCATAAGGCACCATGTTTTTATTAACAGTGATGCCGACCTCGTCTAAAACTGTTTCGGCTTCGGCGCCGGATAAACCCTTATTAGTTAAATCAATGAGAATTAAATGATTATCTGTGCCGCCGGTAATTAATTTAAAATCGTGCTCAAACAATTTAGCCGCTAACGCCTTCGCATTTTTCACGATTTGCCGGCCATATTCTTTGAATTCCTTAGTGGACGCCTCGTGTAGGCAAACGGCAATGGCCGCAGTCTGATGATTATGCGGCCCGCCTTGCAGACCAGGGAAGACGGCGCGGTCAATGCGCTCTGCTAAATTAAACTTAGAATCAGGGTGATATTTCTCATGATATCTGTCCATGATGCGCGGGCACATGAGCATCGCGCCCCGTGGGCCGCGCAGGGTTTTGTGAGTAGTCGTACTCACCACATCAGCATAAGGCACGGGTGATTGGTGAACACCGGCAATAATCAAGCCGGCAATATGAGCAATATCAGCCAGAAAATAAGCGCCCACTTCGCTGGCAATTTTGCCAAAAGCCTTGAAATCAAATTCCCGCGGATAAGCTGTGGCGCCGGCAATAATCAATCTGGGCTGTTCCTTTTTAGCCATCTCCATCACTTCATCATAGTTAATCAGATTAGTCTCTTTATCCACGCCATAAGGCACGGAATGATAATAGCGTCCGGAAAAACTGACTTTCCAGCCATGCGTCAGATGGCCGCCATGCGGCAAACTCATGCCCATCACCTTGTCCCCTGGCTCCATTAAAGCGTAATAAACTGCCTGATTCGCGGGCGAACCGGAATAACACTGCACATTCGCATGCTCCGTGCCGAATAATTTTTTGGCTCGTTGCCGCGCCAGATTTTCAATTTCATCAATAAACTGGTTGCCGCCGTAATAACGCTTGCCAGGATAGCCTTCCGAATACTTATTTGTGCCAATGCCTCCCAGGGCTTCCAAAACAGCTTCAGAAACATAATTTTCCGACGGAATCATTTCCAAACCATTCTGCTGCCTTAATAGCTCTTTTTTAATCCATTGATAAAGTGTGGGGTCTGTTTGTGATAATTTTGACATAAATTTTATTATTACTACGAATTTACGAATTATTACGAATGTACAAATGAATTAAAGTATTCATATATTCGTATAGATTCGTAATTAGTAGAACTTATTAGCTAATTAAATTTTACTTTAAATGGGCAATTTAAGCAAAAAACCCGCACATAACAAAAACTGTTTAGCGCAGGTTTAAAATTTTAAAATATTAAATCATGATTTTTGCGTTTTTAAATAGTCTTCAATTACAGGCTTAATATTCGGCGCGCAATCAGGCGGTAAATTATCAATATCAAACCAATGCCATTCTTTAATCTCTGGGCCTGGTTTTATTTCGCCCATCCGATTAGCCAGCCAATGGATTAAAATTACTAGTTTACCATTAACCTCAACCATCATGGGCTTTAATGGCCGGATAATTTCAATATCAATGCCCATTTCTTCCTTGACCTCCCTTTTAGCATGCTCTTCTAAACTTAATTCATTAAAATCCTCCACGCGTCCACCCACAAATTTCCAAAAATTGTCATCACCATGCTTATTCAACAAAACTTTATTATTTTCAATAATCACTGGGCCGGAGACGATGGCTATTTCTTTAAATTGTGTAATATCCTTGGACATAAGTGTTTTTATGATAGCAAAATTATGATTTTTCATCAACTATTGACAAGGGAATAAAAAATTTGCTACATTTACCTTAAATTGAATAAACAAGTAAAAACCTTGAAGTTCAAAGGAGAAAAAATGGGAATTAGTGATAACCAATTAGCTCTTTCAGTAATGGAGGCGGGTCTGATAGCCGCTCTTGAAACCTATGAATTGAGTGTAAAATACGAAAGACCGGACCTACTAAAAGATGCTCGGCGGATAGTTAAAGCTGTAAAAACTGGTAATACTAAACAAATAATGGATAGTGTACTTGAAGTGGGTAAATAACTTTCAAGGGGCTCTTCATCAAACAAGATGCCCCTTTTTTATTTACAAATTTTTCACCATATAAGTTTCCCGAGGTTTATGCACCAGCTTCCGATAGCACTACCTCAAGCCCAAAATTTGACACCCCAACACCACATATGTTAATATTTCTTAAAGCTCTTTTGATAATAAAAGAAAGTAAAACTACAACATTTAAACTCCTGAGGAGGTGAATAAAATGTCATGGTACGCTATTTTAGCAGCTGTAGTAGCCTACTTTTTTGTCGGCTTCTGGTGGGCAAAGTACAAGGCGTGGCAACCACTGATATGGTTTTTTGAAAGAATATTAATGCCATGGCCAGAAAATCGAGATTATACAAAAAAGTATAAATCATATAAGGAATATCGCCAGAAAAATGTTCCATGGGTAAAAGGGCTAAATTTTTGGCTCTGGCTGCTTACGCTTGGCCTTTTGATTTTTGTAATTATAGTTGGCGGAATATTTATCGCTCTGCCCCGAGGTATATTCACCATTACCGGCAATTTAATCAATGGGAAGGGTAGGGTTAAACCCACGCCAGCTTAAAAAAACTTAAAGTTTGCGGAGACTCTCGGGTCTCCGTTTTTTTATTTTAACTGCTTGACCATGTAAGTCTCCTGCAACTCATACCCTAGCTTGCGATAATAATCTCGCACACCTATACCGGAGATGACGGCGATTTTTTTATAGCCCAGCTTTTTACTCAAATCCTCTGCCTTTTTAATCAATCGCCGGCCCAAACCAAAATGCTGGGACGCCTTTTTTTCGCGCTTGGCAATCGGCACCAGCTCACCATAAGTATGGAGTTCACGAATAATAGAAGCATTTTGCAATACAGACAAACCCAGCTCAGGTCTCTGCGCCTGAGATGGGTTTATCTCGGACGGCACTCTCAATCTTAAAAACGCATACAATAAATCCTTTTTTTTGTCTTCAAAAGTCAGAAAATATTCTGTGCCACCAGACGCTGGGTATTGACACTGATAATATCTAACGTTTTTATCATCAATTGGCTCTTTTCTGGCTTCGCGACAGCGGATGCATTGGCATTTGATACCTTTCTTTTTCATTTTCTCGTGCAATAACTGACGCAAATTGGAAACCTTATTGCCGGCGATAATGCTTTCTGAAGGAATATCGCGAATCAAACGCGTAATTCTGACATATTTCGGCACGATTTTTTTTATACCGAGGAGCACCCTCTCCAGGGTGCGACTGTTATAAGGCCTCCACTTCCTTTGCTTATACCATTTCTCTAACAAGGTGCCTTTAGTTAAAACTGTCGGGTAAATCTTCAGCATATCCGGCTGAAATCGTGAATCTTTAAATAAAGTTTTAAACATAGCCACATCCTTTTTTGGACTGGAGCCCGGCAAATTGGGCATCATGTGGTAAACTACTTTAAAGCCAGCATCTTTTAACATCTTCGTCGCCCTGACAATTTCTAGCACACCATGACCGCGATGGTTTAAAGCTAAAATCTTGTCATCAATCGCCTGCACTCCTAATTCCACGCGTGTGCCACCGAGCTGGCGCATCCATTTTATTTCCTCGGCATTAATATAATCCGGCCGCGTCTCCAAAGTTAGGCCAATAATGCGATGCTTTGCCGTTTCATTTAACTTCTGTGCTTTCTGTAAATTTATTGATCTCCGGCGATTGCAAGCTTCAAAACAACGCTTAATAAACCATGCCTGATATTTCTTCGGCAAAAACGACCACGTTCCGCCCATCACAATCAGCTCAATCTTATCGGAAGGATGCCCTTCCATTTCCAGCGCCTCCAGCCTGGTTTTCACTTGCTTGTAAGGGTCAAACTGGCACAAAATCGCCCGCATCACTGCTGGCTCGTTGGATAAATAACTTTTGGGCATATCAGTTTCTGATGGACAGTAAGCACAGCGTCCCGGGCAGGGATAAGGTTTGGTTAAAACTGCCACAATGGCCACGCCTGACAAAGTCCTGATTTCGCGCTTTCTCAATAATCTAACCAATTTTTTATCAATCTGGCTGACCAATTGCCGATATGCCTTTAAAATTGTAATATTAGAGAGGATACCCAGTTTGTATTTTTTGGCCAATTGACGTTTAATCTTGGCTAAATCATCCAAGCTTTTAGGCTTTGATTTGATTAAATCGCGGATGTAATTTTTAATATTTTTCTTCATATGAAAAAAGAAGTGGCTGATAAAATTTTAGAGGAAACCAGAAAAAGCTATAACCTCATTGCTGACAAATTTTCTGGTACCCGCCAGTATCCATGGAAAGAATTTGAGAATTTTAATAAATATATTCAATCTGGCTACAAAGTTTTGGACGTCGGCTGCGGCAATGGACGCTTATTAGAAATTTCGAAGGGTAAAAATATTGATTACTATGGCATAGATTCTAGCACACATCTTATTGATAAAGCAAAACAAAGGTATTCTGAAGCCAAATTTTCCGTAGCCGATATGATGAACTTACCATTTGAGAAAGAATCTTTTGACGTTGTTTTTGCCATTGCTGTTTTCCACCACATTCCTTCCTATTATCGCCAGAAAGCTTTGTCAGAAATAAATCGCGTTTTAAGAAAACAAGGCATTTTTATCATGACTAACTGGAATCTCTGGCAAAAACAATGGTGGCGTTTGCTCTACCAGTATACCAAAGATAAAATTTTCGGTAAAAGCGAGCTGGATTATGGTGATGTTTATCGGCCATGGAAAAATGAAAAGGGTGAAATTGTCACCAAGCGCTATTGCCACGCCTACACTAAGCGCGAATTAAAAAAATTGCTAGAAAATTCTGGTTTTAAAACCCTGGAACAATCTTACTTTAAGAAAGGCCAAAAAGCGAATTGGATGAATGGGTATAATTTAGTGACTGTAGTGCGGAAGAATTGAAAAATCGCCCTAAATATGCTAAATTTAATAGGTAATCATTAACTTCAAAACTATGAGAAAAATCATTTTTCCGTCTTTGCTCTTTCTATTATTGTCCTTACCGCTAGTGGTGTTTGCACAAACGAGTGCTTTTCCGCAAAACATTAGTGTAGCTAAGGATGAAGTTATCAATGACAATTACATCAGAGCAGCAAACACCATTGATATTAACGGAACAATCAACGGCGACGCCATTATGGCTGCCAACACTATTACTATCAATGGCAATGTCGCTGGTGATGTTATCGCCGCGGCCAGTGTAATTAATATCAACGGTGAAGTCGGTGGCAATGTCAGAGTTGCGGCTATGACTATCCAAATTAATAATAAAATTGGAAGAAATTTAAATGCTTTTGGCAACACAGTCACCTTAACAAAAAATGCCTCTGTCGGGTGGGGTTTAGTATTCGCCGGGTCGCAAATTAAAATCGACAGCCCAGTTGGTGGTAAAATCTGGGGTATTGGCTCACAAGTCACACTGACAAATTCAGTCGGTACCAATTTTGACGTCAATTTGGGGGAAGAGGGTTTATTAACCTTGACATCGGAAGCAATAATCAAAGGCGACCTGAATTATAGCGGCACCAAAGACGCTGTCATTCAAAAAGGCGCTCAAGTCATGGGCGAAACAACGCATAAACCAATACCAGTTCAATTAAGTAAAGCTGAAAAATTCTTTAGCCGAAACTGGATTTTTTTCCGCGTCATCGGTCTATTTGGCATCTTACTGGTAGGGGTAGTTATTATTTCCTTCGCCAAAGATAAAACAAAAAAGATTACCAGTGTGATGTGGCAGCAACCAGCTAAACTTATGCTTTTTGGACTGATCTACCTGATTGTCATTCCTATCGCCTTGGTTCTGCTTATATTCACAATTATTGGCGGGCCGCTATCCTTAATCGGTCTTTGTCTTTATCTCATCGCTGTCTATATCGCCAGAATTTTCACTAGCACCCTCATCGGTCAGAAAATACTGGGATATATAAACAAGAAAAAACTAGAAACCCAGCCAAATGAAGGCAATTTATTGTGGTCCATGATACTCGGTACTTTTATATTATATATTCTTATTAGCCTACCTTACATTGGCTGGCTAATTGGTTTAATCGCAGTTATTTGGGCCTTAGGCGGTTTAGGCGAGGTGTTAAAGAAAAAGAAAGATGCTGAAGTGAAATAAGAATTGACCAATCAACTATGCTAAAAATCAATCGAAAAAAATATATTGAGAAGCTGAACAAAGAATATTTTAATTTAGTTGAGAAAAATACGCCTGATGAAATTAAAAATAAGCCAATTATTGATTTAGATAATAAAGACGAAATTAAATTAACCATTACCAAAGATTTAGTTGAGAAATGGGGCCTAGAAACGTGGCTCAAAAATTATCAGAAAGAGGCAGAGCATTCTACGGGCGGTATCCGCGGGCCACAAAATGTACTCTGTCACTGGGACACGCGATTTCCACTCAACCAAATAGGTGTTACCTTGGCCACTTTAGGCAAAACATTAGTTTTAAAAGATCAAATCAAAAATAAGGAAATTAATAAAATAGTTTCAGGTGAAGTACGTTATAATACCAGGAAATACATTGAATTGATTTCCAGAATCCACGCCGCTTATGGCATTCGCACACATCAACCCTCTAATAACGAACTAACAGCAGTCTGGATGGTTTCTTTTTTAATCTTTATGCTTGACTATAATGGAGGTGAGTATATTACTTCCTCGCACGCTATTAGTAGTAAAATTGCGACAAAAGATTTGGATAATCAAGGTTCGCAATTTGTACCAGAAATGTCCATGAAATTTATTGCTAAGATTGAGGAGATTATCAAAAAAGCTAAGGAGTCTCCTGGGGGTTATACTATAAAAATTGCACCTATAAATACATCTTTGATTACTCAGGACTTTGACGGCATTGATATGTACATTGACTATCTAAAAAATGGGGTGGCCACAGAGGTTAATCTCAATTTAATCCGAGGCGCTATAAAAAATGATTTTAAATTAATGTATGAAACAGTCGGCGGCTGTATGTATAAAACCATGACGCCAATTCTCAAAAAATTAGGTATTTTTAAAGCTTTTGAATGGAGCAATGAGAAAGAGGATCCATTTTTCCATGGTGTTGGTAAAATAAGAAAGGTTAACCCAAAAACTGGCCAAGAACAATTTTTCGATTTATCCTGTGATGCTTGTCTTTTTGAGGTAGTACAAACCATGAATTATGAAAATATTCTTAAAAAGAAAGAGGTTGGTTATGTTGTCTTGATTACTGATCCTGATGGAGATAGGTTGGTTATCGGGCAAGTTGAACCGGCTAATAAGGCTCAAGTCCTGGATGACTTAGGTATCAATTACATTAAAATTAATAAGGATAAAATATTTGCTGTCTACCATCCCACTTTCTGCTTTTTAATGATTATGGATTTCTATGCTAAACAAATAAAAAAATCTGGAAACTGGAAAAACCATCCGAGATTTATTGTCACGACCACTCCCTCATCTAGGGCCTGGGATGAATGGGCTAAAAATCAAGGTATGGAAATATTAACTACTCCAGTTGGTATCAAGGAAATATCTTATATGATTAGAAAAGTAGAAAAACAATCGTTTACCCATCCTGATAAAGAAGTAATTATGAATGATGTCTGGAAAGAAAGCATTAATCTCGGTATTAATCCCAGAGTAGTTTTTGCTGGCGAGGAAAGTGGGGGCATGGTCTGTGGACCAGAAAATATAATAGAAAGCAGGGGTGGCCGTAAAGCTCTAGTCATGAGAGAAAAATCGGCTGGAGAAGCAACAATTATTGCCACCGCTCTGGCCGCCTATTTGTTCAACAAGAAACAATCAATGTTTGATTACTTACAAGAGATTTTTAAAGAAAGTGATATTGTCTATAAATATTATTTTCGTGCAGACATTACTTATTACAATGAAAGTGAGCCAGATCCTGTTAAACTCTTAAAAGAAAAAGCCGAGGGTGAAATTAAAAGAGACAAAATAGATATCTTCTGTCTGGGGTTGGCGTTTTCTTTGAAAGAAAAGAGAATTACTTTAAATCAGGCTAAGGAAATTTTGTCTGAAGCCATTACTGACCTAGATTTTTCTGATTTAGAGGATATTATTTTTACAGGCGATGCTACTTATTTTCAGTTCAAGAATATGTTTGTTGAGGTAAGAAAATCCGGTACTGACGCCAAACTGCGCGGCTATAGTAATGGCGATAATAAGGAAAAGTGTCAAAAATATTTAGATAAACTTGTGCATTATTCTGGGGAGATTACACCAAAGTACGATAAACTAATTCCAAAATTATTCCGCGATAATATTTATGAAAAAACGAAGAAATTGTATGAAGAATATCTATTTTGGGGACTATAAATTATGATCAAGGCTATTATCTTTGACATGGACGGCGTGATGATTGATTCAGAACCGATTTGGTTTAAGGTGGACAACGCATTGATAAAAAAATTTGGTATACCTAAAGATATTGATTATAGAGATAAAATATTAGGTGTAACAGCTAGGGTAGCGATCAAAACCTTAAGAAGCCTGTTCGATTTAAAGGGTGCAACTTCAGAAATAATCAAAACAAGGTTCAAAATAGTTAAAAAACTTTTTAAGGAAAGGGTTAAATTAAATTCAGGCGCCCTTCAACTTTTTAAGAATCTCCGTCAAAAGGGCTATACGCTGGCCGTTGCCTCGTCAGCACCAATAGATATTATCAACATTATATTAGCCAAATTTAAAATAAAAAAATATTTTAAAGTAGTAGTGGCCGGCCACAATCTTAAAAGGAGCAAGCCTTACCCTGACATTTTTTTAAAAACTGCTAAAAAATTAAAAATAAAACCAGAAAACTGTTTGATTATTGAAGACGCACTCTCTGGTGAAAAAGCAGCCAAAAAAGCCGGGATGAAATGTATTATCGTTAGACATAAATACAATCAAGATATAAAATTCAAATTGGCCAATAAAGTAGTAAAAAGTTTAAATAATATTAACCTGCAAATGATAAAATCATTATGACAGAAGAGATATTATTTAAAAATAATCAGAGTCAAAATTTATCTGGTGTTTTGCATATACCAGAGGGCGAGGGTCCTTTTCCGGCTGTGGTGATTTTCACTGGTCTGGCAAGCTACAAAGATAAGGCGCACCATGCAAATTTCAGAGAAAAACTGGCTGAATCGGGAATAATAGCTTTTGCCCTTGACTACTCTGGTCATGGCAAGAGCGAAGGGAAATATCTTGATTTTACTGTTTCGCAGGGTATTTACGATGCAAAAAACGCCATCGAATACCTAAGCGGAAGGGGTTTTGTCGACAAATTACGAATCGGACTTTCTGGTACAAGTTTGGGTGCTTTGATTGCCTTAGCGCTTGCTACGGAAATGCCGCAAATCAAAGCTTTGGTTCTCATGGCTACTGCCATAAACCTCGCTATGTTGCAAAGTCAAAAAACGGATCCAGCCAAGCTGAAGGAACTGCAAGAAAAAGGCTGGCTTGATTATCACGGCTATAAATTGAGTTACAAATTCCTGCAGGATGCTCAGAAATTAGACGGGATAAGTTTATTATCAAAAATAAAAATACCGACTTTAATCATTCATGGCGGCAGAGACAAAATTGTACCTGTTGATATGGCAAAAAAACTATTCGCCGTTCTTGCTTGCCAGAAAGAATTTATGATTGCGGAGAACGAGGACCATGACTTTCGCGGCAAAGTGGCAGAAAGAGTTAACTGGTTTAAAAAATATCTATAATAATCCAATTACAAAATCGCTAGCTGATTAACTAATCAACATAATATGATTGGCATCTTCGATTCAGGCATCGGCGGCTTAACAGTCGTCAAGGAAGTTTTTAAACAGCTTCCCCAATACCAAATTATTTACTTTGGCGACACTGCCCGAACGCCATATGGCAACAAATCAAAAGAATTAATCACTCACTATGCTTTTGAGGATACTGATTTTTTGTTAGGCAAAGGCGCTAATTTAATAATTGTCGCCTGTAACACAGTTTCGGCGGTGGCTTCTGACGAATTGAAAAACAAATACAAAGACATTCCGATTTTTGAAGTGATTACACCAGCTGTTGATAAAGCTATTAAAGTAACACAGAATAAAAGAATCGGCGTGATTGGCACGCGCGCTACTATTAACAGCCGTATTTATGAAGATAAAATAAAGGCAACTAAAAATGGATTTCGTATGACCGGTAAGGCCTGCCCACTTTTTGTACCCTTAGTCGAAGAAGGATGGGCTGAAAGGCCGGAAACAAAAATGATTGCCAAAAAATATTTACACCGCCTAAAAATGGAACAGATCGACACACTGATATTAGGCTGTACGCATTATCCACTTTTAAAAGACTTGATACGGATAAAAATGGGCAAAAAAGTGAATCTCGTTGATCCAGCTGAAGAAACAATTTTAAATGTAAAGCAATTCCTTGAGAAAAATCCAAACTTAGAAAAATCTTTAGCTAAAAATAATAATCATGAATTTTATTTCTCTGACATCTCCTTAAACCTTAAACAAATTGCCGACAAATGGCTTGGTCAGAACATAGAGCCAAAATTAGTTAATTTGGAATAAAGGACTTGACAACAAAATAATTTCGTGCTAACCTTCTTTAAACACAAACTTTTAGCAATATATAAAAAGTAACAAGAAATAATATTAAAAAGGAGGGTTATTGAAAGTAAAGTTAGAACTAAAAATGAGTGGTCTTGTTTTAAAGGACAAAAATAACCAGAAGATTAAGCGCGATGAATTCAAGCTAAGTTGGGTAGAAGAAAGAACGATGGAAGAAATACTAAAATTATCCAGTGAATGGATCAAGGACAAGACTTTTCTAGAAAAACGGATTCCTGGTTTCGTAAAAGTCAGAGAGTCAAGTTTGACCATAGAGCCTATAGATGAATAAATATAAAAAGAGCACTAGTTGTTTTATAAACTGTGCTCTTATTTATTGTTTTCCACTTTTGCGCGTAAGGTATTGACAAAATTTAATGCTTGTGATAAGATGCTTTGAAAAAGTAAATGTAAAAATCCAACATCAAAAACATGGGAGGTGAAACCCTTGAATAGCTCTTTAAAAGCTTTGTCTATTACCTTAATATTATTAGCTATAATAGTTGGCGTAGGGGGTGCGTATATAGCTTTTGAAACGCAAACTACTAGTCCTAAAACTGCCACATATATTTTTGCATCCTGCACGATATTCATGTGGGCAGTATGCATTGGGGTAATCGCTATACCGGGGGCGTATTTTGATCCCATAGTTAGGAGCTTAGATGCCATCTTACTTATCTTCTGTTTTTTTTATATATTCCCTTTGATGGGAATGATATCGCCTGATAAGATAAGTATACCTGACTGTCCGATGTAGAAGACAAAAAATGAAAAAGAGCACTAGTTTTTATAAATAGTGCTCTTATTTAATTACCATTAACTTTTTGGGAAAGTTTATCCCCTAATTCTTTCATCGCCTGAATACATCGGCCTGTCACCTCATCATACACATCACGCGTGTCTGATAATACTATGAGATCTTCAAAATCAATAAAGTGACCGATAATTAGATAGATAGTTCTTCTCGGCCATATTTTTGGAAATACTTTACCCTTGATTTGAATATGCTCTATACCCCGGAAAAATACCGGTAAAACATCGGTTCGGTTATGCTTCACCCAATAACCAACGCCTCTCGCTACCCTGTCATACTTTTCATCAACATCCCGGCCAGCCGTGACAAAAACATGAATAATACTTTTAGGGAGTGCGTTTTTGACCTTCCAAATCACCCTGGGGTCATTTCTGCCGGGCTCAACGGGTAATACTCTCAAAAGTAAAAAAAGAGTATCAAAGAAAACGTCAGTGGGAAAATTTCCAACTTTCTCTACCCATGAATTCCTAAAGAATAAGCCGATAGCTCTTCCAACACCTTTCATCCGACACAATCTTTTCAAAAAGCGTGTAAAAAGATGAGGATTTGAGAAATTCTCCTTAGCGGCTAAGTGTATAGGGATTAAACTAGGCCGATATAATACCTTTGGCCACAACAGGACAGTACCAATCATGAAGCTGTCAATCATGCTTTTATGATTAGTCAGAACAATCATGTTCTTTTGCCAGATTATCTGTCGATGACCGTAAACGACAACCTTATGCCGTACCCTGAAAAAAAGCCACCCGAGAAACCCAACTATATTAGCAATAAAATAGACAATAATATGAGTAGGTGGATTTATTAACCATAAAAATTCTTCTTCTAATATTTTAATGTTCTCTTTTAACAATTTACCTCCTTTTTAAAAGAACCATGGCTTTTATAATTATTATCTTACTACTTTAGCAAATAAAATCAATCCCCCATCAGAAATTGACGGGGGATTATTAAAATCTATTTATGACTATGTTATCTGCCTGTCGTCACACCTCTGAATGTTTCTGCATAAGCCATAAACCACTTAGAGAGCGTCAATTTACTATTAGCAAAATATAGATCCTGACATTAGGACTGCGGCTATTCAAGGTAGAAATAATTATCCCTTAATCATCATTGTCGTCCATATATATTATACATTTAAATTCAATTTTTGTCAAGTAAAAATTTTAAAATAATAAACGGGAAAAATTTGCCTATTTCTTAATATTTGCTATACTATTTGATAGTTATTCACAATAATCTAATTATTAACAGAGAAAAAATATGGCAAAAGGCATGAGCAAGTCAGCTCTAATCGGCTTTTTGGCTGAGAAAACAGGAAAATCGCGCAAGGAAACAGCCGGTTTTCTTGATTTATTAGCTGAAACAGCCTACAAAGAGGTAAAATCAAACGGTGAGTTTACCGTTCCTGGTCTGGGCAAATTAGTCAAAAAGAACCGAGCCGCCAGACAAGGCCGCAATCCAGCCACTGGTGAAACTATTCAGATTCCTGCCAAAACTGTCGTTAAATTCAGAGTCTCCAAGCAGGCTAAAGAAGCAATATTGTAAATGATTGAATAAATGAAAAGACTCCTGGTAATAGGGAGTCTTTTTTATACAAAAAATCCTCCTGGAAAGGAGAATTTTTTGTTTATAATTATTTATTGACCGCAAGTGCAAGGATCATTGCCGCATTCTGGGCATGGTTCTCGCATAGTAAATAATCACCTTAACATTAATGATTAGTCTCTTCCATTATATGACTTAGCAATTATGGTGTTAATGTGGATAAATCTTATTTTTATTTGGTAATTGCCTCAACATCAAGTCGATCAACTTCTCCTGACAGTTTGCTTTTATAGAATATTAAATCTTCTTTTTTGATCACTGGAACCAATAAACCAAAAACTTCTTTAGTTTCGGTTTTATAAATATCAACATTGAAAGGAAACCAAGATTTTGTGTGACAATCAAATATTTTCATCGTATCAGCACCTGAAATATCAATATCTTGGCCTTGGTATTTAAGAGTAAGCAATAATAGATCCCAGCGTTCATTTTTAATTTTATCGGGGCCGAAAATAATATATTTTTTAACAACCGGTAAAATATCACTAAACCTATTATCTGGAATATCAATGTCAATGTCTACTAATTCTCTCGCGGATCCGTATATCCTGGCAGCTAGGCCACCGTTAATACGATATGGTATCTTGCGTTTATTTAATATCCCCGTGATCCACTTTAATGCTTTGGCAGTATTTTTCATAAACGATCTTTTGTAAGTTTATCGCCAGTCAATTTTCAAACTGGTGGCGCCTAAATCAAAGTCCATATCAATTTTCTTTGTGGCAGTTTGATAGTTTTCAGTTTCGTAATGACTGGAATCAACCTGCTTAAAATTAGTAAGATTTTTAGATGTCAGACCTGAGGAAAGGTTAAGTCTGGCGCCGGCTGTTTGAGGCAAAGTAATATCAATTGAGCTGGCACCCGCTTTAATATTTAAGCTACTTTTGTCAACTTTGTCTCCCATAACTATTTTTAATGATGATGCACCTGTATTTAAATCGACTGATTCAGCCATAATTTCACTTAAATCAAAGCTTGCGTCAACCGCACCGGTATCAATGCTGAGTTTTGTTAATGTGTCATTATTTATGTTCAAATTTAAATCATTCACATGACGGCCAAAATTTCGCCAGGAGCCTTCTGTTTTTAAACTAATTTTTTGTACATTGTCTTCTACTTCTGAAGTTTTGACCAACTCTTGGAAGTTTGATTCGTGTGTACCAGAAACAAGAACGTTTGAACCGCCGCTAATGTTTATATTACCGGCACCGTATTTAATGTTGACTGCTGCCGACGCAGCATTAGCTTCCTTGGTGATGGAAATATCTTCTTTAGTCACGGCTTTATTTGCCAAATTAGAACCAACGTTGCCAAAAATAAGCAAAGAGATCAGCCCTATGACAATCAGTGTCACGACAATGCCGACCAACCCCGATAGCCATCCCCTGCCAGTTAAAAAAGATAAGCCAAGAATGATAATAATGATTGGCCAAAAATTCCACCAATCAAAATTGACAGTAAACCATCCCAGGTTGTGCCCCAAAAAAGCCAAGCCGATAAAAATAACGACAATGCCTACCAACAACCGCCCAAAACTAAAACCGCTTCTTTTTTCATGGTAATGATGGTGATGGATTTCTCTAATTGGCGCTTCGGTTTTTGTTTCTGGCCCCATGCTCTTTGTTTCTGTTTTTTGCTCCTCGCTTTGCTGGTTATCCATATTATTTACCCCTACTTTTAAAAATAAAATAAAGACCAATAATTACTACGATCAAAGGCCAAAATAAATGCCATTTAAACCATGACCAGGCAAATAATTGATTAATCAACAGAATCATGCCAAAGATGATAATAATCAGACCGATTACATTCCTTTTATCACCGAGTAAATTTTTATTACTCCTCACTCCTTCTGTCCAAGATTTTGCTTCTTGGCCAACTCTATCAGCAAATTCTTTTATTTTCTCACCTCTGTCAACCTCCATATGCTCTCCGGGCTCCTCGGGTACGAAAATGAGTAAAATTAAATATAATAATAATCCAAAGCCGTCAGCCAGGGCCAATATTATAAAGGCTATTCTGACAAAAACAGGATCAATGTTGAAATATTGGCCTAATCCTCCGCAAACGCCAGCGATAATGCGGTCAGACCGAGAGCGATAAGGCCTTTTAGGTTGGTTGTCCATAGCTTTTTTACTAATTATAATTAAATCATTATATCAAACAGCCGTAAAAAGACAATAGAGTAATTTAAATAACAATCTCAAGGTCGTCACTGGCTAAATCAGCATGAATAAATTTACGGCGAACTTCCTGTATTATTTCATCGCGAAAATGATATTCTGTATGACTGATTATCAACTGCTTAACCCCAGCTTTAGTAGCAAAGTCAGTAACAACATCAGTGTAGGAATGACCTTCGGTACGGGCTTTTTCTGCCAGCCTGTTTGGATAGTTGCATTCATGGATTAATAAGTCAGCGTTCTCGGCGAATTTTGCCTGAGCGGAATCAGCCGTGGTGTCAGTTATATAAACCAGCGTTTTCTGACCATCAGTCAGTCGAAAGCCATTAGTCCAAGCTATATCATGGGGAAAGCGTGCTACACTAATCTCAGCGTTATTAAGTACAAAACGCTCGCATAATAATTCAGCCTGAACCGGCGTGGGCGAACCTTCCATGCTGGAAAAAAACGGCTCTTTAAAAAGCCTTCCTAATTCAGGCAGGCGCTCATCACCCATCACCACCAATTTTTTACCATCAGGGATAATAAACGGCAGAACGTAAAATAAGCCGATCAAATGGTCAACATGAAAATGAGTTAAGAGCAAGTAAAATTTTTCAGTATTTCTATAAGACGGCTGTTGTGGTAATTCCACCAGACCTGATCCAGCGTCCAGAATTACCCCGTACTCAGGTAAAAAAATACAGCTCGATCTTTCCTGCAGACCGCGCGGATATCCGCTTGAGCCTAATATAGTAATTCTCATAAAATCTTTATTTATAATATATTATATAACTTTAATAAATATCTATTTTCTCATTTCAATCAATCTATTCAACTTTTTCCTAAACCGCCGTTCATTTATATTATCAGCTAAAATTACTGTGATGCCAGCTACTATTGATTCAGTGGAGCCAATGGTTGCCAATACCCAGCCGTTATGCATCAGCCCGAGAAGCGACCCGATAATACCCATCAATGGTGCCAGCGATGCGCCAAGCAGTAACCCTAACCGCGCTGGATTGGTGAAATCCTGAATAAAAGCAAGCTTCATAGCCGTCCACCCGTCGCTGGCCATTACCTTGTGTTCTCGCATAAGTCGTGTCAGGTTGCGGCGGTACATAAAAATAGACTGGCTGGCAGTAGTTAAAGAAAGTGCCACGGCTGATAGACCAAAAATAATGCCGGCTAAAACCAATTGATCCCTTTCAATAAATCCTTCCACTGAAAGTGCGCCCCAAGTAGCCAGCGCAAAAACAGGAACAAGTACACGCGACCGTTTTATCAGCTCGCGCCAGGTAAATCCGGATCCGCGCAAGGCCATTAGTTCCGCCGATTCACCTAAAAGATCATCGGTTGAGGCGGCAAACAGTTTGCCAATCCCTCTCACCCACTTTTCCAGTATATGCGCAATTGGACCAATGAAAAGCAGGGCTTTTATAATAGTTTGTGCGATTTTTGTCCGCTCACGCGCATTATCAGCAATCACGCGAAATACTGAATAGTCAACAGCCAGCGGATAAATTATCTCTGAAAGTTCTGTCATAAAGCGCTGTTCCTCATGTGAAATGCCGATATTCTCCTCATCAATCAGCACAAGCCGCTTGAATCGCAGACGATCGCGTTCAATAATTTCTACCGCTTTGTACAAATCTTCTTGGTGAGCAGCGGCATTTTCGTGATCCTTCTCGGTAAATTTTGGGAGGTGCTTATCGCGCAGAAGCTTCGGTAACCAGGTCACAATATAATTACCCTGACTGCGTACACTGATAGTATTCACCGCTTTTAAAATATTTTCGGGTGTACGAAGTATAGTCCGCACTCCAATGGCTTTTCCTTGCGACAAAATGGTGCGGATTCTTTCTTTGTATTCAGGATAACGATTAAAAATATAACGAATCTCAATAGGAAGATATTCTACCCAGTCGCATTCCTCTGGGAGAGAAATTACTTCTAACCGATATGAACCAATCGGTGATTCTTTAGGACGTCGCTTAAATCGTTCAAACATAAATCTTATTATAAAAAATTTAATCTCTAAACAAAATGCCTTCTTTGCTGTAAATCTTGGCGGCCAAAAAAATCGCCACCAAAGAATAGACTACCAACGAACCAACGGTAACTAAAATATGATTCCAATCATAAGTGCCCATCAAAACTTCTTTATAAAGCAAAATAGCATTCATGACAGGCAAAGCAAAAAACCATAAAGCTGGTTTGAGTCCAGGCAAAGTGTTAACGAAAACAGTTGGTAAAATTACGATTAAATAAGCCGGCCCAATATAACTCTGCGCTTCCTTGTAGCTTTTAGCAAAAATAGAAATGGAAAGCAATATAGCGGAAAACATAAAAACCAAGAATAAACTGGCGGCTAACAATATAATAATGGCTTTGGGCTCCAGGGAAAAAACAATGTTCAAGCTTTCACTATTGGTGCCGGCTGCTGCTGTCTGGCTGGCTTGGTTATAGATACTGGAGCCTGAGAACTTCAGTCCGATATATAAGCTCACCAGTGATATCACCACTGAAAGCAAGGCAACTGTAGACACGGCTAAAAATTTGCCAAAGACTATATTTAATCGCCTGACTGGCGTCAAAATCAAAGCCTCCAATGTTTTACGTTCTTTCTCGCCAGCCGAAGCATCAATGGCTGTGTATTGGCCGCCAATAATAGACCACATTACTATAAAAAGAGGCAAAATAAAACCTAGTCCAAAACCGCCACGTTCTTTTTCTGTAGCCACATCCTCTGGCACGGCTGTCACGCTGGCTAGTACTGTTGGATTGATTTTTTGTTTGCTAAATCTGGATTGCAGCACCTCATTATTATACACAACCAAACCAGCTGTAATCCTGGACAAAGCTGTGGTTGACTTACTGCTGGTGGAATTTCTAATTACCTTAATTTGAATAGGAGTTTGCTTATCCAAACTGGTCTGGAAATCTGTCGGAATAATAATACCAGCGTCAATTTTGTCATTTTTTACCGCTTCGGATAAATCGCCCTCTATTTTAACCACTTCAGTTTTATCCTGTTTTTGGATTGCATCAGCTAGTTCAGGCGCAATGGATTCATTAACAAAAGCTATTTTTACTACCTGCTCCTGCGATTTTTGTATTTGATAAACAGTAAATTTACCAATGCCAATAATCAAAAGTGGCATTAAAACCAAAGGCAGAACTATAGAAGACATTAAAGTCCGCCTGTCCCTAATAGTATCTCTTAATTCTTTTTTCCAGATGGTGATGATTTGATTAAAGCCCTTCATATTATTTCTTCACTAAATTAAGAAAAGCTTCTTCCATATTAGAAGCATAGGTTTTATGCTTCAGTAAATCAATGGTGTCATTGGCAATGATTTTTGCCTGATGAATAATCGCCACCCTGTCGCAAAGCTTATCCGCATCAGGCATGCGATGAGTAGATAAAATAACACATTTACCCTGCTCCTTGGCCTGCTTCATAAAATTCAGCACTGTCTGCGCCGCCAAGACATCCAAGCCAGCCGTCGGCTCGTCAAAAATAATGACTTTCGGGTCATGGATAACTGACCGCGCGATCGCCAGCTTTTGTTTCATGCCAGTGGAATATTTGCCAGCGCGTCTATCAATAAAATCATCCATTTCCAAAAGCTTTGACAATTGGCTTATTCTTTTATCTAAAGCGCTACCAGTCAAACCATAAAGCTCGCCAAAATATATTAAGTTTTCGCGGCCAGTAAACCGGTCATAGACGCCAATATCAGTGGTGAGTACGCCAATATTTTTTCTGACCTCCTCGGGATTTTTGACAATATCAAAACCACAGACTTCAGCTGTTCCGCTGGTAGGCGCTAAAACCGTGGCGATTACTCTGATAGTCGTAGTTTTGCCAGCGCCATTCGGCCCGAGCAAACCAAAAACCTCTCCAGCCTGCGCTTCGAAACTGACATCATCTACGGCTTTGAAACCGTTAAATGTTTTGGTTAGATTTTTTACCTGCAAAATAGCACTCATAAAAATCTAATCTTGCTTACCCCAAAAAGTTTCTGCTTCTTCCTCCATTTTATCTAATCGAGTGTAATAATCGGCAAATTCATTGAGATGAGCTAAGGCAATCTTTCCGGTCATCAAAGAATCGTCACTGGTCACATTGGTGTGCGGGTCAACCAGACCATGCTCTAATTCCACGTCCATACCCATTCTAAACTGTTCAACATCGAACTTGCTCCAGTCAATCCCGAGTTGTTCACCAATTTTTCTGGCTTCTTCTGCGGTAAAATATTTTTTTGCTGTCATATTTTATTGATTAATAAATTATCTTTTTAAAATATCTTTAATAAACTTTTTAGACATTGCATCAGGCCAAGGCTTCAGACTATCACAAAAAGCTTTAGCGCCGTTTCTGGACTGCCGCACCATTTCTCTGCCAACCCGCACAAAAGCTTGATAGTTTGCCTTATTCTTTTTTGCGTCAGCGAATAATAATTTAAAGTAGTGAATCTTGTCCAAATTAACCATAGGTTTTCTTTTTGCCACAGGGTAGCCAACATAAGCCTCAATAGTTTTTTTTCCATCCGCGGCTGCTAAAACAGTGCGGCGCATCCCGTCAAATAGCCTTAAAGTACGCTCTCTTGAATCCCAGAATACAAACACAGGATGACTGTCACGCTCTGGCCGCGGCACTAAATTTGGCATGTACTTATTAAAAAACTCTGGATGGCGATGGTAGTAATCAGCGAATTGATAAAAATTCCGATGGCTGCGCAAAATTAATCTATCTACGATGCGCGGATTAAAGCCGGTCATGGTCAAATCTGCAATTTTTCTGACCTCCAGATTCCATTGATAGCCGGGATTGGTTAAAAGACGATAAACCATTTTGACACGCCAGCCCTCGGCAATAGCTGCAACTAATAGCCAATAAGTATCATCACCATCGCGCTGCCTCATATGATAAAGTGATTGCCTCATCTTACGCCGAAATGATTTATCTTTCACGTCTCGAAAAATTTTCAAAAACTCATGATAAAGATACTGATTCGCCAAAATATAAGGCGAAACATCGCGTTGAATAGTTTTGACTGGTTTTGGTGCAATCGCTTTCATCTTATAATTTTGCTAAACATTTTTCATAGTCAATTACCAAGTATTTCTTTCCTTTCTTGATAATCTGATGCCCCTCTCTTTCCAGAAGCTTTTTTTGTAATTCAGTGCCACCTGGATATTTTTCATTAACAATCCCGCCTGTCTTTAACGTGCGCCAATAAGGTGTTACTTTCTTTTTGCCCTGGACTAGCTGTTCATCAGCGGCGTGCGCGGCAATCCAAGAGAAAATCCCAGAGGTTATCGGACAACCAATGGTGGCTTTGTACTTTTTAGCGACAGCGTGCCGGATATCATTAATGGTAATCAGCTTGCCCTTTGGTACCTTTGCCATAAGATTATTCACCTCCATCGGCGAAGGAATAGCGCATGTACCAGTGCCCCAGCGCTTGGACATTTTCCCGGTAATTTTAACCACTTTAGGCAAGTCCTTTGCATCATGTAATTTTTCTGTCCAGCTTTTTTTGAGTTTGATTGCCATGGACTTACTAATTAATAATTTATTATTTATTATCTTTTTTACCCACCCACCACTTCTTAATGAAAGGCATGGTTAAAGTGGAAATTAAATAGGCTAAAGCCGGGATAAAGGCCGCTAGCCAAGGCGAAGGAAGCTCAACTAAATATATAAAAATAACCATAACAAAATAAGTAAAAATGGTAATAATAATTCTCCGAAAAAAACTAGTTTCCCAGGCCTTATCTGCCTCAACTCGTTTATTTCTTTCCTTAATAATATTTATCTCCTGTTCAATTTTTTGTAATTTCTCTTCGCCCATAGTTTTCCAATTAAATAATTCATAATTTTGGAATTAGGATTTATGCCTCCTCTTCTTCTCCCACTCCCGCACATGCGGCTCACTCATGCCAAAATAATGAGCTATCTCATGGTGGACAACTTCGTGAATAAGCTTTCTAATATTATCTTCATCCTGGCCAGCCAAAGCCTCAATCGAACTTTTAAAAATAGTGATCTTATCGGGCAAAACAGCCGAGTAGTTACCACTTCGCCTGGGCAGGGGTACGCCCTGGTACAAACCGAGCAGGATTCCTCGGATATTAATGCCACGCTCCCTGAGCCGCGCTGGCCTGGCTTCATCTTCCACGACAAAAGCTACATTCTCAATTTTTTTGCGCAACCTCTCTGGCACCTCTAATATTGCTTCCTGAATATATTGTTCAAATTTCTGGCTATCCATTGCTTTAATTTTACCTTATTTTTTCCATCTTGACAAAAAACACACAAAAGCACTAAGATAAATTAATATTGATCATTGAAATTAAATTATAACCTGAAAAAGACACGTAGAACGTGTCAAGGAGGAAAAGGTGAGTGAAAAATTAGTAGTACTGCAGGAAAATCCTGTTTTCAGTATTTTTCAAAAAATTACTGAAATACCCCATCAATCAGAGCACGAGCAAAAACTGGCCGCCTGGATTATTGATTTTGCGAAGGAACATCAGTGGCCATACGAACAGGATTCAATCGGCAACCTGATTGTCAGAGTTCCAGCCACCCAGGGACTCGAAAAAGCCAAACCAGTTTGTTTCCAAGCTCATCTTGATATGGTTTGTGTCGATGCCCAGGGTAGCGTTTATGGAGAGGGAAAATTTCCCCTGAAATTAAAAATAGAAGACGACTGGCTCTCGGCTGATGGTACAACTTTAGGTGGTGATAATGGCATTGGTATTGCTCTCGCTCTGGCTGCGGCCAGCCACTTGACTCATGGTCCATTAGAACTTCTTTTTACTGTTCAGGAGGAAAACGGCATAATTGGAGCTAGCCGAATTGAGTTAGCTATTAAATCCAAGAAGATGATTAACCTTGATTCTGAAGACTGGAAAACTGTTTTCATTGGCTGCGCTGGTGGCTGCCGGTGTGACATTGAAACAGATCTTTCTTTCCAAAAACTTATACCAGACGATCTAACTTCATGGAAAATTACAGTGGCAGGTCTTCAAGGAGGCCATTCTGGAGTGGAGATCCACAAGAACCGAGGTAATGCCATTATCATCATGGCGAGAATTATCAATGAGCTTTCAGTAAAATTTAAGCTCAACCTCGGCAGTTTAAACGGTGGCAGCAAGGATAATGTTATTCCTTCCAGCTCTGAATCTATCTTGGTGACAGATGCTGAAGAAACTATTTTCAGTGCTGATTTTGGCGATATCGCTACTTCATTGATAAATGAATTTTCTTCGGCTGAACCCGGGTTACGAATTAAGTTAGCTCGCGCGAATAGCCCTTCCAAAATCATTTCCATTTCTGATACTGAACAAATTATCCAGCTCATCCTCGCTTTACCAAACGGCGTCCAATCCATGTCATCATTGTTACCAGGTTTAGTGCAAACTTCGTGTAATATCGGTATAGTAAATACTGATATGTACAGCGGCAAAATTTCCATTGCTCTTATGCCGCGCTCATCTTCAGCCGCTGATCTAAAGCTAATAAAAGAGAAGATGGCCGATGTCTGTAATCAATTTTTAAAAGATTCGTCAGGTTTTAAACCAAAACTTATTTTTCGTAATGAATATCCGGGTTGGCAGCCAAATCAGGATTCAGAACTTTTAAAAACCACGAAGTCGGTTTGGTCGGATAATTTCAGTGATAATCTTGAAATAACATCTATCCACGCTGGGCTTGAATGCGGCATCCTTATCAATAAGTTCCCTGGCCTAGACGCCATCTCTCTGGGACCTGATATTAAGGGCGCTCACAGTGCTATGGAAAAGGTATCAATTTCTTCTGTCAATTTATGTTATTCTTTCCTCAGTAAACTCCTTAATGAATTGGCAAAAGAATAATAAATCCCGCACCTTACTAATACCTCACCGCGAGTAAGGTGCAGGATAAATCAGCCCTTCGGCTCATCCGAGGGGCTTATTTTTTTGACTTGAAAATAAAAAAGGACAGCAAAAATCGCTGTCCTTATTTTAATAATACTAACCTCCATGTGCATTATGCATTTTGTTGTTCACACCAGGCTCTCGCATTTTGGAAAAGCTTGAGCCAGGGTGAAGCCTTTAATGCCTTCCATTCCTCCGGCCAATAAGGCCATTGCCAATCCAGAAATAAACGTTCTGGATGCTCCATAAAAGCTAAAAAGCGTCCATTATCTGAGCAAAGAGCGGTGATACCAAAGGGAGAACCATTAGGATTAAAGGGGTATTGTTCGGTGATCTGCCCATTATCAACAAATCGTATTGGAGCCAAATTTCTCTCCAAAATCTGATCAAGTATCACTTTATCCGGACAATGAAATCTACCTTCTTTATGAGCGACCCAAACGCCTAATTCTGAACCCTCCATTCCCTGTAAGAAAATACAGTTTGAGAGAAGAATCTTGACCGTCACAAAACGCGATTCAAAAATCTCTGACTCATTGCGGATAAAACGCGGCTGTTTCTCCGTTTCAATTCCAGGCCAAGGTACCCATCCTGATAAGGCATCCCGCTGGCTGCCATTACAAACACCCAAGGAAAATGTATCCGATCGAGCATAAAAATCTTCAAGCTCTTTTCTTATGCGTTTATTAAATCTAGCCACGCCAGCCAAACCCTTACCGGCGTCCAAAACATCAGCAAAGGAAAATCCGCCACAATTAGCAATTCCTCTAAAACCCCTGAGAGTGATATCGCCTTTAGCCAAATCAGTCATGGTCACATCCCACGGCTCAAAGCCAGCCAGATAAAAAGCGGCGGCCATTTCTCGATCGCCATTGGTACCTTCCTCACGTAAGATAGCAACTTTGGGCTTAACAGTTCGCCTCAATAATTCTACTGGCGTTGGTTCTGGTGTAAAAGTGAGTTTAAATTTCAAGCCAGGATGATCATAAATAATTTTTCTTTCTTCTCTTACTACTTTAGGATTGGCTTGCAGCTCATCAAGTTTGAATGAAGTTTCCCACCAGATATCCCTTAAAACAAGCATGTCTTCATCCAAAACTAATTCTGAATTCAATTTAATAACGATACGCTTATCTTCTGTGGACTTTCCTACGACATGAGAATGGGCTTTTATCTTATATTTGGCTAGAATTTCCAAAATAGCTGATTCATTCTCTGTCAGGTACTCAAACACCAACCCCACCTCTTCATTGAAAAGCAAGCCGATCGGGTCGCTATCCCAAAATGATTCATCCTGGAAATCAATTTTTAACCCGCAATTACCGGCAAAGGCCATTTCCAATAAAGTAGTAATCAGGCCGCCATCAGAACGATCATGACCGGCTAAAATCAAATTGCGTTCCAACATCTCTTGAATAGCCTCAAAACCACTTCTAAGAAAAAGAGGATTTTCGACATCAGGTGCTTCGTCGCCAACTTGTTCATAAACTTGAGCTAAAGCTGAACCACCTAATCTCATTTTTCCAGGCGCTAAATCAATAAACATTAACCTGCTTTTT
>Ga0315289_10000225_pt1 | contig 88888 bp, 85 predicted proteins | sample YL17G11_40_MG_FD_203452 | JGI IMG/M metagenome (GOLD analysis project Ga0315289, IMG submission 203452) | Sediment microbial communities from Yellowstone Lake, YNP, Wyoming, USA - YL17G11_40 | ecosystem: Environmental > Aquatic > Freshwater > Lake > Sediment | place: USA: Wyoming | collected...
CTATGAGCCTGTCTGTTGGGTGTCCACCCTTCAGGGTGTTTGGGACCGGCCCGGCACGCTGAAGCGTGGACACCAAACGCGACGCCGTTCATGCGCACAAATCGCGGGCTTCGCGCCGTGGCACGACCTCCGGTCATGAAACGACTGCCGCTGCTGTGGCGACTTTCGGTGGCCACTTCGCCGGAAGCCGAGGATGCGGTCAGCGAGTTGCTGGCCAGCCTCTTCGGCCACCCTGCTTCGATTTACACGGACGCTGAAACCGGCGCGAGCACCGTCACGGTTTATTGCCCGCAGCGAACGGATTTGTCCGCAGCGAAACTCCGGCAACTCTGCGTCGGCCTGAAACGCATCCAAAGCTGCGGCCTGAAAATTCGTCCCGCCCGCGTCTCCGCGCGCCGGCTTCACCACGAAGATTGGGCTGAGTCGTGGAAGAAGCATTTCCAGCCCATCGAAATCGGCTCAGCACTGTTGGTGAAGCCGAGTTGGAGCAGGCGCCGTCCGTGCGCTGGCCAAGCCGTGGTGGCGCTCGATCCCGGCCTGAGCTTTGGCACGGGACGGCATCCGACGACGGTCTTTTGTCTCCGGCAAATCGTCCGCTGTCGCAAAGCCGGGAAACACCAATCGTTCTTGGACATTGGAACCGGGTCGGGGATTCTTGCCATCGCCGCGGCCAAGCTGGGTTGCGCGCCGGTGAACGCGTTTGATTTCGACGCCGAAGCAGTCCGCGTGGCCAAAGCGAACGCGCGAAAAAACGGAGTGGCGGGAAAAGTCCGCATCTCTTGCCAAGACTTGACGGAGCTGCCGCGGCGAAGCCGTGAGCGTTACGACCTGGTTTGCGCCAACCTGGTTTCCACGCTGTTGCTGGCAGAGCGCGACCGGATTGTGAATCGCGTGGCACTGCGCGGCACGCTTGTTCTGGCTGGAGTTTTGAAGACAGAATTTGCCGAAGTCCGGTGCGCCTACGAAAACGCGGGCATGCGCTTGATTGCCAGCCGCGCGGAAAAGGAGTGGCATTCCGGCGCGTTTGCGCACAAGGAAGCAACGAGAAAGGAGTCGCCATGAACTTCCGTCTTTCCAGCAGTCCCGCGAAAGCTTTCGGGGGATCGCCACGCTGTTGGGTGTCCACGCTTCAGCGTGAGAGACCGAAACCGCCTGAAGGCGGGACACCGAACGGTTTGGTGTCCACGCTTCAGCGTGTCTTGGCGCCCGCCACACCCTAAAGGGTGGACACCAAACGCATTTCCAGAGTAGTAAGGAACAAGAATTGAGCGACAGATCGTCAACCTGGATTCGGGCATTCGTTGCCGTGAATCTGCCTTCCGAGGTCAAAGCCAGAGTGGAAGACTTCCAGCGCGGGCTGAAAGATTCTTTGCGCAGCGACTGGGTCCGCTGGACGCCGCCTGAACAAATTCATTTGACCGTGAAATTTCTGGGCAACATCGCTGCCGACTCGGTGCCCGATCTGGGGGCGGCGTTGCGCCATGCTTGTGCTGGTGTGAAAGCGTTTGAACTGGCCGCCGAAGGATTCGGTCAATTTCCCGAGGGCACGCGCCCGCGGATTTTGTGGGTCGGCATGAAGGGGGAATTGGACACGCTGAAACGTCTCGTCGAAAGCGTGGTCAGGAAAACGGAAGCTTGGGGGCAGACCGAAGACCGGCCGTTTCATGCGCACCTGACCATCGGGCGGGTGAAAACGAATCACCCGCGCGAACTCCGCGAGTTGAGCGACGCGTTGAGGCTGGTGAAGCCGACTGAATTCGGCCAATGGCGCGTGACGCAGGTGGACTTGATGCAAAGCACGCTTTCACAAGCCGGCGCAATTCACACCGGCATCGCGGCATTTCCGCTGGTCGCATAAGCAACTGGAGCGACTGAAGCAAAGGTGGGGCGCCTTCTCTCCCGCAAAGCGGGACGCCGCCGTGCAATCGGAATTGCTGACCGCCCCGCTTTGGTGTAAAACCCACCCATGCCGAGCCTTGTCCTTAAGCCCACGCACAAGCCCATCGCGCTTCGTTCCCTCTCCGCCTCGAATGGGGAGAGGGTCATGGGGAGAGGGTCGGGGTGACAGAACTGCCGAAACGCTCCGGCCATCAGTTGGCGAATGCGCTGGCGCCGAGAGGGAAAAGACCGGATGCAAAAAATCCACGCGTCGGACCGTTTTTGTCCCACCCCTTCTGCTAGTTTGGCGGCGTTGCAATCGGCCAACCGAAGCAACATACTGAACGTATCTGAAAGCACGACAAATTGACCATGCCAGCAACTGATGAAAAACTAGCCGCTGAGTTTGGCGAATACATTTCGCACGGCTCGGTGTTCCTTTCGTCGGTTGAGCAGATTGACCTCCATCATGTCCTTCTGCCGTATGCTCATTATCTTCAGCAAGCATGGGGCAAGTTGAATCTGGCCGGCGTGCTTTGCGTGGACGGACACCCGATGGTTTACCTTTGCGAGGCGAAGCGATTTACCACTGAGCAAAAACGTGAACGCCAGCGCTTCGTATGGAATCAGGGCCTTGTGCCGCTGCTGGTGCTGCTGACGCCGGGGCAAGTGGAGGTTTACAGCGGTGTCCGAAAGCCATTGAAGCCAGATGCGCCGGATGACACACCGGATGGCACGCTGATTCCCGACCTTGGGAATATCGCCAAGGCGTTGGAGTGTGCAAAATTCGTCCGCTCGGTCGAGACGGGGCAGTTCTTTCACGACCGGCGTGATTTCTTTCCGGCTGGCGAAGCGGTTGACCGATGTCTCGTCAAAAATCTCGTCCAAGCCGCCCGGCGACTTAAAGACCAAGGCTGGAAACTCGACCGCGCCCATGCGTTGCTTGGTCGCGCACTGTTTGTTTCATTTCTCCATCAACGCGAGTTCATCAAACCGCATCACTTTCCGTCGCAAACTAAGTGCCTGCTCGACATCGTAAAGGGTCGCAGCTTCGAAGATACGAAGCGATTGCTCTATGGCGAAGGCGGTCTTTTCCCGGCCTTGAAGCGTGAATTCAACGGCACGATGTTCGATGCCGCGCTCGGTGCCGAGGCGCGCGACATCCGCAAGTCGCACCTCGACATCCTCGCCGACTTCCTTGGTGGTGCGGAAATGGAGTCAGGGCAGCTTACAATTTTCTCCGACTACGATTTTCGCGTCATTCCCGTAGAAACCATCAGTGCCATCTACGAGGAGTTCATGAAGGACGCAGACCTGAAGCGGAAGCACGATGAAGGCGCTTTCTACACGCCGCGTCACCTTGCCGAAACAACTCTGCATGTCGCGGTCGAAGACCGTTACGCGGAAGCCGCTGCTTGGCGTGTGCTCGATCCAGCATGCGGCTCTGGCATTTTTTTGGTGGCGATGTTCAACATGCTCGCCGCGCAATGGCTTCGCGACAACCCGGACAGAAAGAAGAAGACTAAAGCTCAGGAGCTTCTAAAAATCCTTCAGGAACGCATTCGTGGTGTTGACCTGAATCTCGATGCCTGTCGGATCGCGGCCTTCAGCCTCTACCTCGCATTGTTTGAGAAGCTTGTGCCGATAGATCTCGACGAGTTCAAAGAGAAAGTGCGTGCCGACCATTTTCTGCCACCACTCCTGAGGAGTGACAAAGAAGGGCTGAAAGCTGAGCCGGCCGTTATCATTCATGGTGATTTTCTCCGCGATAAACTACCGCTGGAGAAAGATTACAACCTCATCATCGGCAATCCACCGTGGGAGAGCCGGGGTAAAGAGCAAATCGCCCTGCATTTCGCCAAGCGCACGCCGGAATTCCTTCGTGATGGCGGCATCGGTTGCCTGATTCTGCCAACGACCATTCTTGTCAACCGCCACGGCACGCTGGATGGCGATTGGTTTCGCGCTGTCACGGTCGAAAAAATTGTGCAGCTCGCGGACTACCGGAAACTGATGTTCGCGAGTGCCATTCATGCGGGCTTCATCCTCCGTTACCAAAAATCGAAGCCGACGCTTGAGCACACGGTTATCTACGAAACGCCAAAGGTAAGCCGTTTCGACCGCCGCCGTGGCGTGATCGTTGTTGAGCCAGATGACCAGAAAGCTGTGCCGCAGCGCGATGTAGTGGAAGCAAGCTTGCAGGACAAAAAGCAGGATCAAAGCCGATTGCAGGCACTTTGGAGCCGAAAGTTCTGGGGATCGCCTCGAGATGCAGCGTTTCTGCGCAGATTGGATTTTCTTCCACGGCTTTCGGAACTGGTTGGCACACGAGGAAAAGCAAAGCGGTGGTTAGGTGGCACCGGTTTTCAACCATTTCACGAAGATCGAGAGAACGATGGATATAAGTCAGTTAAGTTACCGTGGTCGCTATCCGAGCCGTTTCTCGATGCGGCTTCACAAGACATCGATTTGGTGGTGTTCGACAACCAGTTCACGACGATCGGAGACAAACTTCGACTGCTGGGGGCATCGACCAGTAAAATCTTATTTGCTCGTTCGGAGCAGAATTTTACTCCCCCAATGGTTCTATTTAGCCAAGGCTTCACAAAGATTGCGTTCTGTCCGCACCGAGTATTTTTTCAGAATGCCATTCGCTCAATTGCTGGGCCTTCATCCGACAGCGATACGCTGCGCTTCCTCGCTGGTTTCCTATGGTCAAGGTTTGTTCGATATCAGTCATTTCATTCTGGTTCCAGCAATGGAATAGGGCGCGACCAATTCAACCTTTATGAAAGTCTAAACCTCGGTTTTCCGCTCCCCGGCGATGACCTCGCACCAGACAAAGCTGCCGAAATTATTCGCGAAGCCGCAAAGATCATCAAAGGAGTTGAGCGTGGCGGCGTAAGAGCCAAACCAGCCAAGCGCAGGGAACTCGTTGAGAATGCGAAGAAGCAGCTTGAACCGCTGATCGAAACCTATTTTTCGGTGAGTGATACCGAGCGGATGCTCATCTCTGATACGCTCGACCTTTGGCAACCGAGCATTCACAAGCAAAACCTTGACCTCGACATCCCCGCGCTTCGATTCCCCGACGACGAGGATCGCAAACGCTACGCCGACACACTTGCTAATGAACTAAGCCGTTTTTCTCGCAAGGAAAAAATTCGCATCAGTGTCGAAGGGATGGCTTCCGAAGAACTTAACCTCGTCTTCGTCACCGTCATCTTCGGCAGCGAGAAGCGACCTTACCGCGAAACCGGCGGCGACGCAGAGTTGTGGAAGGCTCTTGCGCGTGTAAACAAGGCGGCACAGAAGGAAAACGGCCCTATCTCCTACCTGCGCGGCTTCACTTATTGCGAACGCGACAGTATCCACATCCTCAAGCCAGCCACGATGCGGAACTGGTGTCGAACCGCTGCGCTCAACGACGCCGACGCTGCCTTTGAGCACTTGCAAGGAAAGCCTGCATGAAATTTGGCGAAGCCAGCGGCCAGCTTGACGCCGAATTCAACCCATTCACTGACGAATACCTCGGTGAAATCCTCCAAGCCGTGGCGATGGCGTGGGCAAGGATGAGGCAACCAAAGCCGCGAGAATGGGAAGATGACATCACATACCGCCTTGCTGGCAGACTTCAAAATGATCCTACGTTGCCAACCTTGCCTTACGACATCGTTCCGCAGTATTGGTTGTTGGACTTGGACGGTCGCCGACTTGGCCGCCTCGACTTGCGTTTCAAACATCGCCACTCCCAACGCGACTATTTCGCTTTTGAGTCCAAGCGCCTGCATGTCACGTATCCCGGCGGAACCATTTCCACAGAGTATCCAACCTACGTCAGCGATGAAGGGATAGGCGCATTTGTCGCAGGTCAGTATTCCAAAAACCTTCCCGCAGCCGGAATGCTTGGCTACGTCATGGATGGCAACACCAAGAAAGCATGGACTGGCCTCGCTGCTCGCATCGAAGCAAAGCGGGACGACCTCTGTTTGCTCGCTGCCTCTCAATTCATCGAATCACCGCTCAAACACCACACTGAATCTGGTTTGGCCGGCACCCGCCTCGGCGAAACGCAACACGCTCTTGTCTCCCATGCGCTACGTTTGTTCCATCTTCTGCTGCCGGTGAGGCCTCGTTAAGCGTTTCCATTTACCTGCAGAAGCACGCCCCTGTTTGCTGCATGACCGGCTTCAGTCGCAAGGCATCCGCTGCTGGCTCGACGAGCATCAACTACTTCCCGGCGACGATCAGTCTCCTCCACCAGACAGAGGCAATCCCGCGCCTGCGGGACTTCAATGTTTTTGTGCCATTTGTGCATTTTTGCGGCAATCCGAACTGCGGAATTCAGGTTGAAAAGAACAGTTGGGATGTCATTCTTAATCCCGTGCAACCCTGCCGTTGTCGGCGCGGAGCCTTCGCGGGCTTGGCACGGACGGCACCGGAGATTTGAGCTATGTCATATCGAGCCTGGTTTCAATGCATCAATCCGGAGTGCGGGGAGACTTATCCCCTCAACGCCGTCGTCTATCACTGCAAACGTTGCGCGTCGCTGCTGGAGGTGCAGCATGACCTCAAGGCGCTGGCCCGCCGCGACGCCAAGGGGTGGATGAAACTTTTCGAGGACCGCTACAAGAGCAACCTGTGGCCCTACGGCTCCGGCGTCTGGGGCAAAAAGGAATGGATTCTGCCGGAAATCGCCGCCGACAACGTCGTCTCGCTTTACGAAGGCGGCACGAACCTGTTCTGGGCCGAGCGCTTCGGGAAAGTCGTGGGCGTGGACGATCTGTGGATAAAACTCTGCGGGAACACGCACAGCGGCTCGTTCAAGGACCTCGGCATGACCGCGCTCGTCTCGCAGGTCAAGCAGATGATCGCCGAAGGCGCGCCGATCAAGGCCGTCGCCTGCGCCTCGACGGGCGACACCTCGGCGGCGCTCGCCACCTACTGCGCGGCGGCGGGCATCCAGTCCGTTGTGCTGCTGCCGCGCGGCAAGATTTCCATCGCCCAACTGGTGCAGCCCATCTCCAACGACGCGCTGGTGCTCTCGCTGGACACGGATTTCGACGGTTGCATGAGGCTGGTGCAGGAAATCACCAAAGACGAAACCATCTATCTGGCCAACTCGATGAACTCACTGCGCGTCGAGGGGCAAAAGACCGTGGGCATCGAAATCGCCCAGCAGTTCGACTGGGAGTCGCCGGACGTGATCATCATTCCCGGCGGCAACCTCGGCAATGTCTCCGCTCTTGGCAAAGGGCTGTTGATGATGAAAGACCTCGGTCTTATCGCCAAGCTCCCGCGCATCGTGGTCGCCCAGGCCGAGCGCGCCAACCCGCTGTATCGCGCCTACCAGCGCAACTTCGAGACCTTCGAGCCGATCCAGGCGCAGAAGACACTGGCCAGCGCCATCCAAATCGGCAACCCGGTCAGCTACGAAAAAGCCGTGCGCACGCTCAAGCAGTTCAACGGCATCGTCGAGCAGGCCACCGAGGAGGAATTGGCCGACGCCGCGGCGCTGGGCGACCGCACGGGCATGTTCAACTGCCCGCACACCGGCGTCGCCCTGGCCGTACTGATCAAGCTCCTCAAGGCTGGCAAGGTTGACAAATCGGAGCGCGTGGTCGTCATCTCGACGGCGCACGGGCTGAAGTTCGTCGAGATGAAGGTGAAGTACCATCAGCGCGAACTGGATTTCCCGTGCCGCCATGCGAACCAGCCCATTGAATTGTCGCCTCGTTTGGATGCGGTGAAGGACGCGTTGCACAAGGCGCTCGAGGAAAGGAGCCGCTTCCATGTCTAAACGCGCCAACGCCCGTAAGTGGGGGCCGTCCACTCTCGCCATCCACGGTTCGGTCCGACGCCGCAAGGCGCACAACGCGGTGTCCACGCCCATTGTCCAGACCTCGAACTTCAGCTTCGAGTCCACGGCGGAGGTGCTGGAGTTCATGAAAGCGAAAAGCGAGGGGCGCATCATCCGCGAGCAGGAATACGGCCGCTACGGCAATCCCACCCAGCAGGAAACCGAGCGCAAGCTGGCGGCCCTCGAGGGCGCGGAGCGGGCCATCCTGTTTTCCACCGGCATGAGTGCGGTGATCTTAACGCTCATGGCCTACATGAAGAGGGATGGCCACATCATTTTCACGAGCGATTGCTACCGGCAGACGCGCGATTTTGCGACCAACCTGCTGGCCAGGTTCGGCATTGAGACCAGCCTGGTTGAGCCAACCGCGGCAGCCATCGAGAAAACCATCCGGCCCAACACGAACATTATCTTCACCGAATCGCCGACAAATCCTTACTTGCGCGTGCTGGACATACCGGCGGTCGTGAAGGTGGCCCAGCGCCATAAAGTTTTGACGATGATTGACGCGACGCTGGCGACGCCGTTCAACATCCGCCCGCTGGAGTTCGGTGTGGACATCGTGATCCATTCCGCCACGAAATACCTCGGCGGTCACAACGACCTGCTGGCTGGGGTCGCGCTTGGCGGTCACGCCCGGCTCAAAGAACTGGGCAAGGTCCAACGCATGATCGGAGCGATTGCCGGGCCGTTCACTTGTTTTCTGTTGGAGCGCGGCCTCAAGACGTTCGGCCTGCGCATGGAACACCACAACCGGGCGGGGCTTGAAGTCGCGCGGTTTCTCGAAACGCACCCGAAAGTCGAGAAGGTCTGGTATCCCGGTTTGAAGTCACATCCGGACCATCGCATCGCCAAGGCGCAGATGCGCGGGTTTGGCAGTGTGATCAGCTTTCTGGTGAAGGGCGACGGCGCGGCCACCCGCCGGTTCATTGATGCGCTTGAATTGTTCCTCATCACCCCGAGCTTGGGCGGCTCGGAAAGCCTGGTCACGCAAATGGCTGCCATGTCGTTCTTCGACTATCCGGCGGAATACCGCGAGTCCCTCGGTATCGTGGACAACCTCGTGCGGCTCGCCTTGGGACTCGAAGACGTGGACGACGTGATCGCCGATCTCAAGCTGGCGCTGGACAGGGTTTAGGGCGCAAGGTCTTTGCCGTGCTCCAACCTGCTGTTGGGCGTTCCAAACGAAAAGCCGCTCCAACTTCCCCAAGCCGGAAATTTCACACGCTGTAGCCGCAAACTTTACCACGTTTTACGTGGTGAAGTTTACGCCTGTCTGCCGGCAGGCAGGCCCGGCGGCCTGCGTCCAGCGGGCAATCGCAACCTGAAGGTTGCGGCTACACGCCGTGGGTAATTCGAGCCGCGTGTGAGATTTCCGGGCTAAGCGGCTTTGAAACGGAGGCTGTTGAAATGGAGGGCGCTGCTCCGTCAGCGTCCCGCGACTGCGGGACGGACACGACGGAGCGTGTCCCTCCAGCGCAAATTGATTCTGTTGTGGCATTGACGGAGCAACGCCCTCCAAAGGCTACTACTTCTTCGCCTTTCAACGAGCGGCTTTCGCGGCTCTCTCTCCCAGCGCAGCCTGGGCGGCAGCGAGGCGCGCCACCGGCACGCGGAACGGGGGAGGCGTCAGCCGTTCCGTAGCGCGTGCAAGGGCGGGACAGCCGCGAACCACCGCCGAAGACGGAACGCCGGTCTCCGAATCGGTACGAACAGGTGTTATCGGCATGCCGGGCCGCATCGGAGTTCGGCGCTCCGGGGGCAGTGTGAAGATGCACCGCCGCCGTTTGGTCCGAGATATTTCCCCTTGCACGGAGGCGATGATTACAGTTAGTTTTTCAATCTTCCCGGCTTAGACCAAAATGGATGCCATTGGTCGCCGTCGGCAGAACTGAAATGACTTGGAATGAACACGGGCCCACGCAAGAAGGCCAAGCCGCCGCTTTTCGGGAAAGACCGCCCCCCGCGAATCCGGCGCGCCCTGTTTTCGGTGTGAACCGCAGGAAGGCTTTTCTGGCCGGGACCTGGCGCGAAGAAAGGCGTTGGCTGGTGCTCCGCTCGCTTTGCGCTCTGGTGTGGGCGGTGGAACTGTTTTGGGTCCAAAAGCTCGCCTTCGAGGCCAATCCGATGGTGAGTCATCCGGGCCTGGTCCAGTTGATCCGCTTTTATCTCGATCTCGTTCTGACGATGATGCTCTCGCTGTTATTGCAGCGCCGGTATTTGTTGCCGTTACTGGTGTTCAACCTGATTGCGCTCAGTGTCATCGGGACCTACGCCACCTACTTCCACCGCCCGCTTATGCCCGTCGCCGCCTACCACCAATGGCGCGAGGGTTGGAGCCTGCATCCCGACTACCCACACATCATGTCCTGGCAGGTGGCGAGCGTGGTTCTGGCGACGTTTGGCCTGAAATTCGGCCTGCTGCTCAAATCGGGCCGTTTCGCCGTCCCCGGGTGGGTTCGCTGGCAAACGGCGGTTGGCGCGGCCGTGCTTTACGCTTTGCCGGTGATTCCACTGCAATTCACTCGCTTCAACCTGCGGACCGACGCGTTCGTGACCCGGAACGTCTTCGCCTACGGCTACGCGCTGCCGTGGATTATGGACCTTGCCAAGAATCGGAAGCTCGCGGAACACGCGGCGCGCGCGCGGGCCTATCTGCCGGTGCGTTACGATCGGATCACGCCTCTGGAAAAGCCGTTGAGCGTGACGAATCACGTGCTGGTGCTTCAACTGGAGACGATTAGCACGCAGGCTGTCGAGGCCACCTGCCAGGGCGTGCCGATGATGCCGTTTCTGCGCGCCCTCAAGGACGAGAGTATGTCTTTCCGTATCCGGGCGTTCCACAACAACGGAAGCTGCGACATGGACTTCGCGGCGGCAACCTTCACCGAACCGTACCCCTGGCTGGTTCCCTACCGGCTGCCGGGCCTCAAGTACACGAACGCCATGCCTGCCTTTATGAAACGGTACGGCTACCGCACGTATGTGTTCCACGGAAACTCCCAGCAATTTTATGAACGCGGACCGCTGATGGAACAACTGGGATTTGATCACCTGTTTTTCAGGGAACAACTCGCGAACCGCCACCTCCAGGCCAGCGTCAAAGGGATACGGGATGCCGAATTGTTTCGCTGCATCCTCGAAGCGGTGCAATCGGAAAGGCGCGCCTACATCTTTGCCATCACACTGGATACCCACCCGCCCTTTGATTTCATCAACCAGTCGGAGATGGATATTTTCCCCCACCCTGCGAATGCGGTGGAGAGGTATTTGAACTCGATCCGCCATCTGGACCACTGTTTACAGAACCTCATCAACGGACTTCCGGAAGGCACCACCTTGGTGATGTATGGAGACCACACGGCCTCGTTGAAGACCGACCTCTTTGTGTCTGACGTGGTGGACGGCGTGGAATACGTGGGCTGCTTGATTTACCAGAAAGGGGACGCCTTGAGCCAGTACCAGCAGACCAGAAATCAGCCCATTGCGACGGCGGGCACGCTCAACCTGCTCGACGTGCTGAGCTATCTTCGCCACAGCATCGAAGTCAGTAATGACACGATGGTAAACGCCGCGGCGCTGGCACCGTAGTCGTCCTTGCTCGGTTAGACGCGCAATCTGTAGCATCACCTGTCTCAGGCGACGCGTGGGCTGATACAGCCCACGCTACAGGCTACTTCTTCTTCCCCTTCTTGGCGGCGGAGAAACGCGGCTGGAGCTGGGCGTACTGGCAGTTCGACAGTGATTTCATTGTTTACGACATCGAACGCGACGCCTGGGTCGAGCCGATTCTGCACGCGCTGATTCCAACTGCTGCCGGGGCCGCACAGCGCCATTGATCTGACCGGTGCGGCAGCGGACCTGCGCGTGGCTGTGAATGTCGTCGGGGAAATCGTCGGCAAGACCGCCACCGAGGACCTGCTCGACGTGATCTTCAGCCAGTTTTGCATCGGCAAGTGAGACAGGGCCAGGCGGAGAAACGTTGTTTCGGCAAACTCTCCTTCCGTGCCGACCCCTCGCTGCACGCCGAGCACTTCAAGATTCTCAACGTGCCCAATGGCGAGCAACCGGCCAGCTCGTAAGTTACAGCGAAATTGAAGCAAGATGCCCCGCGCGCGAGTGCGGAGCATTTTTCCTGTACAAAGAATACCTTGCCCGGTTCGGCTGCGACGGTAGTATATTGCCATGGGTCTCGTGAACGCACGCATCACATTGAGCAACGCGAGGAAGCCAAAACTGAAATCCGTGCAGGTAGAAGCGTTGGCGGATTCGGCCGCGATCCATCTTTGCATACCGGAACACATCCGTTTTCAACTCAAGCTCGACAATCAGGACAAGAAGCAAGTGACGATGGCTGACGGCAGCCGGAAGCTCGTGCCGTATGTCGGCCCGTTGGAAGTGCGATTTAAGAACCGCGTGGGCTACGTCGGCGCGCTGGTCATGGGCGATCAGGTTTTGCTCGGCGCGATTCCAATGGAGGACATGGACCTGGTGATTCTGCCCAAAGAGCGGCGGCTGGATGTCAATCCCGACAGTCCGAACATTGCCTGCACCATCGCCAAATAGCCGCCAGCCGACCCGGCGCTGCACGCCCACGAGCCGATGAGCTTTCCCTTGAGCTTGTGGGTCTTGAGTTGGGGATGAAAAGCGTCTTCCGCCAGCAAGACCAGCACCGGTTCCAGTTCCAGCGCAGTTTGCGGGTGCTTGCGGGCAAACCGGCGGGCAGAACGGATGAACACCGTGGAAGGCAGGAGCAGCCGTTTCAAGCAAAGATGCGTTTGATGATTTGAGCGGGCGTGGCCGCCCGGCAACGGCCTTCCTTGAATTCGCGCCGGGCCGATTTCACCGCCTCGACCAGTTCCGCACGCCGATGCTCCGCCAGCCGGTGCTGGAGAACTTCCACGAGCGACTCCTGTTCTTCGATGGCCAGCCCATCGGCGGAATCCAGAACTTGCGCAAATTTCGTCATGGCCAAAGCCTAGCAGCCTGCCGGCCTTTAGGAAATGATGTTTTTCTTGACACGCCTGGAACAGACCGCGCGCGGTTCTTATGGCGGCTGGGTGAACGACTCCATGCCCAAAGCTGAGTTCCAGGAAACCGTCAACAAACCCAAAGCCATGCTCAAGGCGGTGGCGCTGGCGGAAAGTTTCTCCAGTTAATTCGTTTCAGCGAGCGGAGAAGTCCCGGTCTGATCGGGATTCGCTCGACCGATCTGGTTAGAAAACATCGTTACACTCCTGATTGGGGCCAACCACACGTGGGGCATATCTCGACTGTAGGCTGGATGGGTGCCAAACAAGATACGCAGCGTGGCCCACGATAATTCTTAGCGTCTAGCTCCTCCTTTGCCGGAGCCTGTCCGAGGCTCCCATAAGCTTTCAACAGTCTCTTGATGCAAAAGGTAGAAAGAGAAATCGTGACACCCAAATGAATTATGGCTTCCAGTACGTAATAGGGGTTCTCGGAACTTCTCAAGGCCGTCAACTTTCTAGCCTTCTTTTGGCTGGCCTGCAATTCTGGAGAAGGCGGCTTCAGAAAGTCCTGATTCTGGATCGCCTTCGCGAACTCTATTCTGGCCTCGTCCACGAGTCGTTGGTGGCGACGTGCTAGTGTTTCGCCCCACAGAGCCGTCTCCCAAGCGAAGGTAAGGGCTGTGGCCAACCCAATGGCCGCGAGGATTGGAATGGCGGCAATCGCATGTTTAGTAATTACTCGCTTAACAGCCAAGGCTTCGTTGGCACTTGTCTGTTCGCCTTTGTCTGTAAGATAGACGAAGAAGAATAACGCAAGAAAGACGATGTACATGACGAGCGCCCAGTTGACGCCAGCGGATGTCACATCGAGATGCCCAAGTAATAATCCTGCGGTGGCATAACCTGCGACGACAGAGAGTGCCGCAGATGTTGTGGAAAACCCGTCCCATTGGATTGTGCCGGCTGGGAACGGTCGGCGTGTGCGTGCCCTGCGCCAAAGTCGGAAGCCCAAGTAGGCGGCGAGGAGAGCAGTAACACTCAAAATGATGATGTTGGAAGTTGGCATAACGCGTGAATCCGTCTAACAGGTAGTAGGCCAAACGTGGGTTTGGTCTAGCACAGGTCGGTTTGGCCTAGTTCGGCTGTGCATGGTTGTCACGGCGCGCAGGTGATGACAACTTCGTCGCTGAAGTTTCCGATCTCCGCGTCGTTGAGGGCGTGTTTGGTTGAGGGTTGAGAGTTGAGGGTTGAGAGTTGAGCATCATGTTCACGCCGTCGCTCTTGGATTTGGTGAAGTCCAGTGCGACCACGCCGCCGGTCTGGTCGGCACGCCGCTGTGCGGTGGAAGCTGTGACAGGCACGCTTCATGGGTCGGCGCAGATTCCAAAACAGCAGAGTGCAAGTCAAGGGTGTTCTGACTTTTTCTTAAGCCCGGAAATTTCACACGCGGCTGGGATCGCCAACGGCCTGTAGCCGCGAACTTTAGTTCGCGCCGCGCTAACCCGACGTCCGTCAACGAATCGCAACCTGAAGGTTGCGGCTACAGCCTGCAATCGGTTCCAACGGCGTGTGAAATTTCCGGGTTAAAGGGTTCTGGCGGCAGAGCGCGCTAATCGGTTTGCCTTAGGACGACAAACCACGCGGTAAAGTTTGGCGCGTTGCCGCCGGTCACGAGCAGTTCGCCCTTGGGAAGGGCTTGAGTGATTTTGCCGACGCGTTCACCCTTGCCAAAAACGGAGACCTCCACGGCGGAATTTCCAAGATTCTTCACCAGGATTTCGCACTCTTTGCTCATGGCGATTCGCCTGGCGCCATCTTTGGGCACGGCGAATTGCAGGCGATTCACCTCGAAGTAGTTTTCCCATTTGAACGGGAGGCTCTTCAGTTTTTTTCGAACCTCGGGTTCGGCAGGCTTGTGCCCTGCGTCCGGCGATTTTGGGTCGTTCGTGCCCCAGATGAGCTGCGCCTCCAGTTTCAAATCGGCGGCGAAGCCTTGGGAAGCGCCGGCGACGAAAAAGAGAATGGCTGCCGTCAGACAAAGGAATCGGACAACGGCGCTGAAACTGGTTCCATACGGTGGGGCGAGGCTCCTGACGAGCCGCCGCACAAACGGAATGTGAAAGCTTTTTAAGGCTCTCCCGACTTGTCGGGATCGCCCCACCGGGGAGAGACTCGTTTCCTGCGGTGGGGCGAGGCTCCTGACGAGCCGCCGCACAAAGGGAATGTAAAAGCTTTTTAAGGCTCGCGGGTACGCTCGCCCCACCGGCGAGAGACTTGTGAAACTGGTCGCAGACTGCGTTCTCATTGGCGCGGGACTATAACGAGTGGTTGGGGAACCGCAAATCAGTTCTGGGAGGGATAGGAGAACCATACGAGGGTGACTCCGGCTGAGTCGTCGCGATAGGTAATAGCTCCCGAGTCTGTCAGTGCCGCCACCAGTTCGTGCCGGCCAACCGCCCCGCCTGCATGACCGCCCAACTGCTTGACCGCGATGCCGACAATCATCGCCAAGCAGGCAACGCTGACCGCGGGCACGAGAATCCGCTTCCACCAAACGCCAAGCCAACCGGTGGCCGCAGCTTTCCGGTCGGCGAGGACGCCGACCCTCCCTTTCAACCAAAGGCCAAGGCGAGCGGTAGCGGGAGCGGCTTCCGTCGTCTGCTGACGCTGGATTTCGCGGGCGATCTTCGACCAGTAGAACTCGCGCGTCTCGGGCAGCGTGAGCGGCATTTCGTTGCCGGCCAAAGCCTGCTTGGTGTTTCGCAGTTCGCCCGCGAGCGCGCCCGCTTCGGCGTCAGCAGCCAACCAACCCACGACGCGCCGGGCTTCGTGAGCGGAAAGCTCGCCGTCGAGGTAACTCTGCAACTTGAGTTGTTGTTCTTTGGTCATGTCATTCCAGCACGCCCGGAGGTCGCGCCCTACCTTCGTTGGTAGGGCCGGCTCTCCGAGCCAGCCGATCAAACTTCTCAACTAGGCCATGCACTTGATTCCCCTTGAGCACGCTAAAGCGTGGACACCAAACGCTGCAACGAGTGCCAGCCCCGAAAGCTTTCGGGGTTGGGTGTCCAGCCTTTAGGCTGTCTTGGGGCAAGCCCACTCGCGGGAATCAAGTGCATAGCCCAACTCTTCATTTTTCATTTCTCCATCCGGCCATCAAAGCGGCCATTCTGCGCCGCGCGTAAAACAGGCGCGACATCACCGTGCCCATGGAGCAGCCCATCGTCTTCGCTATCTCTTTGTATTCCATTTCTTCAAACTCATGCAAAATCAGGACCGTGCGGTGCGCCTCGGAAAGTTGCGCCAAGGCTTCATCAATCCGCTGGCGCAGCTCGGCGCGCTCTAGTCCTTCCGTTGGGTTGACAGTCACCACCGGCATTTGCCGTTCCACGCCGCCGGATTCCTCGTCCATTCCCTCAATGGACTCGGCGTGCTGCCGTTGCAGCTTGCGCAGCCGGTCGAGGCAGAGGTTGATCACGATCCGGGTCATCCAGGTGGCGAAACCGGATTCGCCCTGGAATTGCCGCAACCGCTGCCAGCCCTTCACCCACGCGTCCTGGGAAAGATCGAGCGCCTCGTCCTCATTCCTCATCATGCTGTGGGCGCGCGCGTAAATCTTGTCGCGATGGCGCGCGACCAGTTCCTCGAACGCGCCCATGTCGCCTTTTTGGGCGGCCCGCACCAACGCCTCATCGTCAGACGAGGAATATTTTGCGTTACCTGTCATCGTTTGGACGATGCGGAGCGGGCGGCTATTCAACGCAACCCGCACCCTGTCCTTCTCCCATCCGATAGGAGTCCACGTGAACTTCGTTCTCCTCGCAGCATGGAAAGGGGCAGCGCGGTGTTTGGTGTCCACGCTTCAGCGTGCTCTGAGCCGGACACCCTAAAGGGTGGACACCAAACGCATTTCTACAGTAGAGGGTGGCCGAAGACCGGGTGAGGGCAGTTTCCCAAAGGAGATTTGAGCGATGCCGCGCAGCTTTCATCCCATTCGAGGACTCTTACAGGCTTCCCTTGGTGCTGGGCACACGGCTGGCAATGCGCGGGTCGCGCTGGCAGGCAAAATCCACCGCCTTGGCGAACGCCTTGAACAGCGCCTCGACGACATGGTGCGGTTCGTCCCCGTAAAGCAGTTCCAGATGGAGATTGCACCGGGCCTCGTTGGCGAAGGCCTGAAAAAATTCGCGCGCCAAACCGAAACGGAACGCGCTGGACATGTCCTGCCGTTTTTCCGCTGCCGTGACTTGCTTGTGGGCCAAGCCACTCAGGCCGCGCCAGACGAGGCAGGGTCGCCCGCCGAAATCAATCACGCAGCGGGCGAGGCACTCGTCCATCGGCACGCAAGCCTCGCCGGTGAACGGATTGCGCGGATGAAAGCCCGTGCCGTAACGCCGGATGCCCTTCTTCTCGCCCAACGCCCGGGCAAACGCCTGCCCGAGGACGATGCCGCAATCCTCGACCGTGTGGTGGGCGTCCACCGCCAAATCGCCCCGGCAACAGAGCGACAAATCCACGACGGCGTGTTTGGCAAACAAGGCGAGCATGTGATCGAAAAACGGGATGCCGGTCTTGACGGACGACTTGCCCGATCCGTCAATGTTCAACTTGACCGTGATGCGAGTTTCCTTCGTCGTGCGTTTAACTGTGGCCTGCCGGGCTTTCATGCGGAAGGATTAAACCGGTTGCCGCCAAAAACAAAGCCCAATCCGGCTTTGACTGGGAACGCCCTCGTCCATGAGCGCCGCCGCCCTGTTCAACGCGTGCGTCAAAAGGAACGAGGTGAACTTCAAACGGCAGGAAACCGGCTACGCCGCCAAGGACGAAAATGATTCAAACCACATCTGAACCCGATCTTGCCATTGCATGGTCAGGGGCGTATTCTAGAGCCATGAGCACGGTTACAGAAGTAAAGGCGGCGACTAAACAACTTTCGCCCCAGGACCAGTGGGAGTTGTACCGCTGGTTGGGTGAAGCCGAGAATCTGCGGCAATTCCGTCTTGAGGAACTGCGCCGGGAAATCGCCGTGGGCATTGAACAGGCTGATCGAGGAGAAACCGCGCCGCTGGACGTGCAAACGCTCAAGGACGAAGTGCATCGCCGCTCGGCGACCAACAGAAGCAATTGATGGCCGCCGTCCTGCGAACCAGTCGGGCGCACCTGGACCTGGTTGAGATTGGCCGGCACATTGCGGAGCAAAACCCCGCCGCCGCCGACCGTTGGCTGGACACCATTGATGAGAAATGCCGGCGTCTGGCCCAGATGCCGGAACTGGGCCGGAAACGTTCCGATCTTGCTCCCGAACTCCGCGGCTTGCCCGTCGGCAACTACGTCATTTTCTACCGGCCAATCCGGAATGGGATCGAAGTCATCCGCGTTCTACATGGCGCACGCGACCTCCCGCCGCTTTTCGACTGAACATTTCCCAGCCGCAAAAACGCGCCGGTGCTCGGCATGAGCGCCGCGGACGTGTTCAACGCCAGTGCCCGTGAAATGCTGAAAAACCACTGAGGTTCGCGAAAAGGGGTGGGGACGACTTGCCGACGAGCCGCTCGTGGTTGCCGGGGCGCCTGCCGCGCTTTCATGCGGAAGGATTAAACCGGTTGCCGCCAAAATCAAAGCTCAATCGGTCGACAGCCTAACCCGGAAATTTCACACGCGGCTGGGATTGCCAACCCCGAAAGCTTTCGGGGCAAGCTTCAGGTTGCGATTCCCGGACAGACGCTGGCCGCGCGGCGCAAACTTCACCACGTGACACGTGGTAAAGTTTGCGGCTACAGCGTGTGAAATTTCCGGGCTAAAGGCTGGACACCAAACCAGGGCTGACAGCTCGCCACGGCGGGGCTAGACACCAAACCCGATTTTCCAAGCACGCTCTAAGATGCGTCCGGTTGGCGCGGCGTTTTGGCTTTTCGCTTCAACTCATCAATCTGCTTGCGAATGATGTCCGGGTTGGGCGTGGCGTCGCGACTCAAAAGGTTTTCCAAGTAGGCGGCGGCTTGGGCGTAGTTGCCTTGGTCTTCCTCCAGTCGCGCGAGGCTGGTCATGATTTGCTCGTATTGGAACAGTGCGGCTCTGCCCGCGTCGTCTTGTTTCGTGAGGTTGCCGGGATTCTTGGCCGTCCATTTCTGGAGCGCCAGTTGGAGGAGGTTGCGGGCGCGTGAGACATCCTTGTGGTTTTCGTAGTAGAGCTTGCCCAACTCGAAGAGGATTTCGCTACTGTCAGGATTCGCCCGCAATCCTTCGCGCAGAAATTGCTCCGCCTCCTTGACTTTGCCCAGATGCGCGCGCAGCCAGTAGGCCGCGACCGTGTAGGTGTCCACGCGCTGGGGGTCGAGGCTGGCCGAAATGCGCAGCCAGGGGAGGATTTCCCGCTCTACGCCACCGCCACCGAGGTGCGTGTGTTCGGTGACGAAGAAATTTCGACCGAAGGCGTCAACCCAGTCCTTGGGTTTGCCGAGGAAGTCCATGGCTTTCTCGTGCGCGTGTTCCGCCTCGTCGGCGTCGTGGTCTTCATGCTTTTCGGTCATGTGGGCGGTGTCCTTGGGCCGGGCCTGCTGGTCAAAAATTGAAGGATAGTAACCGCCATGGAAATAAACATCCGCCTCGGTGAAGAAATGGTTGGCGAACATCCGGCGCGCGTCGCCGAACAGGACGGTCATCATGTCGCCGGCGCTGTCGGCGCGTCGGGTCCAAGTGGGCGCGCGTGATCCGAGCCACGTGGCCAGGCTGAAATCCAGAGCCAGCAGCAGGAGCAAAACAAGGTACGGTGAGGATTTCCTAAACATTCAACGCTTTCCGGCGGAACACCAGCCACGTCAGGAGGAGAAAGGTTCCCGTGTAGGCGGCGGCATAGAGCGAGGCGAGCAGGACGGCCGTCCAGCCGATGAGTCCTTGGCCGTGAATGATCAGGTCGCGAACGTCAAACCATTCGAGATGCGGAATGACGAAATAGATCGTGTAAAGAATCGAATTCACCGGCTCGGGCTGGCGGAGCGCGACCACGTTCAGGTGTCGCCCAAGCAGCAGAACGCCGATGACAACGATCAAACAGATGGTCGCATTTGCCGACGGCGCGGAAAAGACGACGGAGCCCCAAAGCACGAGCGCGATGACGACGCCGAGGCACATCCACTGGAGCCAGAGCGCCTGGAAGTAGTGGCCGACGGGCCACTGGTGCTCGCGCGCGCCGCTGACGACCGCGAGGAAGAAATAAAAGACGACGAGTGCGATGCCGCAGGCCAGCCAGCAGCCGAGGAATTTGCCGACGATGAGATGGGCGCGGGTGACGGGCTTGGCCAGCAATGGAAAGATGGTGCGTTGTTCGCGTTCGGAGGGGATTTGCCGGGCGGCCGTCCCGACCGCGATTACCAAGGCCGAAATCCAAATCAGCAGCAGGCAAATTTCAATCAGGTAGCGGACGATTTTGTCGTCATTGAAAAAATTGGCCGCGCCCATCACGAGCGTGATCAACGCGGTCAAGACGAACAGGACGTAAAAGTCCTTGCGGCGATACAACTCCTTGATGACGACACCAGCGAGGGCCAGAATTTTGTTCATGTTAGACGGCAAATTCAGACACGGATTTCACGGATTACCACGGATTCACAATATAACGCGTTTCCATTCCAACGAATCGCCTCCGAAATTAACCAGCAGACCCAATCGGAGTTTGGAAGCTGCCAGATAATTCAGCACTTGTTTGAGATGGGCGTCAGCCAGTTGCTCAACGGCTTTGGTTTCGAACAGAATTCTGTCCCAGATGACAAAATCGGCGTAATAGAAATGCGGAAGGACAACGCCTTTGTAATTGATTTCATATTTTACCTCTCGCGCAAACGGAATACCTGCGCGGTCCAATTCGACGACGAGCGCATCCTGGTAAACAACCTCGTCGTGGCCTTTGCCCAACTCCTGATGGATTTCCATGCAAAGCCCGATCAAGCGGCGCGTTTCTTCCCGATAAAGCAGCTCAGACATAAAGTCCGTGAAAATCCGTGTAATCCGTGTCTCAATTCTGAGGTTGGTAGCCGATGATCTGGAGGAAAATCTTTTCCAAATCGGTCTGGTACTTTCGCGTCAGGTCGCTCACCCGCCCCACCACCTTGAGTTCGCCTTCGTGGAGAATGGCCACGCGGTCGCACACGGTTTCGACTTCACCCAATTCGTGGGAAGAGAAAAAGACCGTTTTCCCTTCGTTCCGCAAGCGCTGGATGATTTCGCGCACCTTCATCCGGCCAATCGGGTCCAACCCGCTGGTCGGCTCGTCCAGAATCAACAAGTCCGGATCGTTCACCAGCGCCTGCGCCAGCCCGACGCGCTGCTGCATCCCCTTGGAATAAGTCTTGATGGGGCGCTTGCGGGCCGCGTCCAGTTCGACCAGCCGCAGCAGTCTGTCAATCCGCCGGTCGGCTTCGCTCCGCGGGATCCCAAAAATGCGGGCGTAAAAGCGCAGCAGCTCTTCAGCGGTCAGAAACTTGTAGTAGTAGGTCAGTTCGGGCAGGTAACCGATGCGTTGCCGGGCAATAGGCTCGCGCACATTGACACCGAAGAGATAGGCGCTGCCGCTGGTCGGGTTCACGAAACCCAGCAGCACGTTCATCGCCGTGGTTTTGCCCGCGCCGTTCGGGCCGAGAAAACCAAAGACTTCGCCGGGATGCACGGTTAAATTCAGCCCCTTCAGCGCTACTTTCGAGCTTTGGCCGAGATTTCGTCCGCGAAATTCCACGCGCAGGTCTTCGGTTCTTAAGATCGCGTCCATAATTTCTTTGTCTCGTTGTCCCAGCGCCGCATCCGCCTAGACGGGTGGTGGTCCCGCATCGCGTCAGCCCGCCCCAACGACGTTTGGACAATTTCCGCTGGCACCCCGTTCGTGAGTCCGCTTCAACAACCCGGCGATTGTCCGCACGCCATACAGCAAACAAAAAGGGCTTAGGAGTCAACTCCTAAGCCCGTGCGATCTAGTTCTTGGCTAGATGTTAATTGGGGAGCTTGTGATTCGTGGCGTCAATCAGGCACGCCGGCGAGTTGGTCACAGGATTGATCGTGTAGCTGGTGGCAAACGTCGCGGCCGTGCCGCCGGCAGGGCAAATGATGCCCACGGTGCTGCCTTGCCGCCCCAGATACGGATCAATGTCCGAGGCCACCGGGGTGGCATCGCCAGTCTGGCGGGTTTCGAGCGCCCACTGTTGTTTGGCCCCGTCAATCTGACGGAGGTTATTGATGCAGGTGTTGGTCTGGGCAGAGGTGCGCGCCCGAACGAAGTTCGGAATGGCGATTGCCGCCAACAGACCGATGATGGCCACCACGATCATGATTTCCACGAGCGTGAAGCCCGACTTGCGTGAGGTTTTGATTTTCATTCTTCTCTCTTTCTTTTATTTTCTCTTTTCGCGGCGTGAACAACAGCAGACCACCTATTCATTATTCCGTTGTGGCGTTCACAAACTGTCTGCTGCGACCGCAACGCCTCGTTTAGCAGCATGAGTGCCAGCATGGTCGGGGCTTGTTTTTTGCTTGTGAATAGTTGCAGAAACACCTCAACAGACCGCAGTAAAGCGCGAAAGCCCGTCTCAAAGACAGACAGGCTGTTCGACTTTCATCCACTCCTGATAGCGGTCGGGGCCAGCGACGGTTCTTAGGCTCAATCCCGCGGTGCGGGATCGCGGCCACAGCGAGTGCTACCTATCGTCCCATTTCCTCCCGCAACCGCGGGGCGTTTTCTCAGCCCGGCCGTTTCTTAGCCCGGAGAACGCAAGAAGACAGCCCGCCGATTTATCGGCGGGCGGCAGGCGTCGAGAACCAAAGCCCCGTCAGGGGCGACAGAACACGCCCAGCTCTTTCGTCCCTGACGGGACTCGGATCAGCCCGGGCATCTTTACCCAGAGTTGAAACGCCGGGCTGTTGTCTTTTGTCCTCCAAGCTCTTTGGTTGCGGCTCTGCCGCGCTGGGAAATGTTCAGGCCGGGTCGCCGTTCGCCCGCCAGGAAAACAAAAAAGGCTTGGGATCGTTTCATCCCAAGCCTTGATCGGAAACCGTTACGCAGCGGCTTACAGCAAAACGTGGTTCACCGCGTCGATCTGGCAGGTCGGCGGGTTGGTGACTGAGTTTATACTGTAGCAGTCACTGAATGTCTTACCAATGCCACTTGCTGGGCAGATAATGTTGTCCGCCTTGCCCCCACGGCCCAGATAAGGATCAATGTCGGTCTTGACGGGCGTGGCGTTCGCGGGTTGCCGCATTTCCATCGCCCACTGTTGTTTTGCCCCGTCAATCTGCCGCAGGTTGTTGATGCACGCGTTCTTCTGAGCCGTAACCCGTGCCTTGACGAAGTTTGGAATGGCGATCGCGGCCAGCAGGCCGATGATGGCCACTACGATCATGATTTCCACGAGCGTAAAACCTGGTTCTCGCGAAGTCTTGATCTTCATGCAGGCTGTCCTTTCACTCGACGCTTGTTGCGTGCTCGCCCATTGTCAACTACATCAGCAGTTTGGTCTGAGGGCAGCATGAGTTCAACCTCAAAGTCCCCAGGGCAATGTTCGGCCATCTCCCCGGAGTGAACCCGGGGGGCGCTGGTGCCTTGGGAAAAACGCCCCGCAACTTGCACTTCACCCTAATCAGGTTGGCGGCGGAGCACGAAAAGCCGAAGGCTTAGCTCGGAAATTTCACACGCTGTAGCGCCTGTCTGCCGGCAGGCAGGCCGCGCGGCCAGCGTCTGTCCGGGCAATCGCAACCTGAAGGTTGCGGCTACACACCGTGGGCCATTCGAGGCGCGTGTGAAATATCCGGGTTAGGAGTCAACTCCTACGCCCTTGATATCTAGCTTTTGGCTGGGCGTTAATTGGTGAGCGCGTGGCCTATAACGCCAGGAGTCAAACACGTGGGTGCGTTGGTAACAGGGTTGATGGCGTAGCTGGTAGCAAACGTCGCGGTTGAACCGGCCGAAGGGCAAACGATGTTGGCGGTGGTTCCAGCCCGGCCCAGATACGGACCGATATCCGTCTCAACTGGCAAGGCGGTGCCGCTTTGGCGGGTTTCCATCGCCCACTGCTGTTTTGCACCGTCAATCTGCCGCAGATTGTTGATGCAGGTATTCCTCTGGGCAGTCTCGCGTGCCCGGACGAAGTTTGGGATGGCGATCGCGGCTAAAAGGCCGATGATGGCCACCACGATCATGATTTCGACGAGCGTGAAGCCCGATTTCCGTGTGGTTGTTATCTTCATACTAACTGTTCTTTCTCTTGCTTCTGTCTGCCGCGGCGTGAACGAAGCAACAGGCGGGTTTATGATTTTATTATGATTGCGTTTTACTCTCGTTCACTCTCATGCCCGTTGCTAACCGCGCCATCACTCTAACCGATGCCGAAAAAAGCGCGAACTTAATATCCCAAGGGAAACACTGGAACGCCATCTCGGGAATTCCCCGGGAGCGGCGCTCGTCATCGCGCGTCCGGCACCAGCGGACGGCGTGGACGCCGTCCTCCCGTTCCGTGGGAGGGCGTGCCGTCCCCGACCGCCGGAAGCGCAGGCCGGGAACCTCGAGCCAACGTTGCCGCCCGGCTTGCAGCAGAACGCGCTGAACTCTATTGTTCACCCGGTATGCCGATACATCGAAACGCGCGAATCTATGTCGCCGGCCACCGCGGTTTGGTCGGCAGCGCCATCTGGCGCCAACTTCAAAAAGCGGGCTTCCAGCATCTCATCGGCAAGACCCACGCCGAACTGGATCTGCTCGACGCCGGTGCTGTGAAACAATTCTACGAGCGGGAAAAGCCGGAATGCGTCTTTGTCGCCGCCGCCAGGGTCGGGGGGATTTGGGCTAATGACCGGATGCCGGCCCAATTCCTCTTTGAAAACCTCCAAATCCAGAATCATTTGATTCACGGCGCCTGCCTGGCACGAGTCAAGAAACTGCTGTTCCTCGGCAGTTCGTGCATTTACCCCAAGCTCGCGCCTCAGCCACTTAAGGAGGAATATCTCCTTTCCGGCCCGTTGGAACCAACCAACCAGTGGTATGCCGTCGCCAAAATCGCCGGGATCAAAATGTGCCAGGCTTACCGTCGCCAGTTCGGGTGCGACTTCATATCGGCTATGCCCACCAACCTCTACGGCCCGAATGACAACTATGACCTGCAAACATCCCATGTGTTGCCGGCGTTGATCCGCAAGCTCCACGAGGCCAAGGCCGCGAACGCGCCGGCGGTCACCTGCTGGGGCACCGGCTCGCCGCGCCGCGAGTTTCTTTATGTGGATGACCTGGCCCGGGCGTGCGTCTTTCTCATGGAGAACTACGGTGACGAGCAGTTCATCAACGTCGGCTACGGCAGCGACGTTACCATCAAAGAACTGGCCGGGTTGGTCCAACGCATCGTCGGCTTCACAGGAGAAGTTCTTTGGGACGCCTCCAAGCCCGATGGCACCCCGCGCAAGCTGCTGGACAGCTCACGCCTGTTTGCCCTGGGCTGGGCGCCGCAAACTGATTTGGAAACCGGCATTCGTCTGGCTTACGAGGACTTTTTGCGGCAACAGCCCGCGCGCTGAAACTGGACGGTTCTTTGAAGGTAGGGCCAGCTCTCCGAGCCCGCCGAGGCGTCCCGCTCGGCGGGAGAGAAAGCGCCCTGCCAACCAAAGGCGCACTTCGCAAATCGAAAACCTGTCTTGGCAGTCATCCTAACCCGCATATTTCACACGCCGATTGGATCGCTGGCAGACTGTAGGCGCCGACGTAAGGAGGCGTACCGTTGCGGGTCAATTGCGCCTCCGCCTCCTTACGTCGGCGGCTACGATTTGTGAAATATGCGGGCTAACCGCTGACGCGGATTTCGCCCTGACGATGTCGGCGCAGCAACTCGATGTCGGCGTCCACCATCAACTTCACGAGGTCCGCGAACCTGGTTTTGGGTTCCCAACCCAGTTGACGCTTCGCCTTGCTGGCGTCGCCCACCAACATGTCCACCTCCGTTGGCCGGTAGTAACGCGGGTCAATCTCCACGTGCGGTCTCCAGTCCAGACCGGCATAGCTGAACGCTGCCTCCAGAAATTCCCGCACCGAATGAGTTTCGCCCGTGGCGATGACGTAATCGTCCGGCCGCTCCTGCTGCAACATCAGCCACATGGCTTCGACGTATTCCTTGGCGTAACCCCAGTCCCGCTTCGCGTCCAGGTTGCCGAGGTAAAGTTTGTCCTGCAAACCCGCCTTGATGTGCGCCACGGACCGCGTGATCTTGCGCGTCACAAACGTCTCGCCCCGCCGCGGCGACTCGTGGTTGAACAGGATGCCGTTCGTGGCGTGCAGTCCGTAAGCCTCGCGGTAGTTGACGGTGATCCAATACGAAAACACTTTCGCGCACGCGTAAGGGCTGCGCGGGTGAAAGGGCGTGGTCTCCCGCTGCGGGATTTCCTGGGCCTTGCCGAACATCTCGCTGGATGAGGCCTGGTAAAACCGCGGCCGGCTGCCCGTCTCGCGGACGGCCTCCAGCAGGCGCACCGTGCCGGTGGCGGTGATGTCGGCGGTGTATTCGGGGCTGTCAAAGCTCACGCGCACGTGGCTTTGTGCGGCCAGGTTGTAAATTTCCTCGGGTTGAATTTTGCTGATGAGCCGGGCCAGCGCGCTGGCGTCGCTCAAATCGCCGTAGTGGAGGAAAAAACGGCTCCTAGCCGAGTGCGGGTCCACGTAAATCGGCTCCAGCCGGCCGGTGTTGAACGTGCTGGCGCGCCGGATGAGGCCGTGGACCTCGTAACCTTTGGAAAGCAACAGCTCCGCCAAGTACGAGCCGTCCTGGCCGGTGATGCCGGTGATCAACGCTTTCTTCGCCATAAGTCAGCGCGCCAACAATCGGATAGCCAGGGCGTCAGGGCAAGCTCGTAAAAACGGTGCCGGTGCCGTTGGGGCAGCGTTTTTAGCTTTTTCCTTTCTGTCGTTTCCGTCTTAATTCCGTCGTGCTTTGGAAAAAAGTCACCCTGATCGGCGTCGGCCTGCTGGGCGGCTCGCTGGGACTGGCCCTCCGGCAAAAGCGCCTCGCGGGCACGGTCGTGGGGTTTGTGCGCCGCAAAGCCAGCCTGGCCGAATGCCGGAAATTCGGCGCTGTGGATACCGTGACGTTGGATTTGCGGCAGGCCGTCGCGGATGCCGAGCTTGTTATTTTATGCGCGCCGATTTCTCAGATGCTCGGTTTGACGAGGCGGCTGTTGCCTGCGCTCAAGCGCGGCGCCATCGTCACCGACGTGGGCAGCGCGAAAGACAGCGTCGTCCGCGAACTGGAACCGTTGGTGGCGAAGGCGGGCGCCCATTTTGTCGGCAGCCATCCCATGGCAGGGTCTGAAAAAACCGGCGTCCGCGCCGCCAGAGCGGATTTGTTCCAAAACGCGATTTGCGTCGTCACGCCAACAACGAAATCGGACAAGTCAGCCGTGCGACAGGTCGAGCGACTCTGGCGGGCGGTCGGCGCGCGCACCATCCGGCTGACTCCGGCGCGGCACGATGCGCTGGTCAGCCGGTCAAGCCATTTGCCGCACGTTGTAGCGGTGGCGCTGGCCAACCACGTCCTCGATCCAGCGCGTCCGAAAGGGCAAGCCTTGCTTTGTGCGGACGGGTTTCGCGACACCACGCGCATTGCGTCCAGTTCGCCGGAGATGTGGCGGGACATTGCGCTGGCCAACCGGCGGAATCTGGCCCAGGCGTTGGACGGATTCGTCGGCGATTTGCGAAAATTCCGGCGCGCTTTGGAAAAGGCGGACGCGAAAGCCGTCGCCAGATTTTTCGAGCAGGCAAAACGGCGCCGCGATTCGTGGTGCGCGCGATGCGCTTCGCCTTCGCCGGAATAATTTTCAACCACAGATGAACACGGATAAACACGGATTTTACAGACACGGATTGCACGGATTTTCGCAGATTGAATCCGTGCCAATCGGTGAAATCCGTGTCAGAATTTTTCCGCATCTGTGTCCATCTGTGTTCATCCGTGGTTAAAATGGCCTTGCCGGACCTGATCGAAATCGTGCCGCTGGGCAAGCCGGTGCGGGCGGAGATCACCGTGCCCGGCTCGAAAAGCATCACCAACCGCGCGCTCATCCTCGCGGCGCTCGCGGACGGCGAAGTCACGCTCGAAGGCGCGCTCTGGAGCGAGGACACGCAAGTGATGGCCGCGGCGCTGCAAACGCTCGGCTTTGAAATCAAAGTCGTGCCCGACCCGGAGGAGTTCTGCAATCGCACGATCGCGGTGCGGGGTCTTGGCGGGAAAGTTCCGAACGTTGGCACGCCGGAGAAGCCGCTGGAACTCTTTGTTGGCAACGCGGGCACCGTGGCGCGATTCCTGGCGGCGTTCGTTTGTCTCGGCAACGGCGTTTATCGGCTGCACGGCGTGCCGCGGATGCACGAGCGCCCGCAGGCCGCGCTGTTCAGAGCTTTGCGCGAGCTGGGCTACCGCGTTGAATCGGAACTCAAGAACGACAGGCTGCCCACAAAGATCTTTGGGCAACGAGGTGACTACGCCGTTCCAACTTTTGGCGAAGGCCGAAGTCCGCAGTATGGAGAGAAATATCAGAAGGTGCTCACGTCCACTGTTAGCAACCGGGAGCGGCGTTCATGCAGGGTAAGCATCGTCGAAAGCTCGCAATTCGCATCGGCCCTGCTGCTGTGCGCGAAAACTGGCGGATGGCAAATTGAAGTCGTTGGTGAAAACGCAGAGGAGTCGCCTTATGTGGCGATGACCTCCAAGTTGCTGGAGGTGTTTCCGAAAAGTGGTGGGAGTTTTCAAATTGAACCAGACGCATCAAGCGGGAGTTATTTCTGGGCGGCGGCTTATTTCGTCCCAAACCCAGAGTATCTCGAATACTCAGAGCAATTCGGCGTGCCAGTGCAGACCAAGCTGCTTGACCCGCTTAAAGTCGCGCGTTGGCCAAGATCAGGGTGGCAGGCGGACGAGAAGTTTTCAGGCGTTGTGTTGCTGACGTCGGCTCTACATTTTGGCCTCCAATTGGATGGAGAAAAGCGTCTTCTCGGTGATAAACCTCTACAACACTTGCGGCAGGCATTCTCAAGAGCCGAGATTTCGAGGGGGCGTGATCTTGGTGACAGTATTATGACCGCTGTCGTCTTGGCCCCTTTCGCCATAAACCCCGTCCGCTTCACCAATCTCGGCCGCTTGCGCCTTCAAGAATGTGAGCGCGTCGTCGCGTTGCGCACCGAGTTGACCAAGTGCGGCGCGAAAGTCATTGAAGAGGGCGATACGCTGACAGTTTACCCATCCAAGCTTCACGGCGCGGAGATCGAAACCTACAACGATCACCGCATGGCGATGTGTTTTGCAATTCTGGGATTGAAAGTGCCCGGGATAAAAATCAAGAATCCGGCGTGCGTGAAGAAGACGTTCCCGAACTTTTTCCAGAAACTGGCCGCGCCGCCGCCCAAGGGCCTGGGCGCGACGATTCTTGATGCGCGAACGGGGCGGAAGCTGGAAGTGGACGAGCTTTTTGCGGACTGAGTTTTTCCTCCTCGTCGTCGTTCTCGTCCTCGTCCCTCGTTTCGGTTTAGGCTTCGAGGACGAGGACGACTAGGATTACGATTAAGATTGGGATTAAGATTTTGCGGAACGCGGCATCAAACTTGAAACCTGAAACTTGACACTTGAAACTCCCCATCGTCATCGCCATTGACGGCACGAGCGCCAGCGGCAAGAGCACCAACGCCAAACTGGTCGCCAAGGCGCTGGGCTACGTCTATGTGGACACCGGCGCGATGTACCGCACGCTGGCTTGGCACTGCCTGAAAAGCGGCGTGAGCGTGCATGATCCGAAGACCGTGGCCGCCGCGTGTCGGAAGTGGAAGACCGCGCTGGCTTGTGTGGACGGCCAAGTGCGCCTGCTGGTGAACGGTTTCTGGCCGGCCAAGGAAATTCGCACGGCGGAAGTCAGCGCCGCGGTGCCGCACGTGGCCGCCGTGCCCAAGGTGCGCGAGTGGATGAGGAAAATCCAGCGGCGGTGTGTCCAGTTCGGCAACCTCGTCATGGAGGGCCGCGACATCGGCACAAATGTTTTCCCCGAGACGGACTTCAAGTTTTACCTCGACGCCCATCTGGAAGAGCGCACAAAGCGCCGCATCGCCGACGGCGTCAACGAAAACCTCGCCGCGCGCGACCAGCGCGACAGCCAGCGCGCCGCCGCGCCGTTGATGGTCGCCTTGGGTGCAAAGGTCATCAACAACTCCAATCTCACGCCCCAGCAAACCAGCGGCATCATCATTGCCGAGGTTCGGAAACGCCTCGCGGACATGGAGTGAAACCAAGCCAACGGGTTTTCGGAATGAGATTCGGCTATTTCGTCTGTTGGCGGCTGTTCCAGCTCCTTTACGCGGTCTGTTTCCGCTGGCGCGTCTGCAACGCGCAACGCGTCCCGGCGCGCGGGCCTTTCATTCTGGCGGCCAACCATGCCAGCTATCTGGATCCGCCGGTCGTCGGTTCAGCCTGTCCGCGCGAGGTTAGTTATCTGGCGCGCGAATCCCTCTTTCGATTCCCCGTCGTGGGCGCTATCCTTCGCTGGTGCAACGCCGTGCCCGTGGACCGTGACGGCAGCGGCGGCGCGGGGCTGAAAGGCATCCTCGACCGGTTGTCGGCCGGCGGTGGGATTGTGCTGTTTCCGGAAGGAACTCGCAGCCGCGACGGCACGTTACAGAAAGCCCGCTCGGGCATCGGATTGGTCGTGATCAAATCAGCCGCCCCGGTGGTGCCGGTGCGCGTGTTTGGAACTCACCACGCCCTGGGCCGGGGCGCGGTTGTTCCCAAACCCTGCCGCATCATCGTCAAGTTCGGCCCACCGATGCTTTTCGAGGGGCTTCGTGCTGAAGCGGAGACGTGTTCGAAAGCGCGGCTCAAGGAAATCTATCAACAAGTGGCCGACGAAATCATGGCCCGTATCGCAAAGCTCGAGCCATGCGAAGACAAGCAGACATTTCCGTGAACGGCTGCCGTTGCGCAAGAGCGTCGTTACCCCTGAAATATCACACGCTGTAGCCGCAAACTTCAGTTTGCGCCCGGCGGCCTACGTCCGGTGGGCAATCGCAATCTGAATGTTGCGGCTGCACGCTGTCGGCCATTCGAGCCGGGTGTGAAATTTCTGGGTCAAATCCCAAGGTTGGACAGCGCGTTGCTGATCGCGTTCACAATCTGCACCAGCTTGGGATGCGACTTCTCAAAGCCTTCGACTGACGAAGTGAGGCCTTCGAGTGACAACTGGAGCAACCGGGGGTTTTGTTGTTCGCGGGTGGCTTCGTGCGTGGAAATCTCGGTGAATTTGGCAATGCTTTGCGCATGCTCGCCGTGTGTCTTGGACAGCTCGGCGATTTCAGACCTCAAGGTCGCGAGCAGTTGGAGTAGTTCCGCCCGGCGCTCTTCCTTGATGGATTCTGCCGCCTGAACGCGGGCTTCGATTTTCCTGACGGTTTCCTCGATCATGCTCGACTCAAGCACAGCATAGTTTCAGGTGCGCGTCAGGCAAAAACCGGCAGGCCCGCACCGTGCGCGAAACAATAAGACTCATGTGACCCCGATGATTTTCAACGGACAACGCCAAAATGCTTCAAGCGCGGCAAGGCGATGCCCCAGATGCGGTTCTCGATGGACTCAATGCCGTCGTCGGCGTCAATGATTCGCACCCGCTCCGGCTCGGCGTTGGCAATGGCTTGATACCCTTGCACCACGCGCTCGAAAAAGTTCCGGTCAGCTTCCTCCAGGCGATCACGCATGAACGGCAAAGTCGCCTGGCGAGCGACGCGGCGTTCTTCGCTCAACTCGTGGGGGACCAGCAGCAGGAACGTCAGATGCGGCCGGGTGTCGCCCACCGCGAAGTCAATCACCGACTTGACCACGTCCAGAGCCAGGCCCCGCCCATAACCCTGGTAGGCGGTCGTCGAATCGTAAAAGCGGTCGCATAAAATGATTTCTCCGGCGGCCAGCGCCGGCTGGATCACTTCCCGCACCAGTTGCGCGCGGCTGGCGTTCATGAGCAGCAACTCTGCCGCGGGCGTCATGGCCTGGTTGGCGGCGCTGTGTTTGAGCGTGTGGCGGATTTCCTCGCCGATGGGCGTGCCACCCGGCTCGCGCAGGACCCGGACCGGCTTTCCCATTTTGCGCAACTTGTCCGCGAGCAGAAAGACCTGCGTGGACTTGCCGCTGCCTTCGGTGCCTTCAAACGTGATGAGCATGCCTTTCATGTGTTGGCGCGCGCGACCCGCCCCATTAAACCAAGCCCGTGGCGCCCAATCAAGATTTCCGCCCGCTACTTTTTCGGCTCCGGGTCGGTGTACTCGGGGGCATTGGGATCGGTTGGCGACGGTGGAGGTTTCGCCAACAACTCTCGCGCGGCTGGTGTCACAAAAGGCGCGCGGGGCGGTTGCGGCGGCCGATTCGCGACGCGGGGCGGCGGTGAGGGCGGCGCCGCAACCCGTGGCGGTGACTGTGGCCTGCTGGGGCCGGGAGCAGCGATCACAGTATCAAACCTGTAATCCAAGGTCAGATACGCCACCAGCGAGTTGATCTGGCGGTCGTCCAAAGGACCGCCTTCCGCCTGGTCAAGGGCCGGCATGAGCGACGCGACCTTGCCGTGTTCGATGAAGCTCCTCCAAATCTCCGCGTCGTTGTCCTTGTTGACCGTGCGCAAGTCGGGCACCATCGTCGCCCGCTGCCTGGCCTCGTGGCAGAGCCCGCACAAGGCGACGTACAATTCCCTGCCCGTCTTGCCGTAAGCCGGCTCGAGGTGGCACAGGGCGCAGTCGTTTCGCAGCACCGCCTGTCGGTCGGCCTTGGCCACCTCCTGGTTGCGGATGCGGGCCAGCCTTTCGGGGTTTTGCTGCGGCGGCTGGGGCACGTTCGCCATGATGGTGAGCGTTTTGTTCCCGACGGAGGAAATGACGGTCAGCGTCTTGGCGACCATGCCGACGTTGCCGAAGATGTTCAACGTGGCGTTGATTTTGCCTCCGTCGTTGGGTTTCAACACCCACGGCTGCGAGGGCAGACTGGCCACCGTGCAACCGCAGGAGGTGAAGACCTGGGTGATGACCACGTCGGAACTCGAAACATTCGTCACTGCGAAAGAAAAATGCGCCTGTGGCTGGCCGTTGGTGGCCGAACATTCCTTAAGCATGGTATCGAACGCCAAGGGTTCGGACGGCGCCGCCGCTCCGGCGGAAGCCCCAATGAAGCCAAGAGTTAAACCAGTGAGGGCCGTCAACGCTATCGCTCTCATAAATTAAAGCAAAATTGGAGCTTACCTTAACCGAAAAACCCGTTATTGGCGAGTATTTTCCTGCCAATTAAATTACGTGGGGCGTATCCGTACGCTGCCGCCAACGCGCGCTAGGAACTGGAGCGCCGGACTCCGTTCCGGCTTACCCACACTGTCGGGGACACGCCTCAAGCCGAATCGGAGTTCGGCGCTCCGGTGGCAGTGCCCGGTTGCGCCCATGTGGCTCAAGCCTTCTTGAGCCGGGGGCCTTTGGGGGTATCCTCAATGACCCACCCCTCGGCCTTCAACTCCTCCCGGATGGCGTCCGCGCGCTTGAAGTCCTTCGCTCTGCGGGCTACCTCACGCCTCAAAAGCAACGCCACAATTTCCGTCGAGGCTGCCGCTTCCGTTGCCGCGCCGATGCCGAGCACGGAATCAATCCGCTCCCATGCTGCCAAGGCCGCAGCCGCGTCGGCGGCGCTCAGCGTGTTTTCCGTCAAGCTTCGGTTCATTTGCCGCACCCACTCGAAGATCGCGCCCCAAGCGCCGGAGATGTTCAGATCGTCGTCGAGGGCATCGGTGAAATCTTTCAATAGCAACGTGCTGCCGGCATCTGGTTGGAGTTCACGCTTTAGCGTGTCACCCGAGCAAGCTGAAGCTTGAACTCCAACTTCGCGCAACTTGCCCAAGCATTCGTCAATCCGCGCCAGCGCCGTGCGCGCGCCTTGCAAGCCTTCCAAAGTGAAATTGAAAGTCTCGCGGTAGTGCGCCGTGAGCAACGCATAACGGATCTCCCGGCCCGTGAATCCTTTGGCGAGGAGATCGCGCAGCGTGAAAAAGTTCCCGAGCGATTTGCTCATCTTCCTGCCTTCGACGAGCAGGTGCGCCCCGTGCAGCCAGTATTTGACGAACCGCTGCCCAGACGGCTGTACCGCCGCGCCTTCGCTCTGGGCGATTTCGTCCTCGTGATGCGGAAACATCAGGTCCTCGCCGCCCAGATGCAGATCGAAACTGGGCCCGAGCACTTTCATGCTCATGGCGCTGCACTCGATGTGCCAGCCGGGACGGCCTTCGCCCCACGGACTGGGCCAGAAAACGTCGCCGTCCTCCGGCGCGCGCGCCTTCCAAAGCGCGAAATCCGCAAGCGCCTCCTTTTCATACTCATCACTTTTCACGCGCTCGCCGGGCCGCATCTCGTCGAAGTCCAGCTTGACCAACTGACCGTAGGTGCAGCCGCCACCGCCGCGATATTTCTCGATGCTGAAATAAACCGAGCCGTCGGCAGCCTTGTAGGCCAGCCCGCGCGCGACCAGCTTTTCGATCAAGGCGATGATTTCAGGAATGTGCTCGGTGGCGTGCGGTGTGTGGTGCGGCATCCGGCAATTCAGCGTCTTCAAGTCCTCGAAAAATGCCGCTTCGTATTTGCCTGTGAACTCGCACAGCGAGGTTTTGGTTTCGCGGACGCGCTTGATGATTTTGTCTTCGACATCCGTGACGTTCATCACGTGCCTGACATCGCAGCCTTTGAATTCGAGGTAACGCCGGACGAGGTCGCCGAAGACGAACGTGCGCCAGTTGCCGATGTGGGCGAAGTCATACACCGTCGGCCCGCAGCAATACATGCCGACCTTCTTCCCGGCGGGGTCGAGCGGCACGAACTCCTGCACCGAGCGCGACAGCGTGTTGAAAAAGCTCAAGCCCATACAAAAGACTTGCGCTGTAGCCTACGGACGGAAGGCAGAAATAAAAGGTTGAACTTGTTGGCTGCGACTGAGCGACCGGCGCTCACCAGCGCGGCAGGGTTCACGTTGTTGACGGCGCCATGCCGTCATAGCGACGGGCCGCCTCACGTGTATCCAACACAAGCCGAATCCGAACCCGCAAATTGGCCGGTGGCGATTGCCCAGAGGAACAACGGGAACAACACGAGGGATATCAAGCCGCCCAGCAGCCCCAAGGCGCGGCCCCAGAGCAGGTAGCGCTGCGCCGGATTCCATTGGCCTCTGCATCTGCGATTTACCACATAACCGTGCATCCAGGCAATCGCACTCATCGGCAGGCCCAGCACTGGAATCAAAGCCAGCAAGCCAAAGACGAAGCAACGCAACGAACGGTTGATGGCCTGAATCTTGTCCATGGCGGCTATTCGAGGCGCTTTTCCAGCCCCACGTTCGGCGCGTTCGTTTGCACCAGTGGGTTGGCAGGTGCGGCTTCAAATTTCTTCAACTGGCGCTTTTCCACCAGCTTGATTTCCTGGTGGAGATGGCGAAGGACCAGTGCGTTGCTGGTGACGAACACAACCATGATCGTCAGGAGGACGAATATCACCAGCACGGCAAAACCATCCTCCTTGCCGCGCCTGGCCTGCAACCCGCACGCCCTGTAGCCGCCGACGTGAGGAGGCGGAAGGGACCGACTGAAACTGCGGTCCGCCTCGTTACCTCGGCAGCTACGGGATGCGAGCGATTGGAGCGGCCTGTGAAATATCCTGGGCAACCCCGCCGGTCCGCCGGGTGCCGTGTCACGATTTGGGATGCGCACGTTCATTGAAGGATCACTTGGGTTGCGACGGCTTCGAAGCTAAACAAAGGCCGGATGCGAGCACCTTTGCGGTAAACCGGCAGTTCAAGTTCCAGTTGCCACGCCGACACGTGCTGCCGCTGGTCCAGCGTCACGTGACAGGACTTGACGCGACCCAGAACATCAACCCACGCGGCATTGGTCCCTGCTTGCCGCAAAACGGCATCCGGTGTGAACTGATAAGTCACCTCGCCTGTGGCGTGCGGGATGTGGAGGGTTTGGCCATTTTCCGAAGTTTCAAGCCGGGGCAGCACGGTCGCCGACCGCACGTCTTCGCGCCAACGCTCGCCGGCCCGAAGCGCCCGCGCGATGTCGTCCGCGTTTCGCCGCAGCCCAATCGAACCGTCCCAGCATTGGTAAAAAGCCATGGTCGCCAGACCGAGGATCACCGCCGACACGCTGATGTAAGTCAGGCATTCAATCAGCGTGAATCCCGCCGGGCGACTGCAAGCAACTTGAAGTCGGCGCGTTTTCATTTCACGGTCGCCTCCCGAACGACGGTGCCGATGCCTTGCTTCTCGGTCGCAGCCCATTCCAGCCGGATGCGATTGCCAGTGCGCGTGAGTTGGAACTGGCCCGGCGGCAGGTTGCGGGCAGCTTGCGCGCGCACCTCGTAGGCGTGCGCGCCCTCGGCGTACGCCTGCCATTCGCCAGCCACCAGGATTTCCATTTCGCCGTCCACAATCTCCACAGCTACCGCACGGCAGTATTCGGCCCGCAGCACACGGGCGTCTTTGAGGAATGACAAGCTGAGTGGGAACACCGCCGCAACCAGAATGGCCATCGCCACGATCAACTCCGCGATCAACGCACTGCCCGCGGCGCGTCCGTTCGGTGTCCACGCTTTAGCGTGCTTGGAGCCAGACACCCTGAAGGGTGGACAACAAACGCGCTCCCAAAGTCGTCGCCATGAACTTCGTTCGCCGGGCGGCGTGCAAATGGGCGATGCCCCGTTCGGTGTCCACGCTTTAGCGTGTCCCCGCGCCCGCCGCACCCTAAAGGGTGGACACCAAACGCGCTCCCAAAGTCGTCGCCATGAATCACGTGGAACGTGACAAACTTCGTTCTCCCGGCAGTCTCGCGGCGGCGGGATCGCCGGGCTGTTGGGTGTCCACGCTTTAGCGTGTCCCCGCGCCCGCCGCACCCTAAAGGGTGGACACCAAACACCTTTCCAGAGGGGACTGTTTGCGGTGCGGATTACCATTGGCAGGCGGCGTTGATCATTGAAGTCAGGGCGCTGAAGACCGCGATGGCCACAAGTGCCACCAAAGTGCCGTTGGCCACAACCAAGGCGCTGGTGACGACGTGAGCCGCGGCCTGTTCCTGTTGAAAGGCTTTGGCGTCGAGCGACTCGTGCCAGCCCGCCAACGCGCGGAGGAATCCGCCCTGCGCGTGTGCGGCGTTCGTGAGCCGCCAGCGGAACTCGCCGCTGTCGTCCAGCGCTTGCACGGCCTCGGTGAGTTTCACGCCGCGTTGCAGTGCGGCGATGACCCGCGCGGCGCGGCGGCGGAAGATTTCATTGGCCGTGCAATCAGCGGCCAACCGGACGGCCTCAGCCTCGGGCACACCGCAGTCCAGCAGCACACCGAGCATGGCGGAAAAGTTGCGCTGCATCCGTTTGTGTTTCCACGGCATGCGCCACGCAATCCAATCCGCAAGAGGGAAGCCGCGAAATTTGAACCACCGGGTCACACGCGGTCCGCCGATATAGATGAGTGCAGCCAGCATCAGCACTGTAAACAGACACGCCTGTGCGGCGATGAGCCAACGCATTGAGTGGCTGACGAATCCGAATAGAGGCGCGGAAGTGCTCGCCGTCCCCTCCATGACTTCGTCGAACTTTGGGAAAACGTACACTGCCAGCAAATTGAAAATGAGGATTGACGAAGGAGACAGCAAGAACACCAGGACAACGAGGTAGTTAATCGCTCCGCGCGTCTGGGAAACTGCGTCCTTCAACAATTGTCGGCAGGCGGGCAGCACCTTGCGCACGTCCCCAACTTGCTGGCCTGCGCTCAGCATTGCCAGGATCTGGGGCGACAGCAGTCGCGGCACTTTCGCCAGCGCTTCGCTGAGTCGCAGCCCTTTCTCAAGCCAAGCGGCGAGCAAGTGGAATCGCGCCCCCAACGTCTGGTCACGGCTTTGCGAGATGGAAACGAGCGCCTCCTCGATCCGTTGGCCTTGCTTGACTGCGGTTTCCACCAAGTCGAGGAAAAGCAGGCCCCGCTCCGTGCGCCGCATGGGCAGCGTGAGAAGGTAATGAATCAAGAAGACCAAGCCGCAGTTAATGGCAAGCCAAATGAGAAGCGAGAGCGCTGCCACTAGGATCTCGGACGTGCTGGGAGGAGCGAGGCTCATCGTCATCCTAATCCCCCATGGTCCCTATCGCTCTCATGAACGCGACAAGCGAGGCGAACACGGGTTGGATCTGAGAGAAGATCGTTAAGCCCAGCACCAACACCGAACAGGGCAGCGCCGAGTAAAGCAGCAATTCGGCGCGATACGAAGCGCGCGCCTGGTAAATCTCCGCCGCGCGCTGGAAGCCGGCGGCCAAGTCCTCGCCACCGTGCGCAACCATCCAGATAAAAAGTGGTGGAAACGCGCGTCCGGCTGGCGCCATTTCGCTGAATTTCCCGTGGCCGGAAGCCAGCCGTTGCCGCCACTGTCCCAGCTCCTTTCCGGCGCAGGTTCCTTCCTCCAGTTGTTCCGCCAGCGCCAGCGCCCTGTCGAGCGGCACGCCGCTTCTGAGCATTAGACCCAGCGCCGAAGCCACCTGCGCCAGGCTTGATTCCCTGAAGGCAGGCAACCGCCAGCGCAACGCACGGCGAAGAGCCGGTACGGTGGCGGCAATGAGGGCGACGGCCACCGCGAGGCCCAACAGGAACGGTGCCACCCACAAGCCAACCGAAGTTGTGGGCGCCCGGAAACCTTCGGCAAGCACCTCCATGTTGGGCCAGATATAGGAATTCAGTACGACCGACAGTAAACACGACAGCAGGAACGCGCCGACCAGCACGATCATCGGATAAACCATCAAACCTTTCAGCCGGGTCCAGAGCGCGTGCCGACGCTGGTAATGGTCCGCCAAGAGTGTCAGCACAGCGGGCAGGTTGTTGCTCTGTGCGCCGACCTCGAGCATGTTCACATACAATTCCGGCAATTGGCGCGCACGCACCGCCTCGGTCAGCGGCGTCCCTTTGGCGAGGTCGGCCTCGAGCCGCTGCAATTCATCGCGCAGGCGGCCGCGCCGCATCCCGGCGCTCAGTTGGCGCAGCGCCCCTTCCAAGGGGATGCCGTCGCGCAACATCGCCGCCAGTTGTTGGTTGAAGAACGCAAACTCGTCGAGGTTCATAAGCCAAAGAGCCTTCGGTATTCTGTGTCACTGGTAACACGCTTTTGGAGAAGTTGCCACACCGAATCTTCAAACGACCGGCGCGGCGTGACGTCCTGCAAATCATGTCTTCGGATGGCCGCCCGCAGCGTGTCATCAATCCTCACCCATTCCACCAGCGGCGCGCGCCCTTGATAGCCCGTGCGCAGGCAACTGTCGCACCCGGCACCGCCGCAAGCCGGACACAAACGCCGGATCAGCCGCTGGTTGAGGACCAAATCGAGCGCCGATGCCACCGCCGAATGATCGGCACACATCACCAGCAACCGTTCGCAGACGCCGCGACACGAACCAGCGTGCAGCGTGGAAATCACCAGATGCCCCGTCAGCGCCGCGCGGACGGCGATGTTCGCGGTTTGCTCGTCGCGGATTTCGCCAATAATAAGCGCCTGCGGGTCCTGCCGCAGCACGTGGCGCGCGGCTTTGGCGAAGTCCAGGCCGATGGCCTCGTTCACTTCCGTCTGCATGGTGCCCGGGACAATCTGTTCCACCGGGTCTTCCACCGTGATGACGTGCCGCTCGCCCGACTGCGCTAAATGCCGCAGACAGGCGTAAATCGTGGTCGTCTTGCCGCTGCCAGCGGGGCCGGTGAGCAATAGAAGTCCGGCGGGCTGGCGCAAAAAACTTTCCAGTTCCGCGCGCGTGTCCTCCGGGAAATCCAGTTCCTCCAAGCCTTTGACCGTCGCCGTGCTGAACAGGCGCAGCACGATTTTCTCCCCCGTGACGGTTGGGTAAGTGGCCACGCGGATGTCGTTCCGCGAATTCACGCTGCCGTGGTCAATCCGCCCGTCCTGCGGCAGAGATTCCTGGTAGGTTTTCAGGCGCGCCAGGAACTTGATGCGGCCAAACACCCGGTCGGCCACCTCGGCGGGCAGCGCGCTCGCGGGCGTCATCACGCCGTCCAGCCGGAACGCGACCTCCGCCGCCTTGCCGCGCATTTGCAGGTGGATGTCGCTCGCCCCGGCGCGCTCGGCCTGGTGGATAAGCGACTCCAGGATTTGGGGCGCGGACGCTCCGGCCTCGCTGGGTTCCGGCAAAGAAACTGGTTCCTGCATGCCCATGACTCGCCTCTTGCGCAATCATGCCACGCCAAATCGGCAGGACAACTCAAGAACGACGACGTTTTGGGCCGGGGCAAGACTGGACATTTGAACCTTGGGTTATTGACGTTAGAAAGCGCGCCGCTATCCCGCTGATCGCTTTTGGAGTTCCGCCAGCGCTTCCGGATCGCGCACGTCCACCCAGCGGCCCTGGATTTCCAACCCGGCGATCCGCTGGCCCGCCGCCAGCAAGCCGTTGATGGCGTCGGGCAACTCGAATTCGCCGCGCGCAGATTTTTTCAGCTTCGCCGTGAACTCAAACAGCGACGGGCGGAAAATGTAGATGCCGGCGTTGTACCAGACCGGCTCGCCCGGCTTGAGCCAGCCGTCGCGCCGCAAGTGTTCGAGTTGCGCGCGCGTCGGCTTCTCGATGAGCCGTTTCAGGCAGAACTGCTCGTCAAAAAAATTCAGCCCGCCCTTGGTCACGTCCTCGCCGCGCGTGACCGTGACGACACCGGAAAAATCGCCCTCGTTGTAGCGGCGAATCATCTGCCGATACGTCTCCGGCTTTACGAGAATGTCGCCGTAAGTGAGGAGGAACGGCGAAGGGCCGACGAAATCCTTGGCCAGTTCCGGCGCTTTGCCCGTGCCGTCCTGCACGACCTGTCGGCCATAAACGATGCGCGCCTTCCACCTCGCCCCGTCGCCGAAGTGACCCTCGATGACCTCGGCGCGATGGCCCGTGACGATAAAAACCTCGCGCACCCCTGCCGCCACGAGGCCGGCGACGATGTGCTCGAGAATCGGTTTGCCCTGCACTTTGAGCATGGGCTTCGGCACCTCGTTGGTCAGTTCACGCATGCGCGTGCCCTTGCCGGCGGCGAGAATGACGGCTTTCATCAAACCACAGATGAACACAGATGGACGCGGATGAAAAAGAAAATTCTGCCGAGAGCGTTCACTCACCGATGATTTTGACGAGCACGCGTTTGCGGCGGCGACCGTCGAATTCGCCGTAGAAAATCTGCTCCCACGGGCCGAAGTCGAGGTTGCCTTTGGTGATGGCCACTACAACCTCGCGGCCCATGATTTGCCGTTTCAGGTGCGCGTCGGCGTTGTCCTCGCCGGTGCGGTTGTGGTGGTATTGCGAGGTCGGGGCGTGCGGGGCGAGTTGATCGAGCCAAACGTCGTAGTCGTGCAGCAGGCCATCCTCAGCGTCGTTGATATAGACGCTGGCGGTGATGTGCATGGCGTTGACCAAACACAAGCCCTCCTGCACCCCGCTTTTGCGAACCAGCGCTTCGACCTGGCTGGTGATGTTGACGTAGTCGCGCCGTTGCGGCGTTTCAAACCAGAGGTACTCAGTGAGTGCTTTCATAAAATGTTGCGCTGTCAGCGGCGCGTTTTCGTTTTCACCCGTTGCCGGTCTCGTTAATGTCGGTTTTCACAAAGCGCCCGAATCTCAACGCCAGCGTCGGCAGCACGAGCAAGTTGAGCGCGGTGGAAGTGATCAGGCCGCCCAGAATCACAATCGCCACCGGTCCCTCAATCTCGCGGCCCGCCTCGCCGGTGCCAAGCGCAAGCGGCAGCAGGGCCAACGAAGTCACGGTAGCTGTCATCAGGATGGGCATCAACCTCTCGGACGCGCCGCGAATCACTGCCTGCCGCCGCCGCGCGTGGTCGGGAAACCGGGATTTACATTCAATCAATCGCCAGCCGCAGCCGCGAAATCGCCGCTGACATTCCGGCTACCGGCATGGACAGCCGGGAAATCGGGATTTACATCGAAGAAATCGGCATCAACATTCGAGCGAACACCGCCGACAGCCGGGAAATCGGGATTTACATCGAAGAAATCGCCATCAACTGAGCAGAAATCGCCACTTACAGTCGAGAAATCGGGATTTACGTTGAAGAAATCGCCGCCGACATTCAGGAAATGGCCGCAAACATTGGGGAAATCGGCATCTACAGCCGCGGAATGCCGGCAAACAGCCGGGGTTTTGATGACAACACGCAAGAAATCAAGGCTTTACGCATAATTTCCCGCAAAAGTGGCACAGGCGACCACCCTGCCAGCAAATCGTAACCGTTCTTCTGCGAGCCAATTGCCCCGAGGATAATGTCGTTCACCTGCATCAGCCGATTGCGCCGGGCAATACGTCCACGATCTGGATGAGCGGTTCATTGCAAATCCAGATTCAGCCGTTGCCGGTATCCGAGATTGATCATCCGGCGCTTCGCCGCCTGAAAATTCACGTCATACTCGCTCGCCAGCGCCGACACCACTTGATCCACCAAAATGCGCCCCTCGGCGTCCACCAGTTTTCCGGCGAGCGATTCGACCAGCGGCTCGACCGTGGCTTTGGGCATCAGGATGGCGGACGCCAGTGCCTTCGCGTTGCTTTCCATGTAAGCTCGCGTCCGCTCGTCCAGCATTTCCTCAATTTTCATCCGGCCTTCGATTGTCCGGCAATTGGCGAACAAATGCCGGTGGATGAGCAAGTGCGCCAGTTCTTCCGCCAGCGTGAACCGGTATTTCTTCTCCAACCGCTCTTCGTTCATCAAGTCGGCGTCTATGAAAATCACCGCCCCGGTGGTGTCAATGAACGCATACGTGTCCCAGCGCCGCCGCAATTCTATGAACGACTCAATCTTGAGCTTGAACTTTTCCAGGATCAGCCGCTCAATGTCCACGCGCCGGCCTTTGACACAAGACTCCGCGCCCCGGAGCGCGTCCGCCGCGATCCGTTCCAGTTCATAAAGCCGGTAATCCCTGACCTTAACGGCTGGCTTTTTTGTATCGCCCACTTTTGAGGTCCTCGATGATGCCGCGCAATTGTTCCTTCGTCACCTTCTCATACTCCACCGTGCGCAACATCGCCGGGATGAGTTCGTTCCCCTTCACAATCCGCTCCACGTCCGCCGGAATCTCATCCCGGCCCTGGGCCGACAGATCGTGGAACTTCGTGTAATCCGGCGTGCCCCTTTTCAAGCCGAGCACCTTGCCGATGCGCTCCAGTCCTTCAGGTGGCGGCGGCGGCAGCACGTCGCTCTCGATGTTGCAATAGTTCGACGGCTGCATTCCGATGTTCCGCGCGAATTCGCGCAGGCTCAAATCCAGCGCCAGCCGCTTGGTTTTCAAAAACTGTCCGAATGTCTGTTTCATGATCTTGCGCCTTGAGGCGGGTTGAATGTTGCGTTTGTTCTAAACAAATATAACAAACCGCCGGTACAGCGCAAGCGGATTCACAATTTCATTTGGCGGTGGCTTGGACGAGGGCTTTTTCTTCCGCAGTCAGGCCGTAGAGCGCATACACCAACTCGTCTATCTCCCGCTCCAACGCGCTCGTGTCCGCCCCGGCATCGCGCTGCTTCGCCGCGAGGATGAGCTTCACCAATCCTACCAGTGCAGCGCCCTCCGCCTGCTCTACCGTGCCCTCATGCTTTCTCAAACAGGTCTCGTTCTGGTTCGGCGCGCAGATCGAGCGTCTCGCAGGAGAAGCGCGACACGGCGTCAATGACTTGTCGGTGCTGCTCCACAGTCGCCAGGTTGAACTTCCAGCCGGTGTCGGCGTCATACGTGACGGCTTCTGCGCACACAGTGTTGACTGCTCGCACCAGCGGTCGCATGAGCTGGCGACACAACTCGCGCATGTGCCGCGCCGAGTCGCGGTTTTCCCAGAGCGCATACATGCCGAACATGGCGTCGTTGAGCAGACCATTGAGCTCAAGCGGTAATTGCGTCGGAGGCGTGGCGCGTCCTACCGCGACCAGCACCGAACTGTGAATGCGCTCGAACAGCACTCGCTTGCAGAAGGCGCGCTCCTGCGGAGTTGGGTTCAAGTCGGGATCGTAAGGAATGAAATAGAGCGGTCGCGGATCGGTGTTCTCTTGCAGGCGCAAGGCGGCATGGTTGCCTTCGGCCAGCGAGAAGAACGCACTCCCTATGTTGTCCACGGTAACGCCCAATTCGGTCTTGGTCATGTAGAGTCCCAACACGCACGAACGTCCCGAGGGCAGTTGCTGGCGAATCAGTGCGTCGGCCAGTTGCCGAAGGGTTGCGTTGAGTGGCATCCGCTGGCCTTCAGGCGTCAAGTATGCCAGCAGCGAATCCTGGACTTGGGTAGGCGTCAGGCCGAGGACTTCGGGCGCTCGCGGCCCGGCAATCAGCAGGAACGCGCGCGCTTGCTCGGCGGTGGTCGAGTCCGGTCCGAACGAGCTTGCCTTGCATTCGATGAAGGCGAATCGGTGGTCCCTCTCCCGTGTCAGCACGACATCAGGTCGGGCGCTGTCCTGCACGGGAATTCTTGCCTGTTGAGCCGCCAGCCGCACATCCAACGGCACCGGTAAGGGTGGCGCAATGGCATGGACGTTGAATCCTTGCTGATGTAACAAAGGGTGAATGTCGCCTCCGTCCGGCAGCGGCTGCGTCAGCCAGAGCAGCAGATTCAACTGGAAAAGCGGGTCTTGCGCTAGGTCACTCGGCGTCGGGCTCATAGCGGATATGGCTGGCGGATTCTTGAACCATCTGGGTGTAGGGCTTGTCGCCAATGTAGGCGACAGCGCCGGGGTCAAGATACCGCTGGATGTTTGTGACCAGCCGATGCACGGTGTTCCCGCACGTGCCGTTAGGGATGATGGCGGTGCATCCCGTGGCGGTCAGTTCCAAGAACAACGGCTGCCACAGATGTCGATCCACCCCGTAAACCTGCACTTTCGTCGGGCCGAGGCGAATGGGATGTCCCCAAAGACGAAACCGGTTGCGCTTCCGTTCAAACGTCGCTGTAATCCAGTGGTCAAATACCTCCTGCGGCAGCGATTCACGGAAGCGGACGGTAACAGGCGCGCCGACGATCTTGCCGAATTGTCCGGGCAAGCCGACAGATTCACGGATGGAATACCACGCCACCTGTTCGGTCGTCTTTAGCAGTTGCTCATAAATGCGCATCACAAACAGCAAATGACTGCGGTGGTCGCGGAAACTCTCACTGCGGTTGGTCACTCGGCCATTGTCGTAGAAATCGTGCCCCCCACGACCGACCGGCGACGGGAAGCGGAGTTGGCTGATGGCATACAACGGCGAGTAAATATTCTGAAGCTGACTCAACCGCTCATGGATCACGCCCACGCGATCCACCAGACGGAAACTGGTCGCCCGCCGCTCCACAATCTCTTTGGCATCCTCGTCTGTGCCTGCCGTGACCGTGTCGCCCTCTTCCTCTTCGTCCGTCTCAGATTCTGGATTATCCACCTCGAAGATGCTCTCGTGCGTGAAGACCAGACGCGTGAACCGGTTCGGCCGGCACAGCCGCACTACCAAGTCCCACAACACCCCAAAGGTCAACCCGCTGAGCCATACGTAGTCCAGTTCCGCGCTGCTCATCACCATCTGCCGAACCCACTTGCTGAACGGCTCGGAGCGCAGCGGACTATAAACCGCCACCAACCTCGGGCGTAAAATCTCCAAAAAGCCGATCTGCCCCTCCACACGGTCAGACACCAGAAACAACGTGTCATCCAACGGCTTCAACTCCACACCCTGCCGTCCAAATATCTCGCGCACCCGTTGCGATTTGTCTTGGTCGTGCCCGTCCAGAATCTCCAACAAATGGCTCTTGACCAACGGGCGCTTCAATTTGTGCGCAGACAACTCCTCCATCCGCTCCGTCGTATATCCATCGAAAAATCGGATCACTTCTGGTCGCGTTCGCAGTTGCCTTAGTTCAATCTCAGGCATAATCAGTGCCGTTCTTCTACTACTATACCCCGCCACTGTCCACCGCGCATTCCGTCCCCCAGCCACCTAACGCTGTCTTGTTTCCTCCACCAGCTTGATCTCGGCGGGGGTCAGGCCGTACAACTCGTACACCAGCCGGTCAATCTCCCGCTCCAACGCGACCAAGGCCAACCGCGGTTCATCTTTACGAAACACCGTCGCGGAAACTTTGCCGCAGATCCGGTGCTAATCTCAACTCAATGCGGGCAACGTCTTGCGATCTGCCCGCCCGAAAACCTAGCCTTTCCACAAGAAACCACCAGAATTCATTGTTGTTAATGCGCAGGATGCCGGGGGCATTGCCGGAAACTAATCTAAGATTTGCTGGAAGAATAAAACGGCTTCCGCTGCACACCTGCTCTGGAAGGTAAATACGCAACTCACATCCCCATTTGTTATCCCCCCCATGAGTGATTTGCACAATACACGGCTCGTTATGCACATTTTGCACTTGAGAGATTACACTATAATCGTGGACGAAACCACTCCACGATTGCGGAGGCACTTCCGCATGTAATTGCCCGTTGCGCGCAATGCATCCTGCTGTCCATGCAAAATCTTGTTCGCGACCTGCCGGAAGGGTTCGAGGAAAAACGCGCGCCTCTTCACGCCGGATATTCGAGCAGATCCTGGCAGCGATGACGGCATCCAAGAAACCTTCGCTGCCATCGTCATATCGCACCTGCAGTTGACCACCTGCGATGTTTAAGACCTCATACGCTTGTTCACGATTGTGATACCTGCTACCAATTCGGAATTCGTTCTGTTGCATATTGTTTTCCTGTTCACTTGTGCGTGTCGTGGCAGAGGGAGGCATCTCAACTTTCCTCAGCCGCCCCGGCTACGAGTTCTCGTTCTGCTTGGGTAAGCCCATATAGGTCACAAACGATTTGGTCGATCTCTCTTTCCCATTTGCTTGTGTCCGCCCTGGCATCGCGCTGCTTAACTGCGAGTATGTCCTCAACCAGCTTGATGACCGGCGCTTGCTCCTTTTCCCCAACGTCGGGAATCACAATCTTGCCGACATAATATCTGTCAAAGTGCATTGTGCGAATTGCAGAACAGAAAATGAATTTGTAGGCATACCAACTGACCAAAGTTGAATTGAGAATTGCGAGAAGGAACTTCGGTGAAAACTTTTTAGACTTCGGAACGATGTTCGTCACGGTATCCACATTCATCACTTCGCCGCGCTCATCAAATGCCACGATTAGCTGAATGTGTGGCCGCGGATTCTGAATGTGCGCGACGAGATTTTGGGCCATGAGCTTGGGTTGTGCGAGACGATCAACCTTGCTGCTCAAACTTTGGTAATCGGTTTTGGTGAGGTAGCCTTTTACTCCATCCACTCCGAAGCGAACCAAATTCTTTCCCCCAATGACTGGATAATGACCGCGCTCTTTGACCGACCGCTGGATGGAAAATCCCCGAAAGCTGAAAACTGAATCGGCAAGCGGCAATCCTCGATGCTTCAACTTTTCAGCAAGTTGGACTTCCGAGTGAGAGACATCACAAATCCAAGCTTCAAAAAGCAGAACAGTCTTGCTCCGAACAACCGTCTCTCGAACAAACGCGCTGTCCAAAAATTTTCGCGCCAGATAGGTTTCCGTTTTCCTGTTTCGGTTCAAAACGAATACGACTTGCTCCAGCAAAACATTCTCAAATGCTTTTTCGACATCAACGAGGATGGAAGTCTTGTCCAACATTGACTTCACGAGAGAAAACCAGTCTTCGGAAAACAGCAGTGATTTAGGGACGATGAACGTGACAGTCGCAGCGTCATGCGAAAGCAGATTTTTTGCGAAGTCAATGAACAGCGCGGCACTGTTTGAGTTTCCTGTGTCTCGTATCCGCCGCTGTATTTTCTCCATGTCTCCGGCGGAAATGTCAGCTCCGTATGGCGGATTGGCGATTACTACATCAAAGCCTTTTTTCTTGTGAAAGACTTCAGAGAAATAAATCTCGAAGTCGAAAGGTTCCTTGGCGCTGGTCAGTTCGTGAATGAGGCGATCAATCTCGCGTTTCAGCGCCACCTTTTTGGCCGTGTCAGACTCGTCGAAATAGAGCGGCTTCAGCTTTTCAAGCTGCTGAAAGAGCTTTTCGTTGAACAGCGTTTTCTCCACTCCAAGCAGCGAATTTCCGGTGACGATTTTGTAGAACAGATTCGGCAGCGGCTTGATCTGCTTCACGTCTTCCTCGTCCACGACGAGCGAGAGCCAGAGGCGGAGCTTGGCGATTTCCACCGCACCGGGGTCAATGTCCACGCCGTAAAGGCAGCTCTGGATAGCGTGGCGTTTGAAGTGGTAAGGCGTGCGCTCGTGAACGTCATTGAAGTAGGGAGTTAGCGCGCAGCGCGCGCGGACAATCTCCGTCATCATACCAACGGGATACGCGCCCGAACCGACCGCCGGATCGCAGACGGTGATGGTGGCGAGCTTTTCGTCAATGAGCCGGGCGTTGTTTTTGATGGTAGCCGGCATCTTGATGGGATACTTCGCATCCACCGCCTCGTAGTGGCAGATTTGTTCGCCGAGGCGGATGAAGGTTTCAATGTCCTTGCGAGGTACGATTTCCTTGTCCGTGTTAAGCGCGGTGTCGAGGTAGTGGATGAGGCTTTCCTGACACATGTAGTGGACGATTTCGCGCGGGGTGTAGAACGAGCCGAGTCCTTTGCGGCGGTTTTCCTCAATCAAGTTCTCAAATACCTTGCCCAGCATTTCGGGGTCAATGGCCACTTCCTTTTCCAGCGGCTCGGCTTCGTTGACGGTGAAGTTGTAGCGGTCGAACACGTCGAGTATGCCTGTGCCGATGATGCCTTGTTCGACAAATTCCGAGTTCGTGAACAGCTTGTTTGGTAGGATGATGTCAGTCTTTCGCCAGTCGTAGTCGCCGAGCGGCTCGAAGAGGCCGCCGTTGAGGAACGGGATGCGGCATTTGAAGATTTTGCACATCGCCTCGTGGCCGCGATCCGTGGCGAGCGTGTCGTAAAAGAGCGGTTCGAGAATGTCGTTGAAGAAATTCTCGTAAGGGCCGTAGTCGCCGCGGGCGAGCCGCCGGAGAAAATCATGCGGGCCAGTGCCCCAGTCCTGGCCTTTGGCCACGCCCAACCAGCCCTTTTTTTGCAGGAAGTAGAGGAACACGATCTGGCCCATGAGCTTCTTGGCGAAGTCCACGGTGCTGACGTTCTTGGCCTTGAACTCCTTTCCGATGACCGGGTCTTTGGCGGCGAGTTTCTGGAGCGCGGCTTCGATGTCGCCAAACAGCCCGGCGTATTGATTGAAGAACTCCTTGGTGACGGCCTCGACGCTGAAGGCGTCTTCGAGTTGCGCCAGCGTGGGGTAGTTCTCGGTGTCCTGGAGCAGGGCGAGAAAGCGGGTTTGCGCGGTGTGGCAACTCTCGCCTTCGCCGACGATATAGGAGTAACGGCGGGCAGGCGTCAGGCGCGTCTCGACACCGACACGACCAGCCTCGGTCTCGACGGCGGCATACTCCATCTTGACGTAGGAGAAACGCCATTGCTGTTCGGTGGGCGAAACGAACGCGACGAGGGCGGCGTCTTTTTCGTCGCGGGTCTTTAGATGGTCGGCGACGAAGTTGCGAATGGCGGTGCGGGCGCGTTCCAGTTTTGATTCGTTCGTCAGGCGGACAATCAAAACGTCGAGCTTTTCGCCGTCGGGTGAGGTGTATGTGCCAAGCCGTTCGTAACGCTGGACGTGGGGCTTGAAGGCGTCTTTGATGTAAGTCGCGTTCCACTGCTGCGCTTTGGATTCGTCGAACTGGTTCAGCAGGTTGATGGCGAAATTATGAAAGCGCGTTTGGTCGAACGCGTGCGGGAATGTTTCTAAAACCAGTGCGCGGGCTTGCTGTGAGTTCATGATTTCCTGCGGGTTTTGTAGGCGACTTTTGCTTCCGACAGGATCATGGGTTCGGATTCTCCCTTCGGCGCGAGAGTGACGCGAACGGTCGCGCCGAGGACTTCGGCGACGCGGCGCAACATGGTCAAGGAGTGGCCTTCGTAGGCGGGCGATTCAAGGCGGCTGATCTGTTGCTGAGAGGTGTTGAGTTTGCGGGCGAGGTCTTTTTGGGAAAGGCCGGCCTTCTCCCGCAAGGCCGCAATCTGCAACGCCACTTCCCAAGCCTCACCCGCTTTTTCAAACCGCTCCGCGAAGGCGGGGTCTTTCAGTTGCTCTTCCAGATAAACGTCGAAATTTGTTTTCATGTTTCAAATCTTTCCCGCCAGGCGCGCATCCGTTCGTGCGCCGTGTCGAGGTCACGGGCCGGGATGGCCTGGCCTTTGTTGCGGATGCCATGCACTGCGATGATGCGCCGGCCTTTCACATAGAACCACAGCACGCGCGTGTTCAACTTGCCGACGTGGCGCAGTTCAAACAGGCCGTCGCCGAGCGACTTGGACAGCGGCTCACGGTGATTTTGCCGGTTGCGCAACTTCGCCAGACCGGCGAGCACCGCCGCGAAATCGCCGGGGTCGCTTTGCTTGAGTTTATCGAGGAACTCCTGGACGGGCGAACGGCCTTCCGCTGTTTGGTAGAACTCTACGGTGAACTCCATAAGGCCGCAACATCAAATTTGATGTTGTGCATCTGCCGGCTGAACGAGCCATGACGACAGAATCACTTCCCGCGGGCTGAGCGCGTGATGGCCAGCTTGTGCGCGGGTGACTTGAAAGAATTGGGAGGGAATGTCCCGCCGCAAAATGGCGAGGACTTTCAGCGGCTCAATCTCCTTCTTGAGCGCTTCGGCAACTTTTTTGGTCGTGGGCCGGGGCAACGCGCCGTCAATGAGAAGCTGGATCACCTGGCGGATGTAAAGTTCGTCGTCATCCGTGAAGCCGTGGTATCGCTTGATTTCCCTGGCCTTGAGCCGTTTCAAAACGTAGGCGTCGTTCGCGCCGCCTTTGTGTTTGGGAGTGGCGTCATCCAAGTCCGGGCTGGTGGCTGTCTCAAAGGCCGCCTTGTTCTGATCGAGCAGAGCGTAAAAACCGTGCGGAATGTTCTGGCGCTTTTCCGATGTGTCGGCGGGCTTGAGAACTTTGGCGGCGGCGAAGAAATCGAGTTCGGCAGAGGCGGCGTTGCCGGGTTGGGCGAGAAAGAATTTGTCGAGCCGGCCTTGTCTGAAATACGTGAGCAACGCCGGGAAAGATTGGACGTGCCCCTCACCCCGGCCCTCTCCCCGCTCCTGCGTCACGGGGAGAGGGAGAGAAACGGGAAGGAGCTTCGTGGAACGGGCTTTCTTGGGCAGACGCTTGATTCGTTGAAAGAGTTCGGCCTGCTTGTCGCGCACCTCCCGGATTTCGGTGAGGAATTCGAGTTCGCTTTCCTCTTCTTCGTCTTCGCCGGTGATCGTCTTCTTGGAAGTCAACTTCGCAAACAGGTCATGCGACTTGATTTCCTCGCCCTCGGTGAGCAGCCGGGCGTCCGCGCCGAGCATTTCGATGAAGGCGTGGATTTTCGCCTCGGCAGCTTCCTTGAGTTTGATGACGTCGTTGCTCTCCTCGGTCGGGAAGAAGTTGTAGGTGTGGATGGTGTCGAACGTCGTGTCCACGCGATTGACGCGACCGACGCGCTGAATGAGCCGGGTCGGATTCCACGGGATGTCGTAATTGATGACGAGGTTGGAACGATGGAGGTTGACGCCTTCGGAAAGCACTTCGGTGGCGACGAGAATCCGGTATTGGTTCTTTGGCTGAAACGCCTTGGCGTCGAAATTGGCAATGACTTCCCTGCGAACCGATTCGTCGGAACTGCCGGTGAACAAGAGCACGTCCGGTTCAACTTCGTCCGCAATCTGTTTGGCCAGATATTCGGCGGTTTCCTTCGACTCGGTGAACAGGATGGGCTTGCCCTTCTTCAGCCTGGGGTCTTTGCGCAGCATGTCGCGGAACGATTCCCATTTCGGATCGCGTTTGATCTCCTTCCAACGCTCCTCAATGTGGCGCAGGGTTTTCAGGTCGTTTTCCAGGTCGCGAATGAAGTCCGGGTTGAAGTCTTTCGCGTCCAACCGTTCTGCCTTGTCAGCTTCCAACAACCGGTCAATCCCTTCCTGGTCGTCAGTTTCCAGCAGGTCGAAGATTTTCTGGATGTGCTTTTTGCTGATGTAAACGTGGCCCTTGCGGAACTCCTCAATCATGCGCGCGTACGAACGCATGAAGCGGTCGAGGGTGAGCCGAAATGCGTGGAAGCTGCTTTCGAGGCGTTTCACCATCAAGATTTTCATGAACTTGGCGAGGTTGAGTTGGCTTTGCCATTCGCTCTGCTCGCGCTTGCCCTCGTAATAGGTCAGCGGCTTGTAGCGGGCGTACTTGAAGTCCAGCGCCAGCAGCCGCACCGTTTCGTTGAAGATTTCGTTTTCGGTTTTGTTGAACTTGTAGAACAGCGGTTGCGGGTCGGCGACCTCGGGAAACTTGAATCCCTGGAGCTTCAAATCGTCGCCGTAATACTTCACGATTTCGGTTCGCGTGCGCCGGATCATCAGATACTTGAGGATTTGCTCGCGGGTCGCCTTGGCGTTGGCCTGCACGGTCTTGAAAAACTGGTCGCGGTCGTGCTGGCGGTCGAGGCCCTTGAGGTTCTTCTCAAGTCGGGCGAAGAAGGCTTCCAGATTGCGGACGTTCGGGATGGTGCTGTTCTTGCCGTTCTGGAAAAGCTTGACCTGACTGAGAATGTCGCGAGGCGTGTTATTCAGCGGCGTGGCGGAGACGAGAATGACGCGCTTGCCCCGGCAAATCTGGGCGAGCATTTCGTAAGTCTGGTTGGTTTCGGTGCGGAAGCGGTGCGACTCGTCAATAAACACGTTCGTGTACTTGGAAACGTCTCGCTCCAATAAGTCTTCCAGCTTGCCGATGGATTCAAAGTCCGTTTGCCGCACGCCGAAATCACCGAAGACATTGGGCCATGAGCCGCGATTGTGTTTGTCCAGCAAGTGCGGTGGCGCAATCACCAGTGAACGCCCGTCGAGTTGCTGCGCGAGCAGGGCAGCCATGTAGGTCTTACCCAAGCCGACAACGTCGGAGAGAAACAAGCCGCCGTATTCCTCCAGAACTTTTCGGGCGCTGAGAACGGCTTCCTCCTGGTATTTCAGCCGCTTGAATCCGGCGGGCACGTAAATGTCCTCCAGTTCATCCGGGCGGTTCAGTTTGTCCTTGAAGTACTCGTAGAGGAACTTGAGATACAACTCGTGAGGCGTGAACTGCGCGAAGGGCGAACGGTTGACGACCGTGTCTTCGTACGGCTTGGAAACGTCCACCGCCACAGCCCATAGTTCGTTGAACTTGGCGATGGCAAACTCATAATCAGAGCGGTTCTTGAGTTCGACGTTGAACTCAAGATTATCCACGAGGCCGGATTGCGTAAGGTTGCTTGAGCCGGTGATGACGCGGCCATTGTCCCTGTCTCCCTCGGCGAACGTCATGATATAGACTTTCGCGTGGAGGTTTTCAGCGGGGTGAGCTTTGATTTCCAGCTTGGCGGAACGAATCCACTCGATGAATTTGTGAACGCCCGTCTCGATCTCCGCGCTGTCGGGGGATTTTTCGAGTTCGGTCAGGACATCCTTCGAGACCCGCTCTTTCGTAGATGCGTGAGACTGCAAGACAAGCTCAGCGCGTTCTTTCGCCCGTTGGAGAAGATCGTAAGCCGCGCGGTCAGTTTGCAGGCCGACCAGGATGCGAATTTTCTCAACCTTTTCCAAGGCCGGGTAAAGCTTGTAGAAGCCGCTGATAAAGAAGTAGCCGACGAGGCAGTCGAAAAACCGCGTATCCTCACCAAGCAGAACTCCGAAGCGGTCACGCAAACTCTTGCCGGGTTCGTTCGTGATGAATGTCAGGTCGGAGGACATGTCCTTCAGATTTCACAACATCGCGGCATGGGTGCGAGAGTAGCGGAGCGAGCGGCGGTTGCAAAGCGGAGTTTGAGCAACAAGCGCGGCCATTGGTCGTTAATTTAGTGCTTGCCCAATATTTCTTAACGACTACTTTTGCGGTCGTGAATATTCGTGTTCAAAACCAATTGAATATGGTGGGCGCATGTATCACCGTCGCCCAAAGCTCCGATTATAAACCCGTCTGGAATGGCAAACCGCCCGCCGACTTCGGCACGGACATGGCGAAGCTTCAGACCGATTACGGCGAAGTCACCGCCACAGCCGCCCAGGCCGATGCCGCCACCGGCGGCGCTGCCGATGCCAAGTCGGTGGCCGAAACCGCGCTGGAAGACGCCGCGTTTGTTCTGGCCCGCGCGCTGGCGAATCATTTCAAAAAGACGGGCGACCTCGACCGTCACGGCAAGGTGGACGTGAGCAAGAGCGAGATCATGAAATTGCGGACGCAGGAACTGGTCAACAAGACCACGGCCATCCGCGACCTCGGCACCGCCGCCGTCAGCGAACCCGGCGCGGCGGATCGCGGCGTGACCGCCGCCCGCGTGGCCACGCTCACCGCGGCTATCACCGGTTTCAGCAGGGTCATGAGCCTGCCACGCGGCCAGATCGTCAACCGCAGCGCGCTTTTGAAGGAAGTGGAAACGGACACCGCCGCGCTCATGGTATCTGTGAGTGACATGGACGACCTGGCTTTGCAATTCGACGGCACGGATGCCGGCAAGCGATTCGTTGAAGCGTGGAAACGCGCCCGCATCATCGTGGACACGGGCGGCGGCCACACTCCGCCAACACCGCCGACTCCCACGCCGCCGAAGTAATTAAAGGTAGGGCTTGCACTCCGTGCGAGCCGGGGCGCGCAGGGGACTGCGCGCTGCCCTTGGTTGACGCGCAGCCGGCCTCGCCGCTGCCCAGCGCCAGCGGCAGCAGACCCAGCGCGGTCATCAAAATCGGCACGAGCCGTTCCATCGCGCCGCGAACGCCGTGCCCACCAGCAATGGCAGGATGCGTTTCATTTTGCTGGATTGAGTTCAAATCTCAAATTACTCAGTCGTTTCCGTCTTGGGCGGTGAAACTTTTTTGGCCAGACGCAGGATATAATACACGGTCGGCGTCGCCACCAGTGACAGCAGCACGGCGATGCACAGCGCGCCGATGACGGCGATGGCCAGGGGCCGTAACATGTCCGCGCCTGCTCCAATGCCCCACGCCAATGGCAACATGCCCAGTGCGGCGGCCAGCGACGTCATCAGCACCGGCCGCAACCGGCGATGACCGGCGCGCACCAATGCTTCTTCGAGTTCCATGCCGCCATCCTGCAATTGCCGGGAAAAATCAAGCATGAGAATGCCGTTCTTGGCCACGATGCCAACGCCGATGATCGCGCCGAGGAACGAAACGATGTTCAGTGTGACGCTGGTGAGCCACAGCGCGGCGACCGTGCCAAACAACGCCAGCACGGCGCCGAAAACAATCGCCACCGGCTCGTTGAAGGAGCGAAATTCAATCAGCAGCACGGTGAACACCAAGAGGATGGCGGCGAGCAGAACCACAATGAGGTTGCGGAAGGATTCCTGTTGCTGCTGGTAAAGTCCGCCATATTGGACCGTGCCGGGCGGCAGCCATTTGTCCTGACTGAGTTTGGCCTGAATCTCCCTCATGGCGCTGCCCAAATCGCGGCCTTCCAGCCGCGCGCTGACGATCACATCCTGCCGCAAATCGTCCCGGTCCAATTCGACCTCGCTCGGTTCGAGGGTCGCGTCGGCCACCTGATCGAGCCGCACTACTGCGCCACCCGGCGTGCGCAACGGCAATTCACGCAACCCGGCAATGTGATTGACGCTCGGCGGTTCGGCCAGCACGCGAATGTTCACCACGCGGTCGCCTTCAAGCACGGATGACGCGGTTTGGCCAAGCAAAGCGGTGTTTGCCTCAGCGGCGATGTCCTGTGCGGTGAGACCAAATCGCTCGGCGTCGGCCGGACGCACCCGGAGGTTGATGGAAGGACCAGTTTCCGTCAGGCCATTGAACGTGTCCACGACACCGGGTATGGTCTTGATTTGGGATTCCACACGCGGCGCTGTTTGTTCCAGCCATTTCAAATCCGGCGAGAACAACTTGATTTCGATCGGGTTGGGCGTCAGTTGCAAATCGCCAATCACATCGGTGAGAATGCCTGGGAATTCCCAGCGGACCATCGGGAACCGTTCGCTGAATTGGTGACGCAATTCAGCGATGACTTCCTGTGTCGTGTGCTTGCGGTTGGCTTTAAGTTTGACCGCAAAGTCACCTCGATACGGCTCGGTGATGAACAGGCCCAGTTCCGTGCCGAGTCGCCGGGAATAACCCTCGACGTCCGCGTTGGCGCGCAAAATTTCCTCCGCTTCGTTCAGAATGCGCGACGACTCCGTGAGACTCGTACCCGGCGGCGACCAATAATCAATGACAAAACCACCCTCGTCGAATTCGGGCAGGAAGTCGGACTCCAGTTGCTGGTAAATGCCCACGCCGGCGGCAAAGACCAACCCGCACGCCAGCAATGTCAGCCAGCGATGCCGCAGTGCCCAGCGCACGGCGCGCTCATAAATCCGGATGACCCGCGTCAGCAAAAACCCGCCTTCCAAACCGCCGGGCGCGTGGCCGTGCTCCATTTTTTCCCGGCTACGGATGAACCAGGCGGCCAGCGACGGCGTGATTGTCAACGCCAAGACCAATGACATGAGCAGCGACACAACCATCGTCAGTGCCAGCGCCCGGAAGAATACACCGGCGACGCCGGTCAAAAAGGTGAGCGGAATGAACACCACCACCGGCGTCAACGTCGAGCCGACAAGCGGATATAGAATTTCGCCGATGGCCTCCTGAATACCCGCCAGCCGTGGCCGCCCGGCGGCGATTTTCACGCACATCGCCTCGACGACTACAATGGCATTATCAATCACCAACCCGATGGACGCCGCGATGCCGCCGAGCGTCATCATGTTGAAGCTCATGTTCGCCAGTTTCATGGCGACAAATGTGATCAACACCGTGATGGGAATGGTGACGATGGCCGTTAGAACGCTGCCCCAGTTTTTCAGGAAGAAATACAGAATGAACACCGACAGGATGAGGCCGAAGATGATGGCGTCCCAGACACTGCCCACGGAATCGCGCACGAACTGCGACTGGTCGTAGAAAAACGCGAGGTGCATGTCCGGCGGCAATTCCGCCTTCAGTTTTTGCATCTGCGCCTTCAATGCACCGGCAATATCCAGTGTGCTGCCGTTGGGCTGGCTTTGGATATTCAGCAGCACGGCATTGCGGCCCTGGGCGGTGACAACTGTGAACGCCGGTTCCGGACCGCGCACCACCCGCGCCACGTCCTTGATTTGCACCGGATGACTGCCGTGAACGGCGATCACCACATTCCCGATGTCCTCCGGCGAATGGACGCGCCCGTCCACAGTCGTAAGGTAAAGGTGATAGTTTTCCTCAATCATGCCGGCGGGAGCAACGAGGTTGTTTTTTTTCAGCGCCTCGGCCACGTCCGACAAACCGAGATGCGCGGCCTGCAATTTCAGCGGGTCCACGACGACGTGATATTCCGGCACATGACCGCCGGTCAATTCCACCCGCGCCACACCGGGGATTTGCAGGAAAAGCGGCTTGAGTTCGTAATTGGCCGTCTGCCACAAATCCATCAGGTCACGATTGGAACTGGTGAGACTGATGCCGATGATGGGGAACGCGGAAAATGTCACCCGCGAAACCTCCGTGGCGACGGTCCCAGGCAGCTCGCCGCGAATTTCCGACAACCGCCCCAGCACATACAATTCCGAACGCTGCATGTCCACGTGCCAGTTGAAGAAGACGTTGATTTGTGCGGAGCCGCGCTTCGTCGCCGAACGCACTGAAATCGCGCCCGGAATGTCTTTCATCGCCTCCTCGATGGGCCGCGTTATGGTGGCCATCATTTCGTCGGCGGGCATGATGCCGTTGTTCACGAGAATGACGACGCGCGGGAAATTTGTCTGCGGAAACACCGACGACGGCATCCGCAGCGCCGACAAAACGCCCGCCAGGCACAACGCCACCGCGATGAACGTGATGGACAGCGCGTGCCGTGTGGCGAAACGACCCAAGGACGAAGTGGCGTCGGGCTTCATTGCGCTTGAGACGAAGGCGAATTGGTCGCCGACGTTTCGCCTCCCGACGAATTCACCACAACAATTTTGGTTTTTTCCGGCAACCCATAAGCCCCGACCGTCACTACCGAAACGCCTTCCTTGAGTCCATTTCCGGCGACCTCCACCCAGCCGTCCTCGCGCAAGCCGGTTTGCACCGGCATCTGCGTCGCTTCATCGCCGTTGACCAGCGCGATGACGCTGTGCCCGTTTTCGCCGGTCACCACGCTTTCGCCCGGCGCGGCCAGGCAGTCGGCATGAACCGCCGTGACCACGCGCAACTGGACGAACTGGCCGGGGCGCGATCCGCTGTCCGCCGGCAACGCCGCGCGCGCCAAAACCGTGCCGTTGTTCGTGTCCACCACTGGACTGACGAACGACAGCGTCGTCGTCACCGGCGGCACGGTCAGCACCTGCACTTCTTGACCGGCTTTCATTGCGGTTGCTTCCGACGCGGGAATGGCGGCGCTCACCGCCAGCCGGCTCAAATCCATCACCTCCGCCACGGCGGTGTTCACGTCCACCGCCTCGCCGGGCTTGACGTTGAGGCGCGTGACGGTGCCGGACACCGGCGCGGTGACCCGCAACAAGGCCAGTTGCGCCTCGGCATTCTGCAAATTTCGCAGCGACGTGTTTTGTTGCGCGTACAACTTTTTCTGCCGCTTAACCTCCTGTTCCGCGTAGTCCACGGTTGCCGTGCCCGAATTCAACTCCACCAGCACGTCACCTTTCTCAACGTGCTGGCCTTCAATGACGTTGACCCGGGTCACGACGCCCGCCACCGGCGCGGCCAGCGGTGCGCCAGCGGCTGGTTGTTCCGTCGTGGCCGGCGCCGGCCCGACCGTGCCGTAACCGGTGACGTAGCTGTGCAACGTCATGCATTTGAGCGCGCCAACCTGGACACTGACGACGGTTGACGTGGTTTCTTGTGCATTCGACGCGGAAGCCCCGCTGTGTGATTTGATGAGCGCCAAGACACCCAGTCCGGCGCAGAGAACCACGATGATGCCGATGATGATTTGTTTTCGTTTCATTTTGCACCTTGGGAAAGATTGTGCTCCACCGCGTCAAGCGCGGCCGCCGACAGGGTTAACGGGCTTTGGACAGCGTCCTCCAACAGGCCGATCGCCTGCTGCGCCTTGACCAAGGCATCCAACCGGGAGAGTGCGCCGGTGTTGTATTCGACTTCAGCGCCGGCCACTGCCGACGAATCCACTTCACCCGCCTGCTGCATGGCGCGAACGGACTTCAATCGTTTCTGTAAATCGTCCAACAATGCCGTGGCCGTGGCCGATTGTTGCAGCGCGGCCTGGTAGCCGGCCAGCGCCCGGTCAACTTCGCCAATGGCCTGGGCCTGCACGGCGACGAAATGCGCGGCAGCCAACTCTCGTTTCGCCTTGGCTTCGGCGATGGCTCCCTGGTTCTGGTTGAGAATGGGCAGAGTCAGCGATGCGCCGAGCGACCATTTGTTGTCCGTCTGGTCAAGCTCGTAGCCGGGGCCGAGGTGAAGGTCGGGATACTGCTTCGCGATTTCGAGTTGGAGCGCCGACTGGCTGGCTGCGTATTCCGCCAGCGCACCGCGCACGTCGGCACGGTTCAAAATGGCCCGGCGCCGGACTTCCGGTGAGGTCAATGTCGTGGGAAACTCGTTCAAGCCCGCGAAGGAAAGCCGAACATCTTCAAGCGCCGCAACGGGCAGACCGATGGCATCAGCCAGACTCGCCAACGCTTCGGCCTTTTGGCGTTGGGCTTGGTGACGGGCCAGCCGGGTACTGTGGAGCGCAATCCGGGTCTGCGTGACTTCGAAGCCCGCCGCGGCGCCCACCGTGAGTTGGCCTTCGAACAGCCGCACGATGTTGGACTGGGCCGATTCCTGTTGGGCGAGCAGCGATTCGGTTTCGCGTGCCGCGTAGAGGTCCAGCAAACTGGCGCGCACGCGACTGCCCACCTGCCAGAAAGCCGTCACGAGGTTCCAGCGCGCCGCGTCGGAGAGATGCCGCGCCTGCGCGAGGCGATGACCGCGTTTGCCGGCGGTTTCGATGGGAATATCGAAACTGACGCCCGGAATCCACGGCGGCGGTGTGGTGGTGTCGTAAGTCGGTGTGAAACTGACGGACGGATTGGGGCGTTCTCCCGCGGTGATCTTTCCCGCGCTGGCCACGCGCCATTCCGCCCGCGCCACGTCGAGACTCGGGTGGCAGCAGAACGCCGCCAGCGTGAGCATTTGCAGGTCCCACGTCCGCACGGGCCACTCCGGGAAAGCACGGTGAAGATTCGTTTCGAGGAATGATCGGAGGAGCGGACTGTCGAGCGTGCGACCCTCCAAATTCGTCGCCGTCCCGGCGGGCGAAATCGGCCTTGGCTCGAACCGGGCGCAGCCACCGGCCAACCCCAGCGCCATCGCGGAAAAAAGAAAGAACCTCACGCGCATGATGCTTGGCTGGGAACGGAGGCTGCGCGCGTGGCTTCTGGAACCGCTGGCAACCGGACGGTCAGGCGCGTCAACTTGCCCAGTTCCGAGGCGATGTCAATGTCCCCGCCGTGTGCCTGCGCGATCCATTGCGCGATGCTCAGCCCCAGGCCGCAGCCGTCCACCGCCGGGCTGTGCGCCGGGTCGCCGCGATAGAACCGGTCGAAGACGCGCGGCAAAACTTCCAGCGGAATGCCGGGACCGGTGTTGGCGATGGTGAATTCGGCGCTGTCGCCCGCACGGCGGAGGGCCACCGTGACCTGCCCTTGCGGCTGGTTGTATTTGACGGCGTTGTCGGCCAGGTTCAACAGCAATTGCCGCAGACGGTGGCGGTCGCCGCGCACCGTGATTTCTTCGCAAGCCGCCAGTTCCACCCGGACGCCTTGCGGCTCGGCAAGAATTTGTGCGTCAGCGAAATTGTCGCGCACCAGTTCGTCCAAGCGCACGCATTCCATCGCCAGTGTGATTTGTCCGGCGTCCGCCTTGGCCAGCAGCGTCAGCCCCTCCACGATGCGCGCGAGGCGGCGCAATTCATCGAGCAGGCTGGCGGCGCGTTCGCGCTCGGCGGCGGAAAGTGATTCGTCGCGCAGGGTGGTTTCCGTCTCGCTGCAAAGCACGGTCAGCGGCGTCTTCAGTTCGTGCGAAGCGTGGAGCGTGAATTCGCGGGTGCGGTTGAACGAGTCGTCGAGCCGCGCCAGCATGCCGTTGAAAACCTCGGTGAGGCGGTCCAGTTCATCGCCGTTGGCCGAGCGCGGCAGGCGTTCACTCAAATTTTGCGCGCTGACGCGTTCCGCCGCCTGGGTGAGGGAAGCGACCGGCGCCAGCGCCTTGCGCGTCAGCCACCAGCCCCCTGCCAAGCCGAGCGCGACAGCGGGCACCACCGTCCAGGTCAGGATGTCCACGAGGTCTTCGTTGTCCCGCTCGGACTCGCTTTTGACAATCTGCCGGTGGCGGCGTTTTTCGATGAAAAACTCGTGGTAAATCGCCGCCGCCACGACCGCCAGCGCCACGGCGCAAAGGACCGCCGAGTACCAGAGACCGAGTCGCGTGCGAATGGTCATGGCGATTCCTTCATCACATAGCCGACGCCGCGCACGGTGTGGACCAATTTGGGTTCAAAGTCCGCGTCAATCTTTTCACGCAATCGTTTGATATAGACATCCACGAGGTTGGTGCCCGGATCGAAATCGTAGTCCCAGACTTTTTCCAGAATTGCCATGCGTCCACAAATCCGGCCGGCGGAGCGCATGAGGAATTCCAGCAGGCGATATTCGCGCGCAGTGAGTTCAATCTTCGCATTGCCGCGTCCGGCTTCGCGCGTGATGGTATCGAGGGTCAAGCCGGCCACGCGCAGCACGGGAGATTTGTTTTCGCCGCCCCGCCGCGTCAACGCGCGCACGCGGGCAACCAGTTCAACCAGCTCGAATGGCTTGGGGAGATAATCGTCGGCGCCAGCGTTCAGACCCTCGACGCGCTCATTCACCTCGCTGCGCGCGGAGAGCAGCAGGACCGGCGTGGAGTTTTTGCGCTCGCGCAATTGCCGGACCACGCTCAAACCATCGCGGCCCGGCAGCATGATGTCCAGCACGACGGCGTCGAACGGCGTGGTTCTAGCTGCGGCCAAGGCGTCGTCGCCGTTGTGGCAGACATCCACGGCGAAGCCTTCGGCTTGCAGCGCCTTGCGGATGAACGAGGCGGTTTTCTTTTCGTCTTCGACGACGAGCACGCGCATAGGCCAGAGCCTAGTGGGTTTTCGCCCGCGACCGCAAGTTACGCTTCATTCGGCCAGGAATCGCTGCCACCGAAGATTCAGTGGCGGTTTCGGGGAAGAGATGTTTTTGCCTTTCATATTCATGTCCGGGACGATTTTCCCGCCCCGCCCGGCAGTTCACCAGAACTTCGTGAAGGCGCGATGAAGCAAGGATTACAAAATTGTCATCCGCCGAAACCTGCCGGGGCCGCCTGTTACGCAACGACGTAACAAACGTATTCGCCGACAGTGAATCCAGTCTCGCGGCGGTTTTCATTCGGGGACAAGGAGGATGTCAGTACCCTGCTGCTGAGGACTTGTCGTTGCGGCGCCGATCTGCCACTCCGACGTAGCGGTTGGGCCCGTTTACCCAAATGGTATGGGCATCGCCTTGAAAAGGCAGAGACACGGGGGGAATGACGGTGTGTCCGAACGCGTTTAAGGACTTGATGATCTCGGGATACCGCTCCGGTGATTCAAAAGTGATCTGATCGGGATACCACTCATGCGAGAAACGTGGCGCCTCGATGGCCGCTTGCACGGGCATTTCAAAGTCCAGCATGCTCACCAGGATGCACAAGAGGGTGTTGGGAATGGCCCGGGTGCCGGGGCTTCCGGTAATCAGCTTCACACGGCCATCCCTGGCAACAATGGTCGGAGACATGGAACTGATCGGTCGCTTGCCGGGAGCGATGGTATTGGGCGCGGTTCCAACGGTCCCCGAGGGGTCCGTGACGCCGGGAAACAAGTTGAAGCCAAACATGTTGTTGTTGAGCAGGAATCCCATGTTCTGGACAACGATGCGTGTGCCCCAGAGGCGTTCGAGCGTGTACGAGTTGGCAGCCGCCATCCCGTTGCGGTCGATGATGGAAATGTGAGTCGTGTTTCCTTCTTCTTGAGCCTGCGGGATGTCGGCAGACAGGGCTTCGCTGCGGGTGGCCTTGTGGAGATCAATCGTTTTGGCGAGCTGATGGCCGTAATCGGGGGTCGTGAGTTTGCCGGGGATCCGGACAAAGTCTGGATCACCAAGATAGCGGGCACGGTCATAGTTGGCCCGGCGCATCGCTTCCGCCATTACGTGCAGGGTTTCTGGCGACCAGCGGCCCCAAGATTTCACATCAAAAACCTCCATCATGTGCAGCTCTTCCAACAGGCAAGTACCGCCGGCGCTTGGCGGTGGCGGAACATAAATGTCACACATGTTCCGATAGCGCGCGGTCAAGGGCTTGCACTCGATGGCTTGGTAGTTGGCTAGATCCTCGGCCGTGATAAGACCCTTGCCTCTGACCATCTCGGCAACGATCTGTTCGGCGATCGGCCCGGTGTAGAAGGCGTCAGGGCCCAGATCGGCGAGCACTTGCAGCGTACGGGCCAAGTCGGGCTGAATCAGGCGGTCGCCTGCCGCCCACAAGCCGCGGCCAGGCTTTCCGAAGACGCGCTGAAACTCCTCATGGCGAGGCTCCTTGGCCAAATAAGTGTTTAGAAGATCAGCCAGGCAGCGGTCGATGATGAAACCATCGCGTGCCAGCGCCACGGCCGGCGAAATCAGTTGCGCCCACGGCAGGGTGCCGAAGCGCCGGTGCGCCAGCGCCAGACCACGGACTGTCCCCGGCACGGCGACGGCTTTATGGGTGTACTGCGTGTCCTCCTTGTTGAACATGGTTGGAAAGGCCGCAGCCGGCGCGGTCTCGCGGTAATTGAAGGCCGCCGGATCGCCCTTGCCGGGAGCGGGATGAACGAGCATGAATCCGCCACCGCCCAGATTGCCTGCGGGAGGGTAGGCGACGGCAAGTGCGAAAGCCGTGGCGACCGCGGCATCAACGGCATTGCCACCCTGCTTGAGAATGGACACACCCACATCCGCGGCCGGGCCGGATACGGACACCACGACGCCATTGCGGCACACAACCGAGCGACTTGAATCCGCTCTGAGAGGCGTGACCCGGTTTGCTTCGATCCGGGCTCCGTGGCGTGCGCACCCGGGCACAGACAGCGCAAGCAAAACAAGCATCAACATTCGCGGATACGCATTCATGTTAAGGATCGACTCTGCCGTCCAGGGAGACGAGCGCTTCCTGCTGCTCCATAAAGGCCCCGGGGCGGCTTTCATTACCGGCCGCGCCATATTCCTTCCCGCCCACGGCGTAGGCCACGACGTGCAACGCGATGCAAACGCACAGAAACACGCCCGCCACGACGGGCCAGTAAAATTGTTGACAGGCTGAATTCCTCATCCACCCATAAACGGCCAGCGCGAAAACAGCTCCCAGCATCCGGCCAAAGCCGTCCACCAGGTGGAGCAATCCCATGCAGGTGCCCATTCCCGCCTCTCCGCTGTGTTTCTTCGCCGTCTCGTCGAAGCAGGGCGTCATCAGGACTTCACCGCAAATGAAGATAACAATCGCAATGGGCAGCATCGCGGGATGCCTGGCGAACATCAGCAGGATCAGGCCGGCGCAATAAAAAAGCACGGAAGCCATTGACCACCACTCCCACTTGAAACCGCGCCGGTATAATTTTGCCGACACATAAACGGCCAGGAAATGCGCGCCGACAATCGTCGTGCACAGGCTGGTCATATAGACGATCCAGACTGGTTTGTTCGAGTGGTACTGGTCAATGACGTATTTGGGAATGATGGTGCCCCAGCAGCCGTAAGGCAGCACCAACGCGAATCGCCGCAGGCTGTCCGCCAGAAAACCTTTGTTCCGGCACAGAATCTTCAGGCTGGCGATCCCCCAGGTTTTCTTGTGCGTGGCAGCGGACGGGGCTGCGGGGGCGGCCAGCCCGATCGCCAGGGGCAGATACAGAATGCCGAGCAAAACGGCATGAGCGTGGTAACCCACGCGGGCGGTCATTTGATAGGCAATGCTGTTGCCGAAAAACGAACCCAGATTGAGCAAGGTGGCCCGCTTCGCCACGGAACGGCGGAGTATGTCCGGGCTGGAATGAACCACCAATATGGTATTGAGCGCAATCTTTCCCAGAATGAACGCCAAGCCCGCGGCAAAAACCGCGATGGTGGAAACCACGAACCCCGGGCTGGTTGAAATGACGAGGAAACTGGACAGTCCAAAGACGATGCTCGTGGCCAACGCGACCCGGACCGAGGTTCGATCCGTGTACCAACCGGCAATGGGCGCACACACCGATTGCGCCAGGACATAGCCGTTCAGAAGCAGCGCGATTTTGGCGTACGACAATCCTCCGAGGTTTTCGAACAGCGGAAAGATGTAGGGCTGGAAGGCGCCGCGGGCGAGGAACAACAGACCGATCCCAACGGACACCAGCCAGATCGCCTTGGTTGATTCCGAGCGCGGACGCATCTCATTCCACCTCGCAGAGGTCCGACCACGAGGCAATCTGGTCCACGCTGCGTCGGACTTCATCGGCGTCGGTGGACACCAATTCGACGTAGAGCGGGGCGCGGTAACCGTTCTTGGCGAGACCGACGGGCTCGCCGGGTTGCGCCCGCACTTCGTGGTAAATATAAGCGGGGAGCTTCACGAGTTGGTCGAGATGCCGGATGGCGCGCAGGGTGCCGTTGCTGCGGGAAAACGGCGTGACGATGGCCGCGGCAAGTTTGCGGTCCTGGTGCAGATCGGGTTTCTGTCCGCACAGAACCTGGTAATAAGCGTGCAACTCATCGATACCGCAAGCCAGCTCGAGGATGCGGGGCCGATTGCCGCCGGGCCGGGCCGCGATCTCTCCCAGCCGCGTGCCAATGAATTCCACGTGGGCGGCGGCATTGGTCATATCGAGCGCCTGCACGCCTGCCACGGCGAGCCGTCCCAGTTCCTTTTGTTCCGGCGGGCTTAGACCTGAGGGGACCAAACGGGCAAAATGGTGGAAATCGTCAATCCCGACGTCCTGGCCCGTCAACACATCCACCACCGGCGTCGTGTAAACATGGCCGGCCGCGTCGGCTAGGCAGTCAACAGAGGTGTTGCTGCCGGCCAGGTATTCCGCCGCGACAACCGTCAGGCGGGCACCCTTTTTACCGAGTTTCTCATAATACTTCGGCACCTCGTTCAACATCGCGCGATAGTTGCCCAGCAACATTTCCGGGCTGGTGTTGCATGTGGACCACATGCTGGCCGCCACGTTGGCGGGTTGCAGGAAAACGGGGTAGCCCAGTTGATTGGCGAAGACTGTCAGATCAGACTCGGAAGTGACGACATGAAAACGCGCAGCAGCACCAGGTCCAATCCGCTCCTGAAAACGCCGACGCATGACGCTCTTATCCCGGCACACACGAGCGGACGCAGAGGAGATGCCTGGAAGGCCCAGGGCGGCGGCCACGTCGGCAGTCTGGGCAACGTAAAACTCGCCCACGTTGTAAAGACACGAAATCCTCACACGCTTTTGGATTTCGCGGACCGCCTCAATGAGGTCTGCACGTGGCCGGGAGAAATCGAAACGCTCGACGACCGCGAACCGGGAGACGTCGCCCAGACGATGCTTGCTGTTCGTGTCCAGGAGGATGCCCAAGGGCAGATCCCGCTTTTGGAGGCTCTCAAACTCGCCGCGACGGACCATGCCCAGAAACAACACAATCCCCGGTTGCGATGTCGCTCTCATAAAAATCCTGGAGCCCGGTTCACGCCAGCAAGTGAACAAATTCTTCGAGGCGGGTCAAACCAACAACAATCTCTTCCGCCGGTATGGCGTAAGAAATTCGGACATGGCGGTCAGAGCCAAAGGCTGACCCCGGCACGATGGCGATGTGCGCGTGCTCCAGGAGCAGTTCGCCCAGACGATCCACCGTTTGCACGCGCTGGCCCTGGAATGACTTGTTCAGCAAGCCGCTGACATCGGGGAACAAGTAGAACGCCCCCGCAGGAACCACACACGACAGCTCGGGAATTTTCCCAACCCATTGCAGCGCGGTGGCGCGTTGGTTGCTCAACTGTTCCAGGTTCCCCGCCACAAAGGCGTCGTTGACCGGTTCGAAAGCCGCCAGCGCCGCGTACTGAACAAGGTTGCAGGGGTTCGACGCGACATGACTTTGGAGATTGGCGACGGCCTTGACGATTGGCTGGGGCGCGGCGAAGAATCCGGCCCGCCAGCCCGCCAGACAATAGGACTTCGACAACGAGCCAATGAGAATCGTCCGGGCCTTCATTTCGGGAACGAGCTTAACCAGGTTGAAATGAACGGAGGGCGCATAGACCAATTCGTCGTAGCATTCATCGAAGATACAGGTCAGTTCGTGTCGCAGCACCACGCGGGCGATTTTTTCGAGAACCTCGGCCGAATAAACGACGCCGGTCGGGTTGTGCGGAGTGTTGAGAATGATCCCCCGGGTTCGGGGAGTGATACCCCGCGCGAGTTCGTCAACGTCAATTTGAAAACCGTTGCGCGCAGTCGGCAGGAAAACCGGCGTCGCGCCGGCCAGGCGCACTTGTTCTGGGAACGTCACCCAATACGGGGCGGGAATGATGACCTCATCACCAGGTTGAAAGGCGACAAAGGTGGCGCTGAACAGCGCCTGCTTGGCGCCCGCCGTGAAGCCGGTCTCTTCCGGCGCATAGGCCACACCGGTCTTTTGGGTGAACTTCTGAGCAAGCCGCTCGCGCAATTCGCGGACGCCCAACGTGTCGGTGTACCGCGTGCGGCCGGCATCAATCGCCTGCTGGGCGGCTTCCTTGATGCCCGGACTCGTGTCCTGATCCAGTTCGCCCGCGGCGAAGTTGACAACGTGAACGCCCTCGGCGCGCAGCTTGCGCGCGCGGTTGCGCATGCCCGAAGTCGGCGAGCCGGGAAGCGCTTTCATCCGTTCAGCCAACATGTCATTTCGCATAGTGTGTCAGGAATGCGCGCCGGATTGTGGCCCGGAAAATTCGCACTTCAGAGCGGGCGCAGCATTACGCCGCGTGAAGCGTCTTGTGGATTCCATTGCCCTTGCTGAGGGTGGCGCGTTTGCGTTGTCCCGGAGTCAGAGGTCGCGCGGGTTTCATCTCTCGCGTGGGGGCCGGCTTCCCACCATTTCGAGCCAGCAATGCCTCCAGTTCCATCACTTTTTGCGCCCCCACCAGAGTGGCAACCGTGGACACGGTGGAAATCTCGGCCTCCACCGCCTGGGCAGACTCGGCCTCAGCCAGCATGCGGAACGTGCGGTCCATGGCGGCGTGCGCGGCCCGCAAGCCCTGATTCGCAAACATGGTGTGCGAAATCCCGGCGTTGAAGAAATCTTTCTTGGTGATTTGAGGCAGCCGCGTGGGGGCGATAAAGAGCGGTGTCCGGCGTCGCCATTCACGGCCGAACGTGAGCACTTCGTTGCCGGTTGAATCCAGCGACTGAATGAACACCGCGTCCGCCCCGGCGTCGGCATAAGCCGTCGCCCGGCGCAGGGCCTCGGTCACGCCCAGACCCGCCACCAGCGCCTCGGTTCGGGCAATGATGCGGGTGCTGAATCGGGCTGACGTCACTCCGGCTTTTGCGGCCCGCACGCGGGCGATGTGTTCCTCGATGGAAACCAGTGCCCGTTTATGACCATCGTAGAGACTGCAGCGTTTGGAGATGGGATTGTCCTCGATGCACAGCGCTGCCGCGCCGGCCCGGGCCATGGACTCGACCACGTGAAAGGCTTTCACCGGATCGCCATAGCCGGAGTCGATATCGACCACAATGGGCAGTTCCACCGACCGGCGAACGCACCGGACCACGTTCAGGATGTCTTCGGGTCCGATGATGCCGGCGTCGGGCAACCCGGCGGCGGCGGAGCAACAGAAGCTGCTCACCCAAAGAAAATCAAAATTCCATTTCGCGGCGAGCAACGCTGAGAGGCCGTCGTACACCCCGACTCCGACCTGGAAATTGCCGTTGAACAGGCGTGCAGCCAAGTCCGGTTCAGATCCCGGTGTTGGATGTCCGTTCTTGGTGGTTGAGTCGTTGCTCTCTGACTTTGCAGTTTGCATGGTTGCCTGGTTTGTGACCGTCCGGCACCAGGCCGGTGCCGGCCATGGCGCTCCGTCCTCACCTGCCTTGGGAGCGGCGCAGTTGTCTCCGCCTGCTTCTCCTACCGGGCGCGCTTGCCCGTCGGATCGAAGGTCACCGCGACGGTTTTCCCGTTCTTCGTGCCCTCGATCTCGTAGGAGGTTTCGCCGTACTCCACGCCTTTCATGGCTTTCAGGCCGGCGGCGCTGCCAAAGTATTTCTCCGCCGCGGCGCGGACCGCCTCCGGCAACTCGCTGAACTCGATGGGGACCTCCGTGCCCAACACCGCTCCGTCCGCATCGGCAATCAGGAATTCCACGTGCTGGCCGCCGACCGTGGCCTCGACGTCATAGACGGTTTTTCCTTTCTCGACTTCCTTGGTGATCTGATCAACCTGCCCGCCGGCGGTCACTTTCTCCACCATGGCGCGGGCCGGCCCCGACAACTCCGCGACCGAAAGGCGGACTTCTTTCTGCGCGCTCCCTTTGGTCGAAGCGCAACCCGCCGCCAGACCCGCCACCGCGACGGCCAGCATTGGGACAATTATGAACCGACTAATCCGAGTCTGCATGTTCGTGTATCCTTTCTTGTTTTGTTAGTTTTGACTGATAGGAATTTGCTCCCGGCCCCGGCCACGAGGCCGACTTTGACTTGAGCGAGCATCTTCATTGTTTTTCTGCAACGTGTTTGGTTGACGTTCGCGATGTGCGGGGCGCTTCTATGAAGCACGCCGCATCGCGCCAGCCACCCGACTGACTGCCGCTATTGTGGCGGTTGGCCGTTGAGCAGGTTCACGAGGTCTTTATCGGCTTCCTGGAACGCGTCGGCGTTGACTCGGTCCATGGCGTAAGGCGCGAGTTCTTCAATGAGCCGAATACGATTCACAATCAGCGGCAAATCCTCCAAGCCGGGGTGTCGCGGGTCCGATAACCCATCCTCGTTCAAGTCTTCGATCAGGTCCTGGCGTTCATGTGCGGAGAGGCTTGGGTCGTTGATGGCCTCGATCCAATACTCTTCGGCCTCGGGATCGGCGCCGACGAAGCTCAAAGCCAGCCGCGCCAGTGGATCCGCAACCTCCTTAGAACCCGGAGACTGTCCGGCTTGGGCCGGGGCCTTTTGCGGTTTGACCTTAACTTTGGCGTCGCCTTTCACCGACCCAGTCTGCTGATTCGAGTCCGAGGACGTGATGATTTCTTCGGGCGACGACGGTTCCGGCGCCGGCTCCGCAACACGACGCGCCTGATTTCTGGCCCGGGCTTCGCGCTCGGCTTTCGCTGTCTGCCACGTGGCTTCTCGCGGGGCCTGCCGCCTGACGACCGCCACGCTGACAACGACACAGCCGATGACAACAGCCAAGCCCACGACAAGGATTGTCTTGTTCTTCATAGGTCTTTCCAGTAAGCAGCTTCAGCCGGCGCCCAGGCCCAGGGCCAGGGCGGAACAAATGATGACTTTGAAGTTCATGGATCGTTTGCGGTTCGCTTGTTTCTTATTTACTTTTGCGGTTCGGGCTTTTCAGCCGCAGCGATTGAACAACACCGGGATGAACCAATCGTGAACGGCGCATGACAATTTCGTCATCTGGCGGCTGCGGGTGAACGAGCCGCTCGACGGCGGGTCGAAGCCCAGACTCCAGCTTCCGCGGCAACAAGGCGGTGGTTGCTGGCGACGACGGCGTGGCGCTCGCGCGGCATGGCAGGTAAGGGTTCACCGCTTGTGCCTTTGGCTTTTCCTCGCCGCCCCCGCCGCGGGAAACGCGCGGGACCGTCCGCCGCGCGGAGCATTGGGGATTTGGCCAACCGCAACATTGACTCTGCTGCGCAATCCGGCGTTTCCTTGCCGGCCTCGCCCGCGCGGTAGTTGGATCGGATGACGCGAAGAGGGCTACACCAACTGCTCGCGCGATTGCGCGCGCTCGAAATCCACAAACCAGGATTTCGCGCCCATTACCAGTCCCACCCGATTCAGCGTGGCCCCCGAGTCGCCTTCGTTGTCCCGTGAGGTCTCGACATTCAGCGGGCGAAAATCTTGCGGATCACTTCTTCGATGGGGACTTCGTGAATGTCAATGTCGCTGACGGGGAGTTCGTCCAGCAACGCCTTGCACACGGGGATGACGCGGTCGCGTTTGACTTTCAGGACGACGCTGCCGGGGCTTTGCTCGACGACTTCGCCGTATTTGCCCAGATGCTCGGCAGAACGATTAGCGGTGTCTTCGCAATGAATGGTCACCAGTTTGAAATCGGCGAAGCGATCCACAATGTCGCTCAGCCGCCCGTCAAAGAAAATCTGGCCGTGGTCAATAATGATAACGCGCTCGCACAGTTCCTGAATGTCGGTCATGTAATGGCTGGTCAGAAGGATGGTCGTCTTCTCTTTGGCGTTGTGGGTGCGCAGGAATTCGCGGACGACCTTCTGCGAAACGACGTCCAAACCGATGGTCGGTTCGTCGAGAAAAAGGACTTTGGGCTGGTGGAGGAGCGCCGCAATCAGTTCCATTTTCATGCGTTCGCCCAGCGAGAGTTCGCGGACGGGGACGTTGAATTTGTCCCGCACGGCGAGGAGTTCGCCCATGTCGGCGACGGTGCGTTCCAACTTTGCGGCGGGGATGCCGTAGATTTTGGCGTTGAGTTCCAGCGACTCGAGCGCCGGCAAATCCCACCAGAGCTGGTTCTTTTGACCCAACAGCAGCGCGAACTGCCGCCGGTAACCGTCCTGCCTTTCCCACGGAACATAACCAAGAACGCGCGCGGACCCGCTGGCGGGGTAGAGCAAACCGGACAACATCTTCAGCGTCGTAGTCTTGCCCGCGCCGTTGGGGCCCAAAAACCCGACCAACTCGCCGGCCTCGATCTTGAAACTGACGTTGTTGACGGCGTGGACGGGCTCGTATTTGCGGCGGAACAGGCCTTTGACCGCGCCAGAGAAGCCGGGCTGCTTGCGGTACGTGCGGAACGTCTTGGTCAGGCCGTTGACTTCGATGACGGGCATGGCGCGAGTGTCGGGGGTTGAGAGCCGAGTGTCGAGCGCGGGATCCAAGCGCGGCTCGGCAACCGGAATCCGGCGGACAAGTTTCCCCGCGAGCCGAGTCCGGACCGGTTCAGCGCGTCAATTGTTTCTCGAGGTAGCTGACCGCCTGCCGGACGTTGGCGTCCACGTCCATCCGATCCTTTACCAAGCGGCAGGCGTGCATAACCGTGCCATGGTCGCGGCCACCGAACGCTTCGCCGATCGTGTTCAGCGAACTTTCGGTCATTTGGCGGGACAGATACATGGCAATCTGGCGCGGGAACGCGATGTTCTCGGGGCGGCGTTTGCTGGTCATGTCGGCCAACCGAATGTCGAAATGCTCGGCCACTCTCTTTTGAATGGACTCGATGTTGATCGCGAACCGGCCTTCCTCATGCAGCACTTCGCGCAGGAGACTTTCGACGACTTCAAGCGACAGTTTCTTCCCGGTCAGCGAAGCGTACGAGGCCACACGAATCAGCGCCCCTTCCAGCCGCCGGATGTTCGTGCGAATGCGGTTGGCGAGGAAATTCATGATCTCCTCCGGCAGTTCCACGCCCATGAGCCGGGCTTTCTTGTGCAGGATGGCCAGGCGCATCTCGACGTCCGGCGGCTGCAAATCGGTCACCAGTCCCCATTCAAAGCGGGAGACCAGCCGGTGCTCCAGGTTTTGGATCTCGCTCGCCGGACGGTCGCAGGTCATCACGATCTGCTTGTGCGCCTCGTGCAGCGCGTTGAACGTGTGGAAGAATTCCTCCTGAATGCGCTCCTTGCCGGCGAGGAACTGGATGTCGTCAATGAGCAGGACTTCGGTTTGCCGATATTTCTTGCGGAAGCGGACGAGTTGGTTGTTCTGAATCCCATCAATATACTCGTTCGTGAATTTCTCCGACGTCAAATAGGCCACGCGCGCGCCCCGCTTATGGCTGACAACGCACTGACCGATGGCGTGCAGCAAATGGGTCTTGCCCAAGCCGACGCCGCCGTAGAGGAACAGCGGATTGTATGACTTGCCGGGCGCTTGAGCCACCGCCAACGCGGCGGCGTGGGCGAAATTGTTGTTATTGCCGACGACGAAGGTTTCGAACGTGTATTTCGGGTTGAAATTGTTTTCGCCGTGCCCCACCGCGCGCTCTGTTGCCGCAGGCTCTGGCGCTTTCCCCTTCGCCGCGCCTGCCGGCGGTGCGGCAGCCGTTGGCACAGGCGCGGTGGCGACCTTGAATTTCACCTGCAGCGGTCGCCCCGAAACGTGCGCGAGCACATCTTGGAGCAGTCCCAAGTAATTATCCTTCAGCCAGACCTCGCAAAAGTCGTTGGCAACCTCCAATGTAACGCTGTTGTTATCCATCACCGCCACGCGCAATGGGGCGAACCACAAGTGGTAGGTGTCTCCACTGAGCATGGTGCGAAGTGTGTCCTGCGCTGAAGCCCAAATCTTCTCCGTAGAAGCCTGCATTTTCAGTCCTCAATTGCCCTGTTTACAGGGCTTTTATTCACTTAGGGCCTAAACACGGCTTTATGGCAAACTTCAACTTCAGCAACGTGCGCTCGTCGGCCCATTTTCAAATTCACGATTCAGTGTCACCCAAACAAGGAATCTTTTTATGCCAAAATCCAAACACAACCGCTTAATTATCAAATACTTAAAACCGGCGCCCTGCGGCGCGTCCACGCTTCTGTCATCCTTACTTCGATTCGACAACTCCGATTTACAACTCAACTCAAGTTTCTAGGCAGTCCCGTGGCGCGTTACGAGGACAACATATTAACTTTTGTTCACGACTTATTCACAGCGCGATTTTGCCCAGCAAAATCAAGCGTTTAACAGCATTTCGGAACATCCGGTCGCCCACATCAGCGCAGCCTTGAGCACAGTGCTCAGTTTCTCCGATTTCACCAACCGCTCCGAGAAGCGGGCCGCCTAGACTGCCTGCTCTCCGGTTTCTTCGGTCCGGATGCGGACGGCGTTTTCAATCGCGCTGACGAAAACTTTCCCGTCCCCAATCTTGCCTGTCTTCGCAGCCTTCACAATCACATCCACGGCCGCCGGCACTTGGGCGTCGCTCAGAACCACTTCAATTTTGATTTTAGGGAGAAAATCCACGGTGTATTCGCTGCCGCGATAAATCTCCGTGTGGCCTTTCTGCCGGCCAAATCCCTTGACCTCGGACACCGTCATCCCTTGAACTCCCAGACCCGTGAGGGCTTCTTTGACATCCTCCAGCTTGAAGGGCTTGATGATCGCCTCGATTTTTTTCATATCCTTCGGTTTCTGCAAAGCGATACTAGCGATCTGCGTCCCGCTGTAAACAGGAATATTTCAACAGCGGTCAAAAATGGAACGAACTTTGCCGTTGACAACACGCGGGCCAACTGGCGTATTTCGGGCAACGCTGCGTCGTCTGTTTCCAATTCAGGCAGCAAAAACAACGGTCGGCTCAATGGATCAAGTCAGAGCAGATGATGTCACAACCCGGCAGGGGCGCTTCCCGAATTCCCCGCCCCTGATTTAACGACAACCCGCAAACACGACTATGAGCAATCAAGGCAACCAACCTGCTACCCAACTGCCGTCCTACATTACCAGTGCGTCGCCCAATCCGCAGGACAAGCGCGCGCCGTGGTATAAAAACACCGCCCCGACGTATGCCGGCATCTTCCTCTGGTTCGTCTTCTGGCAAGATGCGGTCAACGCCCCCAACCAGGGCGGCCTGCTGTCGCACGGCGTCGGCTGGGCGCTGCTCAGCCTCGTGCTGGCCGCGCTGGTCTGCCACTTTCTCTTTTACCTCGTGCCGGGCATGTTGGGCATGAAGACCGGCCTGCCGCTCTACATCGTCGGCACCTCGATTTTCGGCGCGCAAGGCGGCCTCATCCTGCCGGGCTTCCTGATGGGCGTCCTCCAGTTCGGCTGGCTGGGCGTGAACGTCTATTTCTCCTCGCTCGCACTGGCGGCGGTCATCCCGCTTCCGCCACAAGTCATCATGGTCATCTGGGGCGTGCTGGCCGCTTTCGTCGGCTTGAAAGGCATTCAATATGTCGCCAAAGTCGCCACCTACCTGCCGCTGATTCCGTTGGTCGTGTTGCTCCTGCTCCTCGCGAAGACGGCTGGCACCCTCGGCAGTTTTGATCCGGCGAAATTTGTCGAACTGCACAAGAGCGTCGCCCCGACGGCCCCGGCGGCGTTGAGCAGCTTCGGCGTGCTGGCGTTCATGCTGACCTTTGTCGTCGGTTTCTTCGCCACCGCGGGCGCGGCGGGCGTGGACTTTGGCCTGAACAGCCGGAACAAAAACGACGTGCAGATGGGCGGCCTGACCGGCGTCGCGCTGGCCGCCATCGTCACGGCGGGCATCTCGCTGCTCGTCGTCGCAGGCGCCTACGGCTCGGCGGACCTCAGCAAGTCGGCAGTCGAGGCTGGCAAGGGCGGCTTGATCCTCCAGACGCCGGCCCTCATCCCGGTCATCTTTGGTAAGAGCGCGGGCATCATCATGTTCCTGCTGGCGGTCGCGGCGTTCCCGCCGGCCTGCTTCTCGTCGTTCATCGCGGCCAACAGTTTCAAAACCACGCTGCCCAAGGTGAATCCGTTCCTCTCCGTCGGCATTGGCGCGGCGGTGAGCATCCTGCTGGCGATCTCCGGCTGGGCCGGCAAAGCCATCATCGTCTTCCAGATCATTGGCGCCACGTTCGGCCCGATCTGCGGCGCGATGGTCGTCGAGTATCTTCTGGCCGGCGGCAAATGGACCGGCCCGCGCGCGGGCTTCAATCCGGCGGGCTGGATCTCCTGGCTCGCGGGCGCAATCGTCGGCGTCCTGCCCATCCTGAACATTTACCCGGTGCCGGCCGCGCCGGTGGCGGCGTTCATCGTCGGTGCGGTGGTTTACTGGGTCTGCGCCAAGGCCAGAATGCAGTCCGCCGTGGTGACGGTCTCGGGCGCGCTCGCCGAAGCCACAAAGTAGTCCGGGAAACTCAGCTTGAACCAGTCGCCCGCCTTCGCACCCAAGCAGGGCGGGCGACTTGTTTTAGAATCAGGTCAGACCATCCGCCGCGCGCTGGAACTGGCCGGGGCGGGCGTGATCCACACCAAGTCTTTGTGATTGTCGGTAGTATCGGAGGGCGGAGCGCTGCGACGCCCTGACGGCACGAAACTGCGGGCTCGTGGAACTCGCCCCTCCGAATTGACCGGTTTCCCTGGTAAATGGTATTACTCGTGCGACTTCGCGGACGGCGAGTTACAGGGCAAGGCAGAACGCAGAATGAAGAAGTAACAGCGCGAGGCTGACATTCCAGATTCTGCCTTTTTCATTCCGCCTTTTTCATGTGCCGGTGGACGAAGAAATAGTACATCGCCCCCAGCACCAGCATCGCGCCGCCCAGCCAGAGCGAAATGCGGTGCAACTCGCCGCGCATCAGCTTCTCGTCTTGGCCCATCTTGACGCCCACGTAGCACAGCACCGCGCACCAAATGGCCGAGCCAAGCAGCGTGTAGAGCGAGAATTTCCAGTAGTCCATGCGGACAATCCCGGCGGGAATGCCGATCAAATGCCGCACCACCGGCAGCAAGCGGGAAATGAAAATGCCCATCGAACCGAACTTGGCCGCCCAACGTTCCGCGCCTTCCACCTTTTGGCGCGTGATGAAAATGTACGGCCCAAAGCGCAACACCAGCGGTCGGCCGCCCAGCCGCGCCGCCCAATACATCAGCGTCGCGCCCAGCCACGAGCCGAGCGCGCCAGCGATGACGATGCCCCACAAGCTCAGCGGCACTTGGCCCGTGTGCGCAAGGTGAGCGGCGGGCGGAATGACCAATTCGCTCGGCAGCGGCAAGACCGAGCTTTCGATGGCCATCAACAGCGCAATGAGCGCGTAGCCGCCTTTGGCCAGCGCGCCCGTGTACCAATCAATCAGCGCCTTGAACATGGGCGGTGGTTATAGCGGAAAAGGCAGCGCGAGCAAGCGGGTTTGCGACTGTAGCCGCCGAGGTAACGAGGCGGACAGGAGGCGGAAATTTCGAAACCCGCCTCCTTACGCCGGCGGCTACAAGTCAGCCCTTGAGAAAATAATTCCGCTGCTTCGGGCTGATGGGATGGCCCAGTTTCTCCAGCACTTGCAGCATGTCTTCCCAGACTTTGCGCTTCTCGCTCAAAGCCTGGTTGCGCAGCAGATAGGCCGGGTGATAGGTGGGCATCAGCGGGATGCCGCGATAGGTATGCCACTGACCGCGCAGTTTCGTGATGCCGATGGTCTTGCCGAGCAGACCTTCCATGGCCGTGCCGCCAAGGGCCACGATCACTTTGGGCTGAATCAAATCAATTTGCTCCTGGAGATACGGAAGGCAGGTCTGCATCTCCACCGAAGTCGGCTTGCGATTGCCACCGCTCTGGCCAGGCGTGTCTGGCCGACACTTCAAAATGTTTGCGATGTAAACCGACTCGCGGGCGAAGCCCATCGTCTGGATGATTTTCGTCAACAACTGGCCCGCCCGGCCCACGAACGGTTCGGCTTGCTCATCTTCTTCAGTTCCCGGCGCTTCGCCCACGAACATGAGTTCGGCGTCAATGCTGCCCACGCCGAACACCACGGTTTTGCGCGCCGCCGCCAGACGCGGACATTTCACGCAGGCCAAGGCCCGCTGGCGCAACTCGGCGAACGCGGCGGCCTTGGCCTCCGGGGTAAGGGCGGGCTTGGAGGGCGCTGCTTCGGCAGCGACAGCATCGGAGAAGGCCATCGGCAACGCCAATTCCGCGGCAGGCCGAGTCATTTCGGATTTCGGATTTCGGATTTCGGATTCGGAAACCGTTTGTCCCGTTGGCGATTGAGACGACGTGTATTGGGGCCGCGATCCCGCGAGTGCGGGACGTTCCTCCCTCGCAGGCTGCTTCAGCGCCGCCAGCGTTGCCGGCGAGACCGGGACGAATCGGACGCCCCGGGCTTTCAGGTTGTCCACGTATTCAATCGTGGCATCGAGGAGTTGGCCGTAAGCGTCAGTCATTGGCCCCAATCGTAATCGCGCCGCCGCCAACTGCACGAAATTTCTGATCCCACGGGCGCATCTTGCCAGTACCACCACTGGTTAGCCTGGAAATTTCACACGCGGCTGGGATTGCCAACCCCGAAAGTTTTCGGGGCAACCTTCAGGTTGCGATTCCCGGACAGACGCTGGCCGCGCGGCGCAAACTGAAGTTTGCGGCTACAGCGTGTGAAATTTCCGGGTTAGTGGGGCAGGCCTCCGGCCTGCCGCCGTCCCAGCAACCGTCTCGGTTGCTGAGCGCTTGGCCAGGCGAGACGCCGGCGGGACAGTCACAGGCGGGACGCCTGCGCCACTACTGGTGGTACTTCCAAGATGCGCCCTGATCGCACTTCCCCAGCCATTTTCGCTTCCGCTCCGGCGGCGGCCCTGCTACAAAGCGGGCATGGCTGCAAAGCTCACCATCGGATTCCTCGGCGCAGGCAAAATGGCGACGGCATTGGCGAAAGGCTTCGTGCGCGCGAAGCTGGCCGGCCCTGACCAAATCATCGCCAGCGATTTGCTCGAAACCGCCCGCGCCGCCTTCGGCAAGGAGGTCGGCGCCAAGACCACAGCGTGGAATCCCGAAGTGGCGAAATTCGCGCGCGTGCTCGTCCTGGCTGTGAAGCCGGACCAAACTGCAGCGGTGCTGACTGAAATCCGGGAGCATTTTACGCCCAAACACCTGCTCATCTCCATCGCCGCCGGTGTGCCGATTGCGAAGTTGGAGGCGGCGCTGGGTGCGAACGCGCGGATCGTCCGCGTCATGCCCAACACCCCGGCGCTGGTCGGCGCTTGCGCGAGCGCGTTTACGCTCGGCAAGGCGGCGCTGCCCGAGGACGCTGATCTGGCGCAGAAACTTTTCTCCGCCGTCGGTGTCGCGTTTCAAGTCAAAGAATCACTGTTGGATGCCGTGACCGGGCTGAGCGGCAGCGGGCCGGCGTATGTTTATCAGTTCATCGAAGCGTTGAGCGACGGCGGCGTGGCGGCGGGTTTGCCGCGCGACGTGGCGACCAAACTCGCCGCCCAAACTGTTTTGGGCGCGGCGAAAATGGTTTTGGAGACCGGCCTGCATCCCGGCGCGCTCAAGGACATGGTCACGAGTCCGGGCGGGACGACCATCGAAGGCTTGCACGAACTGGAAAAGGGCAAACTGCGCGGCGTGGTGATGAACGCCGTCCGCGCCGCGACGGAGAAATCAAAAAAGCTCGGACAAGGATGAACCTCAAACCTCCCACTCCGAAGGTCAGACACGAATCATCTACAGCCTTTCCTTGCCGCCGAATCACCGTTGCTGCCGCTACAAGCCGATGCTGGACAATTGCTCACACCCGGAATAATGTCGTATCCATGAAACAGGATAGGCTTCAGAAAGCGCTGGCCATGATCTGTTAAGCGAATGCGCACGTCATTGCCAACTCGTGTATGGTTACCGGCCTTGGTTGGTCTCCTGTTGGGTCTTTGCCTCGCATCTCCCGGTTGGAGCGAGGCTTTGCGAGATTGGCTTGTGCGTCAACCCCTGACGAATCGGTTCTGCGAGATATTGCATTTTCCGGCTGCTGCTTTGGTGTATGTTTGGTGGTTAGTCTCAAGACCGAGTGAGGGCACCGCTGCATGGGCGGCTTTTCCCTACGCGATCATCATTCAGTGGCTCACGGTTGGCGTGATCGTGGGCGTCTTGCTCCAGTGCAGATTCTGTTCTCGACATCATGCAAAAGACATCACCTAACACGAGAATAGGTTGAAAGCCAAATAGTCTTCGATGCTTGGCAATCAATTCCCGCACATCCACCACGTCCATGCCGGCGGCGCGGATGGCTTCCAGGCCCAGGTCCGTGTCTTCGAAGGGGCGGCAGAATTGCGGCGGCACGCCGATGCGCCGGGCCGCCTCCAAAAAAATGTCCGGCGCCGGTTTCTGATTCACCACGTCCTCGCTGGTGACGACTGCATCAAACAGGTGGCGAATTCCCAGATGTTCCAGCACCTGTTCGATGATCCGGTGCGTGCCGCCGGACGCGACTGCCATTGGAATCTTGCCGTGATGCTCGCGGGCGATGCCGACCACGGCGTTGATCGGCTCGACTTGGGTAATGAGCGTCAGGTAGGCCGCCTCCTTTTCGCGGACGATGGCGTGGCTGGACACGCCGGAGACCGCCCACGAACTGGCGGCGCTGACCCCGCAGCAAATGGAACTGGGGTTGGCCGACGAAAATTAGCGGTCGGGCGTACAAAAAGCAGCTTTTCCTGGCAATTCTGCAAAATCGCAAAACAGCTTTCGGAACACCGTCTTAACCCGGAAATTTCACACGCTGTAGCCGCAAACTTCAGTTTGCGCCTGGCGGCCCACGGCCGGCGGGCAATCGCAACCTGAAGGTTGCGGCTACACGCCGTGGGCCGTTCGAGGCGCGTGTGAAATTTCCGAGTTAAAGCTGCGTTAAGTCAAGACGCGAAAAGTTGTGCAAGCCACTGAGCATGACAATTAGGTTTTACCCAAACTGTTTGTTTCAATTCCCCGTCTTCAACTCCACCACGTCGTGCGGCGCGGCTTCGCGCATCCCAGCGGGGCTGACCCGAATGAAGCGGGCTTTCTCGCGGAGTTGCACAAGGTTCGCCGCGCCGAGGTAGCCCAGCCCGGATTGAATCCCGCCGATGAGTTGCGCCAGCACGCGATCCACCGAGCCGACGACTTCCTTAAGCGCCTCGACACCCTCGGCGGCGACCTTCTGCGCCGGGTTCGAGGCGTGACCGTAACGCGCAGCGGAGCCAACCTTCATCGCGGCAAAGCTGCCCATGCCACGGTATTGTTTGTAAAACTTGCCGCCGATTTCCATGACTTCGCCCGGCGCTTCGTTGCAGCCGGCAAACAGCCCGCCGCAAATCACGGCATCCGCCAGCGTGAGCGCCTTGACGATGTCGCCGGACTTGGTGATGCCGCCATCGGCGAGGATGGTCACGCCTTTCTTCGCTGCGGCGCGCGAGCAGACGTAGAGCGCCGTCAGTTGCGGAATGCCCACGCCCGCCACGATGCGCGTGGTGCAAATCGAGCCTGGGCCTTGGCCGACCTTAACCGCGTTTGCGCCGCACTGGGCGAGATACTCGACACCCGCCGCGCTGGTCACGTTGCCGGCGATGATGGGCAGCTTCGGAAACGCGTCGCGCAGCATTTTGACCGTGTCGCCCACGCCTTTGCTGTGGCCGTGAGCAGTCGAGACGGCCACGGCGTCCACGCCGCGCTCGACGAGTCCGCCGACGTGATTGAGGATGCGCTCGCGGTCGAGTTCACCGAAGGCGTTGCGCGTGGCGCTGACCGCCGCGCCGCAGATGAGCCGGAAGTGCGCGTCACGCGCCGGTCTGAACTGCGCGGCGCGCTCCTGGGAGATGCGCTCCACGTCGGTCATGGTGAACAGGCCGCCCAAATTGTCCTGGTCGTCCACGACGAGGAGTTTGTGGATGCCGGCATGTTCGGTGAAAAACTTGTCGGCGCGCGCGATGGGGTCTTTGCCAAGTTCCTTTTGGTTGACGGTGTGGACCTGCGCCCGTGGGGTCATGACATCGGCGATTTTTCGTTTGGCGTAACGCGGCTTGACCACGTGGCCGGACAGCAGGCCGACGAGTTTGCCTTTTTCGTCCACGACGGGAAACGTGCTGAACGTGAACTTGCGCTCTTCAATCATTTTGAGCACGTCACCGATGAACTGGTCGGGCGCGACCTTGATGGGTTCCTGGATCGTGCCCGGGACGTGGTATTTGACGCGGCTGACTTCGGAAAGCTGCTGGCGCTCCGGCATGTTGTGGTGGATGAGGCCCAGGCCGCCGTTGAGCGCCAGGGCGATGGCCGTGCGCGACTCGGTCACGGTGTCCATGTCCGACGAGATGATCGGGATGTTCAGGCGCAGGCCGGCTGCGAGCTCCGTCTCAAGCTGCGTGTCGCGCGGGAGGATTTCCGAATACAGCGTGGCCAGTGTGACGTCGTCGTACGTCAGCGCGAGATTGAGGTGCGCCGGGAAAAATGCGTCCGCCGGCTGGTAGAACTGGGAGTCAAGGCTCTTGGGCTGCGTTGCCATGACGGAGGATGCGACCGGCGCGGCGGTTTGGCAAGAGCAATTCAGTTGCCGCCATTCATGCACAAGCCGGAGCACTACCGGTGTTAAGCGTAGTCGCAGCTTTTAACCCGAATACTTCACAGGCCGATTGGATCGCTGACAGACTGTAGGCGCCGACGTCAGGAGGCGTACCGTTGCGGGTCAATTGCGCCTCCGCCTCCTTACGTCGGCGGCTACGAAGTCTGTGATATTTGCAGGTTAGGCTGCGTTGAAACGCAACTGAAGGTTGCGGCTACAGAACGCCACCACACCGTCGAGCGGTGGCTGCGCACCAACGGCTCCCGGCAGTGTTTGACGCATCCTTCCGTCGGGGAGATCGAATGATCCTGAGACGCCGTCTTTAGGGTTGCAAGAAAGCGGGAGATGTTGGACAAAGAACGAATGAAACCGTTCCCCGGAATCTTCGTCGTTGGGTTCGTCCTCAGCGCGGCTTTTTCCACGGACAAGGCGGCGGGCGGCGAAACATCCTCTAAATACGAGCAGCCAAAACTGCTGGCAGGCACCGTTTACAAGGCAAACTCCGATCGGAAGCACGTCCTCTACAAGTTCAAGCGGACGGTGACCCGCTCCGGCCCCACCTTGAACGTCGTGCGCGAATTCACTTATCCGGACGGCAAAGTCGCGGCGCGCGAGCGCGCCGTGTATGAAGGCGACAACCTCGTGTCGTGTGAGTTGGAGGAACTCCAGATCAACGCCCGCGGCACCGCCAAGGTGCTGCGCGACCCGAAGAGTGAAGCGAAAGGAAACATTTCTTTTGAACACGTCACCGACAGAAACTCCCCCGGCAAAACGAAGGCCAACACCGAATCGCTTCGCCCGGACACGCTGGTCAACGACATGATCGCGCCGTTCCTGGTGGCGCACTGGGACGATTTGATGAAGGGCGAAGTTGTCAAGAGCCGCTACCTCGCCCTCACGCGGGCGGAAACCGTCGGGTTCAAATTTGCGAGGCAGGCGGAATCCACCTGGCAGGGCAAACCCGTCGTCATCATCAAGATGTCAGCCACGAGTTTGATCATTGCCGCGCTGGTTGATCCGGTCTTCTTCACGATGGAAAAAGGCGGCGAGCATCGCGTGCTGCAATACGACGGACGCACCACGCCCAAGATCAAAGACGGAAACAAGTGGAAGGACCTCGATGCCGTCACCGTCTTTGATTGGGACTGATCTGCGTTGGTTCTGTCGGCATTTGACTAAAGTGGCGCATGCGTCCCGCCTACCCGGACAGCCGAGACACCTGTGCTACTTTCAAGGCAAACGGAAAACGGTTCGCCTCTCTCCGTACCCGCCTAATTCGCTTGATTCTGCCGTCCGCGTGTTATCAAAATCCGCTCATGCAAGGCCAAACTCTGAATAAAGGGTGTTTGGTAGCAACGGGCGCATTTGGAAGGACGAATTCCGCCATCGGTTGGTGGAGTGCATGGTTGGCAGTCCTGTTACTGGCGTCACCGCCAGTCTTCGGCCAGGTGAGTGTGTTCGATCCTTCGTTCCAGATTGGTCCGGGTGCCAACGACGCTGTTAATGCTCTGGTCGTACAGCAAGACGGACGCATCCTCGTCGGCGGCGATTTCACGTCTATTGGTGGACTGTCGAATTCCTACTTTGCCCGCCTCAACGCAGACGGCGCCGTTGACACGTCGTTCGTACAAGGAGGGGCTACGGACGGGAGTGTCAATTGCTTGCTCCAACAACCGGATCGGAAAGTCCTTGTAGGCGGAGGATTCAACCGCTTGCTGGGCGTGGAGCGCCGAGGCCTTGCGCGCCTGCTGGAGGATGGTTCTGTGGACGCCGATTTCAATGCCGGAAATGTGCTCGCCACCAACGAGAGCGCCTTTTCTTTCGGCTTGCAGGATGATGGCCGCATCTTGATCGGACTTTCAGAAGGCGACTGGGTTTCCAGAATTGTTCGGGTCGATACCAACGGTGCACTTGACGCAACTTTTTACTGTACAAACCAGTTCCCCGGCTATCTCTTTGCGATTACCCCACTCGACGACGGCAGCATCCTCGTGGGTGGAAACGTTTATGGAGTGGACGGCCTGCCCCGCTACGGCTTGTTCCGCTTGCAGCCAGACGGGCGACTGGATGACACTTTCAACCCTGGTCTTGAGCAGTACTCTTCCGTTTTTACCATGGTCAAGCAAGCAAGCGGTCACTTCCTCGTTGGCGGCCTACTCAATCGGACTGGCGCATCAAACGCTGTGCCGCTGCTACGCTTGACGCCCGATCTTCAGTGGGATGAAAGCTTCAAGACGGACCGCTTTGTGGGAGGGGCCACGCCGTACGGGAATTCGTGGATTACAGCCCTATTGCTACAACCGGACGGGGAAATTGTGGCGGGCGGTTCCTTTTTTGAAGTGGGCGGCTACTGGCGGAGACAAATTGTTCGGCTCACGCCAGATGGACACGTTGATGGTTGCTTCGATCCCGGACTTGGACTCGGCGGGGCTGAGCCGGCCGGGCCAGTCAGGAGGCTCGCCCTGCAAGCGGACGGGCGCATCTTGGTCGGGGGTAAGTTCCAAGGTGTTGATGGCCATGACCAGCCACTCAATCTCGCGCGGCTTTTATCCGAAAGTGATTGTGACAGGATGCGCGTTTACTTCCTATCCGGCGCATGGGGTTCATTTGACACGTTTGCGGCAGCGACTTTTCCACCAGGAGGCACAAATTCGCTCGAATGGTCCGAGAATCTAAGCGACTGGCAAACGCTTGAAACGAATACCAGCCCTTACATTTATTACTACTTTCCAATGACGAGTGCGCCGCAAGCATTCTTCCGAGCGCGAAAGGAGTTTTGAACAATGCGCGGCCCCATGCGGCTGCACTTGGCCGACATCCACCTCCACCGCGCCCACCTTTTCTTCCGCGAGAAATCTTACCCGTGGAAATCGCCCCAAGACGATCTCGCCGCCGCCGGGAAACTCGGCCGCGACTGGATCGGCTTTGACGTGACGCAACTGGCCGCTGCTCAACATCGAAAATAGCCCAGCGCTTCAGCGCTGGGAAGCCGGCGTTCCTTTTGATGAAAGTCCCGTCAGGGACGAAAGAACCGATCTGCCGTCCCTGACGGGACTCGCCCGTGTGCGGGTGACATTTTACCCAGCCATAAATGGCTGGGCTATTATCAAAGGCCGGATTATTTTGTGGTGAAATTACTCCGGATGAAAATAGCCCGGCGCTTTAGCGCTGGGTGAACCGGTCAAACAAACTCATCAAGTCCCGCAGGGACGACAGAATCATGCACTCGTTCAACTCCTGCCTGATGCATTGCGTGTTCTCCACCCAAGAACGCCGGCCCTTGCTTGCCGCCGCCATCCGCGAACGCCTCTGGCCTTATCTCGGCGGCATCGCGCGCGAGCACGACATGAAGGCGCTGGCCATCGGCGGCATGGCCGACCATGTGCATTTGCTGTTGAGCCTTCCGGCGACACTTTCCGTTTCCAAAGCGATGCAATTGTTGAAAGGCAACGCCTCAAAATGGCTGCGCGAAACCTTTCCCGAACTCCGGCAACACGACTTCGCATGGCAGGAAGGTTTCGGTTCGTTCAGCATCGGCGTGTCGGGCGTGGAGGAGACGATCCATTACATCCAGACGCAGGAGGAACATCATCGCCAGCGGAGTTTCCCGGAGGAGTTGGAGATTTTTCTCAAGAAGCACGGATACGATTACCGGGCGGAGATGTTGGACTGAATCTCTTTCGTCCCTGACGGGACTTGTTTTGGTTTGTCGCACGTTTACCCAGCCATAAATGGCTGGGGTATTTTCGAGGACGCCTATTTCCCGGCGGACCACGGCATTGTCGGCAAGATTCTTTTCCGCGACGACCCGAAAGCCGCCAAGCCGGAGCAAATCATCATTCAAGTCAAAGGCGGCAAGACCGGCGTGAAGGGCGTGCGCGATTTGCGCGGCGTGCTTGCCACCTTTTTCAAATCGGAAAGCAACTCGGCGTTACGCCAGCGCCAGTTTCGATTCCGCCCGCGTCGTTTCGTCGTGCAGGCCAAGAATCAGTCTCACCTCCGGGTGGACGCTGGCCTTGCCCATTTGCTTAATCAGTTCGCGCGTGGCCCATGACGCGCAGGTGCGGTCGTAGTCGGCCTGCCATTGGTTGAAGTGTGTTCCGGAGTTGGGCAAAAGATTTGAACGGCCTCCAAACAGAACAAAAATCCCAATCGCATTTTCTTGACGGGGTTCGAATCAGCGGCGCATGCTGGCTTCGTGTTCTTCTCTGGCAGACCATGAAAACAACTTCTCCTACCGAACGTCTTCAAACCATTCGCCTGATTACTTTCTTCGCGCTGATCACGACCGCTGGTGTTTGTCGCGCCGAACAGGTCGTATCGCTCAGCGAGCTTGATCTCAGCCAAGTTGAACAGGACTGGGGCGAGCCGCAGGCAAACAGATCGGTGCAAAACCGCACGCTCTCCCTTGGCGGACAAAGTTTCACCAACGGCCTCGGCACGCACGCCTTCAGCCAATTCATCCTGGACGCGCAGGGCCGGGCCGAGACGTTCGCCGCCCAGGTGGGTGTGGACGATGAGGTGGGCAAAGGACGGGGAAGCGTGATTTTCAAAGTGATCGGTGATGGGCGCACCTTGTGGCAGAGTCCGGTTTTGCGCAGCGGCGATATGCCGCAGCCGGTGACCGTGAAACTCGACGGCGTCAAGCTGTTGGCCTTGCTGGTGGAGGACGGCGGCGACGGTATTGAAAAAGACCACGCCGATTGGGCCGACGCCAGGTTCACCATGCGGGAAGGCAAGCCGGGGCCAGCATTGCCGTCCCGCGAAGAAGCGGTGATTCTGACGCCCAAGCCGTCGCCCAAGCCTCGGATTAACGGGGCGCAAGTCTTCGGCGTGCGCCCCGGCTCGCCGTTTCTCTTTACGATTGCGGCGACGGGAGAACGGCCCATGACGTTCGCCGCCGACGGCTTGCCGAAAGGGTTGAAGCTGGACCCACAGACCGGCCGCATCATCGGCACGCTCAAGGAAAAAGGCGAGCACGTTGTAACGTTGCGCGTGAACAACGCGCTCGCCAAGGCGAAGCGCAAATTCAAGATCGTTTGCGGCTCGCAGATCGGCCTCACGCCCGCGTTGGGTTGGAACAGTTGGAATTGTTTCGCCGGGGCAGTCACGGCCGAGAAGGTGAAGGCGGCCGCCGACGCGATGGTCAGCAGCGGTCTCATCCACCACGGCTGGACCTACATCAACATTGACGACTTCTGGGAAGTGCATCGCGACTCGAGAGACCCGACGCTCCAAGGCCCGCAGCGCGACGCGCAGGGACGGATTTTGCCGAACCCGCGATTCCCCGACATGAAAGGGCTGACCGATTATGTCCACGACAAGGGCCTCAAGATTGGCCTCTATTCCTCGCCCGGGCCGTGGACATGCGGCGGTTGCGTGGGAAGCTACCACCACGAGGAATTGGACGCGCAACAGTACGGCGACTGGGGTTTCGATTACCTCAAATACGACTGGTGCACCTACAGCCAGATCGTGACGAACGAAACCCGGGCCAATTATACGCGTCCGACACTCATGAAGCCGTACCAAGTCATGCGCGCCGCGCTCGACAAGGTGCCGCGCGACATCATTTTCAGCCTTTGCCAATACGGCATGGGCAACGTCTGGGCATGGGGCGCCGACGCGGGTGGCAATTCTTGGCGCACCACCGGCGACATCCGGGACACGTGGGCCAGCATGGCCGGTATCGGCTTCCGACAGGCGGGGCACGAGAAATACGCCGGCCCCGGCCATTTCAACGATCCCGACATGCTGGTAGTAGGCAAAGTCGGCTGGGGGCCGGCGCTGCATCCCACGCATCTCCTCCCGAACGAGCAATACACGCACATCAGCTTGTGGTGCCTGCTCGCCTCGCCGTTGCTGATCGGGTGCGACATGACGCAATTGGACGACTTCACGCTAAATCTCCTGACCAACGACGAAGTCCTGGAGGTGAATCAAGACCCGCTCGGTCGCCAGGCGGGGCGCGTCGCACAGAATGGCCAACTCGAAGTCTGGGCCAAGGACATGGAAGACGGCTCAAAGGCCGTCGGCCTCTTCAATCGGGGCACCGCCGAGGCGCGCGTGACGGCGAAATGGTCTGACCTCGGCCTGACCGGGAAGCAAAAGGTGCGCGACCTGTGGCGTCAGAAAAACCTTGGCGATGTTGCGGACCAGTTCGAAGCCGCTGTCCCGCGCCACGGCGTGGTGCTGGTCAGAATGTGGCCGGCGAAATAGCGCGCCGTTCGTCTGCCCGAGAAGCTCGGCGAAGAAAGCGCCCGCCTGCGCGTCGAGAAAATCGGCGTGGCGCTCACCAATCCCGCCCGGCGGGACGACCACTTCAGTGTGCCACGGGAAGGCCCTGACAGGCCGGCATACCATCGGTATTAACCTGGACATTTCCCAGCGCGGCAAGGCCGCAACCAAAGTGCTTTGGAGTGCGCCGGCTTGACGGCGCTTTCTTGCGGCGCGACTTGGCACGGCGCCAGCCTGCCTGTGCGTCGCACGCAGACAGGCGGCGTCGGGCCGCCGAGGTTCAAAGCGGTGTCGAGCCACCGCACTCCAAAATCCTCGCGGCCTGAGAAGATTCTGACAGATAGTAGTACAACCTTCGCGCGCCTTGGCGGGTCGGTCTCGTTAACACCCCGCTTCAGCGGGGTGATCAGGCGCTCAAGAAAACGTTCAACCGCTTTAGCGGTTTCTGGCACACTGTCGGAAACCACTGACCCGGAAATTTCACACGCGGCTGGGATTGCCAACCCCGAAAGCTTTCGGGGCAACCTTCAGGTTGCGATTCCCGGACAGACGCTGGCCGCGCGGCCTGCCTGCCGGCAGACAGGCGCA